>Ga0206966_1032_pt1 | contig 46390 bp, 44 predicted proteins | sample Alteio_BWOrgHeat_23_FD_152970 | JGI IMG/M metagenome (GOLD analysis project Ga0206966, IMG submission 152970) | Enriched cells from forest soil in Barre Woods Harvard Forest LTER site, Petersham, Massachusetts, United States -... | ecosystem: Environmental > Terrestrial > Soil > Temperate forest >...
ACGCCCTGAGGATCGTCGGGTGACGCCAACAACCGCGTCCAATCGTTCTGCGATCGTCACGAAGTTGGAAGTAGGTCCCGTCCATCGCAATTCATCCACGTTGTCGAAAAGCGCGATGTCGGTCCGAAGAGTAGCTAGAGTTCGAAAGAGCAGCGCACGGTCCCGCTCGCGAGAAAGCGTGGCCGCCAGGGAGCCTGCGTTTGTAACGTTCACCCGCCACTCATGACTTTCGATAGGGATGGATTCTAGATGAGCGAATTTGGCTAGAACTGCAGCGGACGACTTTGCGCCCCAGCCTGGCAGGCCCGGATAGCCGTCAGCCGAGTCACCCACCAGCGCCAGGTAATCGGGGATCGACAGGGGCGAGACACCGAACTTTTGGATGACACCGGCTTCGTCGTATGTGACGCCTGTCCGGCGATTCAGTTGGACAATGCGCGCGCCGCGAACACATTGCGCGAGATCCTTGTCCGGCGTACAAATGATCACCTGTTCGACCCGCTTATCCTGGGCGGCTATGACCGCCCCCGCTGCCAGTGCATCGTCTGCTTCGAACTCCACCATCGGCCAGACAACAATGCCTGCCGCTGAGAGGACCTCTTCGAGGAGTGGGAATTGCGCTAACAGCTCGGCTTCGATACCTTCGCCAGTCTTGTATCCAGGCCATAATGCATTGCGAAACGACTCGATGACCTGATCGGTCGCAACGGCAATGTGCGTGGCACCATCGCTGATCATTCCTAGCACCGACGCGACGACACCTCGGACAGCGGCAACCTCGCGGCCGTCCGGATCTCGTGCAGACGGCAGCGCGTAATAGTGCCGGAACAACTCGTATGTGCCGTCGATTAAGTGGACTTTCAAGACAAAACTCCGAGCGGCTATGGATCGGTCGATTGAAGGGTCATGTGCTCACCTTGGCGCGGTGAAACTCAATAGCGTTGGCTAGGAGCATTTTAGGGATCATTTAGACGCCGTAAGGTTAATCAAAGCCCAGTCCCGAGCCGAAGAGGCGATGTCAAGAATTCGCCCGTTTCGCTTTCCAGTCTTGTGCAGAAGCAAGGCTACGCCTTCGTGTCCCAGCACCACAAGATGAATCTCAACATTTCTATCGTGGCCGCGATCGTGCGAGCGCGTTTCAAAATTCATTCCACGCTTCTGGCAATACCAGACACCCAACTTGTGCCAGGCAGCGTCCAAACAAAGTCGTTGGTCACGATTGCGCGAAACCAGTAGGATCGAAAGCCTCTCGATGAGTGAGCCGGCGATTTCGCATCAAGTGAGACTTCCGACCGGAGATCGGTTTCCGATCGGCAAGCGGACCCAGGACGGCAAACCACAAATACCCGAACTTGACAATTTCCCATTGCCGTCGTACATAGGTAGTATGTCTACCGTAGACAATCTACCTGATGACGAGAAACTTGGATTGCTTCAAGGGACTCTTGAGGTTCTGATCCTCCGGAGCCTGAAACTGGAGACCAACCACGCCTACGGGATTTCACAGTTTCTGCAACAGCAGTCGGACAGCGAGTTTCTGGTGGACAACGGCTCGTTGTATCCCGCGCTCCAGCGCCTTCTGCAGCGGAAATGGATTGCAGGGCAGTGGAAGACTTCGCCGAACGGGCGCCGCGCCAGGTATTACAGCCTGACGCCTGCAGGACGCAAAGAACTCCTCAGAGCAACGTCGAAGTGGCAGCGATTCGCTATAGCCATGGCGAAGATTCTGGCGCAGGAGGGATGAACCAATGCGCCGATGGTGGTCAAAGATTGAACTCGTCCTTGGAAGAAGGCGAAACCTAGACAGCGATCTGCAGCAGGAGATGAGCGCCCATCTTCAGTTCATGATTGACGAGAATCTGGAACGGGGAATGCCGCTTGAGGAGGCGCGTGCCGCGGCGCGCCGCGCGTTTGGCAATATGACCGCCGCGCGCGAGCGAAGCTATCAATTGTGGCAGTTCCCAACGCTGGAATCGCTGCTCCAGGACATGCGTTATGCGATGCGCTGTATCGTAAAAGCGCCCGCGTTCTCGCTCGTCATGATTCTGACATCGGCCGTCGGGATCGGTGCAAACACCGCTATTTTCAGCGCAGTCTACGCCGTCCTTCTCAAGCCGCTGCCTTTTCCTGCAGGGGAACGACTGGTTTGGTTAGGTGAGTCCAGTGCAAAGGCCACCGGCATCAGCGTGACTTGGATCAACTTTGACGATTGGCGGAAAGAGAACCACTCCTTCGAGTCCATGGCCGGCTTCGAGAATGCCGATCTGACTCTCACAGGTCGTGGTCAGGCACTACTCACCCATGCCGGCCTCGTCACACACGAATTCTGGCAGCTAACCGGCTCCCATCCAATAAAGGGTCGGCTATCTACAGCCAGCGACGATGAACCGGCGGCCGCAGCGACAGCCGTAGTCACGGAAGCCTTCTGGGCCAAAAGTCTTTCCGCCGATCCTCAGATCGTCGGGAAGACGCTGGCACTGAATGGAACCTCCTATGTAATCATTGGCGTGCTTGGAAGCGACCCGGGCTTTTTCCTGCGTCCAGTGGATTACTACCTTCCGCTCCGCCCAAGTGCGGCCCAGGCTTCAAAACGTGACGCACATCGTTATATGCGCGTTCTGGGTTTGCTGAAACCCGGAATTACGCTCACCCAGGCACGAATGGATCTCGATGCGATCATGGAGCAGCTCGCCAAAGCTGATCCAGGTCCGGAGGACGATCATCGCACTTTTGCCGAGTTCCTGACAGTGGAACGAACTGGCGACGTTCGTCGTGTGTTTCTCCTGTTGATGGGTTCGGTTTGTCTTGTCCTGGTTCTGGCGTGTGCGAATATCGGTACCCTGCTGCTGATTCGGATGACTACGCGCACGAGAGAGATGGCGATTCGAACCGCAATAGGTGCCGGACGCAGCCGTCTTGCCCGGCAACTCGTCACCGAAACCGTTCTGATCACTCTTCTGGGTGGCGCCGTCGGAATTGTACCCGCAGGTTTGGGGCTTCGCCTGATAGAGAGGCTAGGACCACGCGATATTCCGAGGCTCTCCGAAGCAAGCCTGAACTTACCCGTGTTGATCTTCTGCGCAGCGCTGACACTGACAGTCGGACTTGTGTCCTCATTGTTGCCCATCCTCGGTTCAGCTAAGGTCAATCTGTCAATGCTGTTGAAGGAGAGCAGCGCCGGCTCAGGCAGCGGCCGGATTGCGCACGTACTGCGGGGAGGCCTGGTCGTTGCAGAGATCGCGATAGCTGTCGTACTGCTCTTCACTTCGGGGATTCTCCTGCGGAGCCTGTGGGCTGCCGAAACTTTGAATCCTGGATTCGACTCCGGCCACGTGATGGCACTTGAATTGCAGCTGCCGACTTCGCGTTACAGCGCCGATGGGGTCATTCTCGATTTCTATACCCGCCTCGAAGAAGCCCTCCGTGCCCAGCCGGGAGTCGAATCGGTTGGAGGAGTGAACTGTCCTCCAGCGGCTGGCGACTGCGGAGATTGGTGGTATTCCATACAGGAAAAGTCCTCGCCCAGCCGGGAGGATGTCCCCGTCGCAATCATCAACATGGCTGACCCTGGGTACTTCCAGACCATGCGGATCCCGCTTGCGGCTGGACGCGCTCCGTCCGATGAGGATCGAAAAGGAGGACTGGCTGTTGCGGTTATTAACGAAGAGATTGCGCATGCGTGGTGGAAAGATGCGCGCTCCGCGCTCGGCCAACACATCAAACTTGGTGGGCCGTATATGGAAGGTGCGGTTGTTGAGATCGTGGGCGTTGCTGGAAACGTGCCTCAGGAGGGATTGGACAGCCCACCTTTGCCTCAGATCTATTTGCCGGCCGCACAGCGTGTCGATCCTGCACTGGTGATCATGATCCGCACCGTAGCCGATCCTAGGAATAGGGCTCAAACTATTCGGCATGTCCTGGCTTCCATCGATAGCAACGTTCCCATTCAATCGTTGAAGCCTGTCGATGACTGGCTTGGCGCCACGCTGATACGGCGACGGTTTGTCACACTTCTGCTGGTTCTCTTCGCAGCGGTTGCAGTGATCCTGGCCGCGATCGGTTGCTATGGTGTTCTCAACTACTGGGTAAGCAGTCGAAAGCAGGAGATCGCCATTCGCATGGCGATGGGCGCAGGAACCTTCGCGATCATTCGCCGCACGGGAAGACAGGCGGCGAGGTTGGGTGTGCTTGGGTTGGCGATCGGATTGGCAGGAAGCTGGGGCACATCTGAGTGGATGACTAGCCTGGTCTTCGGCATCAGCGCTCGGGATCCGATTGTTATGGGGGCGGCAGCGCTGAGCGCGATACTGATTGTTGCTCTGGCAGCGGCGCTTCCATTATGGCGCGCCATCCGCATCAGCCCAATTGAAACCCTCCATGAAGCCTGAGGAAGAGGCAGGTCCGGTGAATCGCATTCACCGTTGGCTATGTCGCTCCGCCCGCCTCCTCTTGATCGCGCTACTTCACACATGGCTACCTGCGTGTCGGGCGGCATCCATCGACCCCATGGAAGCATTACGAGCAAGTGACTCCGATTGCAAACTTAATGGCGCGATCACCCGAGCGTGTAGCCTGGGCTTCAGAAAGAGTACGCAAGGACCGAAGCGGCCGCCACACACGCCACAACGATCCAGGGCTGAACCCTCCAAAACGTGAGCAAAGTAAAAGCCAACAGCACGATCCAGAAATCGCCCGCAGTGTGGATCGTGCTGGTCCAAAGCGGCCGGAAAAGTGCAGCGATCAGGATGCCAACGACGCTTGCGTTGATGCCGTTGAGCGCCGCCGGGATGTAGACGTTGTCGCGTAGCGTACTCCAGAAAGGTAGTACGGCCGCCATGGCCGCGAGGCCCGGCGTGAAGATGCCAATCAATCCCAGCAGACCGTAAAGCAGCGGCTTAGGCTCCGGGCCCGCGGACGCACCGAGATAGGCGGCAAAGGAGAACAGCGGTCCGGGCAGCGCCTGCGCCGCGCCATATCCCGCCAGAAAGGGCTGCTGCGTCACCCAGCCCGGCGTGACAACCGCGTTTTCAAGCAGAGGAAGAACGACGTGCCCTCCGCCAAACACGAGGGCTCCGCTGCGGTAGAAAGCAGAAAAGATGACAATCGCACGAATGGGGGCATAATGCACGATCAGCGGAGGCAGAAACAGCAGCGCGAAAAAAATGATGGCAGCTGCCCCTGCTGCAGCCCTCGGCAAGGGGAGCACAATGCGCTCGGTGTGGTCATGCTCCTCCGAACGGCAAAATAATAGCCCAACGGCCGCGCCGGATACGATTGCGATCTGAGTTGAAAAGCGCGGTGTCGCGAATAAGGTTACGCCTGTAGCTGTGATCGCGAGAGCCATGCGCACCCGATCCGGAGCAAGAGCTATCTTCATTGCCAGAACAGCTTGTGCAACCACGGCGACCGCGACAAGTTGCAGCCCGTGGCGAAGTCTGATCCCGGTGCTTCCGACAAGGAACGAGTGGCCATACGCGAAGGCCATCATCAAGACTGCCGACGGCAGCGTGAAGCCAACCCAGGCCGCCAGACCGCCAATCCAACCCGCTCGCAGGATACCAAGCGCAAAGCCCACCTGGCTGCTGGCGGGTCCGGGCAGGCTCTGAGAGAGAGCGATAAGTTCTGCCAGTCTGCCTTCGCTGCACCATCTCCTCCGCCGACAAATTCTTTCTGGAAGTATCCGAGATGAGCTACAGGACCGCCAAAGGAAGTACAGCCGAAGCGGAGAAAGACGAGCAATACCTCTATGCTGGATCCTCGCGCCTCCTGCGGCAACGGTGACGCGGACCGAAGGTCAGCCTGCACGGCGCCGTCCGTCGATGGACAGGTCTCCAGCGCCCAGAAGGGCAATGGGGATGAGTCCGAGAAGCATGCAGAAATCTGCGCGAGCCTCATGCATGGCCGCCCAAAAACCCTGATGGACGAGCATTGGCACCTTGGTGGTCGCGATTGCGATCAGGATAACGATGAGCAGGGGCACGACGGCGAGTGTGGTGTAGAAACCGCCAATCAACATGGCGCCGCACACGCTTCCATACAGCCCACAAATGGACCGGTGAACTGTGGAGCGGGAATGCCAATCTTTGCAAAGCGTCCCGGGCCGAGGGCGGCAGGAAAGAGCAACTTCTGAATGTCCTCCGTGAGGAAGACCCGGCCGACGAAGATTCGCCACAGGAGCAATCCCCATGCGGGTCCTTCGCGGTGAAAGTGATGGATTTGGCATGTTGGCTCCCAACTAGACGTAATCGAACAAGGTCATGAAGCCGAAGTCCATATGAAGCTGCTGGTGGCAGTGGAACAGGGTAAGGCCGGGATTATCTGCCACAAAGTCGATTTCCGCTTCCTGGTATCCGCCTACCATCACCACATCTTTCATCACTCCTGAGGTCGGCTGGCCAGCGATCCGCGCCAGTTCGAAGTTATGCCGATGCAGATGAATCGGATGGATATCATCACTCGCATTGCGCATTCGAATTCGATAGCGTTTTCCCTGGCGCAGATGGAAGGAAGGCGTCGCCATCATCTGGTCTGTCGGATAAGCCACCCCATTGATCGTCCAACGATTGAAGCCTTCAAGCGCGGCGTTCTGTTTCTCGAAGGTCATGTCGAATACGTCGTCCGGCTGCACGGATCCCTGGCCCGGATGGCCGAAGCGGGCGTAATTCCACTTGAAGGGCCTCGGTGGGAGCCACTGCGGTTTGCCTTTGTATCCGGCGTACTCGACCACGATCCCCATACCGTGATGCCGGTCGTCATCGGCAAGATCACCCATGACCCACACGCCTGGACGATTCATTTCTACGACTGCCGATATGCGTTCCGCTGTTCCGAGCCAGAGACCGGGCACTCGAACCGGTTTCGGTAGTGGATTGCCATCCATCGCAACCACGCTGAAACTGTGCCCCGGAAGGGCGAGGCTGCGAATCTCACCGGCGCTGCCATTCAGAACGTGGAAGAGCACATGCTCGCCTTCTTTCACGCGCACCGGCTCACCATGTCCCAACATTCGACCGTTGATGGTGAACGAGTCGTATCCGACCTCATAGCCGTGCGGCATATCTTGGGCGAGCGAAGCCTTCATCTTGCTCTCCCCTGCATCCCTCAGGGCGGTTACAGTCTGTGCTGGCAAAAGGAAGTCCATGGCCATGTCTCCACCACGGCTCAAGGTAGGCTGGAATTCTTTCAGCGTAAGGAACACCTCACGGTCGTAATCTCCGGCGTGTCGTTTGGGCTCGACGAAAACAGGGCCCACGAGCCCGCTGTATTGGCCAGCCGCGAGATTCGCTCCAGCGCGAACATGCGTGTGGTAGAAGCGAAAACCCGAAGGTTTGGGTAAAAAGGATATTCTCCGGCTGCCATGTGGCGGAATAAAAGGTGTGCCCTCTTCGGCAGCTCCATCGACGTCGGCCGAAACCAATTGACCGTGCCAGTGGAGCTGCTCGGGCGTATCCGTATCGTTGCGAATATCAACCGCGACTCGCTCTCCCTCTTTCAAACGGATCAATGGACCGGGAAACTGTCCGTTGTAGGTCGTGACAGAAATGATCCGATTCGGCGCCAGCTCAATGGGTTTCGTGGCGATACTGAGGGTGTAGTCCGCCGAACCCTCATTCTGGGAAGCAGGATCGTTGTCGCGAGTCTTTGTGGGCTGACTTAGAAGGCCAGATGGCGCGAGCACAGTAGCAGCACCTGCAGCAGCCCCAGCGGCCCTCAGGAACTTCCGGCGAGAAAGGTGAGACCCGGACATGGTCCTCCAGCCTGCCGCGGACACTGCCGGCAGCTCGGCACCCCAACTATATATCGAATCTCGATGAGCTTTTTGAGCTCCCCAACTTGTGATTCGCGACAAGCATAAGCGTGCTCGTCGTGGGTAGGCTCTGTTGGTTACGCATTGCCCTGGTTCGCGGTACCTGCGCGGGTGTAGGTCAGAATGGAATGCGATTTTAGAGGCAAGTGATGAGGGCGGTGATCCTACCGAACGGGTCTGCGAGGGATTCTAATTTTGCGATGGCAATACTGCCGCCACACTGGCGACCTGTTCTTATAGGGTACCTGCCTCGGCACCAATCCTAGACCGCCTCCTCTGCCGAAGGTTAGTTTGGACGTCCCGATCACCTGGACCTCGATGAGATCCTGTGGAGGGCTGTTACGGGTGGTTTGTCGCCAATCCGGCAGTGTCGTTAGCAAGCGAAAATGTCCGCTTTTCGTATCAAATGAAGTGTCCGGTTTGATTAATTAGCTAGTGGTAGTAGAGGCGGTGGGAAAGTGCGCATCCCGCGTTGTGTGCGGGATTTGCAAGGGAGGTGGGAAAGTCGGCCGTCTGACTTTTCCGCCTGCCGTCTTTTCCACGGCCGGGAATTTGGGTTGAAAGATCCTTGATTTCGCTCGAATGTTCACTTTCGTAGAGTCCACTTGACAGCCAGCACCCCTGAGGTATTTGATGTTGTGTTGTTGCGGTGAAGGAGTTCACCCTTAACCGCTGCCCACCCAGCCTTTTATAGACGGGCAGATGATGACTCCTAACAGGGAAATCCTGTTTGAGGAGTCATGTCCCAACGCGATCTCCCTGATTACAAACTGGAGCTTGAGTCCATGACGAATACATGGGTTCTGTCTGCTTTATGGGTTGGTCTCGCGCTGGTTGCCACGTTGCTGGCGATCTGGTTTCGCATTTCTACCGCTCTGTCGGAGATCGTTGTCGGCACAGTTGCACAACTGATCATCGGAGCCGCCTTAGGACGCGGCGGATTGTTAGGCAACACGGAATGGATCGCCTTCCTGGCGGGAACAGGGGCGATTGTACTTACGTTTCTGGCGGGAGCCGAACTTGACCCGGCGATCTTCCGTACTAAGTGGCGTGAAGCGCTGATCATCGGCCTTGCTGGCTTCTTCGGCCCTTTTCTTGGCTGCACTCTCGTCGCACATTTAATTCTCCACTGGTCCATCATGGCGAGCTGGCTCTGCGGAGTTGCACTCTCCACGACGTCCGTCGCAGTTGTCTATGCTGTCATGCTTGAACTGGGGTTCAACGCAACGGAATACGGTAAAGCGATACTCGCAGCCTGCTTTGTGAATGATTTGGGAACGGTCATCGCCCTGGGACTCATTTTTTCTCCTTTCACCTTCAAGACCCTCATCTTTGTGGTGGTCAGCGTGGCAGTATTTGCTGTCCTGCCATTTCTCACGCCGTGGTTCTTCCGTAAGTACGGCGGGAGCGTGTCAGAGCTCGAAGCGAAATATCTCTTGTTTGTTCTTTTCGCTCTTGGAGGGTTGGCGCTGTGGGCCGGAAGCGAAGCAGTTCTTCCGGCTTATCTGATCGGCATGGTGCTGGCCGGAACCGTTGGTAAGGACCACGCGCTGATCCGCCGGTTGCGAACTCTTACTATTGGGTTTCTCACGCCGTTCTACTTCATCCGCGCAGGTTCATTCGTATCTGTGCCCGCGTTACTCGCGAGTCCTGTGGTCCTGCTAGTTCTCTTCCTTGCCAAGATGGGAACAAAGCTTACTGCTGTATTGCCTGCAGTCCGCGCGCACCAGTATGAAGGTTCAGCTGGGGCCTACTACACGCTGATGATGTCAACGGGCCTGACCTTTGGGACGATTTCTGCACTCTTCGGGTTGAATCACAAGATCATCAACCAAGCCCAGTATTCGTATCTCGTCGGCACAGTAATCGCAAGTGCCGTGATTCCAACTCTGATTGCGAATATGTTCTTCCTCCCGAGACATTTGCTTCCCAGAAAGCGCCAGGAAACTCACTCTAGCCGTCCGCTGCAACAGCCCGCAGAGTCAGAAAGCATTTAGGAGGAGAAGTGACCAACCACGTGAAACAAGTCTTTGAGACCATTCTCGTTGCCTATGACGGCTCTCCTCAATCCCAACGGGCCACAGATATCGCATTTTCGATGGCGCAAGCCTTAGGGTCCAAGCTTCTGATTTTCGCGGTGATTCGTCCGCCAGAACCGGCGGCACGAACAGAGCTAAATGCAATTCTCGATGATGCTCGAGAACACTATGAGCAAAGCTTTGTCCTCTTACGTGAACGGGCAACAAAAGAAGGACTTGCACTTGAAACGCAAATCGAGGTCGGCCATCCCGCCGAGCACATCGTCCACCGTGCGGAACAAAACACACGCCACATTGACCGTTATGGGAAGGCGCGGCATTTCAACATTCAAACGTTGGATGCTTGGTTCGATTTCGGAACGCGTGCTTCGATATGCGCACTGTGTCCTGTGATGGTTGTGCATTAACAGCAGTTGATCAGACGAATTACAGTTTGCGACATCTATGCCAAAGCATTGCCGGAGAGTTCGCGAGGAACTGAACAGACAATTATGAAATGAGCAATTACCAGGTGTTGGAGTCCGCCTTGAAACGCTCGAAAGGGCAGATGACTCCTCGGGACTTCATCACTTGGAGGAGCAATGTTGGAACGAAACGGAAATAACAAGCCAGCGCGTCGGGCGGGAGAGCTCAACGAAAAGCAAAAGTTTCGCCTGAGGATCACCTGTCAATATATCGACAAGCTGCTGGGCGATCTCGATCACGTGCTTCACGCGGCCACGTCGCAATCCCCTTTCCCCCGTTACATCGTAGACATGACTCCTGCACAAATTCGCGTTTTGGAGGACTATAGTCGCCGCTTCCGTTCGCAACTGCTACGAACGATCGCGTGGCAGCAGATGAAACCAGAGCCACCGAATATTCCAGCTTCACGTGCTGTTCTGACGAACCTTGCTTTCGTGGACATTGCTGTCGAGGAGCTGAAGCCTAGCTATATGCGCGGGTCCGGCGAAGTACCCGAGGACGCAGTGAACGAATTGAATGGCATCGTTCATGAGCTGCGTGCTCTGATCACAGTCATGGAGTGTTACCTCAAGCAGGAGTTCACCACGGATCTTGAGACACGACTTCAACAACTGGAGGCAACCGGCTTCGATGTTGATTTGTTGCGCCTGCTTGAAAGAATCGTAACGCGGAATGGGCTAGTTGAGTTTCGGGCGAGGATCGATGCGCTTGCGGCGCGCCTGGAAGACGACAGCTTCGAGCTTGCACTGTTTGGACGAGTTAGCAGTGGCAAATCTTCTCTCCTCAATGCTCTTCTCAACATGGATGTTCTTCCCGTGGGCATCAACCCGATTACGGCGGTGCCCACAAAACTGCGCTATGGTCCTACACTCAGAGCTGCGGTTGAATATGGAGACGGGCGCAGCGAAGGTGTTACCGTCGAACAGTTGTCCAAGCTTGTTACGGAGCAAGGCAATCCCGGAAACCTCAAGAATGTGGTGCGCGCTTTGGTCGAGGTGCCATCCCCTCGGCTAAAGGAGGGAATACTGCTGGTAGACACCCCAGGGCTGGGTTCATTGGCGAGACGCGGCGGCGCCGAGACTCTAGCTTACCTTCCTTCTTGCGATCTCGGGCTTCTGCTCATCGACGCCGGCACAACGTTGAATGAAGAGGACATTGGAACGCTGCGACTACTTTACGAGGCGGGCATTCCTGCCCTGGTCTTACTGAGTAAAGCTGACCTGCTTGCAGAAGGAGATCTGCATCGAGCGATCCACTACATCCAGGAACATGTAGAGGGCGATCTAGGCCTCAAAGTAACCGTTCACTCTGTGAGCGCATTGCGTCAATATGCAGTGCTGCTCGACGAGTTCTTCGAACGCGAACTGCTTCCACGGTTTCAAAAAGCTCGGGCGCTTCGGGAAGCCTCGGTTGCTAGAAAGATCGGTTTCCTTCGGGAGGCAATAACCTCGGCGATGGAGAGTAGCCTTCGACGCGAAAAGCAAGAACCGCTTAAGGAGCAGCAACTGGCCTCGTCGCAGCTCGAAGGCAGACTCCGTGTACTGACCGGCGAAGTGGGTGAGCAACGGACTGTCCTCGACCATGCCTTCCGCACTTTTGGGGAAAAACCCGATGCCGTCGTTGAGGCTGTTGCAGAGGAAGGAGTCAGGTGGGTGCACGCTGCGTCTGCGACGCAGATCCCTTCCTTGCGGCTCTCGGAATGGATTCATGAGGTCATCACCAGGTCTATTCAACCTCCTATTGATCGGTTTCAGGATGTGGGCCAACGCACAATCGAATCTCTGCAGAAAATTGCCAAGGAGATGGGCCGAAAGGACTCCCCCTCAAAGAAAGACTTCGAAGTGCTCTTGCGCGACTTGCCACGATTCGAGTTAGCGGCGCTTCCATGCCCATTCACCGTTACCCTATGGAAAGTTCTCGGGGCAGGTGTGCTTCGCTCGATGATTCGTACTCATCTTCGAGAGAGCATAGGCACAGATATCAAGCAGGAGCTCCACCTGTACGGCATGGCTTTGTCCAGGTGGAGCGAGCAAGTCGTTCGCAAACTGGAAGCACTGGTGAATTCGTATGCGGATGCGTATCGCGTGCAGTTACAGCGGATGACCGGCCTTCATGGTAAGAATACTGACCTGGAGCAGATCGAGGCTGATTTGGATCTGCTCCTGAACTGGAGCGGGGGCAGCGATTCAAGCTTGAAATACAACGGCATGAAGTGAGGGAGAGGTAGCCTTTGCAAAAATACTTTTTAATTGCGTTCGGAGGTTCGCTGGGCTCAATCGCGCGCTTCTGGGTTGGTTCGACGGTCGCCAGTCGGATGGGCACGAAATTCCCCTATGGCACCTTTGTCATCAACATCACAGCGTGTGTCATCATCGGCTTTTCTCTTACTCTTCTGGGCACCCGCACGGAATTGAACCCAGCTTGGCGATTTCTTATTCCAGTGGGGTTTGTCGGCGCCTACAGTACCTTTTCAACTTTCGAATGGGAGATATTTTCCAATCTTCAGACGGGCGCATTCCTGATCGGTGCGTCGTACATGGTCTTGAGTTTGATCTTTGGGCTCATCGGCGTCTGGGGCGGAACCCTGATCGCGAAGGCGATCTCATGAAGGCGACCAAAGTCAAGAGCTATGAGTCCATCCTCCAGGTGCAGGGGGACATCGGGGGCCTTTTTGTCAGCTTCATGAAGAATTTTCAAACCTGTCGGATGCAAGAAACGGCGCAAAAACAGATTCAACATCTTTGTAACTCTCACACCTGGGGCATCGCTGCTTCTCAACGAGTTGTTACCGCAGTACAGCTATTCCTGGATCTCCTGGCGAAACAACCTGCCACTCAAGCTTCTATGTGTGATATATGTGTGCTTCTTGAAGCAGAGAAAGACCGCGGCACGCGTCAGTTTCTCGGATGTCTGCAACGCAAGCTAGTGGCGCAATGGCTGCGGTCGCAGGCCCTTCTCTGTGTGATTCACGGAACACGGCTCAAACAGGGCGCCACGCCAGTGCTTGCGTCAGCGATCGATACGATCATGGAAAGGCACAGGAATCAGCTCATCGGAACTCTGAACCACATCCGTGATGAATATCACCCTAACGATCTTCAATGGGGAGTGCTAGGGCATGCCGCGGAATTCCTGGTTTCGCAACGCGGATTGCATCCATAACGAATGAGGGAAAATATGTTGTCTCCTGGAAAAGCACTTAAAGTTTCGATTTACCTAAGTGAAGGCTCGACGCACCACGGCGTTTCGACCTCTTCGAGCATTCTTGATTTTCTTTATTTCCGCGGTTGTAGTGGCGCGACTGTCCTGAAGGGGGTTGCCGGATTCGGCGCCGATCACCATATCCATTCGGCAAATTTTGTTGAGATCTCCGACAACCTGCCCCTCAAGATCGAGTTCATCGAGACGCGGAAGAAGGTCGACGAATTGCTGGGCAAGTTGGAGGAGATGGTCGGCTCCGGGTTGATTGAGGTGCAGGAAACCACCATCGCCAAGCCGGCGCAGATTTCGAAGCCTAAGAAGGCACCTGCGCCAGAGCACGTCAAAATCGAAGGCAAAGCACAGCTTATGCGCATTTATATCGGCGAGACCGATCGCTGGCGGGACCAACCCTTGCACGAAGCCCTGTTGCGGGCGATGCGTGCAAATGATTTAGCAGGAGCCACGGTTTACCGAGGCATTCTCGGCTATGGAGCACATCGCAGAGTTCACAAGGAGAGGGCGCTCAATCTCTCACACGATTGCTCGATCATGATTTCAGTCATCGATACCCAGGAGAAATTGCAAGAATTCCTGCCCCTGGTGGACGCGATGGTTCAGGAAGGACTCGTGGTTCTATCCGATGTTGACATCATTAAGTACTCGCATCGCCCGGCGGCCGCCGCCGAATAGAAAGAGCCAACTATGAAAGAGCAATTTCAAGCGCGGATGTTGCGCATTCACTTTACCGAAGCAGACAAATGGCAAGGTGAGGCGCTATACAAAGCCATCGTGGCAAAGTGCATGGAACTCGGACTCGGAGGAGCGACCGTGTTTCGTGGCGTTGAAGGCTTCGGCGCCAGCGCCCGTATTTATCATGCTCGCAGCCTGTCCATTTCAAAAAATGCGCCCGTGATGGTCACCGTGATCGACAGGGAAGAACAGATTCAAAAGCTGTTGCCCCATCTTGATCAGATGATCCAGGGAGGCTTGGTGGCCAGCTCCAAGGTGGAAGCGATTCGTTATTCCCGTTCCGACCAACCGTCCTCAAAAGCCTAGAAGCAAGCGAATTCGACGCATGGCGATCGCATTCCAATCCGTCGAGGCTCATCCGATTGAGGAATCACTGCGCGCACTGGTGGGAATAGAAGCGGCGAGAAGTGGAAGCAACAAGGGTCTGCACGAAAAGCTCCTCGCTCTTGAGGAAAAGCTAGCCACTGGGCAATTGCACCTTGCCGTCCTGGGCCAAATGAAGCGTGGCAAGAGCTCCTTTATTAATGCTCTGCTTGGAGCCGATGTGTTGCCGACCGGAGTCCTGCCCGTGACAGCCATCATCACAGAAATCAGGTATGGTTCCGAGCCGCAGGCAACGGTCATGTACACAACAGGTGCCCTGAGGGAAAGCGTTGCTATCGGCACTCTGGCGGATTACATCACCGAGGCGGGTAACCCCGGGAACACCAAACAGGTCGCGTCGGTAGAGATATCCTATCCTTCGGCTTTCCTGAAAAGCGGCATCGTGCTTATTGATACTCCGGGCATCGGCTCAACTCATGCCCACAATACCGAGACGACCGAGAGCTACTTGGAGTATGTGGACGCCGGCATTGTCGTTCTTTCCGTGGATCCGCCTATCACCGAGGTAGAGTCACAGTTCCTTCGCCGGATCAAAGGTGAAATTCCCAAGCTGTTTTTCATTGTTAACAAGACCGATATTGGTACTCCTGACGAACTCAGTAAGATCACCGAGTTTCTCAAAAATGAGCTGAACCGTTTGCAGATCGAGTCGTCGGAGATATTCCCCCTATCAGCACGGCAAGCACTGCAGGACAAGCACAGCTGTATCGCTAACAACAGAACGTCGAGTGGTCTCGAAGCCTTTGAGGACCATCTCCGGACCTTTCTCATCAAGGAAAAGCGACAAGTACTGGTTCGTTCCGTAGCTCTTGATGCGTTGCAGATAGCGCGCACCCTCAGGTTTGCAGCATCGATTGGAATGCGTGCTGGAGAGTTAAGCCCCGAGGACTTGGAGAGCAAACGGACGGCACTTGACCGGTTACTGAAAGAAACGCAGATCGAGATGGGAGAGTTGAAGGTGCTGCTGCGTCAGCGCTCTGGTGACATTCTCGCGCGGGTCGAACAGGATCTGAAGACACATGTGGAAACCCAGGTTCCAAAAGTACGGCAGGACCTGAAGCTTTTCCAGGCGCAACATCCCGAGGAAACGGGACGGGTTTTCGGCAGGCTTCTTGAGGATTTTATGATGCGGGAGGTCGAATCGGTCTTTCAGGTGTGGCGGATTCAGGAAGACGAGAAAATACAGGCGCAGCTGAATGAGATGTCTTCACACTTTGTCGCGCAAGCCAAGGGCATCCTCGAATGTCTTGAGGAGTCCGCCGGGGCTCTCTTTGAGATTCCGATAGAGCACCTGTCGATCTCTTGTTCTCTGTGCGCTGAAAGCCGGCTGCACTATAGAGTCGAGCGGATCTTTTATTCGCTGGACTCCTTCCTTCTTATGTTGCCGCGCTTTCTGTTGCGCCCCCTTGTGCTTCGCCGGATGCGCAATAATGTTCCCCTTTTGTTGGATATGAACTCCGGGCGGATCCGTTACGACTACGTTGAGCGCCTGCAGGCCAGCATGTCTCAGTTTGAGAAGAATCTCTGTGCGGCGATCATGATGGTGACGGAAACGCTCAAATTCGTGCTGCACCAGCCGACCAATGATACTCAACAACAGGCTGTCGTTGCCGTTCTAGATTTGGTTGTCAACAATTGTTCTCAATTGCTGTGATAGCGGCCCGTGTCTGATTAGGCTTTCTTGGTCAGCAGCCTCAGAAGCTTGCCCTGAAACTTCATCAGCGCCAAGAGATTAAGGCACCTGTACGTTCTCCGGCTGCGCCTCGCGTACACTGCATTCGTCATGATCTTGCCCGTTCTCCTGCTAGCGACTGTACCGGATCTTACTAGTCCACTTGCCGAGTGGCGGGTCGCCGCCGGCTACGCTGTTTTCGCCCTCAGCTACAGCGTGTTCGCCCTCGGGAAGCTGCCCGGGATGAAGGTCGATCGCCCCGGCATGGCCATCATCGGCGCCGTATTGATGATTGCTTTCCGCATCGTTCCCGCCGCCGAAGCGCTGCATTACATCGATTTCGGCACCCTTGTGCTGCTGTTCTCCATGATGGTGGTGGTCGGCTGTCTGCGTCTGACAGGATTCTTCGAGTGGATCACCGAGCAAGTCGTTACGCGTCTCAAGCCACGGCACTTGTTGCCCACCGTGATCTTCATCACCGGCGCTCTCTCGGCGTTTTTTGTTAACGACGTTATCTGCCTGGTGATGACGCCGTTCGCACTGCTGGCTACGCGACGCATGGGGCTGAAACCGATGCCATACCTGCTCGCCGTGGCGACTGCTGCCAACATCGGCAGCGTCGCCACGATCACCGGGAATCCGCAGAACATGCTGATCGGGTCGTTCTCTGGGCTGACGTACCGCAACTTTATTGGGTATTTGGCTCCAGTTGCGCTGATTGGCCTGGTTCTGGATTGGGTGATCATCCGTTTCATGTGCGGCGATGATCTTATGCCCAAGGATGCTGCGGGTGTTGCGGCTGCGATGCAACACGTGTCGGTCCGCGAGTTTCGCAAGCCCGCCATCGTAATTGCCCTTGTGCTGTCTGGATTTGTTGCGGGTGTGCCACCGGCCATGATGGCTGCCATCGGGGCCGCTCTGATGTTGATTACACGGTCACGCAATCCTCGATTGGTATACGACGAAGTCGATTGGGGACTATTGGTGTTCTTCGTCGGTCTGTTCCTGATCGTGGGTGGTGCGCAAAACTCCGGTTTAACGGGCTACCTCTTCGAGATCGCTGAACGCTTCAATCTTCAGAACGCTGGTATCTTTACGATTGTGACCGCGGCGTTGTCGAACGTAGTCAGTAACGTACCGGCGGTGATGCTGCTCAAGACCCTCGTGCCGGCTTTCCATAATCCCCACACTGGCTGGCTCGTGCTCGCCATGGCCAGCACGCTGGCGGGAAACCTGACGATCACAGGCTCAGTCGCGAATCTGATCGTCGTGGAGCGCGCGCATGGCGACGTGCACATCGGTTTTTGGGACTACTCGCGCGTCGGTATTCCCGTTACGCTAGTGACGCTCGCGGTTGGATGGGGTTGGCTCGTTCTGGTGCGTTGAACTAGATCTCAGCAGCTCTGCGACGCGCTCAACTTCATGGGCCGAGCTGTCGGAGCTCCTACTCCCCAAGGGGCCGCGCCGACACTCCACGCGTTGCACATCTCTTCTCGAGAAGATCAGCCCGACGAGCATGGACTTGAGAGGTTGGTTCGCCAAGTGCTGCGATCAACCCTCGAACAGCTCCTCACTCGACAGGCTGGAGAAGTCGGAGAAAACGAGGGGGCTAGCCAGCATCCAAAGCGGCTGCAATCGATGGCGGCGGCACCGGGAAGAAACGTCGATCGTCGTTAAAGAACATCAAAACGTTTGACCTGTTGAGTATCTACTTAACTGGAGACGCTCCACTCACCATCGTTGCCCCAAATCACGATTACTGGCGAGTCGTCGCCGATCCGTGAGTTGCTACTTGAGTAACATGGGCAGTTGGTTCGCGATAGCCCAAAAAGCGGGTAGAGGAATGGGTAGGCAGTGATTCTTCAAAGTCCCACAACTCTTCGCACCACTGGGATCCATGGCTGCCTCATAATAACGAGAGAAGTGTTTGAAATTTCAAAGCACATCCGCGCCGGATTCTCCTATGACGAAACCAGGCACAACTCCGAGCATCGATGAATACCTGCGGAAGCGGTTAATGCCAGTGGAAGGGACGATTCCGCACATTCCCGGTATCGAGATGTTCGGGAATTCAATTCCCGCCGAAATTGTCGGTGGGGATCTTTTTGAGTACATCAATTTTCAACAGCGTTACGACATTGACGCACGCATTCAGCGGGCTCAACGGCTGTCGAAAGAGTTTCTTGAACCGCTTGCTCCAGGAGTTCTGCTACGCAATCTGGTCGACGATCAGGTGCAGTGGCTGAAAACAACGCCCGGCTACAAGCCCGAGATGGAAGGAGAGTATCGATTCGCGAGGAGCTCCGAGCAGGTGCGCGTTGCGGAAGAGTTGCGTGATCTTTATTCGACGGCGGGTGTTCTGGTGGCAGATGCACAGGGGCACGGAATCATCTCAGCCAAGATTGCCTCTACAGTGCATGACACATTCCATGCCTTGATGCTCACTGAACTGGATCGATACGGCAGAGCAACACCCATGCTGCTCGAAAACATCAATCTGCGGCTGGCGCAATCAGTGACCGCCCGCAATGAATTAGGAATTATTGAGAAGGAAGACGCACGCGAAAACGCAACGATGATATACGGCGAGGTCCGCATTGGCGGTCATTTTCGCTTTGCGAATTTTGCGCATCCACCGCCGCTGGTGTTCTCGGCGGAATATCGCAAGTTCATGAACATCAATGAAAGCCGTATGGTGCAATTTCTTCCGCTCGGTCTGCAGATTCCCGCAGATCATCCGGATCGTAAGAGGTACTATTCCGTAAACTTCCGGCAAGCAGAGGTAGACGCTACGGATCTCGGTGAGATCACACTGATGAGTCCGGGAGATATTCTTGTTCTCTATACCGATGGAGTCTATGACGGCAGCGACAAGCAAGGACGCGAGCGACTGGAAGTGGTCATGCGCGAACACTACCGCGAGCCGGCGAAGGATATCTGCAATGCGTTGCTGGATCATGCAGTAAAGCAAGATGAACAGTTCCGTCAAGATGGCGAAACGGACATGATCGACGACAAAACGGTGCTTATCGTCAAACGACTTAACTAGCCCATTGTGCCGAAACACGGCTCCAGTAATCGACTGCTACCGGATGAATAAAACTCAACCAGACATTTCACGTGCTAAGAAAACCGTACGTTTGCACTGCTAACAACACTTTCACCATAAGGGCGGGGAGGCCAGAAGCCTTGAATCCGGCTGCTCCGCATATGCAAGAGGACTACCGATTTGGCATCACCAGATTTCGAAAAATCTTCCACCTTCCGTCCGGCTCTTCCCGCCACGCGGTTAGATACTGATCCACGACCTTCCTCCCGTTTGGAAAGTTGGCTTCAGCTTGCCCCCATTCATAAACAAAGCGTCCCCGCTGAACTGAACCGATGCTCGTCACGGAAGCCGATTCTGCCTTTCCGAGCCTTGCCATCTCCTCCTTCATGTGCTTCTCAATGGCAGAACGACCCCGAACGCAGTCGCCCGCCGGGCTGCAATCGACGGCGTCCGGTGTATACGTTGCCGTAATCAACCCGACATTACCTTGCTTCATGCCATCGATCCAGGCCTGGTTTCCCGCGTCGATCTGTCGACGCGCGACGGATTCGATCGGTTTGCTCTGCGCAAGGCATGTTGAGGAACAGAACAACAAAAGCATCATCAGCAACGTTCCCGCTCTTTTTTCTCTCATAGGATCATTCCTCCTCCAGGGGTGAAAATTCAGCAGAAGTAATTGGGACTCATGATCCCTTGTGCTTCTTCTCGCAATACCGGCGTGCTTTGGCCCTGCTGCCGCAATCCTTCATGTCGCACCATCGCCGTCGCTTGCCGCGGCTCCCGTCGAGGAACATCCACCCGCACAGACCCCTTCGCAGATCCCGAAGCGCGCAGCCTTTAGCGAGTAAGAGAGGACGGCGCCTCGCCTGCGAGAACCGCGCATAACTCTCCGACGCATGCGACGGAGTGGGCTGCCACCGGAGTGCGTTGTTGCGAAGCCCGATCTCGGGCCCAGGCTGCATTGCGTTTTCGCGAATCAAGGCTAGATCGTGCTCGGATACGCGGCTGGTGCCCGCAGCGGCGAGCCCAACGCGATAGATTGCCTCGCATAGCTGGACGATTGGCAGAAGAGGCTCGGGGTGACGGAGCAGTTCGAAATACGAGTGTGATTCAATTAGGACCTGAGCCACCCATCGGAGAAACGACTCCCAGTCTCGCATCAACTCATCGGGCCGCTCAGTCAGGTGTTCTCCCGTCGTATTACGAAAATCGAGTGCCAGATGTCCTCCGACCTGATGGGCAATCAGCTCACGAGGGATGAGAGTTGCGGCGCTGCCTCGAGATCGAGTACGTTTAACGGCCGTCGTCACCATCTTCGTATGGGTCGTGTTCGTCATCATCATCGATTACTATACTATCTAACCAGTTAGATAGTATAGGGCGATTGAGGAATGCCATGAACCCTTGGCGTGAGGGGATGGGGCTTGACCAGGCGGTCGCCAGTGCATGTGAGACGCCGGCGAAGATGAACAAGCCATCAGCCATGGTGATCCGCGACATATCCGGGGACGGAACGGACGGGACTTAGCCGCCGGCATATCAGGCACGTTGGGTTCCCAGTCCGGAGCGCCGGGCCTGGAGTTCCAGGGATTTTGAGCGGGCTACGACGAAGAGGTCATGGAGCCCGGAACCGCCTGACGGTGTCGTTTTCCTTCCCGTACCACTCGAGGTAGTAGTGCCCTTCGGGGTGGTGGTCTTCGGGCCCGCGGATCAGGACGCGGTCGCGGAAGCAGTCGGCCGTTCCGTGCGACCACGAGCACACAGCGCCACCGTGTATTGACTTTGATTCGTTTGATGATGTTAAGAATTTTGCCTTGATCTAGCCATAATCTAACCCCTCGATAGTGACAGGGACTAGATATCGTGACAGGCAATTTGGGTCAAACAAGGGAGAGAAACGGAGACCCACGACGGACACCAAGGAGGCTATATCGATGATAATAAATGAAATCTGTCATCGGGTAGGGCTTCTAACCAACTGAGCTACGCGCCTGCGCGGAGGGAACTACGACTCATTCGTCATATCAAAGATTTGCATGGAAGCGTTGTCCTCCGACGCTCTTCGCGGTCAGCCCTTGGTTGGACGGCGTCGATCAATCGCGGCCCAAGGCTATCTGGTTTGGGCCTCTCGCCTTTCAGCCTGCCGATTTGGTGGCACGCAGCCATGCGGTGCTGTAGTATCAGGATTTTGCATCTGTCCTAAAAGGCGATAATAAGGGTGTTGGTCCCGCTTAAGCACGACCTGTAACCGCACCATGAACCAACTTCGCGCAGCTCCGAATCAACTAACGCTCTTGCGCCTCTGCATCATCCCATTTCTGGTGCTTGCCGTTCTTGACGGCTACTATCGCATTGCCTTTTCGCTCTTTGTCCTGGCGGGTATTACCGATGGCTTGGATGGTCTGCTGGCCCGCTGGCTCCAACAGCGCACCGTTCTCGGGCAGTACCTCGATCCGGTCGCGGACAAGCTATTGCTCAGCACCTTGTTTCTCGTGCTGCATCACGAGGGCCTTATCTCCCGCCGCGTCACGGTTCTCGTCTTTGGCAGGGATCTGGGGATTCTGATGGTCGCGGCCATTCTCTACGCCAGTGTCGGCATGCGAAACTTCAAGCCGAGCATCTTCGGCAAAGCGAACACCTTTGCACAGATTGTGGCCCTGCTGGCCGTGCTCTTGAGCAGATTTTACGCGCCGGCGAGCGTGCTTTACATCCGCCATTTGGCGCTGCTTGCGACAGTTGCCTTCACCGTCATCTCGGGATTCCACTACGCGTGGCAAATTACGCGCCGCCTGAGCCTGTCAGGCGCGCCCGCCAATGGTTGAACCCGCTGAAGCCCTTAGTGGAATCAGATCTCTTCCTCATCCGCCTGCGTTTCTTCGATTGCCATGTCACGGAATTCGTTTGAGTCGAAGACCTCGCCGCACTCCTGGCACTCGACATACTCGGCGTCCTCTTCGCGCGCCACTACGCGCACTCTTGGATGTTTGCAGGGGGTGTCCATTATGGGCATTTGCGCGTGGAAAATCAGATGGTATCGGCAAGATTGTATCCGGGCCAGCATTTCTGTCAAATCGAATCTGTTAATTTTCCGTTTTGAGAGGCCGGAAAAGGAAATCCGAGCCCAATTGCCATCTGTTCGCCCTTGGAGCGGTCTCTATTTGAAGTCGGACGGTTACGGTCCTATACTAGATGTAGCGACCGAAGGAGCCGTTTACGGGCATGCTTAGACTCACCAAAAAGGCCGATTACGGACTGATGGCGCTGAAGTTCCTGGCCGAACACCCCGATTCCGCGTCGCTCAGCGCCAAGGATATTGCCGAGGCATACCATATTCCTCCTCAACTGCTGGCAAAAATTCTGCAGCGGTTGGCGAAAGAGGGCCTGCTCCGTTCGCATGCGGGAATGAATGGCGGTTATACTTTGTCTCGCAAGGCGAGTGAAATTACGGCTTTTGAGGTCATCCGCGCCATTGATGGTCCTTTGTTCATCACGTCGTGCGTCACGGTAAGCGGTTTGTGCGACCTGACGAACAGTTGCACCATCAAAGAGCCATTAGCGCGCGTGAATGAAAGTATTTCCGACGTACTCAAGCAGATTCGGATTTCAGATCTGGCTGAATACGATCATACGCATCAGCATGGCGAACATGATCTGGTGACGATTCAGACCACGAGCGCCTAGTCGTTAGCCAGTTTTAAGGCAGGACGCAGGAGAGTAGGGAAGCAATGAGCACATCCCCCAACGGGACAGTCAGAGTACCGGCAGGAGTACACCTGCCCATATATATGGATAACCACGCAACCACGCCGCTCGATCCGCGCGTGCTGGAAGCGATGATGCCCTATCTCACTACTGTGTTCGGAAATGCCGCAAGCCGCAATCATTCCTTTGGATGGGAAGCGGAAGCGGCCGTCGAAAAGGCGCGTGAACAGGTAGCCAAACTCATCGGCGCCACCGCCAAGGAGATCATCTTTACCTCCGGCGCGACCGAGTCCAACAACCTCGCCATCAAGGGCATCGCCGAGATGTATAAGGAGCGGGGCAATCACATCATCACGCAGGTCACCGAGCACAAGGCGACACTTGATACCTGCAAGCGCCTCGAGAAATACGGCTATCGTGTGACTTATCTGCCTGTAAAAGCAGACGGTCTGATCGACATCGAAGATCTGAAGCGCGCGATGGATGACAAGACCATCCTCGTTACCATCATGATCGCGAACAATGAGATCGGCGTTGTGCAACCGGTGGCCGAGATGGGCAAGCTCTGTCACGAAAAGGGCGTGCTCTTCCACACGGATGGCGTTCAAGCGGTTGGCAAGATTCCCGTAGACGTTAACGCCATGCATATTGATGCGCTCTCGCTCTCTGCGCATAAGATTTATGGACCTAAGGGCGTGGGCGCGCTATACGTTCGCCGTCGCAATCCGCGCGTGCAGATCTCCGGGCAAATCGATGGCGGAGGTCATGAGCGCGGTATGCGCTCCGGCACGCTCAACGTTCCCGGCATCGTCGGGTTGGGCAAAGCCTGCGAGATTGCCGGCGAGGAGATGAAGGCGGAAACCGAGCGCCTCATCGCGCTTCGCGATAAGCTGAAGGCAAAACTCGAAAACAATCTCGACTATGTCCATGTCAACGGCTCCATGGAGCATCGCCTTCCCGGCAATCTCAACGTGAGCTTTGTCTACGTTGAGGGCGAGTCCTTGCTCATGGGAATCAACGACATCGCAGTTTCAAGCGGTTCCGCCTGCACCTCTGCGACACTTGAGCCATCATATGTGTTGAAGGCTCTTGGTCTGGGCGACGATGTGGCGCACAGTTCTATAAGATTTGGATTAGGTCGCTTCAACAACGAGGCAGAGGTGGATTACGTCGGTGACAAGCTGGTCGACGTGGTCCAAAAGCTGCGCGAACTTTCACCGCTCTATGAGATGGTGAAAGAGGGCATCGACATTTCGAAGATCGAATGGCAGGCGCACTAAAGAAAAAGCTTGGTAGTAGAAGGTTTTAAGTTTTGCGAGAGTACGGGATACAGGAGAAATAAAATGGCATACAGCGACAAGGTCATCGACCACTACAACAATCCGCGCAACGTAGGCCAACTCGATAAATCCAGCGCGGAAGTAGGCACTGGACTGGTTGGCGCGCCGGAATGCGGCGACGTAATGCGCCTGCAGATCAAGGTCAATCCCGACACACAGATCATCGAAGAGGCAAAGTTCAAGACCTTCGGCTGCGGTTCGGCCATCGCTTCGTCTTCGCTCGCCACCGAATGGGTGAAGGGCAAGACAGTGGACCAGGCAATGGAGATCAAGAACACCGACATCGTGAAGGAGCTGGCTCTTCCACCAGTCAAGATTCACTGTTCGGTGCTTGCTGAGGACGCTATTCGCGCCGCTATCGGCGACTGGAAGAAGAAGAACGGCGTCAGCGAAGGCTCACGAGCCGCAGAGGCCGTCGCTGCAGTCTAACGAGGGTCACAAACCAAAGTACCCATGTCCGTATTTTCGGACATGGGCTTGCCGATAGCCACATTATGACTACAGACCAGCTGACCATTCTCGACGCGGCGAACCAGGCCCCCAACCAGAAGGGGATTCAGGTGACCGAGCGCGCTCTCAAGCGCATTCGCGTCGCCATGGCCAAGGAGGGTGTTTCGCCTACGGAGGGCGGCTTGCGTCTCGGCATCACGGGTGGCGGCTGCTCCGGTCTTTCCTACAATATCCGCTTTGACTCGCAGCCGCGCGAGCGAGACCGTATCTATCAGTTCGACGATGTGCGCGTCTTTGTCGACCCCAAGTCGTTCATCTATCTGCACGGCATGGTTCTCGACTATGAAGAGACGCTCATGCGCCAGGGCTTCAACTTTATCAATCCGCACTCGACCAAGTCCTGCGGCTGCGGCTCATCTTTTTCCGCATAGTGCCAAGCCGCACGCGCGGACTCCGTCTTCGATGCATACAGCTGAGCCCCAATCCGTGACCGCGGCCTGCTGGTCGTGCGGTGCCTCCCTGCCCGCCGCCCAGCCTTTCTGTCCCCAATGTGGCAAGGTGCAGGCGCCATTGGACGGCGTGGACTACTTTGCTGTCTTCGGCCTCCCGCGCAAGCTGAACATCGATCTGCCCGCACTCGAGCGTAGCTTTTACCGCCTCAGCCGCAAACTGCATCCCGATCTCTACGCGCAGGCCACTCCGCAGGAACAACAGTGGAGCCTCGACCAAACCTCGCTCCTCAACGACGCCTACCGCACGCTGAAGAACCCCGTCGTCCGCACGGAATACCTGCTCAAGCTCGAAGGCATTGTCCTCGAAGCAGGGAAGAGTGACGATGGCATTTCGAAGGAGTCGCGCGTGCCCGCTGATCTGCTGGAAGAGGTCTTCGAGCTGAACATGCAGCTTGAGGAGATGAGCATGAACCGCAAGATGGGCGAAGACGATCCCGCTCTACGCACTGATCTCGAAAAAGCACGCATCGAGTTTGAATCGCAGCTCGGCGCTGTCGACTCCAACCTGCAGACTCTGTGGACACGATGGGACGCGGCCATCGACGACAACTCGGACACAACTAAAATTAAGGATGAAACGGTTGCGCTCCTCGACCGCCGCCGCTACATTCGCAACCTTGTGCGCGACGTGAACGAGGCGCTGGAGACTTAGAAAGCATCGAAGAAATATGGCAGAAACCCGCATTGTCGGAATCGATCTCGGCACAACCAACTCGCTCGTCGCCTTCATGCAGGGCGATTATCCGGTCGTCATACCTGGCGAAGACGGTCTCAACCTGGTCCCCTCGGTCGTCGCCATTCCCGACCCCAAGAAAGTGATCGTCGGCTATCCCGCATATCCCTATCTCGCACGGACACCCGACCGCGTCATCTATTCCGCCAAACGCCTCATGGGCCGCGGCGTTGAAGACGTCCAGGACGAGGTGAAGCTCTTTCCTTTCCACCTCGCGCCGGACATTCAGCCCGGCGAAATCCTCCGCCTGCAGATTGGCCCGCAGCAATACACGCCGCCTGAAATCTCCGCCTACATCCTGCGCCAGTTGAAGAAAAACGCCGAGCGTTACTTCGGCGCGCCGGTAACGAAAGCAGTCGTCACCGTTCCGGCCTATTTCAACGACGCCCAGCGCCAGGCCACCAAAGACGCAGGCCGCATTGCCGGACTCGAAATCCTGCGCCTGGTCAACGAGCCGACAGCGGCCGCTCTGGCCTACGGACTTGATCGCCAGAGGGAAGGCATCGTCGCCGTCTACGACCTCGGCGGCGGAACCTTCGATATCTCTATCCTCAAGCTGCAGGACGGCATCTTCGAAGTCATCGCCACCAATGGAGACACGCATCTTGGCGGCGACGACATCGACAACCTGCTCATCGCTATCGCCCTCGACGACATCCATGGCGAACAAAATCTCGACCTTCGCACCGACCCCGAAGTCGTCCAGGCCATCCGCAAAGCCGTCATCGAAGCCAAGATTGCGCTGTCGACTTCTGACGTATCGCGTCTCGACGTAACATTGCCGGACGGCCAGTCCTACCGGCGCGAGATCACTCGCGAGCAGTTCGAACAGATCATCCAGCCGGTGCTCGATCGCACTCTCGGCCCCTGTGTGCAAGCCCTCAAGGACGCCAGTCTCACGCCCGGGCAGGTCGATGAAGTCGTCCTCGTCGGCGGTTCCACGCGCATCCCTCTTGTCCGCCGCCTCACTGACCAGATCTTCCATCTTGCCGAGCGCGGCAAAAAGCCGCACACGGAACTGAATCCCGACGAAGTCGTCGCCCTGGGCGCAGCCGTGCAGGCGCACATTCTCGAAGGCGGCTCCGCGGCCACAGAGGATATGCTGCTCCTCGACGTGACTCCTCTTTCGCTTGGCATCGAAGCCCTCGGCGGAGTCGTCGCCAAGATCATCCAGCGCAATTCGACCATCCCCGCCTCAGCCACCGAACACTTCACTACCGGCGTTGACGGACAGGCCAATGTGGCCATCCACGTTGTCCAGGGCGAGCGCGAGATGGCGAAGGATTGTCGCTCTTTGGCCCGTTTCGACCTCAAGGGTATTCCGCCGATGTCCGCCGGCCTGCCGCGTATCGAAGTCAGGTTCCTCATCGACGCAAATGGAATCCTGCACGTGTCCGCGCGGGAACAAAGAAGCGGCAAGGAAGCCGAGATCGAAGTCAAACCGACCTATGGCCTCACTGACGAGCAGGTCGAAACCATGATCCTCGACTCCTTTGACTATGCCGAGCAGGATTTCCACCAGCGCCAGCTCATCGAAGCGCGCACCGAAGCGGGAACCATTCTCGCTGCGGTAGAAAAGGCGCACGTCAACCCAGCATGGCACCACCTGACCGACGATGAGCGCGCACAAATTGCTCTGATCTCCGAAGAACTGAGCGTACTCAAGGAAGGCGACGACCTGCAGGCTCTGCGCGCCGCCACTGAAGCCTTGGACAAGGCCACTCGCCGCTTCGCCGAGCTCATGATGGATTCTGCCGTCTCCAGCGCCATCCAGGGCCATACCATGGAGTCTGCGGGTGAGAAACTAGGAGAGGGCCCGACCGCGCCCCACCCATTCGCCCCGGCGGAGATAAAGTAAAAAGCTCGTTAGAAGAACATAGAGACTAGGAATGAACGACCAGAAACATCAGGAAATCGACCTCAGCAAGCCGCCCGGCCCGAACATGGTGCGCGTCACCTTCGAGCCTGAAGGCCGCACCGTCGAATTCGAATACGGCGCCATGCCCTACGAGCATCACGGCAAGCCCATGTCGTTTCTCGACGTTGCTGAGAACTACACCATCTTTCTCGACCACGCCTGCGGGGGCGTCTGCGCCTGCACCACCTGCCATATATGGACCAAGGGCGGTACCGGAAAGATCAGCGAACCCGAAGATGACGAACTCGACCGCCTCGACATGGCGGCAGATCAGCAGCTCAACTCCCGTCTCGGCTGCCAGGCCGTTATCACCGGACCCGGTACCTATATCGTGGAAATTCCCAAGTGGAACCGCAACTATGTCTCTGAAGGCAAACCTTTGTCGCTCGTAGAACGCAAGTAGAGGAGAGCCCCGCCATGGCCCGTGAAATCACCTGGAACGACTCAGAAGAAATCGGCATTCAGCTACAAGAGAAATTTCCCGACCTCGATCCGCTCACTGTCCGTTTTACCGACCTTCACCGCTACGTAACCCAACTGGACGGCTTCTCCGACGACCCCGCGAAATCCAACGAGTCCAAACTCGAAGCCATTCAGATGGCGTGGGTCGAAGAGTACAAGGACGCACAATAACAGCCTAGGTTCTTAACCCCATCCGAACGCTCCGCGGAACAAATCAAAATCCGCGGATTTTCCTTCCTCGAAATAAAGCAAAAGAATATCGAAGCGAATCGGCACATCCTCGCGCTGTAGCTGGCGCAGATAATGCCGCGCCAGTCGCCGCAGCGTTCTCCGCTTTTGTTCATCCACCGACGCCTCAGCTGTCGCCACTGCTCGCGTCGTCCGCGTCTTCACCTCAATAAAGCAGATAGTGTCGTTTTCTCATGCCACCAAATCAAGGTCGCCCCGCACGATTCCTGAGCGCCATCCGCGCGCCCTAACTATGAACCCCTCACGCCGCAAATTAAAGAACGCCGCCCGCTCGCCGCGACGGCCGGTCGTCAGATGTGGGGCCTCCGTTTTCAGGCCCGACGCTTCGGACCTTCGCCGAACGGCAACACGGCCACACGCGTTCACAAACGCTTCAAACAAATTCAATTAGCGCAGACGCAAAACTGATCATGTGCAAATCGTTGTCCGACGCATCCTGTTTGCTGCCAAGGCGCCTTCGTCATGTGGTTGCAACCAAAGAATCAATCCAGCAGACGAGCAATCTCAGCCCGTAGCCGCTCGGTAATCGCCTCCGCGCCCAACTCGGGTCCGAAGATCATCGGCGCACCAACCCTCACACGCAATTTGCCTGAACGAAACCACCGTTGCCTGCCCAGCTTCATTTCACCCAGTCCGGTAAGCCCAACCGGCAGCACGCTCACCTTCGACTCTGCAACCAGCAGCCCAATCCCCGGCCGAAACCTCTGCAGCTTCCCATCGTCAGAGCGATGGCCTTCGGGGAAGATCAGCACGTTGTACCCACGATCGAGCGCCTCGCCCGCATGCTGAAAACTTCGCCGAAATCCAGCGCTCCGCGGCAGAGGAAACACATTGAACACGCCCGTCACCATCAGATACGTCAGCGGCCCGAGTGCGTCGAGAAACCACGATCCTTGATTTCGCCGCTTGCGCCAGGCCCGCAGCATATCTGCCGACATCGCTGCCGCAACATGCCGCCGCATCCTTCCCGGCAGGGCATACAAAACCAGCGGAAGATCATAGGCGGTCACGTGATTCGCAATCAGTAACAGCGGCTGTGCTGGATTCAGCGGCGTGTCGCGACGCACTTCCGGCGCCGCTAACAGCCATACCAACGGCTGCTGTACACATTCGATGAACACCGCTCGCGCCGCCTGTACCGGCCACCACCACGTCCATCCTGGATACACCTCCGGCTGCCTTTCCGCTCTCAAAGGCGCGCTGCTCTCCCGCGGCTCGCCTGGTGCTGCCGCGTCCAATCCCAGCTGCCGTCGCAAATCTCCCAGCGTAGCTGCCAGCTCCAGAGTCGCGTCGCTCAGCGTCACGTCCATTCGTTGTTCCAACTCGGCCTGCAATTGCACACGCCCCAGGCTGTCGAGCTGCAAATCCTCTTCAAGCCGTGCCTCGTCGGAAAGATTCTCTGGTCTGGCGCCTGTTATGGAGAGAATCAGAGCCAGCAGCGGATCGGTACTCGCAAACGCCAAGTCGCTTGCTAGGCGTTGTGCATTCACCCACTCCGCAACCTTGCGGCGCTGAATTTTCCCATTTGATGTCCGCGGCAAATCCAGCTCGGGCCAAAGCCTCCATTGCCGAACCCGCTGGAAATCCGCCAGCCGCTGATTCGCAGCAACTACCGCTTGTTGCGCCGCCTCCCGCGATCCGCGAAACAGCAGCACAGCGACAGCTTCCGTCCCGCCGTCGGTCGACAGTGGCACCACAGCAGAAGCTTCGACGCCCGCCTGTGCGTTGAGCACCGCTTCCACGTCATCGGGATGAATATTCAATCCCGACGACGTCACGATCACTTGGCTCTTACGTCCCAGAAAGTGAAGCTGTCCTTCATCATCGCGCTTCGCCAGATCGCCGGTCGCCAGCCACGGCGAGGAAGCCTGCTCCATCTCCCCATTGCGCCAGGTCGCCGTCGAGACCATATCGCCGCGTACCAGAATCTCGCCGTCCTCGCGAATTTCGACCTCACGCCCCGGCAACACTTTGCCGATCGTGCCTTTGCCCACCTTGAACGGATGATTCAACGTAATGAGTGCTGCCGTCTCCGTCATGCCATAGCCCTGAATCAAGGCAAAACCGAGCGTATTCCAGAAAGACTCCAGGTCACGCGAGAGCGAAGCTCCTCCGCATACGAATGCCCAGAATTTGTAACCGAAGGTGCGATGAATCCTGCGGAAATGCCACCATCGCTTCCAGACGCTTTCGCCTTTCGCCGCTTCAGTGTCCGCCTGCAAGGCCGCATCCTGCACTGTCAGCGAGTCGCGCAACAGCTCGAGCACACGAGGCACAGCTGCCAACACGGAAATCCGCTCTCGCCTCGTCGTGTCGATCAGCCGCTGCGCCTGTAGGCGCGATTCGAAATGCACCTCCGCCGCCAATAACGGCGGAATCCACAGCCCCATGAATTGCCCAAACACATGGCTCAGCGGAAGCGTGTGCAGAAACCGTAGCGGATGCACGACGCGTTCGTACTTCAAATATTTCTGGATCTCCCGTTCGATCGGAGCCACGCTCGCCAGCACGTTGCGATGCGTGTGGACAATACCCTTCGGTTCAGCCGTCGTTCCTGAGGTGAAGAGAATCTGCAGCGGTGTGTCGAGATCCAGACGCGGCTCAATCATCGCGGCGGTTGAAGAGTTAAGCGCTATTCCGAAGTCCTCAAAGGCAATACTCGCCGTCTCCGGCATAAGCTGTCCAAGCAGCTGCGTATCACCGACCACCAGCCGGGGATTCGTTTCGGCGATCACCCGGGCAGCAAAGCCCAAGCTTCCAGCAGCATCCAGTGGGACGGCGATCACGCCGCGCATTACACATCCAAAGAAGGCCCCAACCCACTCGATCCCGTTCTGTCCCCACAGGACAACGCGGTCGCCGATCCCAATCTCGCGTCGCATCAACTCCGCGGCAAAGCGATCAGCCAGTTTCACAAGATCGCGATAGGTTGATGCCGTGCGTCGGTTGCCGCGATATGTAACAATCGCGGTGCTCTTTCCATGCCTGCGAAAATCCTCGATTAGGGTCGCCAGATGGGACCGCATCTCTTCTGCCATTGTCTCCGACTAGGCCCGCGAAAAGTCGATGAATCCATGCACGGGATCTGTTCGTACCAGTTTTACGGTCAGCTTATCGCCCACGTCGACACCTTGTTGTCCATGCACCAGCATGCCATCAACGTGTGGATCCAGCGTCCGCACGAATGTTCCGCGATCCGTAACCCCGGTTACGATGGCTTGGAACGTCTTGCCAATGCGATTGCGTAAGGCCACGGCGGCAATCCGCTTCTGCATCTCGCGCTCCACATTGCGTTCTGCCGCCGCCTTCGTCGTACAGTTTGCCGCAATCGCCGCCAGTTCGTCATCGGAATAGGGCGAAGGCTTGCCCGCGATCATCGCCTTAACCAGCCGCTGCGTTACCAGGTCCGCATACCTGCGGTTGGGGGCCGTCGAGTGCGTGTAGTCTTCAACTGCCAGGCCGAAATGCCCTTCCGGCGCATCGCCCGGCCGCTCCAACACATACTCGCCCGGTCCCATCAGCTTCACTACGGAAAGTGACAGATCGGCAAAGTGGTCTGGATCTTTCTCCCTCCGTCGGCAGAGAAAATCATTCAAGGCCTTTGAATCGGGCTCGGCCGGTAGCTTCTCCCCCATCTGCGCGGCCAACTCCACGATCCTGTCCCACCGCTTAGGAGTCTTCACAATTCTACGAATAGAAGCGATGCGTTTCTCACGCAACGTTCTCGCAATCACGCCATTGGCAGCAATCATGAAATCTTCAATCAGTTCTGTAGCTGAGTTCTTCTGTTGTGATTGGATATCAATCGAGTCACCTTGGAGAACTGCATGCGTCTCGATCGTTTCGATGTTGAGGGCTCCGCGTTCGTAGCGCTCCGCGCGCAGTCGCTGCGCGATTTCGTCCTGTAATTTAAGCTGCGCCTGGAGTTCCGTCGATGCCGCGACCTTCGCCGGAGCCTCCGCTTTACCGTCCAGCCACGCGCCCACTCCGTTGTACGCGAGCTGCGCCTTGTTGTTGACCTGCGCAGGATAAATCCGGCTCGATGCTATACGATTCTGCACATCCAGAACGAATTCCGTCACCACGCACGCCCGGTTATCGCCTTCAAGCAGCGATGTCCGCCCGGTCGAAAGCTCTTCCGGCAGCATTGGAAAGTTTTTGACTCCTGAGTAGATGGTGACCGTCTCAACGGCGGCGTGGCGATCGATTGCCGAGCCTTTTGCCACGTATATATCCACGTCCGCAATCCCGATCAGCACATGAACGTCGCCGTTCGGCAGCTTCTCGGCGTATTCAATCTGGTCCAGATCGCGCGAGGTATCGTTGTCGATCGACGACCACAGAAGATGCCGCAGATCCTCAGCGGACGCACTCGGCTTCGGCGGATTCGCGACAAGAGCGGCCAGTTCCTCCGCTACTGTCGACGGAAAATCCGGTTCGAATCCATGCTCCATCATGCATTGGCGCGCGGCTGCCTGCAGGTCGAAGGCCCTATCGGACCGTTGATGCGGACTCATACACCTCCAAAAGCGTGAAAGAACACCCTAGCACGCTGACCGGAGTCGAGGCACGCAGGCAGGGTTTGCTTTTCCTGAAACGGCTCGCGCCGTGTGCCCCATCCTTCGCGCGCTTCAGCGCGAAGGGGGAATGCACACTCTTGTGCAACCTCTATGCAGTCGGCGCGTGCAGCTGCTTCACATCATTTTTCAAGTCCTCTTTCAAATTCTGCAGTAGTGCCTCAATCTGTTCCTCACGTTCGAGTAGCGCGAACCGGTCTTCCAGCGAATCGCCGCCAAGCAGTTCGCTCGTCGCTGCGTTGTGCGCCTCCGTGCCCACAATGCGCGTGCGCATCCGTGTCATGCTCGCTGCGCGATCCTTGCTCTCCGCAGCCTGATGCGCCTGGTGCGCCTTGCTCACCACCCGTGCCCGCTTGTGCTGCGCAATCATGATCTCGCAGCGCGACTGGGTTTCCTGCAGCTTCTGTTCCAGTTTGCGCAGAGCGCTCTTCAGCGTGTCGGCTTCAGTTCGTTGGTCTTCGAGCTGCTGGACAAAGCCCTTCGCCATCTGCTCATGGCTCAACGAGCGTTCCAGTGCCGCGCGCGCCAGATCGTCCGAAGATTTCTTCACAGCGAGTTCCGCCTTTCGCTTCCACTCCGCTACTGCTTCTTCATGTTCCTTCCGTTTTTTATCGAGAACATGCTGATCGGCAATCGCAATCGCCACCTGCGTTTTCACCTGCATCAGCTGGTTTTCCATATCCAGGACCAGTTGCTTCAGCAGCTTCTCCGGATCTTCGGCCTTCTCGATCAGGTCGTTGATATTGGCGCGTAACAGTGTTCCCACACGTTCGAGCAGTGCCATGGTATTCCTCCTTACACCCTCAAAAATTGCGGGCGGAGAGCACAAGCCCTCCGCCCTGGTTGTCATTCCTTGCCGACGATCGTCGTACTGCCGTTGGGCCGCGCGCGCATGCCTTTGATGTTCGACATCAGCTCGCGCATATCCATACCCGAGAGAGCCTCGAAGAGCGCCGGCACCTGCGCCGCGATCTTCGTGATGTCTCCCGTCAGCTTGTTCGCCCCCGCCGCGCTGTCGTTTCCCGTCGATACGATGGTGATCTTGTCCACCTTCGACAGCGGCTCTGCCATCGCGCGAACCACCTCCGCCATATTGGTGATCAGCCGATCGACCACTGCGGCCTGGTTCCACTCCTGATAGGCCTCGGCCTTTAGGTTCATCGCCTTCGCTTCGGCCTCCCCCTTCTGGAAGATGATCGCCGCCTCCGCTTCACCCTGTGTGCGGATAGCCGCGGCCCGACCCTCAGCCTCCGTAGCCAGCCGCATCTTCTCGGCCGAAGCGAGCGCCTCGATTCTCTGCCGCTCGATCTCCGCGCCCTTCAACACGGTCGCGATCAACTCTTTCTCATGGCGCAGAATTTCCGCATCCTGCACCTTGATCTGTTGCTCCTTCTCGATCTGCTGAATCTTCACCTGCTCCGTCGTGACCTGCTGCTGCATGATATTGGTCTGGATCTCGTAAGCCTTGTCCGCCTGCGCCTCCTGGCGCCGGCTCTGTTCGGTGAACTGCGCTTTCTGAATATCGAGATCGCGCTGTGCCTCTGCCTGCTTGGCCAGCGACAAGGTTTCCGCAAGCACGCGCTCCTGATCCGCAGCCGCTTTCGCTACGGCCGATTCGCGCAGTGCGTTGGCCCTGCGAATCGCGGTGTCGCGCTCCGCCTCGGCCGCAGCCACATCAGCGTCGCGCTTAATGCGGACAATATCCGGACGCCCCATGTTCGTGATGTACTCGTTCTTGTCGCGCACCTCCTTGATCGTGAACGACACGACTTCGAGCCCCATCTTGCTGATGTCATCCGCGCATGTTGCCCGCATACGGTCGCCTACCATCTCCGGTTCCTTGACGATCTGCTCCACCGTCAGCTGACCGATGATTCCGCGCAGATGCCCCTCCATCACCAGCCGGATCAACCCTTCACGTTGCTGCGGCGTCTTCGACAGAAATTGCTCTGCCGCCGTCAGGATCGATTCCTGATCGCTGCGCACTTTGATTTGCGCCACCGCTTCGACTGTCACCGCGACGCCCTGCTTTGTGTACAGATCCTGCTGCGGCGCTACATCGAACGACATCAGCTCCAGGGACAGCTCCCGGCAGTTCTCCACCATCGGAAAGATCACCGTGCCGTGTCCCTTGATCACGCGCGGCCCGCGAAAGCCATACACAATCAGCGCCTCATTCGGACCGGCCTTGCGAAACATCTTGGCCATGATGCCCATCAAGACAATGAGCAGTAGCAGACACAAACCAACCACTACGATTATTGTGCTCGTCATAATTGCCTCCTGATCCTTTCCATCAGGAAAACCGCTTCACTTCGTACTTGCCGGGTGCCCCATATCCGGGTTTTCGGATGTGGGATATCCATCGCCGCGTTCAATCGAAGCCACATCTGATAGAACCTCGTCCCACCGGCGAACCCAGGCAATTCCTTGTTCGTAGCGCATCACTACCACCTCAACACCGCGCGGAATCGCTACGCCTGCTTCACTCCGCGCGATTGCAAAACGGCGTACGCCGTTCTGCGAAAACTGAATCTCGCCGACTCCGCTCTCGCGAATCGCACCGCTTACCCGTCCCAACACGCCGGCAACAGCCGTGTCCTCCGCCGTCAATTCCCTTTCATGCGGCAACAGCACGCGCGCCAGGAACCAGAACAGAATTGCCGCGCCTGTCACGCCCGTGATCGTGGCCATGCCCAGCACAATCGGCGTCAGGAAATTTGCATAGCGCTCCAGCAGGAAGCCGCACCCGCCAAACCAGCACAGAAATGCCGCCAGCGTAAACCCGTTCACCGGGCTTATACCGCTTTGGCCTGTGTGCGCCGCGTGGTCATGTGTCGCATGGCCCCCCGCGTTTCCTAGGTTCAAATGAAAATGCCCTCCCGCATGTCCAAAATGCAGATGAGAGAAGACTCCCGCAACCGACAGGACCGTCAGCGACAAACCCAGCGCAAAGCAGATCAGATAAAACGTCTCCCATGTCATTGGCCATTCTCCTTTCGCGCTCGCCCATGCTCGTGCGAATGACGACTCTCCTGCGCGTGCTTGTTCTCTTGCGCATGGCCGGGCCGCAGTACCTCCAGCAATCGCTCCACCAGGTCCGGAGTATCCATCACCGCCTCCAGCAGTAACAGGCACTCCCGCGTCTTCTTGTGTTTGGCCAGCTCCAGCAGCGCCTGCCGCAGCTGCGGATCGCGCCGGAACCGCTCCGCCCCGCTCACCAGCCACAGGTCCAGCTTGTCTTCTAGAGTCCGCGCATCGCTCAGCAACTCAGGGTGGTAGCCCTCTGGATCGTCCACCAGGTATCCCGGATGCACCTTGAAGAACTTCGCCAGCAATTGCCGCGTCGTGTTCGTCAGGTGCGGCCGCGCCCCGCTTTCAATCTGCGAGAGGTAGCTCTGACTCATCGAAGTCCTTAGCTCTGAGTGGATGGCGCGAACCAGCTCTTGCTGCGTCATCGCCCGGTCCATCCCGCGCAAATTGCCTTCGACCTCGCGCAGATATCGGAGTTTTTCGCCGAGCTTCATCGCTGTCTCATTGCGATCGCAGTCTAACCTCAATCGCAATCCGCGATAATAATATCGCTAATTGCGATATATGCAAGCAAACCTTAGTAACCGTGCCCAGGAGTACCCGCTAAAGCTGCACAAGTTAATGGGGGACAAGTTGTAATGGGGATCAAGCTTTGCTGCAGAAAACGGCGGCCTCGTGGCTCACGAGCTCAATGCACGTGGGGCACGTCGTCGTTCATGGAGAAGACATCTTTGAAGTCGTTCTCGTATGGGAAGACGTGAATCATCCAGCTGAATAACACGGGAAAAAAAGTGCCCCCTGCGGCCTGGCAGGCCTCTTTAGTATGGATAGAGCCGAACATACCGAATTTGGGGTGTTCACCATGGTATTCGCTGACCTTGTTAGCCGGAGCTCCGCAGAAATTGGTGTGCTCATGCCAGCGCGCGATGCTGAGCGGTATGCGCTGGTTCAGCTCATCTTCGCTCGCACTCGTGCTATCCGTGAACATGACGCCCTCCAGCCTGTAGCGCTGCGAATCCGTGTGCCAATAGAGCAAAGAGGATGGCTTGGTCGGGTCGAACTGGGTGTCGGCTAAATGGACATTCGCATTGTTGGTGAAGTGGTACTGGGGCTGCTCTACGTTCGGGTTCCCGATCACATATCCGTCGGCTAAAGCCTTCTTGTAGTCCTTGTACTTCTCGATGGCAGCCTTGACCTGCGCTACCAGGGCCTTTGCTCTTTCTTCATCGCCGGGCTGTGTCGGACGCATCGGGGTGATGCACATGTGATTCGTCATGGCAGCCATGCTTTGGCCCATAACGCTCATGCTTCCCATGTTGCCACCCATGTCATCACAGGGATGGCCCGAGGGGTCTGCGCTCATTCCAGCCATGCCGGACATCTTCGGATCCTGCCGCCATGCGTGCCCGAGCATCGTGCTCCCCAGCAAAGCGCCGATCGCAAGCGTCCATATCGCGGCGCCGCAAAGGTGTTCCGCGAGCGCCCTGGTCATTCGGTATTTTCGAGAGGTTGGCGACATAGTTACATAATAGGACGGCGCCGGGGAGGGGTACGCACCCGGTGGTCATACGCGTTCAAACGGAAGTGGTCATGTCCGCCTGCCAGACCGTCGCCCGCAGGCGATCTGCCCGAATGTGGTCTACCTCAATGTGATCTATAGGATGGCGGCAAACACGCACCCCTTCAACCACTATCATGGGGACATGGCAAAGCGTTCCGGCGCAATTACTCCTGTAATCACATTGGACCGCGGCAGCGCACAGCCGCTGCACTCGCAGATCTACCGAGCTCTCCGGGATGCCATTGCGCGGGGAGATCTTCGCGCAGGCCAGCGGGTGCCTTCTTCTCGTGCCATGAGCGTCGAATTGAACGTTTCTCGCATCCCTGTTCTCGGCGCTTATGCGCAACTGGAGGCAGAGGGCTACTTCCAGACGCGCAAAGGCGCGGGGACATTTGTCAGCAGCGCGCTCCCCGAATCTCTGACGCAGTGCAGGCAGCCGCTCACGCGTCGAACACCAAAGGCTTCCGGGCCGCGGCCTGTGGCGCGGCGAGCTTTGCTGTCACCGACGGAACCCCGGTCACCCTGGCATGCCGGCCTGGGCGCATTCTGTGTACATCAACCGGCATTTGATGAATTTCCGTTCGCCATCTGGTCGCGGCTGGTTACCCATCATTCAAAGAATCCCAACGCTCGCGCCATCCACTGCGTCGACCCGCTGGGGACGAGGCGCTTTCGCGAAGCGATCTGCGATTATCTGCGCACGGCTCGCGCAGTCCGGGCTGAGCCGGAACAGATCATGATCGTTTCCGGTTCGCAGCAAGCTCTGCAGATCGCCGCTAGCGTGCTGCTCGATCCCGGCGACTCCGTATGGATGGAGGAGCCCGGCTACCGGTTGGCGCGAAATGTTTTTGCCGCTGCCGGATGCCACGTGATCCCTGTGCAGGTCGATAACGAGGGACTGAACGTAACGGCCGGTATAAAACAATGCGCCGCCGCCCGAGTTGCCTGTGTAACGCCGTCCCATCAATATCCGCTGGGCAGCACTATGAGCGCTGCCCGCCGCCTGCAATTGCTGAATTGGGCGCAGCTCCACGGCGCATGGATCATCGAAGACGATTACGACAGCGAATACCGCTTTGAAAGCACGCCCATATCCTCACTGCAAGGCTTGGACAGTAACTCGCGCGTGATCTACATCGGAACCTTCAGCAAGGTTCTCTTTGCCTCGCTGCGGATGGGATACATGGTGATTCCTCAGGACCTGGTGGAGCGCTTCATCGCGGTCCGCTTTACGATGGATATCTTTCCGCCATACTTGTATCAGGAAGTCATTGCCGATTTCATGCGTGAGGGCTACTTCGCGCGCCACATCCGCCGCATGCGCCTGCTTTACAGTAACCGGCGCAAGGCATTGGTCGAACAGCTCAGGAGCGGCTTCGGGCAGACCTTTGAAATCCATGGCGCCGACGCCGGCATGCACCTCGCCGCGACCTTCCGTTCAGATCGCGACGATGTGGCCGTCGCCGAAAAGGCGGCAGAGCAGGGCTTATGGCTCTGGCCGTTGTCGAAGAACTATGTGACCAGAAACGTTCGCAAGGGCTTCATCCTCGGGTACGGAAATGTGTCAGCCCAGATGATGCCTGGGGCAATCGCAAAGTTGCGATCCGCACTGGCGCGGGCCTCAAGCTGAGGCGGATCAATTCGTATGCCATATCCGGCCCCAGGGACGAGGCTTATCCATGAATGCGAACAACTCCGTCAGCTCGACGTAAATCGGCGTTCTGGGGACTTCCAGACGCGATGCCGAGTCCAGACATGCTGGCAGCAGCGCCTGAATCCTTGCATGCTCCCGTTTCCCCACCTTGCGTTCCCGGACCTTCCGTCCACGTACTCACGGTCAGGCCGGTATCACGTTTTCAGGTATTCTGTGATCGATATCTGCGTCGGTGTGGCCATTTTCCTGCCTGTTCCGACCTAGAGTCTAACTCATCGATCCCAACAGCTTGTCCACTCGCTCCGTCAGCCCCTTCGCGTCCTCCGGAGACCGCACCTTCAAATCGTTATCGAAATAGACAAAAACATCCCGCTTCGGCAGCCGGGGAGCTGCCTCTGGGCTGGCATGTTCACCCTCCACCTCATCTCCGCTCGCCCACGGCACAAGTCGCTTCGCCCAGTCGTCCAGAGCCTCCGCGTCATAGCCGCTCGCATACAACTCTTCCGCTCCATGCAGACGGCAGTACACGAAATCCGCCGTTACATCCATCAGCCGCGGCCACTTCGGCGTATCGGCGCACACCAGCGCCACACCGTACTTGCGCAGCAGCGCAATAAATTCTTCGCAAGCAAAGCTCGCGTGGCGCGCCTCCATTGCATGGCGCAGGGGGCCGGGCGCAGCCGGTCCCAGGAATGCCTTTTCTTTCTGCCAGGCATCGTGCCCGCTGGCCAAATCGACCGCTTGCTCGGTCGTCTTCGGTAGCAGCCGGAAGAAGCTCTCCAACAACTCTGGCTTGAACGTAAAGTTCGGCGGGAACTGCCAAAGAATCGGCCCCAGTTTCGGCCCCAGAGCTAGCAAACCTGACGCGAAGAAATTCGCCAGCGGCGTCTCGACCTCGCGCAGCCGCCGGATGTGCGTGATGTACTGCGTCGCCTTGACGGAGAACACAAAATCATCCGGCGTTTCCTCCCGCCACCGCAGAAAACTCTTCGGCGTCTGCAGCGAGTAAAAGGTGCCATTGATTTCAATCGTCCGAAAGACCCGTGAGCCGTAGCTTAACTCGCGCTTTTGCGGCAGATCCACGGGGTAGAACACGCCGCGCCAGGGCGGGTAGGTCCATCCCGAAATGCCGATGCGCACGCTCCCAACCTGTTTTCGATTCATCATTTACCCGTCGGACCTTCAAGTACGGATCACATACCGCACGAAGAGGTTGCACTTCCTTTGTCAGTCCGGCAGCTGTAGGCTGTCAAGCCTCACCAGCGCTTCGATTGCCAGTTAATCCCTTTTGATCCATAAGCATAGAGCATGGTATAAGTTGGTCGAGTATTTCCCGGAAATCGCTATACTTGATATAGAGGGTAAGAAAAGAGTTCAAGGCACGGATGCGGCCGTGCGTTTTTCTTTTGCGGGTCGTTTCTCCCGTGTCGGGAAGCAGCGCCCTGCAGCTCACCCTATCTGAGAACAAAGGAAAAACATGAACAACATCTTCAGGAAACTCGGCATTGGTGTCGCAGACTTCGTAAATGGGTCGCCGCCGCCGTAAGGGACACAGTAAACGTGGCCGTCAAGATCGAACGATTCTCAAGGCGGAACAGCCACTAGAGAAGCCCTTCGTCTCCGGCCTTTCCGCCGTCAGGGGCGATGTCGAAGCGCTGATTGCCGCCTCCGAGACCGCTATTACATTCAATGGCTTGAATTTTCCGGCTGACTCTCAGCTCTACAAGGAATTTGTCACCTTGATTGCCGACTTCAAGCAGTTGCCGCCAGTCGCGGGAGCAGGCCGTAAGCATCCTCGAAGCCAGCCCGCCGCCAACTAACCACTTGAGTCGCCAAAGCGTCCCGCCGCCCGGAGCCGAAATCCGGGCGTTTCCTCCGCCGTCTCCTCTCGCACGATCTCTACGGGACAGAAGTCGCTTAAAATGAATCAGTTACGAATTGATCCATCTGGAATGAATCAGTTACGATCCGATTTGCTAACCCTGTTAGAAACAATCAGTTTCAGATTGAACGAAAAGAGGGATTGGGTTTCGACGCTGTTGTACTCTGTCATGGCATGGGCACGCCGGAATTCTCGCTCTGGATCTTTCTCACCTCGCTGCTCGGCGGCCTGCTGGGTGCGCTGACTGGACTGGGTGGTGGAGTGGTCGTCGTTCCGGCGCTCACTCTGCTCTTCCACATTGATATTCATTACGCCATAGGAGCATCGCTCGTATCGGTCATCGCTACTTCTTCCGGAGCCGCCGCAGCCTACGTACGTGAGGGCTATTCTAATATCCGCATCGGAATGTTTCTCGAAATCGCAACGACTTTGGGAGCGTTGCTGGGCGCATATCTCACTACGCGCGTGCCCACGCATGCCATCGGCATCGTCTTTGGCGTGGTGCTGCTTTACTCGGCCTGGGCCTCGGTGCGGATGAAGCACCATGATCACCAGAGAAATGCGCCCGATGCCCTCGCCACACGCCTCCGGATGCACGGCACCTTTCCCGGAGTGAACGGTGACGAAGCGTACTCCGCCCAGCACGTTCCCGCCGGCTTCAGCCTCATGTTTCTCGCCGGATCTCTGTCCGGATTGCTCGGGATAGGCTCAGGCGCAGTGAAGGTCCTCGCGATGGATCAGGCCATGCGCCTGCCCTTCAAGGTATCGACTACCACCAGTAACTTCATGATCGGCGTAACGGCGGCAGCGAGCGCCGGCATTTATCTCAGCCGCGGTTACATTTCGCCGGGACTTGCGATGCCGGTCATGCTCGGCGTTTTGGGCGGGTCGCTCGTGGGCTCGAAGATCCTTGTACACGCGGAAGTGAAGACGCTCCGTATCGTCTTCGCGGTCGTCATCGTCGCACTCGGCCTGGAAATGATCGTAAACAGCCTCACGGGAAGGTTGTAGAGATGCAGGTAACTGATCAGAAGCTAGAGATCGCAATCGGGCGCATGCTTCAGACAGGTGTCCTGATCGCCGCCACCGTCGTTCTCGTTGGCGGGATACTCTACCTGCACCAGGCCACCGGCCCCCGTCCCGATTACAGCCACTTCACCGCAGTCGCCGAAGCATTGCGGTCGCCCGTGGGGATCCTAAGCAGCGCCATGCACGGTGACGCCCAAAGTATCATCCAACTCGGGCTTCTGCTGCTGATCGCTACACCCATTGCCCGCGTGATTCTAGCCGCGGTCGGTTTTCTGCTCGAACGCGACCGGCTCTACTTCTGGGTTAGCCTGATCGTCCTCGCAGTACTGCTCTCGAGCCTGTTGCATGTGAGCTGAGCGCTCGCAGGCTATGCTTCGAGCGGCCGCCCGGATTCGAGAATGCTCTCGATGAACGGCTGAAACTCCGGCGTGTCGACCCGAATGTCGCGGAAAACCCATCCGGCCAGCAGCAGAACCGGCGCAGGACCGGGGTCGGAGGATCCCAGAGCACCAAGGGTCGTCACCGTAATCTGCTGGTCCGACTGTGCGGCGCGCGAAATAGCGATACAGGGGAAGTTGGTTGGCAGCCCGGCGGCAGCCCATTCGGTAGCGAGCGCGGAAAAGTCACGGCCGGGCATGTAGACGATGCGCGTTGGCTCAGGAATTTCTGGCGGCCCGCCGGTCGCATGGTGGCCGGAGCTGAAGATGATGCTCGAAGAAGCACGCCGGTCGGTGAGCGAGCACTGGAGCGACGCGGCGGCTGCAAAGGCAGCGGTGATGCCGGGCACTATCTCGAATGGAATTCCGGCCTCGCGGAGAGCATCCATCTCTTCGGCAGCGCGGCCAAATACGAGCGGATCACCGCTCTTGAGGCGCACCACCGAAAACCCCTGTGATGCCTTCTCGATCATGAGCCGATTGATTTCTGGCTGCGTAATCTTCTTTGCCCCGCAGCGTTTCCCAACATTCACGGCGAGCCCACGAGGGTTGGCGAGCGCGAGCACAGCGGGCGTCACCAGATCGTCGTGAAGAATGATCTCGGCCGTCGCCAGCAGACGCACGGCCTTGACCGTGAGCAGATCGGGGTCGCCGGGACCGGAGCCGACCAGATACGCCTTACCAGGTAAAGTCATACGCTCATCGCCTTTTGGTCGAGACGAACGAGCCGGCGCGCGGGACACTCCCGCGATTCGCAAACATCGTGCTGGGCGAGCGTGTGCAACAGGAGGTTGCGCTCTTCGCCAGCCGGATAAGCGGCAAGCACTTCGCGGCGAAGTTCGCCGAGATCGTGCAACCAAGGACCAAGATCGACGGGAAGCTGCTCATCAATCTCGCGGCGGAGCCGTTGCGCCAAGGCCGGGCTTTGCCCGGCAGTCGAGATGGCGATCTGCAAATCGCCACGGCTGACGATGGAGCCAAAATAGAAATCGCAGTGCGGAGGATCATCGACCGAATTGCAGAGGATATTGCGCTCGACGGCGCCACGATAAACTGTCGCATTGACTGCAGGATTGTCGGTGGCTGCGACGACGAGAAAGATTTCATCGAGGTCGGAGTCTACGAATTCACGTTTGATCAGTTCGAGGCCGCCTTCCGCGGCAAGCGCGGCAATCTCCGGACGCACGCGCGGTGCAATCACACGCAAATGAGCCTCCGCTGCGAGGAGCGACGGAATCTTCTGGAGAGCGATCTCCCCGGCACCGACAACAAGACACCGTCGCTGGACGAGTTTCACGAAAATAGGGAAGAGGCTCATATGGTTTTCTCTAATCGCCATCAATGACCATGGCGGGCACATCGCGGTCGACGGCGCTGAGCGATTCCCCAGCCAGCCGGGCACGGATTTCTTCCGTGTCGTGACGAGAAAAGTAGGAACGAAGGTTCTCGCCTGGAATACGCTCTTCGAGATAGCTACTCAACAGCCGTTCGACGGCTGCGGGGACCTCCGTGGCGGGAACCCTGTAGCCGACGGGCCGGGCGATAGCAGCGTGCTTGCCGACGGCTCCGCCTACACAGAAATAGAATGCGTCGACCATCCTGCCTTCGTGTTTGATTTTTTTGCCTTCGAGGCCGATATCGGCGACCCAGTGCTGGCCGCAGCTGTTGGGGCAGCCGGTCACGTGCAGCTTCAACTGCTGGTCGAAGCCGGGCAGACGGCCTTCCAGCTCCTCGACAAGCCAGCGGGTAAAGCTCTTAGTTTCGCTGATGGCGAGTTTGCAGAATTCCGTGCCGGTGCAGGCGATCGCGCCGCGCCAAAAGGCGGAGCCTTCAACGTGCAACCCGATCTGTTCGAGCTCGCCCGCCAGTGCCCCGGCCTTCTCCTTGGGAATGTTGATGAACAGCAGATTCTGCATGATGGTGGTGCGGAGCTGGCCATCGCCGAAGCGTTCAGCGAGTTCCGCAGCGGCGGCCAACTGGTCTCCAGAAAGGCGTCCGCGCAGAACAGAGGCTCCTACATAGCTCAAGCCAGGCTGCTTCTGCCGGTGAATGCCGACGTGGTCGCGAAGGACATCGCTGGGAAGGATCTCAGGCGCGCCAGGATCGAAGTTGTATCCCAGCCGCCGTTCGAGTTCAGCGAGGAAACCTCCGGCAGTCCAGTTCTCCTTCATGAAGAGATACTTCAAGCGCGCACGATCACGGCTTTCGCGCAGGCCCTGCTGATCGCGGAAGATCTGCGTGATCGCATGGGCAACCTCGACCGCCTGATCGGGCCGAATGAATGCATCCAGCTTGACGGCGAGATGCGGCTCATTCGAGAGTCCGCCGCCAACCCGGACGGTATAACCAATTTCATCCCCTCGCCGCACAGCGGTGAAGGCAACATCGTTGATCTCCGGGTAGCTGCACCAGACGGGACAGCCGGTGGCGCAAATCTTGAATTTGCGCGGCAGGTTGTAGAACTCAGGATTGGCGACCAGCGTGTGTCCCAGTTCACGGGCAAGCGGCGAGGCATCGATGATCTCGTCGTGCGCAATGCCGGCAAGTGGGCAGCCGGTAACATTGCGGACAACATCGCCGCAGGCTCCTTTGGGCGAGAGTCCGATGCGGTCGAGGGCATCGACAACTTCCGGAATGGACTCGATCGTCAGCCAGTGAAGCTGTATGTTCTGGCGGGTAGTGATGTCGGCCAGGTTGCGCGCGTGCGTTTTAGTAATATCGGCGATCACGCGGAGCTGCCCCGCGCTCAGCATGCCATTGGGCATCCCGATGCGCATCATGAAGTAGTCGGTCGCCAGGCCCTCGCCACCCTTGCCGCCTACCGCACCCACTCCATCCCCCTGGGTGTAGATGCCCCACCATTTGAAGTAAGCGCTGGCCCACTCTGGCACGACGCTCGATCGGCCCTCGCGGGCGAAAGCGCGGACTTCGTCGAAGACTTCCCAGGGGTTCTTGTCGCGCTTAAGGCGCTCCATGCGCTGGGCCTTCGTTTCTTTAGCTGCGGGAGTGGCGGTCGCGGTCATGATCTCTCTTTTTTCGGATAAATAAAAAACCCACCGGAGCGGTGGGCTGAGCGGACTCTGTGCGTGCAGTTGGTTCGGTTACCCGCAAGTCCGGCTCAGCATGGAACAACACACATGACAGCAGCAAGCCGGAATGGAGTAAAGATGCACTGAGCTTAGAATAGGTGCCCCTGGGGGCCACAGTCAAGTGGATCGTAAAGGCGGGACTTGGAGTCCCGCTTTCGTATCTCTACCTTCGTGCAATGGCCCGCCAGCTTAGAAGGTGAAGACCGCTTGCAGGAAGATACGGCGGCTGGCGGCGCCCGAGGAATAGATTTGTCCAGCCAACGCGTTTGATGTGCCAAACGAAGGCGAGCCAAGCGTGCCATTTGGAGGCGCAAGGTTGATGTCGTTGAACAGATTCAATGCCTGTGCGCTGAAGGTGAGATTGTATTTCCGGTTTACTCCGGTGCTCGTTCCGC
>Ga0206966_1033_pt1 | contig 46168 bp, 33 predicted proteins | sample Alteio_BWOrgHeat_23_FD_152970 | JGI IMG/M metagenome (GOLD analysis project Ga0206966, IMG submission 152970) | Enriched cells from forest soil in Barre Woods Harvard Forest LTER site, Petersham, Massachusetts, United States -... | ecosystem: Environmental > Terrestrial > Soil > Temperate forest >...
ACGCACCGAAGGCGAGCGTGTGCGACGGCGCCAGATACATCGTCTGAATCTTCGTATCTGCCGCTGGAAAAGTTTTCTCCGCGCGCCATTCGCCGGGCACCGTGTGAATATTCGGGTCGGGCGGAAAATAATGACGCATGTAAACTTCAAAGCGCGGCTCGTCCATCACCCCATTCTGTTTGCCCTTCAGCCAGTAGTCGTACCAGCGCACCGCATCTGTGCGCCATTCCACTTCCGGTCCCGGATCGGCGTCGTGCGGCCACGTGTGATTCCACGGGCCAAGCAGCGCTTTCACCGGCGCATTCACTTTCTCCAAAAACCGCGGAATGCTGTCGCGATAGCCATCCAGAAAGCCGCCGATCATGAATGTGGGAACTTTATAGTCGGCGTAGTGATCGGGCGCGAGCGACGCCCGTCGCCAGAACGCGCTGTCACGTTGATGTTTCAGGTAGAGCGGAAACCACGGCTCGGCGTCGAAGCGCGCCTTGAGCGAATCTTCGTCGGTGGGGAAATCCGGTGCGCGCGTCATGCCGATCATCAAGTCCATGCCCAGCTCGAACTCGTCCGCGTGCATCAGGTTGTCGATGTAGTGGATGTCGTCGTGAAAAAGTTCTTCAGTGGCGCACACGGCGATGATCGCTTTCAGCGCCGGGGGATTCAGGTGCGCGAGCTGAATTGAATTAAATCCGCCCCACGAAATTCCAAACATCCCGACCGTCCCGCTCGACCACTGCTGCTTCGATAGCCAATCGATCACTTCGAGACCATCCTTCAATTCCTGATCGGAGTACTCGCGATCCGGCAGCGCGCCCTCGCTCGCGCCATTTCCACGAACGTCCACGCGCGCCCCCACATAACCACGCCGCACAAAAAACGCCATCTGGTCCCAATCGCCCGCGAGGCTCCAATCGTCTTTGCGATACGGCAGGTAACTCAGCAGCGCCGGAAATTTGTCGCTGGGCTTCGCGCCTTCGGGCATGAACAGATTCACCGCGAGTCGCGTGCCGTCCTTCATCGGAATCCACGTCTGCACTTTCTTCACGCCGCCGTAAAGCGCGGGTACCGGCGCGCGTCGTGGCGCCTGTTGCGCAGCGAGCGAGCCACTGCCCAGCGACACACACAACGCGAGCAGCGCGACGCAAAAAACGGCAGCGCGAGACAACATCGAAGGCCTCAACGAGAAATTGCAGGTCATGTTCGTGCGAGGCTATCACAACGGAAGAAAACGCCAGGAGGGAACTCAACACCAGCGGCAAAATCCAATGACTGCGAGTCGCGCTACTTCGTCAGCGGCTCGAGCACTTTCAGCCACTGCTCGAGATGCTTCATCGATTCCGTGTGTGTGTGATCGAGCAGCAGCGGCGTGAGCGAGATCGCGCCGTCGCGAACCGCAGCGATGTCTGTATCCGGCTCGATGCCGTCCACGATCTGTTGCTCGTGCAGCCAGTAATACGTTCGGCCGCGCGGGTCTTGTCCGGGGGTGAGTAGGTTACGCGTAATTTTCGAAGATTGCCGCGTGACGCGCACGCCGCCCTTCCATTTCGCCGGCACGTTCACGTTGAGCATCACGCCCTTCGGCAATCCCTCCTGCAACACCAGCGGCGCCAGCACACGCGTAAACTCCGCAGCCGCGCTGAAGTCGCATTCCTTTTTGCACGCAAGCGACACAGCAATCGCCGGAACGCGATTGATCGCGCCTTCCATCGCCGCTCCCACCGTTCCGGAGTAATAAATGTTCTCGCCCATGTTTGCGCCGCGATTGATGCCCGATACCACGAGGTCTGGCTTCGCGCCGAGCAAAGTGTGGAACGCGAGGATCACCGCGTCGGCCGGCGTGCCTTCCACGGCGTATTCGCGCTCGGTGATCTGGTCGCAGTAAATCGGCTGGCGAAGGGTGAGCGATTGCGCCGCGGCGGATCGTTCTGTGGACGGCGCGACCACGGTCACCGCACCGACGTCTTGCAGCGCGGGAATCAGCGCACGCAGTCCGGGCGCGTGAATCCCGTCGTCGTTTGTGAGCAAAATGCTGGGCATGGGCCGCTCGAATCGCGCAATAAACTCTACGCGAATCTTCATTTTAACATCGAACGCCGTTCGGCTGCCGCGTGCGTACGCGCGGAAGTTTCCAAACTTCTTGTCAGCCACCGAGCGCCGTGCTAAAGAATCGCCCCTCGACGATGCAACTTGTAAAAGGAGGGCGTGATGAGTTTAGGAAAACGGGCGGCCGCTGAATTTTTCGGCACGTTCTGGCTCGTATTCGGTGGGTGCGGCAGCGCCGTGCTGGCCGCTGCGTTTCCGGCGCTGGGAATCGGGTTCGTGGGTGTCGCGCTGGCGTTCGGCCTCACCGTGCTGACGATGGCCTACGCGATTGGCCACGTGTCTGGATGCCATTTGAATCCCGCGGTTTCGCTCGGCTTGGTGGCGGGCAAAAGATTTCCTGCATCGGAACTGATTCCCTATTGGATCGCGCAAGTGGTCGGCGGAATCGCTGGAGCGGCCATGCTCTACGTGATCGCCAGTGGCAAAACGGGATTCGATCTGTCCGGCGGCTTCGCGTCCAACGGCTACGGCGAACATTCGCCGGGCGGATACTCGCTGGTCGCGTGCCTTGTCGCCGAAATTGTGCTCACGTGTTTCTTCTTGCTGGTGATCATGGGCGCCACCGATAAGCGCGCGCCGTCCGGTTTCGCCGGAATCGCAATCGGTCTCGCGCTCACCTTGATTCACCTGATCGGAATTCCCATCACGAACCTCTCGGTGAATCCCGCGCGCAGCACGGGGCCGGCGGTGTTCGTGCAAGGCTGGGCGATTCATCAGTTGTGGCTTTTCTGGCTCGCGCCACTCGTCGGTGGCGCCATTGGCGGGCTGATCTACAACGGACTATTTGGAACGCCGCCGCCGATGCCGGAAGAAAAAGCGTTCACACGCGATCGCGCGGTGTAATCGAAGAGCAGCGTAACGATCCGCCGCCAGGCCGCGGCGAATCCGGAAATAAAAACGGCCGTTGCACGCCCCTTAGATGTTCGCGTGCAACGGCCGTGCCCCAATTCGTACTGCACCACTCCACCAAAAATTACGCAGCAGACTTCTGCAGCGTTAGAGCTACGGGCCTCAGGCGCAAAAGCTGCGCGCGCAATTGCCCGACGTCTAACCCTGCGGACTGGCACACGAGCGGGAAATCCTTTTCGTCACGGAACAAATACTCTTCCGCTTCGCGTTTGCGGCGCAGCGGACCCGAGATCCACTCCTGAATGGTCTTGGTGATTACTGCCTGCCACACCCGCGTCTCCGCCGGTGCGTGCAAATCGCGTGATTCAGTTGAAATATGGCCTGTCATGCTTTCCCCCAGGATGTCCAGCGCTGGCTGAGTTCGCTGGAATTGTGTTGCGCGGGAGGTTGGGCAAAACTCAGGCCGAACGCGGCGCGAATCGCAGAAGTTCGTCACAAATGTGCCTGGAGAGTTATCGTTAAACGTGCGGCAAATAAGTAGCTTAGGGATCCCGACAAAAAGTGTCGCCGTTTTCCACAGGCGAACATTTCTCGATGAACAGGCGAACCGTGAAAATACTGCCCGCACCCGCAAAAATTACATGAATCACCCTACGCTCGGCGGTGCGTCGTTTGCTTGCGTGGGTGCCGCCGTACCTTCGCCTTTCGGCGCGTCTTTCCGTTCTAAGTTCAGATATTTCACCAGCAACACGTCGTTGCCCTTTTGGTTGTAGATCAGCTCATCCACGAGTTTTTGCGCAAGCAGCACGCCGTAGCCGCCAGGCCTCATTCCGAGTTCTTCGCGATATTCGAGCAGCTGCATCGGGTCTTCGTTGGGGCTGCCGATGGCCGAATGCGGAATTTCATCGAGCGTGAAGCCCTCGCCCGGGTCCTTCACGCGGCACATAACCATGTTTTTCGCGCGCACATACGATAGCTCCAGATATTTCGAAGGGTCCATTCGCGCGCCGTGCTCCACTGCGTTCATCAAAATTTCGCGCGACGCCATTCCCACGGCGAACCGCTCTTCGGTGGGCAGGTCCGCGACCTCCGCAAGAAAATGCACCACGCGATCCGCCGTTCTTTGGTCGGCGCGCACCATCAAGCGAATCCATTCGGGCGTGGCTGAAACCACCTCGATTCCGTCATCCCACGTAGGTCCGTCCGCGGCGAGGCGGATCATTTCCGTCAGCAGGTCATAGTCGATCGGCTTGGCGAAGTAACTGAACGCATGCGCCCGCATCGACGCGATCACGTCCTGTGGTGTGCTCGCGTCCGACAGAATGATCAATCGGGTGTGCGGACGCACCAACCGGAGCCGCCGCAAAAGTTGCACGTCCTCGTGACCGGACGATCTCTCGCTGGTGAGAATCAAATCATAGGGGCGCGATTCCGCTGCGGCCAGCGCGGCGTGATTGTCTGTCGCATGCAGCACGACCCACGAGCCTGCCGGAAAGGCTGTGGCGAAAATATTTTCGACGGCCGGGTCGGCATCGACCAGCAAGACGGTGCGGACGGGGAACGGTTTTATTCCGATCGGGACGACGGCGCCCATAAATGCCTCGCGATTGCGGGATAGCTCTGGGTACGTCCCGAAAGTACCGCATGTTTGGGTGCGAGGGGCAGTTGAAAGATAGAGGCGCCCAGCATCCATCGTTAGGGCTTGACCTCGTCCCCGACAGGTGTTACATCTATGTCTCCCCGGCGACGTAATTAGTCAGTACAAAGAGACATTCCAAGCACACGGAGCCTCCATGCCTGTGTCCGTATTTAAGTCCGGGCCGTTTACCGGCGTTCCCACCACGGACGCGTTCGCGCTCGCCGCAATGAATGAAACTCCGGTCACGGTGAAGCTCCCGGCGTTCGCGTGGCCCGCGGGCCTCGCGCCCACAGCGTCCCAATTCGCAAATCACGCGCCGGGCCAGCCGGTCACAACGGCCGTCGGCGAGTCCGTCGATGTGCTGCTCATCCTCTATACCGACCTCGAGATCAGCGCGCTGCTCGAAGTATTTACCGGCGACTCCACATGGACCGCCACCCGCAAGAAAACTTGGAACGCCTACGGCCACAACTTTGCCACCTTCAAGCCGAAAATCATCGGGATCGACGAAAACGATGCGCTCAAAGCGGGCTATTTCGGATATCTCTTGCTCATGACCGTCGGCGCGAAAAAGGTCGCGCTCTACAAAGCGGAACTGCATCCCAAATCGAACGGTCTTCAGCTTCCCTTCATTCCCGTGATCGCACAGCTCGTCAGTGAGCTTTCGCCGAAGCTCGTGATCAGCACTGGCACCGCGGGCGCAATCGGCAGCGTGCTGAATTGCGGCGACGTGATCGTCACGAATGCCGCGCGCTTTCACGTTCGTTCCACATATGCGGGCTATCCGAAGATCGACTCGCTTTCGAATTCACACACGCAAATCACGAACGCAGCGAGCGTGGCAGGGAACTACGTCCAGTACGCCGCGCAGAACTACACCAAGCTGTCGCTCGCCGGCCTGCAACAGTGCTACGCAAAAATCGGCACGCGTCCCGGCTACACATTTCTCAAGAAGAACGTCTCGCCCTGCTCCATCTACGTGGCCGGAAAGAACGCTGTACCAGGTCCCGAGCCGATGGACATCGTTTCCGCCGACTATCTCACCGTGGACGACAATCACGACGCCGAAGGCCTTCAGCAGCTCGGCGTGATGAACGACACCGACGACGCGTTCGCGTTCTACGCCATCGATACGCTCCCCGCGGCCCAGCGTCCCAAATGGCTCTCGGTTCGCAACGCTTCCGAGCCGCAGATCGTCACTGCGGCGTTTCCAACGGGCACTTCTCAAACCACCATCATCGACAAACTCAAAGGCATCGCCGGCTCGATCTACGGCGTGTATCAATACTGCACCACGCTCAATAGCGCTTTCGCGTGCTGGGGCGTGATCGCCGGAATGTGATCTTTCACGTCGCGCGCCGCGCCACACTCGCTGTCGCGCATTCGTGCCACTGGCATCGAATCATCATCCGCAATTCGACATCCCATCGAACGCAGAATCGAACGTAAGAGCGAAACAGGAGGCATCATGGCTCAAATGAACTACACGGCAGTCCCCGGCAGCGCGCGAAAAGTTCTTCCCGGCGCACGCGCCACTGGACGCGCGAATCCCACTCAGTCGCTGAAAGTCACAATCAAGCTCAGGCGCAAAAAATCGCTGCCCGATCTCAGCACCCGCCCGAAAAAGCCGCTCACGCGAGAACAGCTCGCCGCCACATTCGGGGCATCGCAAGCCGACGCAAGCAAAGTCGAAACCTCTCTGGGAAAGTTTGGTCTGAAAGTCGTTTCAACGAATCTCGCCACCCGGACCATCCACCTGACCGGCACCGTCGCGCAAGTCGAGAACGCTTTCGACGTGAAACTCTTCGACTACCAGCACGCGGACGGCAATTACCGCGGGCGAGTAGGCGAGGTCCACGTTCCGAAGGAACTGAACGGCATCGTGCAGGGCGTGTTCGGCATGGACAATCGCCGCGTGGTGCGGCGAAGGCCTCAACCCATCCCGCCTGCCAACCGCGCCAAAGCCGTGACGCAAATTCCGTCGTCCTGGTACATCCCCAGCGAACTTGCGACGCACTACAATTTCCCGCCAGGTAACGGTTCCGGTCAGGCTGTGGGCTTGCTCGAATTCGGCGGCGGCTACTTTCCGTCGGATCTTTCCACGTTCTGCGGGCTCGCCAAGATTTCCGTGCCGACGGTGAAGCCGGTCAGCACCGACGGAACTTCGACCTCCGCGAAAGACGGCGCGGAAGGTGAAGTGATGCTCGATATCGAAGTCGTCGCCGGAGTTTGTCCCAGCGCGACGATCGTTGTGTACTTCGCGCAATTCACCGAGCAGGGCTGGGTCACGATCCTCGACGCCGCCACGCAAGACGCCACAAATAATCCCGGCGTGCTCTCCTGCAGCTGGGGCTACGCGGAAGACAACGACATTTGGACCAAACAGGCGATGACGCAAATCAACGAATCGCTCAAGGACGCCGCGTATCTCGGCGTTACGGTCTGCGTCGCAGCCGGCGACGACGGATCGAGCGACGCGATCACAGACGGCAACGCGCACGTCGATTTCCCAAGCTCTAGCCCCTACTCGCTTGCCGTGGGCGGCACTACGATTCCGTCGAAATCCGGCTCGGCGCACGACGTCGCCTGGTTCGAGGGTGACGGTCTGCGTCAAGACAACGGCGGCAGCACCGGCGGCGGCGTGAGCGCCGTTTTCCCTCGGCCTTCGTGGCAATCGGCCGTCACAATCAAATCCGTCAACTCCGGCGCAATTGTCGGACGCGTGGTGCCAGACATCGCAGCGAACGCCGACTGGAATAAATCTCCGTACCTTCTCGTCGTTGACGGCCAGTCGCAGGGCAACGGCGGCACCAGTGCAGCCACGCCGCTTTGGGCGAGCTTGCTCACGCTGATCAATGCGCAACGCGGCACGGCCGGACGCGTCGGCTACTTCGCGCCTTTGCTCTACGCGCCGCCCAACGGAAGTTCCGGCGCAACAATCGGAACGCAAGGATGCGCCGACGTAACGTCGGGACAGAACAATACGGATAAAGTCGGCGGCTACACCGCTGGCGCTGGTTACGACGCGGTTTCAGGTTGGGGCGTACCCAACGGCCAGAAACTTCTCGCCGCGCTGGCGGGGACGTCGTCCGCGCCGTCCGGCGCAACAGGCACGGGAGCCGGGTCAGGTAAGAAGCCAAAACCAAAGCCGAAACCAAAACCAAAACCGAAAAGAGGAAAGAATTAAAAACAATCCGCGCCGGCGAACGCACGATCGCTCGCCGGCGCGGGTTCCGTTCCACCACTCCACTTCAGTTCCTCTACTGCGGGTCGATGAACGTCACGCTCGAATCCTCCTGCGTGGACGGCGCCGCCGCCGGTTGATTCACCATCACGGCCTGATTCTTGCCGATCAGGTAAAACGCCGTGCTGCACACCGAGTCGCCCGAGCACTGGTTGCCGCTCGGATCGAATTTCCCCGTGCCGCGGCCCGAGGTCGCGTCGATGCTCCCCAGCACGTTCGTCGAATCGCCCGTGTCACTACCGACTTTCACGTTGCCGCTGTTGTCCTGGTAGTAGTCAAACGTGTCGTACGCGCCGCTCGATCCCGAGAAGATGAAGCCACCGAAAAACTGCGCGGCCTCGCGCGACTCGTAACCACCCCGCATCGCCCGCACATTCCCCGACAAATACGTCGCATCGAATGGCCCGGTCGATTGCGGCACTAGCGTTCCAAACAACGCTTCCGCCTTCGTGCTTGTCGTTGTGTCCAGCAGATAGCCCGTGTTTGTATCGGTGAGGTAGAGCACCGCCGAATCGAACAGCAGGTTCGACGCGCCGTTCGGGAACGTGACGGTCGCGCGCCCTGAGTTCGTATCCAGCGTCACTTGCAATGCAGAGCCGGTGTTGTTCGCCGGATGTCCCGTGGCGTTGTAGCTCCGGTCGTACTCGATGTTCGCCGACGTTGAGTTTGTGAAAACCATACGCCCCACGGCCGCGCTCGATCCCATATCACTGATGTACTGCTCGCCATTCGCCCAGAAGACGCTGGCGCCGTTCAGCGAAGATTTCGACAGCGTCGATTTTTGCAGCGTCGCGAGGCCGCCGAATATCGTGGTGGCTCCGCTCGACGACGGATCGAATTCCACAAAAACGATTTTCGTGTTATCGACGACGTAGCCGACGAATTCCATCGGCGTGCCGAAGTTTGGAACGAAGTTCATCGTCAGCCGCCCGGTCGAATCTACTTGGCTAAGATAGCCATCGAGTTCGGCATTGGAAAGAGCCTGCCCGGACTGTGCCACGGAGGAATCGACCGTCGCGTTCAAAAACTCGCCGTTTTGAAAGTTGACGAAGAATCGCCCAACCATTGCTTGCCAGTTGCTGTTGGACGCGACATTTTGATTGAAAGGCGTGGAGAAACCAAAAGCGTATCCCCCCGCCAAATCACCGAGCCCGAAGTCGCTGGAATTCTGCAGATAAAACTTTCCGCTCGTCACTGAAAGTCCCGCGTCGCGCTCTTCGATGTTTCCGGACTTTCCGTCGGCGGCGAGCACGAATACAAATTGCAGCGCCGGGCTCGTTGGGCTGCCAGGATAGCTCGGAAATGTGAAGCTGGGAATATTGATTTGCCCGCGGATCGAATTTTCAAACGAAGTGTCCACGGTATAAGTCCCGGTCACCGGGCCTTGCGCGCTCGACACCTGAAAATCGTCATTCAGATCCACGGACGCTTGGGTGATCCGCCCCGCGCCATCCGCCGTGAAACTCATCACCATCGCGCGCGGATTCAGCTTGCCGTCGGCGCCCTGCAGCAGCGCCGCGTAATGGCCGTTCAAGTTTCCAAGCGAAGCCGCAGCCGGGCTAACCGTGAATGAGAAATTGTCGCTCTTCGTCGAATCCGTCGCGGAAGTCGCGGTCATCGTCGGCGTATTGTTCGGAGCCGCGCCAGGAGTTGTCGGCGGCGAATAAATCACGCTGAATTGGTCGGGCGTCTTCAGCATGCCGCACGCGGGCGAGCATGCAGTTCCACCGGCGGTAAGCGTCCAATTCACGCCGTCGTTCTTCGGATCGTTGGTCACCGTCACATTTACTGTCTTGTCCGCCGAGCCCGCCGCGATCGTCGAAAATTTATTCGTGATCGAGACTTCGATGCTGGCTTGCACCGCCGCCTGAATCGTGATCGCGTCGGTATCGCTCTTCGTCGTGTCGGTCACAGACGTCGCCGTGATCACCGGCGCATTGTTTGGCGCCGCGGGCAACGTTGCAGGCGGCGTGAACACCACGCTCGTAGTCGTCGGCGTAGAAAGGTTTCCGCACGCCGGCGAACATTTCGCGCCGCTCACCGTAAGCGTCCAGCTCACGCCAGCATTTGCGGAATCGTTCGTCACCGTCGCATTCAGCGTCACGGCCGTTGCACCTGCATTGATCGTCGAGATCTTGTTGGTGATCGAGACGGAAATCGCAGGCGGCGTTTTTGCCGCGATCGAAAATGTCACTGAATCAGACTTTGTCGAATCGGCGACCGACGTCGCCGTGATCGTCACCGAATTCGTCGTCGGCGGAGTCGCCGGCGCGGTGTACGTCACCGATGTCGTCGAATTCGCGCTGATCGTGCCCGCGCCAGTTGCCGGAGCGATGGTCCACGTCACGCCCTGATCCGCCGAGTCGTTCGTCACGCTGGCGTTGAACGTCACCGAGCCGCTCGCCGGAACGCTGGTCGTCTTATTCGTGATGCTCACTGCTACGGTCTGCGATGTTGTGCTGTGTCCACTTCCGCTGCATCCAAATCCCGCCACCACACAAACCAAAAACGCGAGCGCCATTCCAATTCTCGAAATTCCTCGCTGCATCGAACCTCTCCTCGTTTCCGAATCTCCGTAGCCAGTTCACGCCATTGAATCGAACCGCAGGCCGACTCGCGCGAACTTGTGCGTGCAGAAAACGACGAAAATGAGTGAGGGTCAATTCAACTGGACGTAAAGCCTACTTGAACAGGTAAGCGCCTCAAAACACGCGCCTTGGCGGGAGAATTGAACCGTCGCTCGGCTCGCCGCCCGTGATAAACTCCGCCCAACGCTCACTGTTCCGAGGGTTTTACGCTCGCGCTCGAATGACCGGCTCTTCCCAACGCCAGCCGATGTATCGTTTCGGCCTGTACGAGGTCTTTCCCGACGCCGGTGAATTGTGGAAACACGGCCACCGCATCAAGCTGCAGGAACAACCCTTCCGCCTGCTCGTCGCGCTCCTCGAGCGTCCCGGGGAAATCGTCTCCCGCGAAGCAATTCGCGAACGCCTCTGGCCCGAAAATACTTTCGTCGAATTTGATCAGAGCCTCGGCACCGCCGTCACCAAACTTCGTCAGGCGCTCAGCGACGAAGCCGACAATCCTCGCTTCATCGAAACGATTCCGAAGCGCGGTTACCGTTTCATCGCTCCGGTTACGCGCGTCGCAGCTCCCGAAGCCGCGACGCCCGTCGCGACACAAGCCGCGGCTCCGCAGGATTCACCGCAAAAACCGACTCAATCGCAGTCCGAAGCCGCGTCACCGAAAGACACCGCAACACACGCGCCGCCCGCCGCCGCGAAACGACGCTGGCTCTGGGCCGCGCTCACAGTTGTGCTCGCAGCCGCCGCGCTTGCCGCGTTTTTGTATCGCCACAACCACGCTGCAACCGCCGCGCTGCAACCCAACGATTCCCTGATCCTCGCCGCGATCGAAAACTCCACCGGCGACACAATTTTCGACGACACACTCTCGCAAGCCATCCGCGTGAAGCTCGCCGAGTCGCCTTACTTCAACGTCGTTTCCGAACGCGCGGTCCGCGCCGCCCTCACGAAATCCGGCCGCACCGCAGCCGCGCAGGCTAGCGCCAAAATTTCCACTGAAGTCGCGCGCGCGGAATGCGCCGCACTCAACGCCAAGGCCGTTGTCTCCGGCAACGTGATCGCGCGCCCCGGCGGCTACGCGCTCACGCTCATCGCTGCGCCGTGCGGTCCCGGCCGTTCGCTCGCCACCGAACAGGTCAGCGCCGCATCGCGCGAAGAAGTCTTGTCCGCGCTCGGCACCGCCACAGACAATCTCCGCCGCAAGCTCGGCGAACCCAAAGATTCGATTCAGCGATTCGGAACGCCGGTCGCCGACGCCACCACCTCCTCGCTCGCGGCGCTTCAAGCGTTCTCCAATGGCGAGATCAAGCGCAACCGCGGCCTCGACACCGAATCGATTCAGGATTACAAGCTGGCCACCGATCTCGATCCCAATTTCGCCCTGGCCTACGCGCGCCTCGGGGTCCTCTATTGCAATTCAGACGAGCAAACCCAATGCGGAGCCAATTATCAAAAAGCCTTTGATCTTCGCGAGCACACCACCGAGCGCGAGCGCCTCATCATCACGGCGCACTACTATTCGGCCGTTCCCGGCGACCTCGAAAAAACTGTCGAGGTGTATTTGCTGTGGCGCCAGCTCTACCCCAACGACGTCGTCCCGCCGAACAACCTCTCGGACTTTTATGAGCAACTCGGCCAGCCGGATAAGTCTCTCCAGTTCGCGCGCGACGCAGTGAAGCTGAACCCCAACAACGTGTTCCCGTACACGAACGTCGTTCAGGCCGCGCAGCGCCTCGGCAAATTCGACGAAGCAAAAAAAACCTACGCGGAAGCCGCATCCCGCAATCTCGATTACATCGGCTTTCACATGGCGCTGTTTCAAATCGCGTTTGCTGAGCACGACGACGCGGAAATGCAGCGGCAGGCGGACTGGGCGAGAGGGAATCCTCGTGAAGGGGAACTGCTCGATCTAATCGCGTGGTCGCATGCCGCGCGCGGACAAATGAAAATCGCTCGCACCTATTTTCGCCAGGCGGAAGAAGTATCCAGGAAAAACGGTCTCACCGAATTTGCGGCGGACATCATGGAGGACGACGCCCAGTTCGAAGTCGATTTCGGTTTTGTGCCAGAAGGACGCGCTCAAACCGAAGCAGCTTTGAAGCTGGCACCCGATGAAATCAACGTCATAGCTTTTGCTGCGATGATTTTCGCTCGCGCGGGCGATCTCGATCGCGCCGAGTCCTACACAGCGTCGGCGAACCGGCTCGGCCCTCACTACACCATTTATCAGAAGATCGTTCTTCCCACTGCGCGCGCTTCGATCGATCTCCATCGTTCCGATCCAAATGCCGCTCTTGCGGAACTAGCTGTCGTGTTGCCGTTCGATCTGGGGCGTGTCACCGAAATGTGCCCGATTTACTACCGCGCCGAGACCCTCATAGCCGCCCACAGATATAAGGACGCGGCCGCGGAGTATCAACGCCTCATCAATCACGCTTCGATTCGCACCGTGTCACCCTACATCCCGCTATCTCACCTCGGCATTGCTCGCGCTCGCCGCGCCGATGGCGACACGGCCGGCGCAGCCGCCGAATACAAAACGTTCTTCGAACTCTGGAAAGATGCCGATCCAGACATTCCAGTTCTTCGCGAGGCGCGCGCGGAATTTGCTCACTTGTAAATTTGTCGTCGTGTTCGCCTTTTATTTGGCCGCCGGTATCCGTGCAGTGCTATAGCTCGTCGTGTAAACTTGCACCAATTTCGAACGGGGGACAGCCGCCATCTCCAGTCCCGAACTCAAGAAGAACTGGAATCTTACCGAGAGCGCCTTTCAGCAGCTTTTGGCGTGGCTCGATGAGGGTGTGCCTTCTGACGGCGCGCGTTACCTCGAAATTCGCCGCCGCCTCGTGCAGTATTTCGATCGCCGCGGGTGCATGGCCGCCGACGACCTTGCCGACGACACGCTGAATCGCGCCGCGCGCAAGCTCGCCGAACTCGGGCAAATCGAAAACGTCGCTCCCGCGCAATACTGCTACGTCCTCGCTCGTTTCGTTTTCTTGGAATGGGTTCGCCGGCCCGCGCACAACGACAGCGAATTCAACGACGCCTCACGCTCCACCGCCACAACCGTGCGCGATTCCTCCGCGCATGAATTCGAATCTCCGGCGGCTGCGCGCGAACGCCATCTCAACGGCCTAAACCGCTGCCTCGAAAAGCTTCCGGCGCCCGATCATCAGCTCATCCTCGAGTACTATCAAGGCGACAAGCGCGCCAAGATTGAAAAGCGTTCCGAACTGGCCGCTCGCTATGGCCTTACGTTGAATGCACTTAGCGTTAGGGCGTGCCGCATTCGCAATAAGCTGGAGCGATGTGTACGAAAAAACGCGAATCGCGATGAAGTGATATCGCCAAATTCGTCTTATAAGACTGGAAGTGAAGGCCTGGATGCTTCCGAAAGATAAGAACGCGATCGACGACCGCATGCTGGTTGCATATTTGCTGGGCAAGCTGCCCGATGATGACGCCGAACGTCTCGACGAATTGAGCGTGGCGGACGACGCAATCGCTTCGCGCCTCAACGAAGTGGAGAACGCGCTCGTCGATGCTCACGTGCGCGGCGAACTCGCGCCCGAAGACGAAGCTCCGTTCCAATCCTTTTATCTCGCATCGCCGCTGCGCCGCGAGAAAGTGGAATTCGCGCAGGCGCTCTCGGCGGCCGCGTCGCCCGCTGCAGTGAGGGCAGTTGAGCGTCGCGGAAGATCGGTGTCGCAGCCGCGCGCTAGCTCGGCCGGCCCTTCGCCGAATTGGTTCAGTGCTCCGAGCTTCGCATTCCAGTGGGGACTCGCGCTGGCTGCCTTGGTGATCGCCGCGGTGGCGGGGTATTTGTTCTTTCAGAATCGCGAGCTTTCCGCCCGTGTGGCTGGGCTTTCTGCGCAGGAGTCCGCGCTCGAATCACGGGAGAAGGATTTGCAGGCGCAGCTCGACGCGCAGCCCGCCGTCTCGCAACCTGCTATTGTCGCGAAGTCGCCTTCGGACGCGGACAAATCCGCGATCACCGTTCTCGCTGCGGTGTTGTTGATGCCACAGACGCGCGGCTCAGGCCAGCCCGTGGCGATCCTCGCCGATAAATCGATTGCAACGCTCCCAATAGAACTCGCGCTCGAAGCATCGGGCTTCACGCGTCTTCAGGCCACGCTCAAAGATCCCGGCACGAATCAGACCCTCTGGACCAGCGGGAATCTTGCCGTGAAGCGCGGCCCGAATCTGATCACGGCGCTCGTGAATATCCCGTCGAAGCTTTTGCGGCAGCAGAATTACGTCATTGAAGTGAACGGTATTTCGGCGTCCGGGGCGCCGGACTTGGTTGGCGCATACACGTTCCACGCGGTTCTCAGGTAAGCGGCTGCGCTTCACGCGCGCAACGATCGTCTGAGATACGGTTTTGTTCATGTTCCTGCGAGCGCGCCTACATCGCGGCACACGTCGCTGCACGCACATCTGCGTTCGTGCGGCCGCGCTTTTGTGCCTGCTCGCGCTTGAATTTTCTTCAAACGCCTCAGCGCAGGAATCGCAGCCGCCCGCGGTTTCAGCCGCCACACCCGCGCCTCAAACTCCAGCCGAACCGCCGGTGACCATCGAAGCCGGCAAAACGATCGGCCGCGATATCGCGGGAAATCAGTCGCACGCCTACCAAATCGCAATTCCCGATGGCCAGTGCGCCGTCTTGATTGCCGATCAGCAGGGCATCGATCTCGCGATCGACGTCCTCGACTCCGATTCCGCGCCAGTCGTCGTGTACGACTCCGAGAAACGCCGCACCGGGGAAGAGAAATTCGATTTGCCCGGCACCGGCACCGGCCAAGGCACGATTCACTTCAATGTGCGCGCGGTTTACTTCGGCGCGCCGCCAGCCCGTTATCAACTGCGTCTCGCTGACACCCACGCCTGCACCGCCGCAGAAAAAGCGATCTACCAGGCGCGAATCCTGGCGCAAAAATCGAGCGCTCAATCCAAAGCCGGCAATTACGACGACGCCATCAAGCTCACCGCTCAGACCATCGACCTCGCCTCCAGCAACCTCCCGGCCGACGATCCGTTTCTCGGCCAACTCGATATGCGCCTCGCGCTCTTGCTCCGAACGAAAGGCGACCTCGCGCACGCCGAAAAGCAGCTGCAGCAAGCCGTCGATATATTTCACAAATCCCTCGGCGACGACGACCCGCTCACGGCGCAGGCCATCGGCGATCAGGGCCTCATCTCAAGTTCTCGCGCCGACTACGCCGCAGCCACGGAAAAATTCCAGCAGGCCATCGACACGTCCGCACGCGTCCTCGCGCCCGACGATCCCCAGGTCGCCACGTTCCTCATGGACATGGCCGTTCCTCACGAAGGCCGCGGCAATCTTGAAGGGGAGATGGCGGACCTGCAGGGCGCGCGCACGATCTACCTGAAATATCTCGCCCCCGACGACGACGAAATCACGCGCGTCACCTACGACCTGGGCGACGTGTACATGGAGTTGCACCAGCTCGATCTCGCCAAGAAATACACGCTCGAGGCACTCGCGCGCGCCGAAAAGAAATACGGCCCGAACCATCCGTACTGCGCTTACCCGCTCCAGAATCTCGGAATCATCGCGCGCCGCGAGAAAAATTACGATCAAGCTCTCGAATATCTCTGGCGCTCGGAGAAAATCCGCGAGAAATCGCTCGGCCTCCGCCATCCGATCACCGCGCAGCTCCTCGTCAACATCGCTAATGTCGATCACGATAAGGGCGACTACAACGAAGCGATCAAGTTGATGCTCCAGGCCCTCGAAATTATGGAATCCACCAGCGGCCCGTATCATCCAAACACGCTCAAGACTCTCGCCAGCCTTTCGCGCACCTACGCGGCGCAAAATGACCCCGCGCACGCTTACGAATATCAGGCGCGCATGGACGCGATGATTCAAAAAACGCTCGCGCTGAATCTCGCCACCGGATCGGAACGCGAAAAGCTCGACTTCGCCGAATCCATTTCGAATTACAACCAGCGCAGCATCTGGATGGCCGTCGCCGAAGCGCCCGAAAATCAGCAGGCTGCAGACGGCGCCGCGCTCGCCATCCTTCAGCGCAAATCTCGCGTGCTGGACGCCGTCGCCTCGTCCATGGCCACGCTCCGCGCTCATTTGAAGCCGGAAGATCAGGCTTTGCTCGATCAGCTTTCCAACACCACCGCGGATTTGGCCAAACTGACACTCAGCGGCCCCAAGAAAATGCCGCTCGCTGACTACCAATCTCAGCTGCACGCGCTCGAGCAGAAGCGCGAGCAACTCGAAGCGCAAATCAGCCAGCGTAGCAACGGCTACTTTGAGCCGTCGAACGACGTCACGCTCGAGTCCGTCGAAAACGCGATTCCCGAAAACGCAGCCCTGATTGAGTACGCAACGTACAAGTCTTTTTCCCCGCGCGCGGCCAGCGACGATGCCGCGTATGGAGAAGCGCAATACGTCGCGTTCGTTCTCACGCGTCACGCCAAAGTCCGCTGGGCCAATCTCGGCTCGGCGAGAGATATCGACGCAGCCCTGGCGAAGTGGCGCGACGCGCTCGCAGACCCTTCGCGTCAAGACGCCGTCGCTCTCTCGCGCGCTCTCGACGCAAAAGTGATGCAGCCGGTCCGCGCGATGACCGGCGATTCCACGCGGCTCCTCATCTCGCCCGAAGGCGACCTCAATCTCATTCCCTTCGAGGCGCTCGTCGATGAGCAGCAGAGATTTGCCGTCGAACGCTTCTCCATCACGTACCTCACCACCGGCCGCGACCTTCTGCGCCTGCAAAAGCCTCGCGCCAGCGGCACCGGGCCGATGGTCGTTGCCAATCCGCTTTTCGGCGAGCCCGCCGAACCTCTACTCGCGGAATCCACGCCTCAGAAATCGCCGGCGGCCCAGGCGGCTCGGGCGCCTCATGTGATCGAGCAGCGGCGCAGCGTCACCAGCGGCGCCACACTTTCAGACGTGTACTTCGCTCCGCTCCCCGGCACCGAGCAGGAAGCGAAGTCCATCGAATCGCTTTTCCCGGACGCGACGCTCGTCACCGGCCCGCAAGCCACCAAAGCCACACTCAAAGCCGCCAATGCGCCGGAAATTCTGCACATCGCGACGCACGGATTTTTTCTTCAGGATTTTCCGCCAAGCCCCACAAACGCAGACTCAAAACACGCAGGCGCCGTGCCTCAAAATCCGCTGCTTCGCGCAGGCCTTGCCCTCACCGGCGCGAACCTCACAAAAGACGGCAATGAAGACGGCATACTCACCGGTCTCGAAGCCTCCGGTCTGAATCTGTGGGGCACGAAACTCGTCACGCTATCCGCCTGCGAGACCGGCATTGGCACGGTGCGCGATGGCGAAGGCGTCTATGGCCTGCGCCGCGCATTTTTCCTCGCCGGCACCGAAACTCTGATGATGAGCCTGTGGGAAGTGAGCGACCGCGTGACGCGCGAGATGATGAGCTCCTACTATTCGGGCCTCAAACGCGGCCTCGGTCGCGGCGAAGCTCTGCGCCAGGCCCAGCTCGAAATGCTCAAGCGCAAGGATCGCCGCCACCCGTTCTACTGGGCCACCTTCATCCAGGCAGGCGAATGGGCCAATCTCTCCGGCCAGCGTTAGCGCCTCGCACTTTCCCTCCACGCCCCCTTCCGAATCTTTCTGAGCCGACCCGTGCGCGTTTACCCACCCGAACTTCGCTTTTTACGTGGTATCCATCTTGCTCGTGAAAACATCTGACAGTCTGGCGGGAAATTTAAAGCTGGGGGGAAGAATGAAAACGCTGCGCGAAGTTCTGCAGGAAGCCGATTCCAAGGCCGTCGCCATCGGCCACTTCAACATTTCAGATTTGGTCGCGCTAAAGGCCAGCTTTGACAGCGCCGCCGAGTTGCAGGTCCCCGTCATCGTCGGCACATCCGAAGGCGAACGCGAATTCATGGGCGTGCATCAAGCCGCTGCCCTTGTGAAAAGTCTGCGCGATGAATTCGACTTTCCGATTTACTTGAACGCCGACCACACCCACTCGCTCAAATCCGCCATCGAAGCCGCGAAAGCCGGCTACGACTGGATCGTTTTCGATATTTCCACGCTGCCGTTTGACGAAAATATTCGCCAGACCAAGTCCGCCGTCGAACAACTGAAATCCATCAATCCCAACATTCTCATCGAAGGCGAAATCGGCGACATCGGCTCTGGCTCCGAAATTCACGATCTCTCTGCGAACGCCACGCTCACCACGCCCGCCGAAGCCAAGCAATTCGTCTCCGAAACGCGCGTCGATACGCTCGCGCCCGCCGTCGGCAATCATCACGGCATGAGCAAAGCCATCGCCGCCGGTGAAGCGCGCAAACACCTGAACATCGACCGCATTCGCGAAATCAAAGCCGCGACCAATACTTTCCTTACGCTGCACGGTGCATCCGGCACGGACGACGGCGACCTGCAGAAAGCCATCGCCGCCGGAATCACCGTCGTGCACATCAATACGGAAATCCGCCTCGCCTGGCGCCGCGGCTTCGACAAAGCCTTCGCACAGCAGCCAACGGAAATCGTCCCCTACAAAATTCTCCCGAACGTGGTGAACACGATGAAGGAAACCATCAAAGCGCGCCTTCAGCTCTTCAGCGCCAGCCAGGCGCAAGACCGCGCTCGCGCCGCCGCAGACCGCGCCTAGACGCGCAGCTCGCGAGCGTTACCGGACCTGCGAACTCTCCGTCGGCTTGAGGGCCGCCGCGCCAAAATTCACGCTAAAACGCTTGCACCAGATCGACACCGCGCGATACTTCGCCAGATCCAGGTCACTTGGCAGGGTGTAATTCTGATCGCCTACATTTCCCTTGATCGATCCCAGATCGACGAATCCTGCGCGCTCCACCGTTGCCGCGTCCTTTGCATCATCCGAGGCGACCATATAAACGTGCACGTCCGGCCCGTTGGACGTGTTGAAGTTCGTGAAGCGCAGCATGTGGCTCCCATCGGCCATCTTGTAGATCGTCGCCGTGCCCGACGTCGGATGCAGAATCGTGTAGAACGTTCCCACTTCAACCGGCTGCGTCGATGCGCTGCTCTGGTTCGCAGGCATTCCTTCGTCAACTCGTACGTTGGTGAAAAGCCGGTCTGGCCGGAACCAGTAAAACAGCGCGACGGCCACGACCACGACAACCGCGATCGCAACCCTCATCCACGTCTTCTTCATTTCCTCATCTCCTCTTAGATGCCCTTAATTTCTCCGCCATCGATTCTCAGCGCCGCCCCGGTCATCCACTTCGCCGCCGGCGAAACGAGATAAGCCATCAGCTCCGCAATCTCTTCCGGCTTCCCAAATCGCGCGATGCCCACCTGTTTCGGAAATTCTTCCATCGCCTGCTGCACAGTCATGTTGTGTGCTGGCGCCCACTTGTCGAAAAATGTCTCACGCCGGTGCGTCAGCACCGCTCCGGGCGAGACACTGTTCACCTGGACGCCGTCCTTGATCCCTTGCTCGGCGAATGCTTTCGCGAGCGCAAGAATTGCCGCGTTGATCGCAGCAACTGCGGCAAATCCGGGTTTGGGATCGAATGCCGCGCTTCCCGACATGAAGACAACCGACCCGCCCGTTTTCTTTAGCGCGTCCCACGCACGAATCGTCAGCCTCCGTGCGCCGTGCAGCTTCAGCGCCGCGCCGTCGTCCCACTGCGCGTCCGTCATCTCAAAAAGATCAATCTGCGGCACGGCGCCGGCGATGTTGAGCAGAGCGTCGATTCGCCCGAAGCGGTCGAGCGCGTTTTTCACGACGGCTTCGGCTGCTGCGGGCTCGCGCAGATCACATGCAACCGTGATCGCTTCGGCGCCGGACTTGCGCACCTCCAGCGCCGTGGATTCGAGTGCGTTTTTCTCGCGCGCAGCGAGCACCACTGCAGAAAAAGCGCGCGCCAGCCTCAACGCAGTAGCTCGCCCGATTCCTTGGCTGGCGCCCGTCACCACTGCGACAGTTTTCGTCTCCACCGTCCGCTCCTAGCTCGAAAGAGTTTTTCGCGCCGCTTCGAGAATTACGTCCACCACCACACCCGGTGATGCGTACATCGGCGTGTGATCCACCGGATGTGCGCGCACAGTCGCCTTCATCCGCTCCGCCATGAACCGCTGCGTCTTCGGGTTGATCATCAAGTCGTCTTCCGCCACCAGATACCACGCCGGTTTCGATTTCCAGAGCGGCGTAGGTGCGGGTTCTTGAATGCATTGCACGGAGATCGGCCGCTGCACCGCCGCCGCGATTCTGGCTTGCTCAGGCGACGCCTTCTGCGCGAGAGCGGTGCTGAAGGCGTCGTCCGGCATCCACACGTAGCCGTGCGCATCGGGGACCATCTTCGGCTGCTGAGGACTTGCCGTGTCGCGATAGAAAACTTTTGCCACCGTCTCGCTCTCATCCGGCGCCAACGCTGTTACGTACACGAGTGACTTCACGCGCTCACCCTTTACAGCCGCTATCACTGCACCCGAATACGCATGCCCCACCAGCGCCACAGGTCCGCTTGTCCGTTCGAGCGCCCAGTTCAATGCGGTTGCGTCGTTACTCAACGACGTCATGGGAATCGGCGCGCAAACCACTTTCAATCCGTGCCGTTCCAGCGGCGCAACGACGTTGCTCCAGCACGATCCATCCGCCCACGCCGCATGCACCAAAACGATCGTCGAACCGTCGGCGAACTCTTCCGTCCGTTTCGCTTGCCGCCCGCTCGCCGCCTGCGCGACTCGACCCAAAGTTCCCCTGAACGCAGCGCCGAGCGATGCTGCCGTCAGCCCTCCGAGAAACTCACGCCTCTCCATCCTTCCTCCGCTCGCGATGAACTGCACCCGCGAATGAACACACCACCAGCGCCCGCATCTGGAACCGCGCTGGCTTACGCTCGACTCGATTGAGTTAAACGGATTTCAGTGCGCGGACTTCGCTTCGCCGCGGCTCACCGCGTTATCGAGGAACTCTTTCATCGTCGCGGCGATCTCGATCACGTGCGTCTCAAGCGCGAAGTGCCCCGTATCGAGGAACTGTACTTGCGCGTTTGGAACGTCCTTCTTGAAGGCCTCCGCTCCGGGTGGAAGGAAGAACGAATCGTTCTTCCCCCAGATGGCCAGCAGCGGCGGCTTCGATTTGCGGAAGTATTCCTGGAACTTCGGATACAGCTCCACGTTCGAGGCGTAATTCAAAAAAAGGTCGAGCTGAATGTCTATGTTGCCCGGCCGCTCGAGCAGAGCTGCGTCCAGCGTGTAAGACTCCGGCGGCACGCTGTCTGGATTCGCGACGCCGTGCAGGTACTGCCACTTCGTTCCTTCGAGGTTCAAAATCGCCTTCCGAATGGTCTCGCGGTTCTCGGCGGACGGCTCTGCCCAGTATTTCCGGATCGGTGCCCAAGCGTCGCCGAGACCTTCTTCGTACGCATTTCCGTTCTGCGAAACAATCGCCGTGATGCGCTCCGGATGCGCCGTCGCGAGCCGGAATCCCGTCGGCGCGCCGTAGTCGAATACGTAAATCGCGTAGCGATTGATCTTCAGCGCTTCCGTAAACGCGTCAATCGTCTTCGCCAGCGCGTCGAACGTGTAAACATAATTCCGCACCGCTGGTACTTCGGTGAATCCAAAGCCCGGCAGATCCGGCGCAACCACGCGGTACCGCTCCGCCAGCCGGGGGATTAGTTCGCGAAACATGAAAGACGAAGTTGGGAATCCGTGAAGCAGCAACACCACAGGCGCCGATGTGTCTCCCGCAGCGCGGTAGAAAATATTTACGCCGTCGGCTTTCACTTTGTGCAGCGTCGTCGGTATCAGATTTGTTTTGTCCATCTCGGCTCCGTTCGTTCAGTGACCCAGAGCCGCTACTGCAATCGCACACCCAAATCGCAGCCGCGATCGCATTACCGCTAAATCACACCGTCCCGCGCAAATAACCCACTGCGGCAGGATGATCGTTCGACGCTCGCCTCTAAATTTCGTGACAAAGATTCGTCACTGACGAACTTCCGTCACGATCTTCGTCACGCCTGCCGCTAGCGTCACTCGCTCTACTTCGCAGAAGTTGCGCGGGTGATCTTGAGCCTTTTGATGCGGTAAACGAGCGACGTCCGCGCGATCCCCAGCTTCTGCGCTGCACCGCGAGGCCCGCCAATCACCCAGTCGCTCGCCTCGAGCGCACGGACAATCTGATCCCGCTCGATTTGCGCCAGGTCCGCCACGAACGGCTCAGCCGCGCGCGTCGGCGCAAAAGACTCCAGCTCTGAGATCGGGGCGCGCAGCACCGAATGCGGTGAGAGAATCACAGCGCGCTCGATGAAATTCTGCAGCTCGCGCACATTTCCCGGCCAGCGATATCGCGAGAGCGCAGCCATCGTATCGGCGGGAATATCCTCGATGCTCTTGTTCATCTTTCGCGCATGCAGCGTCGCAAAATGCCGCGCGAGCCTCGGAATGTCGTCCGCGCGCTGGCGCAATGCCGGCAAGTTCACCGGAAACACTCGAAGCCGGTAATAGAGGTCTTCGCGAAACGTCCCTTGCTTTACCATCGACTCCAAATTTCTGTGCGTCGCCGCGATCAATCGCACGTCCACCTTGTGCGTGCGGTTGCTTCCGAGTCGCTCAAATTCCTGCTCCTGCAGCACGCGCAAGAGCTTGGCCTGCAGCTCCAGCGGAATGTCGCCGACCTCATCCAGAAACAACGTTCCCCTGTCCGCGAGTTCAAATCGCCCCGCCTTCTGCGCGATCGCTCCCGTGAACGCGCCCTTTTCGTGCCCAAATAGTTCGCTTTCGAGTAATCCCAGGGGAATCGCCGCGCAATTTAATTTCACAAACGCGCGATGCTTCCGCTTGCTCAGCCCATGAATCGCCCGCGCGACCAGCTCTTTTCCCGTGCCCGTCTCGCCTTGAAGCAGTACCGTCGAATCGGTGGGCGCCACGATCGACGCCAGATTCAGCGTTTCCTTGAGCGCGCCGCTCTCGCCGATAATCTCCCCGAATTCCGCGCGAACCTCGTCCTCGAAATATGCGCGCTGCTTCGTCTCGTTCTCGTGTTCGCGCCGCAGTTTTTCCTCGTTCAAATGCCGCTCGATCGCAATACCTGTGATGTGGCTCGCATTTTCGATCAGCTGGACGTCGATCGGCTGCGGGCTCTTCGCTTCGCGGTAATGCATCGCAAACGTGCCCAGCACTTTTCCATCCCGCGCGAGTAGCGGCCTTGACCACACCGCGCGAATTCCAAACGGCGTCACCTGCTGCCGGTACTCGTCCCATATCGGATCGGTCAAAATATCGTCCACAAACACACTCTGCTTGCGGTAGATCGCAGCGCCGCACGACCCGCCCTTCGGGCCGATCGCCATCGTCCCCACTCGCTCCAGAAATTCCGGGATGCTCGGCGCCGCCGCGCACCGCACGTTCTTGCCATCTTCATCCGGCAGCCAGATCGTGCACAGCATTCCGTCGCCTTGCGACTCCACCAGTTTTGCGATCGCTGCGAGCACCTCATTGAGTGGCGCTCCGTCGAAAATTAGTTCCAGGATATTGAGCAGCGGTCCGGTGGAAAACGCAGCGGTTTCGTTGGTGGTTTTTTTCTCGGATGAAGCTTTTGCTACAGCAGTCGCCGTCTTATGCATTTCTCGCTCGGTCACTACGCTCGACTGGGCACTCCTCCGCCCGGCACCATTCTACTCTCACGTCGATGGGAACAAGCGTTCGGGCAGATAGCGGAAGTACGCGATCTTAGGAGGGACGTAAAAACAGAAAAACGGTAACGCCAGATTTCCTCGATGGCGCAGCGCGTTAAGCGCGCCGCAACCAACGCAGCAGAGAACTAAGCGGCGTCTTCGCGTTGCAGCGCAGGTTGTCCCGCGTTTGCGATTTCCGCCAAAAACCGCGAGTTGCGTAGTGCTGCGACCGCGCGAAATTGGCGCGCCTTCGCTGCGCCGTGGGAGATGCCCAGAAGGCGCGCGAACTCCACCGGTGCCCGCTCCTCAAGATGGCCGCACTCAATCACGCTCCGCAACACCTCCGGCAGCCGTTTAACAGCCTTCCGCAGCGCGCGATGCCGCTCGAGCGTCAGCACCACGGCCTCCGGACTCGGCGCCACATCACCCAGCTCTACAATTTCCTCGACGTGAATTTCGCCCCCGCCGCAGCTACCAGAGTCGCCGACCGTCCCGCTTCGCCGCTTGCGCAGCAGCATCAAGCACGAATTGATCGTGATCCGCGTCAGCCACGTGCGGAATTTCGCCCGCTCATCAAACGACGCAATCGCCACGAACGCGCGCATCAGCGAATCCTGCACCGCGTCTTGCGCGTCTTCCACATTTCCCATCACGCGCCGCGCCACGCGCAGCATCAGGCTGCGGTGCAGCCGGCACAATTCACCAAACGCTTCGCTGTCTCCGCGCTTCGCGTCCGCCACCAAGCGCACCTCGCTCCGGATCGGCCCGTCGCCGCCGGCGTTCGATGGTGAAAACGTTCGTGCTATCCGTTCACTGGGGCGTGTGGCCAATGGCTTCCTCGAGTTCGTTGTTCGCCTGCAAATATTCCAGCTGCGACTGCAACAGCGCGGCCTTCGCTTCCAGCTCGTGTGCCGCCGCCGAATCCACCTGAGACCGCAGCGCCTCGCCCTGCTCGAGTTGCTGCGTGGCTACGCGGTGCGCTTCAGTGCGTAGCGCGCTCACTTGCTCAGAAACCTTCACCATCGCGCGCGTGCGATCCACCTTGTTGTACGCGGTCTGCACGCGCAGTTCGACTTCGTCGTTCATCCGCGCCAGATTTTCCTGCGCCTTGCCCAACTGCGCGCGCCGCTCGCCGATATCCGCGTTTCGTTTTCCTCCATCGAATAGGTCGTAGCTGAAACGCACGCCAAACGTTCCGAAATTGCGCGCCAGAAACGGAACGTCGTTCGAATAGCTGTACCTCGCGAAGATATCGATGTCCGGTATGTACTCGCGCTTTGCGAGCCGCACCGCCGCCTCCGCCTTCTCCACATCCGCACGCGCTTCCAGAATTTCCGGATGCGCGTCGAGCGCCACCTTCACGCACTGTTCGCGCTCGCAGTCCGCGGTCGGCTGCCCAACGTCCGCATCGAGTTGCAGCTTCGTCGAAAGCGGCAGCCCGATCGCGTCGTCCAGCTTGATCGTCAGATCCGTCAGCGCCAGGTCCGTCGTCAGCAAATCCTGCTGTGCTTCCAACGCGTCCGCGCTTGCTTCGATCGATTCGCGCTCGAGCTTCGATCCGAGCTTCACTTGTTGTTCGCGCTCGTGCTTTAGATCTTCGCTCGCTCGGATCTTCGCTTCCGCGGCGCCGCGATGTGCCTGCAAAATTAACAGCTGGTAGTAGATTCCGTGCACGGCGAGGGCCACTTCATTCTGCGTTTGCTGCGCCTTATCGCGACTCGCTTTCACTTCAGCTGCCGCCACATCATTGGCCGAGCGGATCTTCCACAGCTCGCCGATCGGCTGCGAAATCTGCGTGCCGCTCGTAAGAAACGTGTGTCCGCCCTGATTGATCACCGTCGTGTTGTTCGGTAGCGGCGTGCCTCCCACCGTTCCAAGTTCACCTTTTGCGATGGCGATGAACTGCGTGTCCGTGACGTGGACGAAATTTGCGTCGGTCTTCAGGTGCGGGTAGTAATTGCTGCGCGCCGCGTCCTTCTCGTGCTGCGCCACCGCAACGTCGTATCCTGCGATTCGCACCACGTGGTTGTGCTTCAGCGCCATCTGCGTCGCCTCAGCCAGCGTGATGTGCCGCGGCGCCCCCGAAGAAACCGGCGCAGCGGGCGCAGCTTCTTGCGCCATCACCGGCGCCGCCATCAGCGCTCCAATCAGTAGACCCCGTGCAACTCCCGGAAGCGTCTTCATCAAACTTTTCCTCCAGCTTCCTTTTCGTCTGGGCCGAAAGCCAATTCGCGATAGTTGAGCGGTGCCGGCCGCAAAAGCGCGGTAAGCAGCAGAGCGATCACGCACGCCCACGCCACCAGATGAAATCCGTCGATGAACGTCAGCGTGAACGCCTGCAGCCGCAGCCGTCCCGCCACCACACCAACCGCGCGACCTACCGCCGCCGGCAGCCCCGCCGACTTTCCGTACAGCCCTTCGCTCAGCTCCCGCACAGAGCTGTCGGTGATCCACTCGCCGCGCTGAACGTGCAGCCCGAGCAAATTCGAATGCACCCTCTCCCGAATCGCGATGAAGTGCGTCATCACCGCCACGCCGCACTGCCCGCCGAACAATCGCAGCACATGGAAGAACGCGGAAAACGTCAACACAGACTGCGCCTTGCTCAGCGCACCCGAAAACACAGCCTGCAAAACGATGTTCGCCACCAGGCCTATGAACGCGAACGATTGCCCAACGCCCATCAACAGCTCCGACCGGTAATAATTCGCCGCTGACCATTCGCTCGTGAATTGCGCATTCAAAATCGACGCAACCGCCATGCAAGCAAATCCAAACGTCATCAGGATTCGCGCGTCCAGCCCGTTCACCAACATCAGCCCCGCCACAAACGCGAGAATCACCAGAGGCAGCGCCGACCAGATCACCGCCGGCCCGATCTGATCGGCCTCAAATCCGTGGATCGCCAGCGATTGCGGAATCAAAATGATCGTCGCCAGAAGGCAGAACCGGAAAAGCACGAGCGCGATGCCCAGCAGCACCGTATTCCACTGCCGCAGAAACGGCAGATCCACCAGCGGATTCGGGCTTTGAAATCTCCGCAGCAGCGATGCCGCTAGAAAAAACGCTCCCGAGAAAAACAGCGCGTTGAATAGTCCGGAGCGCCACCAATCGAGCCGCTGTCCTTGGTCGAGCGCCGCAAATAGCAGCGCAAAGCCCGCGCTCGCGTAAAGAAATCCCGCGAAACTCGGCGCCGGACCCCGCTTCGCCGATGGACTCGGCGGAATTCCGAAATAAACACACGCCAGCATGACCGGCGTGAGCACCGCCGAACTGAGAAACATCCACTCGAACGACAGGTGATCCCGGAAAAATCCGTACAGCGACGGCGCAATGTTCACCGCTCCATCCACAAACGTGGCGTACAGCGCCAGCGTGAACGGCAAATACGGCAGCGGAATATTTCGCAGCGCGAAAGTCAGCGTCAGCGGATAAAACGTCCCGGACATCAGCCCGGCCAGCGCCAGCCCCGTCAGCAGCACGCCGTAGCTGTGCGCCATCGGCAGCAGCAGGCAAATAATCGTCAGCCCGCTCGCCGTCGTAATCAGCACTCGCCGCGGCCCGAGCAGTGCGCCGAGATACACAGTGAACGGCCCGATGAACATCAGCGCCACGTTGAACGCGCTTCCGATCCACGCGCCGTCGTCCACTCCGATTCCCAGGCTTCCTTTCAGATCGGGTGTCCCGAGTGTCAGTAGGCGTCCGAGCAGCGTCACGATTCCCGCGCCCATCACCACGCCCAAAATTCCGAGCAGGGGAGTCTTCGAAATTTCGGCGGGTTCCGCGCCGGCCATCGCTTTCGCGATTTGCCACTTCGAAGGCGCCTGTGGTGTTGTGGTTGCGGATGCCATGGAAATTCTCGCGGACTACTGGATGCTCACCGTCGTCACGACGGACAGCCCAGGTTGCAGCGACGCCGCTGCCGCCGGATCGTCAAACACGATCTTCACCGGCACGCGCTGCACCACTTTCGTGTAGTTGCCCGTCGCGTTGTCCGGAGGAATCAGCGCGAATTGCGATCCGCTCGCCGGCGCGATCTGCGCCACTTTTCCTTTCAGCACGCGGTCGGGAAATAAATCCACTTTGATTTCCGCGGGATCGCCGATCTTCATGTGCGTCAGCTGCGTTTCGCGATAATTCGCCTGAACCCACTTCGTCTCGGCTACGAACGTCAAAATCTGCGCGCCCGGCGAAAGCAATTGTCCCGGCCGCACTTGCCGCTCGCCCACCACGCCGTCCGCCGGCGCGTGAATCTTCGTGTAGCCCAGATTGATCTGCGCCACGCTCAGCGCCGCCGCCTTCGCTTGCTGGTCCGCTTCCAGTTGCAGCGCTTGCGATTCGAGCACGGACTTCGCGCGCCGCTCTGCTTCCACCGCCACCTCATTTTCTTTCAGCCCGCTCTTTGCCTGCTCGAGGTCCGCCTCGCGGCTCGTCTCCAGTGCCGCGTAACGCTGCTGATCGGCCACCGCCACTTCCACTTGCTGCTTCGTAGAGGATTGCGATGCGAGCAACGCTTCCTGCCGTACACGCTCCGCGCCGGTCCGCGTCACATCCGCTTGCACCGCCGCGATTCCTGCCTGCGCCGCCGCGATCTGCGCTTTTGCCAGGTCGATCGCCGCCAGCGCGCGTTCGATTTTCGCGTCCTGCAAATGTTGCTGCTGTACGTTGTTCTCGATCGCCGCTTTGGAAGCTGCCGCGCCCGCCGTTGCCTGCGCCACTTGCGCTTGGTAATCGCTGTCTTCCAGTTCCACCAGCAGATCGCCACTGTGCACCTTCTGATAGTCGGAGACCAGCACCTGCTTCACGATGCCCGGCACGCGCGTGCTCAGCGGCGTCAAATCACCGCGCACGTACGCATCGTCGGTCCGCTGCTCGGCGCGACCGCCTTCGTACGCATTCCAGTCGCGCGTCAGCGTGATGATCAGCGCCGCCGCAATCAAAAGAATCGCGAGCGGCGTCACGTATTTCAGCCACGCCCACCGGCTATGCGGCTGCGGTGCCCCTGCGGCTGGATTCGCTGCCGGATTCGCTGCAGAGTGTTGTTGCGCCGCGCTCGGCTGTTGCCCCGGAACTGGCGTTGCACTGGAAGCCATCGTTCTCCTTCGCGCCGCGATATTGCTGCGCACGCATACGTTGCCACTTCGTCGTCACAAACCCCACGTGAGCAACCGTTAGCTCACAGTGATTAGCTCAATTCCTCAAGTGAGGTCAACTCTGGAGTTCTGTACGGGGAAAGCCGACGCGGAAACGTTTTCTCGAGTCGTCACATGCCGCCAAATCACTCGCAGCGCAGCCACAAGCGGAATCGATAAATAAATCCCCACGATTCCGCCCACCGCTCCTCCGGCCATCATCGTGAAAATCGCTACCACCGGATGCAGCTCCAGCTCGTGCCCCATCACCCGCGGCGAAATTCCGTAATCCATCGCCAACCGCCACACCGCGATCAATCCGAGCATCCAGATCCAGTGCGAATGCGTGACGAATCCCACAGTCACGATCGTGAAGCACGAAATCATCCACCCCGCCATCGGTATGAATTCCAGCACTCCTGCCAGCGCGCCCAGCAAAAATGGCTTTGGATATCCCAGCGCCAGCGTCGCCAGCGAGTAAAAGCAGAACGACAGCAGCGCCAGAATCACTTTCGCGCGAATGTACCGCTGCATCGTGAAATCCAGCTCCACGGCCAATGCCCTGAGGTTTTCGCGCGTCCGGGGAGTCGCAACCAACTGAATCGCCTGGTCCGCGAGATTCTCCCCTTCGCTCAGAAAGAAAATCGCGAGAATCGGAATCACCACCAGCGCACCCGCCAGCGCGAACCCCTTCCGCTCCGCGCCCGCGAAAAAACCCGAGATCTCGTCGTGATGCCCTCGAATTGTCGTCCGCACTCGCTCCGTCTGCGCGTCGTTCCAGTGGAAATTTGCGCCGAGGTCCGCCGCAATTTCTCCTGACGCGACGCGCTCGATCGCCGCCGGAATGCCTCTCAGCACTTCCAAGGGCCGGTGCTGCGCCCCAAACGCAATGCTGTGAAGCAGCACTCCCACACAAATCAAAAACACGGCGTACACTTCCGCAACGTGCGGCCCCTTCAAATTCCTGAAGAGCAGCGAATGCCCCTGCAACGCCCGCACCACCGGATTGATTAGGTACGCAAAAAGGATCGCGAACGCGAAAAGCACGATGATCTCACGTGCCACCCACACAATCGTTACCAGCGCTGCAAACGCCAGCGCTGTGAGCAGCACGACCATCGTGCGCCGCGCCACAAATCCCGCCGAAGCCGTCGTTGAGTTCGATTCCGTCACGCGCGTAATTATTTCGGCTCCGCATCGAGCTTCTCTTTCATCGCCGCAAGCGCCTTTTCCAGGGACGAACGCGTCTTATCCACCGCCACTTTCCGCACGATGCTGCCCTGAAATCCAGTCAATCCCGCCTGCTGCGAACCTTTCAACGTGACGATATAAAATCCGCCGCGCCCTTCCTGATCGGGCTCGCACACCGTCAAATCCAGCGCGCTCTCAAAATAGTGGCTCGAATAAAGCTGCTTCACCGCCACTGCATATGCCGGGTCCGTTGCCGCCGCGCCTCGATACACCACCGCCTGCACCACGCGCACCGTCGGCTTCAATCCAAAATTCACTTTCTCCCAATAAAACTGCGATTGAATGTGGTCGGCCTTCGCCTTCGGATAGTCCAGCAAGTAGCTCCGCAGCTCCGGCAAATATACCGGCATCGCTTCAGACCGGCTCACCAACGCGCGAAACGTATCGGCCACCACCGCCGGATGGCTCTTGTCTCGATACGTCCCCAGCGCCGCGTTGCCGCCTTGCTGGTAATTCACCAGCATCTCCAGCACCATCTTTCGCGCCAGCGCATTCGCCTGATCGGCCGCATCCGCAGTCTTCCAATTCACCTGCGCGTTGAACGCATCGATCGCCTCAGACGGCAATTGCACCTCGCACTTGCCCGTCTTGCATTTCTTCAGTTCTTCGATGTCCTTATCCTCGAGCTTCAATTGATCCAAGTCGGAAAGCTTCGGCGGATTGCTGAATTTCACGATCGCCAGATAATTCGGCAGCTTTCGCAACGCATCCACGTCCGACGCCATCGCCAGATATTTCTCCGGCGTCGATTTCACGTACACCGCCCCAAACACAAACACCTGGTCCGCCGTCGGCGCATCCAGCACCCGCGCCACCGCCTCTCCGTTGCGGATCGATTGGATCTGCTTCTCGTCAAGGTGAACGTACTCACGGAAGAATTTAAACGGCTCCGTCGCCGCCGAGGTCTGCTGCGCCGCTTGCCCGCCCGCGTGCAACCACGCAAACAGCGTCGCCAGCACCACCGGCAGCATTCGCAACAGAAATTTGCGCGCCGCTCCCTCAGTGTTCGAAATGTCCGTCAGTTTTCGCATTACGCCCGCTCCCTCTCGATCCCGTTCGAGTTTTTCTCGTCGAAACTCTTCGCTGCGCGCAGCACCGCTCCCTGCAGTTCCTCGTCCGAAAATGGCTCCACCAGCAAATCGTACCCGCCCGATTCCAGCACGCCCGACCACAATTGAAACGTCGCCTCTCGCGTGTACACCAAAATCGCCGGCGGCCGGTTCAGCAATCCCATCACGCCCCACAATCCCCACCAATCCGTATCTGAGAGCGTCGCGGGCAGCAACGCCACTTGAAACACATCGTCCTCATGAATCGTCTGCGCCGTTTCGCCCCGGTGACTCACAAACACCAATACCGCGTGCAGCGGCGCGAGCTGCCGCGCAATCTCTTTCCGCCGTTCCGGAGAGACCACAATCAATATCCGCAGCACGCTGCTTTGCGTTGCCACAATCGCCACCCAGGATTCCCATCTCACCTTCTCACCGGCTTTCACCTCCTGAAATGTGAGCAACGGCTAGCTCACTGTGATTAGCTCGACAAACCGCGCCCGGTAAAGAGAGGATATGTGCTGCGTTTTAGGGGCGCGCGCCGCGCACAATTTGAAATCCGACCAGAAAATCTCAGACCAGCTCATCCGCGACGAGCTTGCGCGCATCCTGAAAAGCCCGATGTTCGCGCAGTCCGACCGCCTCGGCCGTTTTCTCAGCTTCACCGTCGAAGCCACTCTTTCCGGCGAATCAGACGCGCTGAAGGAATATCTGATCGGCACGGAAGTGTACGACCGCAAGCCCCCGTACCATCCCAACGAAGACTCGATCGTTCGCAGCGAAGCGCGCCGCCTTCGCAGCAAGCTCAAGGAATATTACGAAGCGGCCGGCGACGCCGATCCGGTCTTCATATATTTCCGCCCCGGCAGCTACGTTCCCGTATTTCGCCTTCGTAGCGAATCGCCGCAGGCAAAATCTAAAATCAATCCCGCCGACTCCGCCATCTACGGCGCAGGCAGCGGCGTTCGCGTCGCCGTGCTTCCGTTCGTCAGCGTTTCGCGCACCCCGTTGTCAGACACGTGCGCGCAAGCCATCACCGACGAACTCACCCACGAACTCGCGCTCACCGAAGGCGTCCGCGTCACCGCCGCCACTTCCGTCGCTGCGGTCAATGCCTCGTCTGACATTCCCACCATCGCGCGCCGCCTCGAAGTCGAGGTTCTCTTCGAAGGCACCGTGCGAGACAGCGGCAACCTGCTCCGCATCACCTCGCGCATCGTCACCGCCGATGGATTTCAAGTCTGGTCGCAACAATTTGACGCCGAGCCCGATCCCGAAGCCACCTTCAAGCTCGCGAAAAAAATGGCCTCCGCGCTCATTGGCCGCGTCCGGCCTCAGCTCTCGCTCATTCGCAAAAGAAAAGCTACCGCCGGCGCCGCGGTGTACACCGTGTATCCGCTCGTTCTGTCCGGTGAAGCGCTGCTCGACGAAGGCACCGAGGCCGCCACCCGCAGCGCCCTCGCAAAATTTCAGGAAGCTCTCGAACTCGAGCCGCTCTACGCCCGAACGCTTTGCGGCATCGCGCAGTGCTACTGCGATCTCGCCGCTTACGGCATCCCCAAATCCGCCGACTCCGTCGCCAAGTCTCTCGAAACAGCCGAGCAGGCCGCCCGTCTCGATCCCGATCTTGCTTCGCTGCCCGCCACGCGCGCCATCGCGCTCGCGTTGTCCTGGAAATGGGCCGATGCCGACGCGCAATTCCAAAAGGCCCTCTCGCTCAGCGGCAACGCGGGAACATTCCGCCTTTACGCGCTCTACCTTGCCGCGCTCAAGCGCTTCGACGAATCCTGGGACCACATCCAGCAGGCGCAGGAAATCGATCCATTTTCCAGCCGCCAAAAACTCGTGCAGGCACGCTGGTTTTATCTCAGCCGCAACTTTGAAGAGGGAATTGAGTTCTGCACGCAGCGGCCCGTCTATGGCGCGCCGCCGGTGGAAGCTCGTCTCGCTCTCGCGCGCATGCAAAATGCGCTCGGCAAGCACGAAGACGCCCGCCGCACAGCGCAAGCTTTACAGAAAGAGTTCGGCGCTCAGCACGGCGTCCTGTCCTCGGTCGTCGAAATCCTGGCCGCCAGCGGCGACGCCGCCACGGCAAAACGTATCGCCGCCGATCTGAATTTTCTCGCGGCCGGCCCCGGAGCTGCTTCTCCGGTTAGCAAGACGCGCCAGTCTCTACTGCATCTTGCCTTCGGCGAGTCCGAAGCGGCACTCGATTCGCTCACAGCCGCCGCAGCCGATCATGAAGCCGAACTCGTCTGGCTCGCCGCCGATCCCCGCTACGACGCGCTCCGCGCAGACCCACGTTTCACCCGCCTCGAGCAAAAAGTGAACGTGCCCTAAATAGACAGCATGCAAAAGGGAATAGTCCACAACGGTGTTCTTTGCGGAGGTGCCTCAGAGTTCCAACAGTACTTCCGCCACGTCCGCAAGCCAATCCCCAGAATGCGGCCAAAGCTCGTCGTCAGATCGGATCAATCAACCCATTCGCGATCGCATACGCCACCAGCTCCGCCGCCTTATGAATCCCCAACGTCCGCATCATGTTAGACCGGTGCGCCGAAACCGTATTCACGCTCAGCCCGAGATCATCCGCAATTTCCCTATTCGATTTTCCGCGCGCGATCAACCGTAGCACTTCAATCTCTCTCGCCGTCAGCAGGCTCGATGTGCGCCCGCGCCGTCCCCCCGGCTGAAACGTCGGCATCACCATTGGCGCCTCGTCATCCAGCACACGCCGGATCTCCGTCACCAGGTCCATTCCCTGTGCATCCTTGAAAATGTAGCCACGCGCCCCGGCCTCCAGCGCCTGCCGCACGCGCACGTCTTCCGTGTGCATGCTCAGCATGATCACCGCCGAATTCGATCCCGACGACACGATTTTCTTCGTCGCATCGAGGCCGTTCATTCCCGGCAGCGCAAAATCCATCAGCACCACAGACGGCTCAAGTTCCCCCGCCATCTTCACCGCTTCCAATCCGTCGCGCGCTTCGCCCACCACGTCGATCGTCGGCTCATCTTCAAGTAGACGCCGCAGCCCCCGCCGCACAAGCACGTGGTCGTCCACCAGCAGCACTGAAATTTTCTTATTCATCCGCGCGCGGTTTCCTGGGCCGCTCTTTCGTTTGGACATGGTAGATCGAGCAGTAAGGTCGCACCTGGATGCACTTCGCGACACAACCCGGGCTCCGTCGTTCACGCGTTCAAAATTGCGCAAAGGCGACGAGATGATAGCGACGGCGCGCCGGAGCGAACCATAGTACAAACACGCTAAACGTACTTCGATCATCATCCCGGCCCTCCGGCACAGAGGCTTACAAAATGCATGCCGGCCCGGAACGATTCCTCACGTAAAAGCATTAGCGCTTTTCCATTAGTAGTCTTGCGCTATGGCGCACTCCTCGCCCGTTCCCTACGATTTCCATCCAGATGCGAACTAAATACTGCGCATCCGGGGCCTCTCTTCTGTGCTGCTGAAAGTCGCTAAGATTTCTGCGCTCGCAATTCTTCTAAGCACCGCTGTCGCTTCACAAAACGCAATCGCGCAGGATACTTCCGCGCCTCACGCCTCGGCAGCCGTGCCCATCCAGGTCATCGTGCTTCGCAGTTCGGAGGATGCCGACAAAATCCTCGTTCGACTGAAAGCCGGTGAGGATTTCGCGTCGCTCGCCAAAACCGAATCCATCGATCCCACCGCGCCAAACGGCGGCTTCATCGGCGACGTCGATCCCGGCTCTCTTCGCAGCGAACTTCGCGACGCGCTCGCTGGCAAAAAGCCCGGCGAACTCAGCGACGTCACCCACATCCCAAGCGGGTACGCGATTCTTCGCATCGCGCCCGGCGCTCCGAATTCCGCCGCAGCGCCAACTTCATCCGACGCATCAGTAAAGAAAACTTCCGCATCCGGGCCTTCGTATTCGATCGGGGCGTCCAGCAGCATGGGCAGCCCTCCCGTTGATTCCGCCCGCAGTTTCGATCTCGCGGCCGCCGGCGCAATCCGTTACTCTCCCGACATCGACGGCCTCGGTGAAGCGCAGGCCGTGCTGAGTCGTTTTCCGAAACCGGCCGGCTGGAATACCGACCCGCATACTGTCTGCGATCTGCGCCTGAAATCGCTCGAATCTTCGATCGCAAAACTTTCCGCCTACCTCGCTCCGGAAAATCAGGCCGCTCTCGCCTCCAAGCCGCCGCTCGATCTGATGCAAACCCACATGGGTCTTGCGCAGCTCTACGCGTTCAAGGGCGACATGGTCCTGGCCATCGGCCAGTACGAAGAGTCCTACAAAATCGCCCTCGCCAGCGTCCCCAAAGCGATTCCGCAAATGCAGGAAGCTCTGGGCATCGCGCACCTCCACAAAGCCGAAATGGACAACGAGGTGTATCGCAAGCCCGGCGAAAAATGTCTCTTCCCGATGCCAGCAAGTGTCGCTTACAAAAAAACCGAAGACTCCGAAAAAGCCATCGAGTACTTCACCAAATATCTTGAAGAGCGTCCCAACGAACTCGAGGTGAAGTGGCTTCTCAACGTAGCCTACATGACCCTCGGCAAATATCCCGCCGCGGTTCCCAGTCAGTATCTGCTCCCGCCCAGCGCGTTCGAATCCAACGAAGACATCGGCCGCTTCCACGATGTCGCCGCGCAAATCGGCATCGATAATTTCTCCGAAGCCGGCGGCGTAGTCGTTGACGACTTCGAAAACAACGGCCGCTTCGACGTCATCACCTCCAGCTTCGAAAGCTGCGCCTCGCTCCGCTACTTTCACAACAACGGCGACGGCACATTCACCGAGCAAACCGAAAAATCCGGCCTCAAGAATCAGTTCGGCGGCCTGAACATAATTCAGACCGACTACGACAACGACGGCTGCCTCGACATTCTCCTTCTCCGCGGCGCTTGGGAATTTCCGCAGCGCAGTTCGCTCCTCAAGGGCCATTGCGACGGCACATTCACCGACGTCACCGACGAAAGCGGCATCGGTGACCTCCAAACCACCTCGCAAACCGGCGTCTGGGCCGACATTAATAATGACGGGCTGCTCGATCTCTTCATCGTCAACGAAAGCGGCCCCGCGCAGCTCTACCTCAACAAAGGCAACGGCAAGTTCGAGGAAATCGCGCTGCTGGCGGGCGTGGAAGGCGACGGCACGTCGTACTCAAAAGCCGTCGTCGCCGCCGATTACGACAACGACGGTTACGTCGATTTCTACGTCTCGAATCTCAACGGCTCAAACTACCTCTACCACAACAATCACAACAACACCTTCACCGAAACCGCCTATAAAGCCGGCGTCCTCGGCGTTGGTAAAGGATTCGGCGCGTGGTTCTTCGATTTCGACAACGACGGCCTGCCCGACATTTTCGTCACCAGTTACTTCGTCTCGGTGGACGAAACCGTTCGCACCTATCTGAATCTGCCGCACAACGCCGGCACGCTGAAGCTCTACAAAAATCTAGGCAACGGAAAATTTCAAGACGTTACCGCCGCCGTAAAGCTCGACAAAGTCTTCATGCCCATGGGCGCTAATTTCGGCGACGTCGACAACGACGGCTATCTCGATATTTATCTCGGCACCGGCAATCCTTCGTACGCGTCGATCGTTCCAAACGTTCTGCTCCGCAATCACGACGGAAAATATTTCACCGACATCACCACATCGTCCGGCACCGGCGACTTGCACAAAGGCCACGCCGTCGCCTTTGCCGACCTCACCAGCACCGGCAACGAAGACATCATCACCTCGATCGGCGGCGCAACGTTCGGCGATCGCCACGCTCTCCGCATCTTCGCCAATCCCGGCCACGACAACGATTGGATCGCGCTCAAGCTCGTCGGAACGAAAACCAATCGCGCCGCTATCGGGGCCAAAATTAAAGTCACGGTTCAAAACGACAACGGGGAAGTGCGCAGCATTTACCGCACCGTTGGCAGCGGCGCTTCTTTCGGCGCGTCGCCCCTCGAGCAACACATTGGCCTCGGCCACGCCGCCACCATCAAAAGCGTCGAAGTTTTCTGGCCCGTTAGCGGTACGCACCAGACCTTCACCTCCGTCGCGAAAAATCAGTTCCTCGAAATCAAAGAGCTTACGAACGAGTACGTCCACCTCGATCGCCAGCCGGTCCACTTCGGCACCGCGCCCGCCGCCATTACCGCATCCACATCAACGTCGCCGGACGCATCGCGCCCAGCTCAGGCGGCCCAATGATCCGCCTTCGCCGCACCGCCGCTGCGCTCGTCGCTCTGTTCCTGTTGTTCGTTTGCGTTCTCATCACACACGCCGCTCCTCAGACATACGCTGTCCGCGGCCTGCTCCTCAAAATCGACGAGCGCACCAGAACTCTGCTCATTTCGTGTGAGAGTATCCCCGGTTACATGGACGCGATGGTTATGCCCTTCAACGTGCGTGACACCGCCGTACTAGACAACTTGCATACCGGATCGCTCATCGACTTTCAGCTCGTCATCGATGGAAACAAATCTTACGTCGAAGATATCCGCCAGCATCACTACGAAAGCGTTGAAGCCGACCCGATCGCCGCGCGCCGCCTGAAAGATCTCGCCGCGATCACTGACCCCGAAAACGACGTTCCCGAGATTCAGGTAGGTTCAAAAGTCCCGGATTTCACGCTCATCGACCAACTCGGCCGCAACGTTTCGCTTTCCGAGCTCCGCGGCAAGGTCGTCGCGCTTACTTTTACTTACACGCACTGCGTGCTTCCGAATTTCTGCTTCCGCATCGCCAATAATTTTCGCCAGCTTCAGGGCCGCTTCGCTTCCGACCTTGGCAAAGATCTCGTCTTCATGTCGATCACCTTCGATCCCGCGCACGATACGCCCGCTCGCATGGCCGAATACGGCACGACGTGGAGCGCTGATCCCAATTCCTGGCACCTGCTCACCGGTTCGCCCGCGGTGATCGATCAGCTCGGCCGCGAATTCGGTCTCAGCTACTGGGTCGATGAAGGCGTGATGATCCACTCGCTCCACACCGTCCTCATCAATCGCGACGGCACCGTCGCCGCCAACCTCGAAGGCAACGAATTCACCGCCACTGAAGTCGGCGACCTCATCCAGTCCATCCTCTCCAAGCCCCAAGCCATCACGACCGCCCACACCATGGCCCACGCCGCAATCGCCCCCGCCGTACAAAACTGACCATCGATTGAAATAAGGAAGGAATTCCTAAACGCGTTCGAGTCTGGAAAAGTTTTCTCGCGCCGTATCACCCTGCGTTCTTCGCATCGGAATTGGTTCCGAATGAGAACGCGCAGCCACATCGCTACCGGAGCGCCTCGCGCCGGTTGCCTGAATTTCCGCGACGATCGATAACGCGATCACTGCTGGCCCGCCCGATCCCAGTGGCAGGCCCACCGGCGCATGCAAACGTTCCAAACATTCGTCGCGCGACAGTCTCAGTTCGCCTCTAATTTCGTCCACGATGCGCACCGTGCGACGCAGCGGACCCAGAATGCCGAGATATTCGACCGGCTGCGGCAGCAGCGCTTTCAGCAGCGCACGATCCTGCTCGTACGAATGCGTCAGGATCACCGCTCGGTCACCCGGTGCCACGAGCGGGTCGGTCTCGACGCGAATCGCTCCTCCGGCAGAATCGGCTGCTTCATACTTCAGCGTTACCAGCCCTTTCGCCTCCGGAAAGCGTTCCGGCCGGACCAGATGCGATCGCCCGTCCGCCACGTACACGTCCCATCCGAGTTCAACCGCGAATCGAATCAGCGGTTGTGCGTCGTCTCCTGCGCCGAACACGCGCAACACCGGCGGGGGCATCACCGGTACGCACACTAATTCCGGAATGCCGCCGGTGGCCGTCAGCGCCGCCGTGCAACGGCGCTCGCTCAGCGCACTCTTCGCGAGATCCAGGCACGCAGCATCGTCACTTAAGCTCGTCTCCAGTTCATCTTCCGCAATCACAGATGACGAAATAGGTCCGCTCGCGCCAATCGAACTCACGATCACCGACGAAACTCTTTCTTCGAGCGCACGCCGATATCCACCCACTACTTCATCGACGGCAGGTCCGCTTTCCATCAGGATCCAGATTTTGCCGCCACACCCCAGTCCATACGGCACGCCTTCGTTATCATCATCAAATGAGGAACGGTATTCCTCCACACTCGGCCCACTCTGCGTGAACCATCGAATCTTCCGGCTCACCTCCGCCTCCAGGCAGCCGCCGCTGATCGTGCCGGCGCGTTCACCGCTCGCCGTCACCAGCATTCGAGCGCCTGGTTTCCGGTACGACGAACCTTCCACGTGCACGACCGTCGCGAGATACACCCTCTCGCCGCGCGCTTTGGCGCGTTTCCAGAGTTGAACCAGTCGCTCGGTTTCGGACAAGTCGGCCTCCTGCGCTTATGCGACGTCCTATGCGAAGTGCTGCTTATTGCTCGAACCGGAAATTAAATCCTCGATCCGGATCGGCAGATTTCGAATGCGCACTCCCGTTGCGTGGTACACCGCGGCCGTGATCGCCGCCGCGACGCCGGCCAACCCAATCTCGCCCACGCCGCGCGCTCCGAATTCGTTCAGCACTTTGTCGGGATAATCGAGAAACGTCACGTCGATTTCCGGACAATCGGCGCACGTCGTCATGATGTAGTCCGCGAGGTTCGAATTGACCGGCCGCGCGTTGCGCGGGTCGTAGTGCGTCTCTTCAAACATCGCCATTCCAATGCCCATCACAATCGCGCCCTCCACTTGATTGCGCGCAGGGCGGGGATTCAGCACTTTTCCCACGTCGATCACCGAAACCACCCGGCTCACTCGCAACCGCGCGATTCCGGGGTCCCACTCCACTTCCGCAAATTGCGCGCCGTATGAGTGCAGCGAATGTTTATTCGCGTTCGGATCCGCGAAGCTGGCCATCGAATCGCCGTCCGCTTGAATGAAGCGCAAGCTCCCCTTGCGGAGCAGTTCGTCGAATGCGATTCCGCTCGAAGCCGGCTCGGACGCCAAATGGATTCGGCCTTCCGAAAACGCCAGCTCTTTCGGATCGCGGCCGTGATACGGCGATCGTGTTCCATTCACCGCGAGATCGATCAGTTGCTTCTCGGCGTTATCCGCCGCATTCGCGATCGACGGGATCACCGTGCCCGTCACCCACGATCCGCCAGACACCGGTCCTGGTGGCAGCGAGCTATCGCCCAGCACCACCTGAATCTTCTCGACCGGTACTCCCGTCTTTGCGTTCACCACCTGCGCGAAAATTGTGTACGTGCCGGTGCCGATGTCCTGCGTGGCGCATGCGATCCGCGCCGATCCGTCATCATTCAGCATCAGGCTCGTCTTGCACGGCATTCGCATCGCGATCCACGACGCGCAAGCCACTCCCCAGCCGAGCGTCAAATCGCCGCGCTTCATCGATCCCACCGCTGGGTTCCGTTTCGACCAGCCGAATTTCTCCGCTCCCGTAGTCAGGCACTCCTTCAGATGGCGCGAAGAAAACGGCAGCCCGTTGCTTTCGTCGATCTCCGGTTCGTTCATCAGCCGCAGTTGCACAGGATCGACCTTCAGCGCGATCGCCAGTTCATCCATTCCCGATTCGAGCGCGTATAGTCCGGGCACCGCTCCAGGCCCGCGCATCGCCGTCGGCGTTCCCACGTTGCGAACCACCATCTCCCCGCGAATCCGGAGATTCGGCGTGCTGTAGATGTACGGCGTCGCTTCGCCGCAATCCTCTGACACTTCGTCGAGGATCGACGTGTCGCTCACGTAGTCGTGCTGCAGGCAGTTGAGCTTGCCTTCCGCCGTCGCGCCAAGCCGGATTCTCTGTTGCGTGCGCGGCCGGTGCCCTACGTTCGAAAACATCATCCGCCGGTCGATCACCACCTTCACGGGCCGGTTCAGGTCGCGAGCCGCCGCCGCCGCAAGCACATCGTGCGTCCACGGCCACAGCTTTCCGCCGAAGCCCGATCCGAGGAACTTCATCACGATCTGCACGTTTTCTTTCGGCACGCCCAGCATCTGCGCCATCGCCGCTTGATGGTTCATGATCGATTGCGTCGTTTCGTAGAGCTTGAATTTCTCGCCGTCCCACACGGCCACCGTCGAGTGCAGCTCGATCGGATTGTGCGTCTCGATCGGCGTTGAGTACGTGTAATCCACTTTCACGGCCGCGTTCGCGAATCCCGCATCCACGTCGCCGCGCTTGCTGATTTCCTTCATCTTGTCGTTGAACCCGTCGCTCAGGTCGAGCGCCACGTTCGGCGTTTCGGAAGCGTATTCCACGTGGACTTTGTTCGCCGCCGCCTTCGCTTGTTCAAACGTTTCCGCCACCACCATCGCCACGTATTGTCCGTTGTAATAAATCACTTCGTCTTCCAGCGGAGGCCGCGTCTCGTCCACGTGCGCGTTTTCATCCTGCCCGTTGGGCCGGTAAAGTTTCGGCGCATTCCCGTATCGATAGATGCGCACCACTCCGCGCATCTTCTCGGCTTCCGCTACGTCCATCGACTTGATTTTTCCTTTTCCGATGGTCGCTTGCACCGGAACGCCGTACAGCATCTCCGGAAAATTATGGTCGGACGTATATTTCGCCGTCCCGCTGGTCTTCAGCGGCCCGTCGATCCGCGGCACCGAAGTCCCAATCAAATTTGGCGCTGGAGCTTGAGGCATACGCACTCTCCTTATTCCTTCGGCGTTACGCTTGTGTTGTTGCCGTCGTCAGCGCCCGCACGATGCAGCGCTTCGAGAGTTCGATTTTGTATTTATTCCCGGATTGCGGTTTGGCATCGCGTAAAGCGGCATCGGCTGCCGCGTGGAAATGCTGCTCGCTCGCCGCTTTGCCTTCCAGCGCCCGCTCCGCTTCATGCGAACGCCACGGCCGCGTGCCCACTCCGCCCAGCGCCACCCGCGCTCGCGTGATCCTTCCGCCCTCGGTCATGACGATCACCGCCGCCGACGCCAGCGCAAATTCGTACGACGCCCGGTCGCGCAGCTTCAAGTAGTGCGACTTGCTGTTTGCCGCGGCCGCCGGCAGCGTCACATACGTGATCAAATCGCCGGGCTTCAGCACGTTTTCGTTTTGCGGCGTCGCGCCGGGAAGCAAGTAAAACTCGCCGATCGGAATATCGCGCTCGCCACTTGCGCCCACCACATGCACCACCGCCTCCAGCGCCATCATCGCCACGGCCATGTCTGAAGGATGCGTCGCGATGCAGTGCTCGCTGGTCCCCAAAATTGCATGCGTGCGATTCAGTCCTTCAATCGCAGCGCAGCCTGACCCGGGATTCCGCTTGTTGCACTCGCTGTACGCCAAATCCCGGAAATACATGCACCGCGTCCGCTGCAGCAAATTGCCGCCGGTCGTTGCCATGTTGCGAAGCTGCGCCGACGCGCCAGACAGCAGCGCCTGCGAAAGCACCGGGTAGTCGCGCAACACGTTCGGTTCATGCGCCAGATCCGAGTTGCGCACCAGCGCGCCGATTCGCAGTGTCCCGTCCGGCTGCTTTTCCACTTTCGCCAGGTCCAGCCGGTTGATGTCGATCACCTTAGCCGGCGTTTCCACATCCAGCTTCATTAGATCGATCAGCGTCGTGCCGCCGGCCACGAAACGAATTTCCGCGCCCTGCTGCGCGGTGTGCGACGCCGATGCAAGCTGCGCCGCCTGCGCTGCCGATTCCGGAGTGATGAGTTGAAATTCGATCATCCGTTCCTCCTGCTGTTGCCGCGAACTTGCTGAATCGCGGAAACGATATTCGGGTACGCGCCACAGCGGCAAATATTGCCCGCCATCGCTTCTTTCACGTCCTTGTCTTCCGGTCCCCACGGCTCCTTCGTCATCGCCACGGCAGACATGATCTGTCCCGACGTGCAATACCCGCACTGAAACCCGTCGTGCTCGACGAACGCAGCCTGCATCGCGTGCAAGTTGCCCGGCTGGCCGATTCCTTCAATCGTGGTGATCTCGTCGCCTTGATGCATCGCGGCAAACGTCAGGCAGGAATTCACGCGGCGCCCGTTGATGTGAACCGTGCACGCGCCGCACTGCCCGTGGTCGCACCCCTTTTTCGTTCCCGTCAAGTTGCAGCTTTCGCGCAGCGTATCCAGCAGCGTCGATCGCGGATCGATTCGAACTTTGCGCGTCTCGCCATTAACCCGAAGCGCCACCGCAATCGTTCCCGGGATCGCAACCTTCTCATCGTCGGCGATGCGCTCCGCAGGCGGCTCCGCGACAGTGGACGCCGCGAGCGACCCGCTCAAAGTCACAGCCGCGCCAACCGTTCCCGCCGTGGAAAGAAACGCTCTGCGGCTTAGCTTTTCCTTCGGCCGTTTCACGTCGTCATCGTTCGACTTCGACATCATCGCCTCCATCTCGTCGGTCAGCTGCAACCCGCAGATTATATGCCCACTCGGCCCGTCAAGATTTCATCGTTCAGAGGTTGGATGATTTCCGCCCGGTACCCGGCTTCGATCCAGTCGCACGTACATCTCAGCCCGGAACGGTTGCGTCCGCCCGCGCACGCGCTCAGAATCGACCGCACCCATGTCGTCTCCCCCAAATCGTTTCGGCGCGATCATTCTCGCGGCAGGTGCGTCGAGCCGGCTCGGATACCCGAAGCAGACGCTCGTGTTCCGCGGCGAAACGTTACTCGACCGCGCCATCCGCATCGCACAAGAATCGGGCGCGCAACAGACAGTCGTCGTCCTTGGTGCCAACGCGGCAGAAATTAGAAATGCATGCCGGCTGAGAAACTGCACGGTCGTTGACAACGATCGTTGGGCCAGCGGGATGGGAACTTCAATTCGGCAGGGAATTGCGTCGCTGCGCGACGTAGCGGGGACTCTCATTCTCACTTGCGACATGCCCGCCGTCACGAGCGCGCATCTTCAAGCGCTCTCCGCCTCAGGCACTCTGGTCGCATCGCGTTACAGCGGAAAGTGCGGCGTGCCCGCCTATTTTCCCCACGCCGAATTCGCCGCTCTCTCCCAACTGGAGGACTCGCAGGGCGCAAGCCGGCTCCTGCAGGCCGCCCCGTCGATCGAGTTGCCCAGCGGCGACTTCGACGTGGATACTCCAAAAGACGTGCTCCGCCTCAATCAATTCGCGGTCTGACTCAAATTTTTGTAGGAAAGTAAAAGCTTCTAACCGTTGGAAGGTAAATGGTCGGGGCGAAAGGATTTGAACCTTCGACCTCCTGGTCCCGAACCAGGCGCGCTAGCCAGGCTGCGCTACGCCCCGACAGTACGGCGGGAACAACACTACAAGTTTAAGCTACCCGCGCTGCATCCGCAACGCGTGCTTTTCCTCGCGCCGCGCGCCCCGCGCGCGTCCAATCCGCCCCAAGGCCGGTCGTCTTACGATTGCGCCCTTTACGACGTGCGCAACTCGTCGCCGCACCACAAAATCTTCAACGTCGCGCGCGAAACAACCCAGCCGGCTAAACAGCCTTCGTCTGCGCCCGCACGACCTCGGGCAAGCGCACCAGGCGCGCGTCGGTGATCGAGGGGATCTCGCGGATTTTCGCAAGAATCGCATCGTCCACTTTGCCGTCGAGCCGCACCAGCGCGATCGCGTCGGCGCCCTGCTCGGGCTTGCTGCGGCCCAACGAGAACGTCGCAATGTTCACGCCCAGCGCGCCTAGCGCCGTACCGATCTTGCCGATCACTCCCGGCACGTCGCGGTTCCGCGTGATCAAAATCGTGCCTTCGAGCGGCGCTTCCAGCTCGATGCCGTCGATCACCAGCAAACGCGGCGAGCCATCCTGGCCCACCGTGCCTTCGGCCGTCAATTCTTTGCCGTTGCTGGTCGCCGAGACTTCCACAGTGTTCACGTAGCCGCGTTCGCGACGCCGCGTCACTTCTTCCACCACCAGTCCGCGCTTTGCCGCTTCCTGCGCCGCGTTCACCAGATTTACCGGCTCTTCGATCACCGCGTTCATCAGGCCCATCAACACGGCGCTGCGCACCACGTGCGAACCCACCTCGGCCGGCTCACCCGAGTAGCGGATGCGAACATTCGTAAAGCTGTGCGACGCCGACGCCTGCGCCAGAAAAATTCCCAGCCGGTCCGCCAGCTCGAGATAAGGTCCGAGGCGCTTGTACTGGTCCGGCGAAAGCGCCGGCATATTCACGGCGTTGCGGATCTGGCCGTCGAGCAAATAATCCTTCACCTGCTGCGCGATCAGCGTTCCGATTTCTTCCTGCGCTTCGGCCGTCGAGCCGGCGATGTGCGGCGTCGCCACCACGTTCGGCAGCCCAATCAGCGGGGAATTCTTCGGCGGCTCCACGGCAAACGTGTCGAGCCCCGCGCCCGCGATGTGCCCGCTCTTCAGCGCTTCAGCCAACGCGCCTTCGTCGATCAATTCGCCGCGCGCGCAGTTGATGATTCGCGCGCCCTTTTTCATTTGCGCGATCGCCGCCGCGTTGATGATTTTCTCCGTCGAGGGGCTCAGCGCCGTGTGCAGCGAGATCACGTCCGCGCGCTTCAGCACTTCCTCGAGCGGAATCAGCTCCACTTCGAGTTCCTTCGCCACAGACTGCGACACATAAGGATCAAACGCGATCACCTTCATGTCGAAGCCCTTCGCGCGCCGCGCCACTTCCATGCCTACGCGTCCGAAGCCGATCAGGCCGATCGTCTTTCCGCGCAGCTCCACGCCCGACGACGACTTCTCCCAAAGCCCCGCATGAATGCCAGTATTCGCCTTCGGCACTTGCTTGGTCAGCGCCAGCA
>Ga0206966_1035_pt1 | contig 45634 bp, 36 predicted proteins | sample Alteio_BWOrgHeat_23_FD_152970 | JGI IMG/M metagenome (GOLD analysis project Ga0206966, IMG submission 152970) | Enriched cells from forest soil in Barre Woods Harvard Forest LTER site, Petersham, Massachusetts, United States -... | ecosystem: Environmental > Terrestrial > Soil > Temperate forest >...
TGTCTCCGTCTGCCACCACGTATCGACAATCGGACACCGGCCTTTGCCGATCACATCGCGATACCACATCCACGCTTCGGGATTGATCGGCTCGCCCACCGTGCCCAGCAGACGCAAGCTGGCCAGGCTGTGCTTCTCGGGATAATGGTTGCCCCACTTGATGAAGGCGCGGATTGCAGTCGGCGCCGTATAGAAAATTGTGACCTTGTGGTCATCGATAATTTTCCAGAAGCGATCGAGCTCAGGAAAGTTGGGAGCGCCTTCGTACATCAGCGTGGTTACACCATTCTGCAGGATTCCATAGATAACGTAAGAATGTCCTGTAACCCAGCCGATGTCTGCCGAGCACCAGTAAACGTCATCGTCTTTCAGATCGAAGACCAGCTTGCTCGTCAGATACGTCTGGACAGAATAACCACCCGTCGTATGCACCAGGCCTTTCGGTTTGCCCGTTGTCCCCGAGGTGTAGAGGATGTATAGAGGATCTTCAGAGTCGAGTTCTTCTGCGGGACAATCGGCGTCAGCTGCGGCAACCAGGTCGTGCCACCAGTGATCGCGTCCGGCAACCATGTTAACCGCCGAGCCCGACCGCTTATAGATGACAACATTTTTGACGGACGGACACTTTATAACCGCCTCGTCGACGGTCGCTTTCAACTTCACCTCACCGCCCCGGCGATACGACGTGTCCTGGGTGAGGATGGCTACGCATTGCGCGTCATTCACGCGATCGACGATAGCAGTTGCGGCGAAGCCGCCAAAGATGACGGAGTGGATTGCTCCTATGCGCGCGCAGGCCAGAATCGCCACCGCCAGCTCTGGAGTCATTCCCATGTAGACCGCAACCCGGTCGCCCTTCCTGATGCCCAGCGACTTGAGCGCATTCGCAAATTTCTGCACTTCGGCAAGCAGCTCGCCATAACTCAGCTTACGAACTTCGCCCGGCTCACCCTCCCACAGGATTGCCGTCTGGTCTCGCTTGCCGTTATGCACATGGCGATCCAGACAGTTGTAGGAAATATTGATTTTCCCGTCTACAAACCACTTTGCCCAGGGCAAATCCCAGTCCAGAACCTTGGTCCAGAGCGAGAACCAGTGCAGCTCTCGCGCGGCGTTCTCCCAAAACCCTTCGGGATCGGCGATCGATCGCGCGTATAGCGCCTCATATTCGGCGAGACTGCGGACGTGCGCCTTCGCCGCAAACTCAGACGGTGGGGAAAAGACGCGATTCTCCCTGAGAATCGAATCGAGGTGCTGGTCGGAGGTGGTCGAAGAAGCCATGTGCCTGCCTTATTGGAAAGTGTCGGTGCTCGATGATCGATTTGCCGTCAAGAAGACACACTAACGGCTCAGCATAAGGCGACGCAAGAGATTTCCTGTCTATACGTATAGACATCAAGGGGAAAGACCGCCAATTCTATCAATTACACTGCATTTACGAACTACTCTCGAGGATTTGGTCTTTGCTTGAACCCAGTGTCGCGTATGAGGAAATCCGGAAACAGCGCATTCTTGCCGTCATTCCCGCGCGCCTCGGCTCCACACGACTGCCCCGCAAAGTGCTTCGCGAGATCGCCGGTGAACCCATGATTGCCTGGGTCTACCGCGCTGCGCGGGCATGCCCGCTCCTCGACCAGGTACTCATCGCTACCGATTCGGAAGAGGTACTTTCCTTCGCCCAGGAGCACAACCTTCCGGCCGTGTTCACTCCCGAGGACTGCGCCAGCGGCACGGATCGCGTACATGCGGTCGCCGAGTCCATAGCCGCCGATATCTACGTCAACATCCAGGGCGATGAGCCCCTGCTGCGTCCCGAGCATCTCGACACGCTGCTGGAGCCCATGACGCGACCAGAGGTGGAGGTCACCACCCTCGCCACCCGCTGCTCGCCCGATCAAGTCCACAATCCGAACGCCGTCAAGGTAGTCGCCGCCGCCAATGGACGCGCGCTCTATTTCTCGCGCGCCACTCTCCCCTACGACCGCGACAACGTTGGCGGCTTTGCATACCGCAAACATCTCGGCATCTACGCCTATCGAAAAAACGCTCTCAAGAGATTTCCCGGGCTGCTGCCCAGCAGCCTTGAAGCCGCCGAGAAACTCGAGCAGCTGCGCTTTCTTGAAAATGGAATCGATGTCTACGTTGCTGATACGCCCTACGACACCATCGGCGTCGATACAGAAGAGGACCTCCGGAGGGTAGAAGAAATATTGCGTGGATAGGTGGGCCCGTGCAATGCTATCGAGTCTTACCGCTGGTTCGAGCCTTGTCTTCGCGACGAATAGCAGACTCAAAAGCGGCGTGAAGCTCGGCGCAGACCGACCGGCGCGGCACGGGCGCTCCCATGTGAATGCTTCTGAGCTCAGCCATGAATGCCTTCCACATTCGCTCGCCGCCTTCTTCAAGAAGCTGGGCGCGGATCGAGAGTTGCCTGGACGCAGGAGTGAACCGGCATCCCCATGCGCCCATGTGGGCCAGCAAGGGGACAAGCTGAATAGACGCTTCAGTGAGGCTGTAAATCGCCTTTTGTTTGTGGGTTGGGTCGTCGCTGCGCAAGAGGAGACCGGACTGGACTAAACGGGCAAGCCTGTTTGCCAGGATGTTCGACGCGATTCCCTCTTCGGATAGCCTGAGCAGATCTCCATAGTGGCGGCGATTTCCGAACATGATGTCCCGAATGACGATCAAGCTCCAACGGTCGCCGAGCATCTCGAGCGTCAAATTGATAGGACAGCCCGAGCGCATTTCGTTTCTGGTCTGGATTTTTGTCATGAATTCCATCATCTACCACTTGCAGTATGCATGGAGTCTGAGTTATGTTCAAAACCACTTGCAGGATGCAATTAGCTTGTGGAAGCAGGCGCATGAAGAAAATCATAGGTAGCAGCCTGGTGTTCGTCGCCGTGCTCAGCGCGGCGGGTCAAATCCACGCACAGGACGCGAAAACGCCATATCCAACAATGGCCCCGATTCAGCAATACCGGATGGACCGTGATGCTGAAATCGCCATGGCGCGCACTGCGGCTCCCGCTTCCATATCCAAGGATGCCTCGGTCATGGTACTGGGACAAAAGAACTATGAGACCGCGGTCGAAGGCACGAACGGTTTCGTCTGTCTGGTGGGCAGATCCTGGGGAGCGCCATTTGAAAACCCGGAGTTCTGGAATCCAAAGAATCGGAGCCCCGAGTGCTTCAACCCGCCAGCCGCGCTCTCCGTGCTGCCTTATGCTTTAAAAACAACCGGGATGGTGTTGGCTGGATTCTCTAAAACTCAAATGTTCGATGCGATCAAGGCCGCAGTCGACAAGAAGGAACTGGGAGCTCCGGCCTCGGGCTCGTTGATCTACATGATGTCGAAGGAAGGGTACCTTACCGACCATCCGCCCCATAACCTCAACCACCTCATGTATGACCTTCCACGCATGGATGGCGCGGCGTGGGGCGCAAATCTGCCCGGCGCACCCATCTATTTTCAGCAGCTGAATCCAGCGCCGATTACCGAGTTTTATGTTGTCATGGGTAACTGGTCAGACGGAACGCCCGTAAACGGAAACAGTAAGTCCGCGAGCGAGTCTCACAAGCACTAGGGACGGTCCTTGCGAAGCACTTGCAGTACTCTGCGTCTCCGGGTGAGTCTTTCCAGCGACGAGATGCCCGTTCGCCAGTACGTTGTCTCTGCAAAAATAGTTAGGAGGCGTCATGGGCAGATTGATCTTCGGAATGATGCAATCTCTCGATGGATATATTGATGGGACTGCGGGCGATGTGCAACTCGGCCCACCCGGTCCGATCCTTTCTCGCTATTTCGCCGATTACGTCCGTGGCCTGGACGGCCTTCTCTACGGCAGACGCTTGTATGAGGTCATGCGTTACTGGGATGAGGACCAGCCGGGCCGGGACGAGATCGAGCATGATTTCGCCCAAGCCTGGCGCCCGAAGCCGAAATGGGTTGCATCCCGTTCTTTGCCGTCCGTTGGTCCGAACGCCACACGTGTCGAAGGCGATGTGTGCGACTTTGCCGCAAAGCTGAAGTCCGAACGAGATGGAGACATCGACGTCGCTGGCGCGGAGCTCGCGAACGTGCTGTCGGCGGCGGGTTTGATTGATGAGTATCGCCTGTACTTTCGTCCGTACGTGCTCGGCGCCGGTAAACCCTTCTTCGCCGGGCCCCTGCCCCCGCTTCGCCTGGTGAAGCATGACGCCATCGGAGAGGACGCGGTCCGATTGACCTACGTGCCCGCCTGATCATCTTCCATTCCGGTTAGTACTCAAAAGTCTCGTCAGTAATCATCGAAAAGGTCCAGCATTCTTGTCGATTTGCGAGTTTCGTAGCAGCCTCGGAACTGGCCAGCACTCTCAACCGGTATGGTAGATTGGCAGTCACCATGCCTTCTCGATTCTCTCTCCTCCCGATTTCCTCGACCCTTCTTGTGCTCACTACAATCGTGCTTCCCGCACAGGAAACCGGCGCACCTCACCTCGAAAAGCGTGGTGTTACCACCCAACTGATCGTCGATGGCAAGCCATTTCTGATGCTGGCCGGAGAGTTGCACAATTCCAGCTCGTCGAGCCTGGAATACATGAAGCCCGAGTGGCCACCGCTGGACGCCATGTCGCTGAACACCGTGCTCACGCCGCTCTCCTGGGAGTTGATCGAGCCAAGCGAGGGTAAGTTCGACTTCACGCTGGTTGATGGCCTGCTTTCTCAGGCACGCGAGCAGCACATGCGTGTCGTATTTCTTTGGCTTGCTTCATGGAAGAATGGCATGTCCAGCTATGCGCCCGTCTGGGTCAAACAGGATACGAAGCGCTTTCCGCGCGTCGTTCACAACGGTAATCCGGTAGAAATTCTGTCGCCGCAAAGCACAGCAACGCGCGAAGCCGACGCTCGCGCCTTCGCGGCCCTTATGCAACACCTGCGCGAGGTCGATGCGGGCAATCACACCGTGCTGATGATGCAAGTGGAAAATGAAGTCGGAGTTTTGGGGGATGCGCGCGACCACTCCGCGGAAGCAAACGAGGCCTTTGCCTCTGCCGTACCTGCGGAACTGATGCAATACATGAAGGCCCACAAGGATTCACTCGACCCCGAGCTGAGGGCGCTCTGGGAAGAGAACGGCGAGAAGATCTCCGGCACCTGGGCGCAGGTCTTCGGCGATACTGCGCGCGCCGACGAAATCTTCATGGCGTGGAACTATGCGCGCTTTGTGAACGCCGTAGCCGCCAAAGGCAAAGCTGCCTACAACATTCCGATGTACGTCAACACCTGGCTGGCGGGCCAGGACACTCCGCCCGGTGATTACCCCAGCGGCGGACCACAGCCGCGCGTGGTCGATATCTGGAAGGCTGCGGGAACTTCCATCGACATTTTTTCTCCCGATCTTTATGCGCCGGACTTTTCCGGCTGGAGCCGTCGCTACCACCGCGCCGGCAATCCGCTCTTCCTCCCTGAGACCAACGGCGGAGCGCAGGGCGCAGTTAACGTCTTCTACGCTGTGGGAGAACATTCCGCGCTCGGCTTTTCACCCTTTGGAATCGATCAGGTCGTCGTTCCCGAAGCCGCAGCACCGAATGCCGGAACCAGGCCGCGCGGTCCCGCGCCTCCCACACCCGATCTGGGAACCAGCTACAAAACTATCGCCCAACTGTGGCCGCTAATCCAAGAACAGCAGACCAGAGGCAATGTACATGGCTTCATTCTGGACAAGGGCCATCCGTCCGTCGACTTCAACTTGAACGGATACGTCGTTCACGTAACCCTTGATGAGATCTTCGGCATGCACGCCGAGAATGGCTACGGACTGATCATGGCCACCGGGCCCGACGAATTTATGGGCACCGGAACGGGATTCCGTGTCTCCTTCCGTACTCGTTCGGGCTCGCCGCATATCGGAATCGCGTCCGTAGACGAAGGCCAGTTTAAAGACGGCGAATGGATCCCGGGCCGCCGTCTTAATGGCGATGAGAACGACCAGGGAAACTACTGGCGCTTCGATCCGTGGCAGGTCAGGATCGAAAAAGCGAAGGTATACAAATTTGATTAGCCAGGAAACGGCTCTCCCTAGAGGCCTTAACACGGGTGACTCAAACGGTTATATCCGTCCCACGTGACTCACGCCCGAAGTAAGTAACCAGCGCCAGGCAGCTGGCGACCAGCAGGACGGTGACGGCGAGCACGCGCCCGAAGCCGCCGAAGCGCTCAGCGGCCCGCGCTTGCAGAACCGCATTTCGCGAAGTAATCAGGTTGCCGAGTTGGTAGGCAAGGCCCGGAAAAATCGCTCGCATCGGACCCGGCGACAGCTCGCTTAGATAAGCGGGCACGACACCCCATGCCCCCTGCACCATGAACTGCATCAGAAACGCGCCGCTGGCAAGCGCAATCAGCGAGTGCGCCAGCGCATACAGAGGAATCACCGGCAGCGACAGCAAGGCCGCGGTAATGATTGTCCGCTTGCGCCCGAAGCGCTCCGAGATCCCTCCGAAAAACACGCCCCCCAGCAGCGCGCCGACGTTGTAGATAATCCCCACCACGCCCGTTAGCGTCGCCGAAAAATGGTGGCCCTTCTCCAGAAAAGTCGGATATAAATCCTGCGTGCCGTGCGAGAAGGCGTTGAAGCAGGTCATCAGCAGCACCAGGAATAGGAACGTCGGAGCGAACTGCCGGATCCCGCTCGCAAGACTTGTCTTCACCTGGGCAGCGACTTGCGCCTTGACCGCTTCGCGCTCGCGCCATACCGGCGATTCCTGTACCTGCCTGCCGATATAGAAGACCAGCAAAGCAGGCGCCGCGCCCACAAGGAACATGCCGCGCCAACCCACTGGGTGCCCGTGCCAAGTCATCCGTGAGAAGAGGGGGAACAGCAATGCATACGCGGCCGCAGCAGCCAGATACCCCACCGCATATCCCTCCTGCAACACGCCGGAGAAGAAGCCGCGTCTTTCCTTCGGCAGCGTCTCGAACGCCAAGGCAGCGCCCACACCCCACTCACCGCCCATCGCGATCCCAAAGAGCGCACGCAGCCAGAACAGTGCGTGCAGCGACGTGGCAAAAGCGCTCGCCAGCTCAAAAGCGGAGTAGCAGGCGATATTCAGCATCAGTATCGGACGCCGTCCATATCTATCCGCCAGAGCGCCGAACAGAAACGCCCCCACCGGCCGAAAGGCCAGCGTCAGAAAGAGAGCCTCAGCCACAAGCGCAGGCGTGGCCTGAAAATATCTTGCAATCGGCGCTACACAGAAGACCAGAATGAAGAAATCGAATGCATCGAGCGTCCAGCCAAGAAAGCATGCCGTAAACGCATGACGCTGCTGCGGGCTGAGGCTCCGGGATTGGCTCGACATAACGAGATGGAGAGGCCGCGCCGCGCGGCTCCCCACGAGCTTATCAGAGCTGTTCTTGTTTTAAGTAAGAACCTTAGCGTGGCCTGTGATCTTCCGGCACACCGTTCACGGCGGTTTGATCCGTCGCCGGCTGCTCCAGTTCCTTGGCCCGCTTGTGAATTTGATGATGCAGGCAGTAGAGCGCCAGCTCAAGCCTGTCTGAGACACCCAGCTTGTCGTAGATCTTGCGCAGATAATTCTTGATCACTTGCTCGGTCGTGCCCAGCTGAAAGGCAATCTCCTTATTACGCTTACCCTGCGTGATACAGGCGATGATGGAAAGCTCTTTCGGCGAAAGCCGGGGTTGCGATTTGGGATTGGTAATAGCCGTGGCTTGCGACCGATATGCCTCGATTACCCAGTTGACTGACTGGTTATCGATCCACGTTTCTCCCGCGCCAATTTTGCGCACGCACTTCACCAGCAAATCGGGGGAGATCGACCGAGGAATGATGCCACGCACGCCCCGCCGGTAAAGCTCCACAGTGTTCGCCTCGTCCGCGTTTGCCGTTTGCACAATGATCTTGATATCCGGCGCCCCGCGAACTATCTCAGGAATGGCATTCGTGACGCCCGCGATCAGATTGCTTTCGAGCAGAAGCACATCCGCCGGATGGCGCTCCAGCGCCGCATGCAGATTCTCGAAGCGGTCCACCTGAGCCACAACGCGAAGATCATCCTCCAGCGCGAAGACCTTGCGCATGCCAACGCGATAAATCGCTTGTGAGTCCGCCAATATAATACGAACCAGCGGCCGCTCCGAGGTTCCCGGCGAAACCTCTTCCCGCGTCGCTTCTTCGTTACTTCCTGGAACAATATCAGCCATAATTCTTCACGTCCGCCGACAACTACAGGAAACTGTACTCGTCGATCACAGCTGCGGCATACGTCGCCTCGGGTTTCCGGTAAGAGCGCACAATTCTCCCCGTACAATGGACTCCGGCTGTCTCATACGGAGCGATCGTCCCCTCCGGTATTTCGATCAGGAACTCGACCACCGTGCCTGGCGCCAACAGCTCGTCCAGGTGCAACAGCACGCCATTCGCCGAAATATTATCCGTAACCGCCTCATACCGCTTCGCTGAAACCATCAGGTGCACAGGCAATGCCAGTGGAAAACGCACCGCGGAACGCAGCCCCTCCGGGGTCTCCGGCTCCACGCGCTCGATTTCCAATGCCGCAACATCCATATGCATTCCATAACCCACAACCGATCAGGATTCCTCGGATACTTTTAAGGGTATCGGATCGAGAAGCTGATCGGCTGCTCCAGCGAATTACCAAAGTTTACACCGAAGACTCAAAGTAATACAGAAAATAGGGCGAGCCATGACGATTACGACCCTATCGACAATCACAGCCTCTCTGTTTCTATCGAGTGACCCTGGCAGCCGGAGCTGTCGGCTGAAACGCGGCGGATGCTCCTATCCACTCCAGATCGCGATTGTGGTCCACACCCATCATCTTCCCCCGGCCAAGGCGCACAAGGGGTAACACCGGCTCAAGATTCCCGCCGTCAGGCCACAGATAGAGAATGCGTATTTCCGGCTGGGTTGGCCCATGCGGCGTATCAATCACGTTTTCGAACTTCACACGCTGCTGTAACAGATAGTTATGGCGATCCCGTCGCGGAATCGCCGTCAGATCCTCGTCCGTCGGCGCAAACTGAATGCCCTTCCCGGCAAACGAAAATAGCGGCTTGAGAATCCACTGGTCACGGTCCTCCGGCAGCCGATCGCGGCCTGCGTCGCGGAAGAACTCATCCAGAAAGATCGCCGGAGGCACGCACGGGTGGTCCAGGTACGGAATCGAGAACTTGCTCAGGTGGAAGTACCAGTTCGGATGGCCGGCCCACTCCACATCGAAGTGCTCACGATAATCGAAGTGCAGATGGACCTGCTTCTGGATTAGCTCATCCACAATCGCACGGTTGTAGATACGGTGAATCGGAACCAGACGCGTTCCCTCGCGATAGCACAGCCGAGGGAGCTTCCCCGGTCTGTCCTCCGGAACAACTTCGGCGATATCGACGATGCGAATCCCCAGTCGCTCCTCGGTCACGCGAAAATCCGGCAGCGTCTTCTGGTGCAGCGGATCGATCTCTGTCAGCACAACATGCTCGGGGTGATGACCACGCAGAATCACACGCTGCATCAGCTTCCAGAAACTGGCCTCGGTGTGACCACCGAGGAAAGGGTTGAGTCCCGGATCGAGCGCAAAAGCAGAACGATAGTTCTCTGCCAGCACATGCTGGTAGGCATATACCGACGGAAACGCCTGCAACTCCACGAGCCTTGGAGACAGTCTGCCATCCGCCTCCCGCACCAGCCCAAAATCCACCGTCATGAAGTGCGGGTGCGGCGTTTCGTCCGCTGCACGATACACATCGGGAATTGCCTTGCACGATTCTGCCAGATATTCCCGGTCCCCTACCAGCCGATGCGTCAGCTCCGCGCCAATCGCGGCCATTTCATCCAACAGCTCTTTGGGCAAGAACACCGGAGTCTCCGCCACACGAAAACTCACGTGCGAGCGTACACATGCATCGAGATTGCGCAGGAACAGACGGTAAGTCTGGGGACGAAAACGCGAATTGAAATCCCGACGCAGCGATGGAATCACGCCAATAGGGTATACCCGCGCCCATGATTCTGGCCTTTCGCTCCGAGGTTAGCGAAAGCGTCTGAAGAACTCGCGCACATCTTGCGCCAGCAGCTCCGGCTCTTCGGCGGCGGCGAAGTGACCTCCGCTGGGCATCTGCGTCCACCGCTGCACGTTGTAGCCGCGGTCGATCCATTCCAGCGGCGGAAATGGCTCTTCCCTCGGAAAACGTGCTATCGAGCACGGAGCATGAACAAAATCGGTTTCTCCAAATTGCAACGGAGCTTTGCGGACTTCGAAATACAGGCGGAACGAGGAGTGAATCGTCTCCGTCATCCAGTAGAGAGTCAGGTTTGCCAGCAACTCGTCTCGCGTGAACCGGCGTTCCAGCTCACCCTCGCAATCCGACCACTCACGAAACTTCTCAAGAATCCAGGCGGCCAATGCGGCTGGGGAGTCATTGAGGCCATACGCGGCAGTCTGCGGCTGCGTCCGCTGCAAGTGCGCGTAGGCGCCGCTTTCGTCATACCAGCGCGCGGCGTCTCTTAGAAATTGCTCCTCTACCGCTGCCAGACGGGCGCCGCTTTCGAGGTGAGGCAGGTACGATCCCGGAATGTAATTCAGGTGAAGGCCCAGAATTCGGTCGGGATAGCGTAGTCCGAGGGCCGTGCTGACGCCAGCGCCGAAGTCGCCTCCCTGTGCGGCGAAGTGCTCGTAGCCAAGTTCGGCCATCAGCCCTGCCCAGAGTTCGGCGATTCTGAACACATTCATGCCGGGGCGGTGGGGACGGTCGGAATAGCCGAATCCCGGCAGCGATGGAACCACGACGTTGAACGAGTCCACCACGTCCCCCCCATGCGCCGCCGGATCGGTTAGCAGAGGGAGAATTTTGAGCATTTCAAGGAACGACCCCGGCCAGCCGTGCGTGAGGATCAGTGGAATCGGGGCCGGTCCCTTGCCGCGCGCATGGATGAAGTGGATTCCGACCCCGTCCGCGACATGCCGGAAGTGTTCGAACTCCAACATTCGCGCCACCTGCGCCTTCCAGTCAAAGCCCTTGCACCAGTATTCACAGATGTCCTTGAGTGACCTGAGGTCGAAGCCATACTCCCAGCCGGAGCCTGGAATCTCGTCTGGCCAGCGAGTTCGCGCCAACCGTTCGCGCAGATCCTCCACCGCGGCCTGGGAAAAGGGAATGGAAAACGGGACAATAGCCATAACCAATAGGGGTCTCCGGTTCGCACATTCTCGCATTCGGAAGGCTGTCCCGTGAACCAAGAAACTCCTTGGAATTCCGAGACATCTCGCCCTCTAATTCATTAACTTATTGATTTTATTATTGTTAGATTGCAAGCAACGCTATCGAGCGATTCGGATATTGAGTCGCACTCAATTGATAAGGAACAACTTAAGCTGTGGGAGCGGCCTTCCCAACGCTTCCTCCAAACCTGCATCCTGATAGTGGCTGTCTGCATCAGATACATTGACAGTAAGTCACTCAAGTGCGAAACTAAGTCTCGGAATCGGGAGCAAGTACGCAGACATTTTCAGGAGCACCAATGGCAAAGATTATCGGTATCGATTTAGGAACAACCAATTCGGTGGTTGCGGTGATGGAAGGCGGAGAGCCGAAGGTGATCGCCAACGAAGAAGGCGGACGCACAACGCCCTCCGTCGTCGGCTTCACCAAGAGCGGAGAGCGCCTTGTAGGCCAGGTGGCCAAGCGTCAGGCCATCACCAATCCGCAGAACACCATTTATTCAATCAAGCGCTTCATGGGCCGCCGCTTCAATGAAGTAACCGACGAAATGAAGATGGTTCCCTACAAGGTAAAGCAGCAGGGAGACCACCTTGTCGTGGAGGCGCAAGGCAAGGATTACACGCCGCCGGAGATCTCGGCGATGATCCTGCAGAAGCTGAAGAAAGCGGCCGAGGATTACCTTGGCAGCACCGTCACTGAAGCCGTGATCACCGTGCCGGCATACTTTAACGACGCACAGCGGCAGGCCACCAAGGATGCCGGGCGCATCGCCGGTCTCGATGTAAAGCGCATCGTGAATGAGCCGACAGCGGCCGCGCTGGCTTACGGCCTGGACAAGAAGAAGGAAGAGACTATCGCCGTCTATGACTTTGGCGGCGGCACCTTCGATATTTCCATCCTTGAAGTCGGCGAAGGCGTCATCGAAGTGAAGTCGACCAATGGAGATACCCATTTGGGCGGCGACAACATTGACCAGCGCATCGTGGATTGGCTGATCGACGAGTTCAAGAAGGACGAAGGCCTCGACCTGAGCTCGAAGGGCAACGAAATGGCCCTACAGCGCCTGAAGGACGCCGCCGAACGCGCCAAGATTGAGTTGTCGACTGCGATGGAGACGGAGATCAACCTGCCCTTTGTCACAGCCGACTCAAGCGGACCAAAGCACCTGGTCAAGAAATTGACCCGCGCTAAGCTCGAGCAGCTTGTCGAAGACATCCTGCAGCGTTCGATCGACCCTTCGAAGAAGGCCCTGGCCGACGCCGGCGTGGACGCCAGCAAGATCGACGAAGTGGTGCTGGTCGGCGGACAGACGCGCATGCCGCGTATTCAGCAGATCGTGAAAGACCTTTTCGGCAAGGAACCGCATAAGGGCGTGAATCCCGACGAAGTAGTGGCGATTGGCGCAGCCGTTCAGGCAGGCGTGCTGGGTGGCGAAGTCAAGGATCTCCTCTTGCTCGACGTAACACCCTTGACACTGGCCATTGAGACGCTGGGCGGCGTGGCAACGCCGATGATCGCGCGCAACACGACCATCCCGACGAAGAAGACGGAGACCTTCTCAACCGCGGCCGATAACCAAACCGAGGTTGAGGTGCATGTGCTGCAGGGCGAACGGCCCATGGCCGCACAGAATCGCACCTTGGCCAAGTTCAAGCTGGGCGGGATTCCACCAGCACCGCGTGGCATACCCCAGGTAGAAGTGACGTTCGATATCGATGCAAACGGCATCTTGAACGTGACCGCGAAGGATAACGCCACCGGCAAGGACCAGAAGGTGACCATCACATCGTCTTCGGGTCTAAGTAAGGAAGAAGTCGAGCGAATGGCCAAGGAAGCCGAGGCGCATTCGGCTGAAGATAAAGAGAAGCGCGAGGAGATCGAAGCACGCAACGGGCTTGACAGCATGGTCTACAACATCGAGAAGATGCTCAAGGAGAATGGCGACAAAGTCTCCGGGGCAGAGAAGGGCGATGTGGAGACGGCGCTTGCCGATGCGAAGAAGACGCTTGAAGGCCAGCCCGGCGCGGCTGAGCTGAACGCGGCGCGGGAGAAACTGACCGCGGCTTCGCACAAGCTGGCCGAGGCCATGTACAAGGCCAATGCCGCCGCGCCCGCCTCTCCAGCGGATGGCGCGACGGCCGCGTCCGAAACCACCGCGGAAAAGAAGGACGAAGGAGTGATCGACGCGGAGTACGTCGACGTCGAAGACAAGAAATAAAGGCGGGCAACCGCGATTTGAGTGAGGGGCGTCTCGATATGAGGTGCCCCTCAAGCTTTCAGAACTGAAGGAAGTGGAATGACGAATACTCTCTGGAAATGCGAGCAACTACGGGCTGGGCAAGTCTGTAACAAGGTTATGTTTGATACGCGCGAAGAGGCGGAGAGCTTTGTCGAGCAGATGCGGAAGGTTGAACCCGATCTGTTCTGGCGCATGGAGGCGGTTGAGGCGAAGATGGTCTGGAATTAAGCATGCCTGAGGGAAATGAGATCCACAGATTCGCCGAGCGCCATGCTGCTGCCTTTCGAAGCAAACGGGTGCATGTGGACTCACCCAATGGCGGTTTTCCAGATGCGACGATTCTCGACAGAAGGGTGCTGCGATCGGTCGAAGCCGTAGGCAAGCATCTCGGCTATGTCTTCGGACGCGATCTAATCCTGCATGTCCATCTTGGGATGTATGGGGATTTCCGGGAGGGCAAGATGCCGCTGCCTCCGAAAAAGGGCGCGTTGCGGCTGCGGATTTATACAAAGACCGACTGGATCGAACTTCGCGGCGGCACGGATACGTCGATCTTCAGCCAAGAGAAATGGCAGAAACTGTTAGCGAGGCTTGGGCCTGATCCGTTGCGCGAAGATGCCGATCCCACGAAGGCTTTTGCCGTGATCGAAAAACGCAGTACGCCGATAGGGCTGTTGTTGATGGACCAATCGGTGATGGCGGGCGTTGGAAACATCTTTCGTGCCGAACTGCTGTATCGAGCAAGGATCAACCCCGGTCGGCCAGGCAAGGAAGTTGGACTAACGTCATTCCGAAGCATCTGGAAGGACACGCGAGCGTTGATGAAGGCCGCGATGGACGACCGCCGCATCGTGACAACGAGACCGAAAGACCGGCCGCATCGGCGGGGTCCAGTGCTGGACGATGAGATCCACTATGTCTATCGTCGTCATGGCAAAGCATGTTTTGTGTGCGGTTCGACGATTGCGAGAAAGGACATGGGCGGACGCACGGTTTATTGGTGTCCTGTCTGCCAGAAGGCTTAACGGAGCGCGTATAACGCGGTGCGTGATAGGATCTCGGGATGATTCAGGAACTGGTCGATTACCGCTAGGAGAATTTTATGTCCATTCCTCGTAGATCGTCGGACCGCAGCGTTGCAATCCATCCCGGAGAATTCTTGCGGGAAGGCTTCATGAAGCCGCTGGGGCTCTCCGCGAATGCGCTGTCCATCGCCTTGCGCGTGCCCGTGACGCGCATCTCGGAGATCGTGAATGAGCGCCGCGGAGTCACGGCGGATACGGCCTTGCGGTTGGCCCGGTATTTCAATATGACGCCGGAGTTCTGGATGAATGTGCAGGCGCGCTACGACCTCGAAGTAGCCAAGGACGCGCTGTCAAAATCCATTCATGCCGAGGTCCGACCGGCGCCGCGAGACCGCAGAACCGGAGAACTGAAGCAGCAAGCAAGCACCTGAACCTTTAGAGATTGAGATGCCACCAACCCAGAGCAAAGATTATTACGCCATTCTCGGCGTGAAGAAAAAGGCCACTGCAGACGAGATCCGCAAAGCCTTCCGCAAACTCGCGCGTAAGTACCATCCGGATGTGAACCCAGGCGACAAGAAGGCAGAGGAGAAGTTCAAGGAACTTTCCGAAGCCCACGATATTCTGAGCGACGAGAAGAAAAGGAAGATCTACGACCAGTTCGGCTTCTACTCCGATCAGATCGATCCGGCTACGGCTGAGGCGGCCGCGCGCGGCGGCTATGGTTATGCCGGTCCTCGACCAGCAAGCGGCCAGGAAGTCCCCTTCGACTTCGAGGGGTTCGATTTCTCCGATTTCACCAGTGGCCAGGGGGCAGGTTCGAGCGCGGCAGGAGGTGGACAAACCACTGGCGCAGGATGGGGCAACTTCCGCGATATCTTCTCCGGCATCTTCACGCACGGAGGACGCACGCAGCAGGGTCCAGAACCCGGAACCGACCTCGAATACCAGGTGAATGTCGACTTCTGGACGGCGATTCGCGGCGGCACAACGCGCCTGCAGATTCAAAGACAGGAAATTTGTCCCACCTGTAAGGGCAAAGCTTCCACCGGTGGCGCGCAAACCTGCCCTGAGTGCAACGGCACTGGCCAGGTGACACAAATGGGCGGCCGCATGAAGTTCAACATCCAGTGCCCGCGTTGCGGCGGCTCAGGGAAAGTGCAGACTGCCTGCGCCACCTGTCACGGCGAAGGCACGGTGCTCCGCAACGAGCAGCTTGAGTTCCGGATTAAGCCTGGCACACGCGATGGTCAGCGCATTCGTTTGGCCGGCAAGGGCAATGCGGGGGTGAATGGCGGGCCGCCGGGCGATCTTTACCTCATCATCCGTACAGGGACGCACTCCGTCTTTACGCGGCAGGGCGACGACATTTATGTCACCGTTCCGGCGGCCATTGCTGAAGCGGCCTTGGGATCGAAGATCGACGTTCCCACCATTGACGGCCGCACGCAGCTGAAGATTCCGCCCGGAACCCAGAGCGGACAGAAGCTGCGCATGCGAGAGCGCGGCGTGACATCCGCCACAAAAGACGGCAAGCGCGGCGACCAGATCGTGACCGTGGAGATCGTTGTGCCCAAGGTTCATGATGAACGCTCGAAGGAAATACTGCGCGAGTTTGCGAAACTGAATCCGGAAGATCCGCGTGAGGAAATCTGGGCGAAGGTGTAATGCGGATCGAGACGGCCCGGATTGTGCTGCGCCCGCTGACGCCTGAGGATGAAGCGGCGCTCGCGACGGTGCTAAGCGACGCCGAGACGATGCGCTGGTATCCGCGCCCGTTCACAGGGGATGAAGTGCGCGAATGGATCGAACGCCAGTTAGGCCGATATTCGTCAAGCACCGGACTTCTGGGCCTGGTTGAGAAGCAGACCGGCAGGCTGATTGGGGACTGTGGGCCGGTATGGCAGGAGGTCGAAGGCCGCACAGAACTGGAGATTGGCTACCACGTGAGCCGAGAGCGCTGGAATCAGGGTTTTGCTACGGAGGCCGCGCGGGTAGTGATCGATTATGCGTTTGAAAATCTCGGCGTAGAGCGGGTGGTATCCATGATCCGACCGGAGAATCTGGCGTCGCGCCGAGTGGCTGAGAAGAACGGGCTGACGCTGGAGCGGATGGTTTTCTGGCGGAACTATGAGACCTGTATTTATCAGCGGACGAGAAGCAGCGGCAGATGACAAGCAAAGAGCAAATCGAGAATGAGCAAGTCCGGGAAGACACGAACGATGTGCTGAACGCCGGTGTTTCTTACGCGAAACGAATGCTGCGCCGGTATGGCGAATTCGGACCGTTCGGTTTCGCGATGAATCAGGATGGCGACGTAAAAATGGAGACGATTGCGCAACAGGACATGCCCGCGGATCCAGCGCTGCTTCTCGACCTGCTCTGTCAGCAACTGATGGAACGCGCCAAGAGAGGGGCACTGCAGGCGGCCGCGACCGCGTCCAATGTAACGATGGGCAGGCCCTCGGATGAAGGCTATAGAGATGCGATCATGATCGATATCGAGCACCATAGTGGTTACTGCGTAAAAGCGTTTGTGCCGTACAGGATGACCGGGGGGCAATTCTTCGGTTTTGTCCCCCGGATTCTCCGTTTCGGAGCGATTCGCACACAAGAAGGGACCGCGCGGTTATTCGCGCGATGATTGAGGCTCATGCCAACGAAACGCAAATCCAAAGGCGCTTACATGATCTCGGCAGTCGCTGAGATGTACGAAATTCATCCGCAAACCCTCCGCCTGTATGAGCGGGAGGGATTGCTGAAGCCATCGCGTACCGAGGGCAACACACGCCTCTACACCGATGAAGATCTGGAGCGCCTTGAATTTATCCTCAATCTGGCTCGCGACCTGGGGGTGAACATTGCCGGTATTGCCATCATTCTGCAGATGCGCGAGCGCATGGAAGAGATGAACCACCAGATGCAGGGCTTCGTCGACTACGTCCGCACGGAGATGTTTACACGCATGCAGGGATTCCCGCAGCAGGGTGCCGCGATGGTTCCCCTGCGCCGCCCGGTGGTTGTCATTCCCCCAGCCAGGCACAAGCGCTGATCCGGTGACCCCAACATATCTGCGAAAGAACCGCGCAACTTTAAGCGAGCTGCGTTACTCTAAGTAAATAAGGAATTTACCCCATTCTGTTTCTGTTCACGGTAGACCCCAAATTCCATGATTAAGATTTTCCTCGGTATCGGCCTGATTGGCCTGTTTACATCTTCGGCATTCACGGGTTTGGTTATCGCCGGCATATGGCGCTTTCTCGCGCGCCGCCGCGCTGCAACACAAGTCTTCACGCCGCCGGTCACATTGTTCAAGCCCCTGTGTGGGACTGAGCCAAATCTCGAAGCTCGCCTTGAGACATTTTTCCGCCAGGACTACCCGACATACGAAGTCATCTTCGGGGCACGTGTTTCGTCCGACCCAGGCCTCCAGGCTGCACGGCGGTTAGCCGCGCTCTACCCAGAGGTTGCGGTGAAGTTTTTAGTGACCGGCGAGCCCTGGCACGTCAACGCGAAGGTCAGCACGCTGGAGCTAATGGAGAGGGCAGCTACACACGACATCTTTATTGTCAGCGACAGCGATGTGCGGGTTGGCCCCGACTACATTCGCGAAGTTGTCAGACCCTTTGCCGATGAAAAAGTTGGCGCCGTAACCTGCCTCTATCGCGGCGTCGCCGGTCGCGGCGTCTGGTCGAAGCTTGAGGCTGCCGGCATGTCAATCGAAATGAGCGCAGGCGTGCTCGTGGCCGATTTGATGGAGGGCATGCAATTCACCCTTGGGCCTACGATGGCGGTGCGCCGGAATTGTGTGCGCGAAATCGGTGGTTTTGCCATGCTCGGCGCATACTGCGCGGATGACTTTGTTCTCGGCAATGCGATTGCCGCCAAGGGTCACACTATCGTGCTCTCCACGCATGCGATTGATCATGTGGTGCTGAATACGAGCTTTGCCGATTCTCAGAAACATCAGATTCGGTGGATGAGATCCACGCGCTTCTCGCGGCCCAGAGGTCACCTTGGCACTTGCCTCACCTTCAGCGTTCCTTTTGGATTGCTGTCTGCCTTCTCGGCCTGGGCGCTCGGTCATCCGCCGCTTGCTCTCGGACTGCTGGCGTACAGCGTTCTTACGCGTTCAGCGCTTGCCGCTCTCGTGGGCGCCACCATCGTCATGGATCGCCATCCCTTCCGCACTGCCCTGCTCTATCCTCTGCGCGATCTTCTGGGCTTCCTTTACTGGGCCGCCAGTTACGGCAACAGCGAAATCGTCTGGCGCAATCAGATATACCGGCTTACTCGGGGAGGCCTGATGACTCAGCCGGAAGAGGCCCTGGAGCGCGAGCCTGTTCTGACCGCCTGAGCCAGCGTTGTCCAATAAAGCGATCCGAACCTGTATATACTGGTGGACAGCCCATTTCTCCAGGCCCTAATATCACTCGCAAGGTTTATACATGGTTTTCACCTCTACGGATTGGCTCGTCATCGCCGGCTATCTGCTCTTCAACCTGCTCATCGGTTTCTACTACCGGAGCAAGGCCGGCACTTCTACGGAAGATTTCTTCATTTCCGGCCGCGATGTCTCCTGGTGGCTCGCCGGAACTTCGATGGTCGCGACCACATTTGCCGCCGACACTCCCCTGCTGGTCTGCGGACTGGTTGCAACACAGGGCATTTCCGGCAATTGGATATGGTGGAGCTTTTGCCTCTCCGGCATGACGACGGTCTTCTTCTTTGCCCGCTATTGGCGGCGCGCCGAAATCCTTACCGACGTAGAGCTGGTCGAGATCCGTTACGGCGGTAAGCCCGCCGCATTTCTGCGCGGATTCAAAGCTATCTATCTTGGCCTGCTGATGAATTGCTTCATCCTCGGCTGGGTAACTCGCGCCATGGTGGACATCATCGCCGTGGTGATGGGACCGATCATCGCGGAAGGCCGCGTGCTTTCACTTACCGTAGGCTCACACACGCTCTTCCACTACACCCTTGGCGATCCGCGCCACACAGCGCTCGCCATCTGCATCTTCATCCTGGTTCCCTTCACCGGTCTGTATACCTTCATCGGCGGACTTTGGGGCGTTCTGGTCACGGATCTCTTCCAGTTTGCGCTAAAGATGACCATGATTGTAGTACTTGCCTGGATCGCAGTCGCCCACCTTGGCGGCATGCACGGGCTCAAGCTGCAACTTGCCGCTGTAGATACAGCCACACGTCAGGCTGGACTTCCTACGTCCAACGTACTCTCATTCCTCCCCGACTTTCGTACCCACTGGACCACAGAAAACCTGTGGACTCTGCCTCTGCTTACCTTTGCGATGTATCTGGGTGTTCAGTGGTGGGCGTCCTGGTATCCGGGAGCGGAACCGGGCGGTGGAGGTTACATCGCGCAGCGCATGTTCAGCGCCAGGAATGAGAAGCACTCGCTGGGCGCAACCCTATGGTTCAACATCGCGCACTATGCGCTTCGCCCATGGCCATGGATCCTCACCGGCCTGGTTGCGCTTGCGATCTATTCGCCGCACGGCGGTCTTCAACCTAGCGCGGCATTCGGGAGCAATCCCCAGCAGGGATACGTAATGGTGCTGCGCGACTTTCTTCCGCCGGCGCTGCGTGGCCTGATGGTCGCGGCTTTTCTGGCGGCATATATGTCAACGATCGGCACGCAGCTGAACTGGGGGACGTCGTACCTGGTGAATGATTTCTATCGGCGCTTCCTGGTTCGACAGGCGCAAGAACATCATTATGTGCTGATCAGTAAATTCATCACCGTCATTCTTGTTCTAGCCAGCGGCTATGTTGCCAGCCAGCTTACCTCTATCAGCCAGGGGTGGGAGCTTGTCCTGAACCTGGGCGCAGGTACTGGAGCGGTCTATATCCTGCGCTGGTTCTGGTGGAGGGTCAATGCCTGGAGCGAAATCACTGCGATGCTCGTAGCCGCATTCGTCGCCATCGCACTTTCGCGCGTCCACTTTGCCGGCAACGATGCTGTGGTCTTTGCAAAGAGCACTCTGATTACGGCGGGCATCACCACACTGGCGTGGATCGGGGCTACATTTGTCACGCGTCCAGAATCCGATTCCACTCTGCTCGCCTTCTATCGCAGGGTTCATCCTACGGTGCATGGATGGAAACGCATCGCCAGCCACGCGCCGGAGATGCCCCCAGTGCGCGACATGTCGGCGAATGCCTTCGACACCATCCTGGGCTGCATTCTTGTCTATGGAGCACTCTTCGGTATCGGCAAGCTTATCTTTGGAGATTGGCTGGTGGGCGCATTGCTTCTGATTGCAGCCGCAATCGCCGGCGGTCTGATCTGGTGGCACCTTGAAAAGCGTGGATGGGAGACGCTGTCGGGCGGGGTTCCGAAATCCGCTGTTCCGCAGACAGTAGAGCAATAGGTCATAGCGCGTTCGAATTGGTGAGGGAAAGCTGTTTGCGGCTTGCCCAAATGCGTATCAAGTCCCAACATAGGAAGGTATGTTTTTTCTTGAGGTTCCAGCCGGCGCGTCCGCGACGCCGGTGATTTTTTGTGTCTGTAAATCTTGCGCATCGTCCCGCATTTCTGATCCCGCAGGAGTGGCCCAATGACCGCCGGCAAGACCGCAGTCATCATCGGCGCGGGTCCGGCCGGGCTGACCGCTGCGCTTGAGTTCTTACGTCGCAGCGATATTCGTCCGATCGTTCTTGAAGCCACTGACCGCATTGGCGGAATCTCTTGCACCATCCAGTACAAGGGCAACCGGATGGACATCGGCGGACATCGGTTTTTCTCAAAGGCTGACCGCGTGATGGACTGGTGGACGGAACTGCTGCCAATCGCTGATAGCGAAGGCACTTCGCGCGAGCAGACGATTCAATATCAGAATCGGCAGCGGATTGTTGCTCGATCGTCGAACACCGCGACTGATCCAGACCTGGTCATGCTTGTCCGCCCGCGCAAGAGTCGTATCTATTTCCTGCGCAGTTTCTTTGACTATCCGCTTGCGCTTAACGGTAAAACTCTCGGACAGCTCGGACCCTGGCGAATGCTCAGGATCGGCCTGAGCTACATCAGGGCAAGACTCTTTCTGCGCAAGCAGGAGAAGACGCTGGAAGACTTTCTGATCAACCGCTTCGGCCGCGAACTCTACCTTACCTTTTTCAAGTCGTATACAGAAAAGGTGTGGGGCGTGCCCTGCGACCACATCAGCGCGGAATGGGGAGCGCAGCGGATCAAAGGACTATCCCTGCGGACAGCGATTTCACACTTTTTGCGGCAGACCTTCGGGCGCTCGGGGACAGGAGATATCGCACAAAAGAGCACGGAGACGTCGTTGATCGAGAAGTTCCTGTATCCGAAGTACGGACCGGGTCAGCTTTGGGAATATGTCGCCAAGCTGGTTACGGAAAACGGTGGCGAGCTTCGGCAGGGTGTACCCGCCAACAGGCTTCACGTCGAGGGTAACCGGGTTGTTTCGGTAGAAACAATCGATGCAGCAGGCGCCCACAACACCATCCATGCCGATTATGTCTTCTCTACCATGCCGATTCGCGACCTTATTCGCAGCCTTGACATTTCTGTGCCATCCGAGGTTCGTGCCATTGCGGAAGGGCTCATCTATCGCGACTTCATCACTGTCGGCCTGCTCGTGGACAAGCTCTCCGTCACCGAGCCCGATGGGGCTCCGCTCAAAGACACCTGGATCTACATTCAGGAACCGGATGTGCTGCTTGGGCGGCTGCAGATCTTCAATAACTGGAGCCCCTACATGGTCGCCGACCCCTCGAAGATTTGGATTGGGCTCGAATACTTCTGCTATGAGAGCGAGGCACTGTGGAAGATGACGGACGCGGAGATGGCGAAGTTCGCCATCGCTGAAATCGAAAAAATTGGCATCCTGCGCGCGAGCGATGTTCTCGACTCGCATGTTGTAAGGGTACCCAAGACCTACCCGGCGTATTTTGGTACCTATGACCGATTTGATGAACTTGTCGAATATATGAATGGTTTCGAAAACCTCTTCCTGGTCGGCCGCAACGGCATGCACAAGTACAACAACCAGGACCACTCCATGCTGACCGCCATGACGGCCGTCGACAATATCATCGCGGGCAATCTGGATAAGGCATCGCTCTGGCAGATCAATACGGAGCAGGAGTACCACGAAGAGAAACAGGACTAGCGGTCCTGCTATTCCCAGACGCTCGTGTGCCGCTCGACCCACCAGCAGGGAGCGGCGCCATGCGGAAAGATGGAATGGGCGCAGGAAACAGGCTCCGAACCCAGGTAGTCGTACTCGGCCTTGTTGCCCTTTAGCGCCGTTGACAGATACTCATCCACTTGCACGGTTCCGTATGCTGTTCCGCGCGTCATCCGAATGCGCAGGACGGCCCAGTCGAAGAGATAGGCCACGATGACTGCCGCAACCAGTAGTCGAATTGCGATCCAGAGGATTCGTTTCATCGGCTGTCCTAGCGGATAACTACAGGCAGATAGCGCAGAACCTCTTCCGGCTCCGGCCGAACCCGGAAATCCGCGTGGGCTTCGGCAAACAAAATCGTTCCATCGCCCCCAATCACATACGTTGCAGGCACGATCAGCCTCCAACTTTGATCGCCATTCACAAACGGGAGATTCACCAGAACGCTTCGGTAGTGCTGCTGATGAAGCGGCGGAATAGTGTAGTCCAAGCCGAAGAGCTCGGCGACCCGGCACCCCTCGTCAAAAAGCAGCGGGAACGGAATCGAATGCTGCCCTTGCGTAAAGTCGCTTTGCCGGATGGTCTGCGGCGAAATGGCTACCACGAGGCCGCCGCGCTCGCGCACGACGGGATAGAGATCGCGCCAGGCTTCGAGTTCCGTTACGCAATACGGACACCAGCGTCCGCGAAAAAATTTGAGAATCACTGGGCCCACGCCGAGCAGGTCCGTGGACTTCACAATACGTCCTGAGGAATCGCGCAGCGCAAATTCGGGTGCCTTCGCACCTACGGGCAGAATCCTCTCTTCGATACCCGTGGAGAAAAGATCTTCGACGGCGCGCTCGTTGATCGCTAACCGTTCTGGCTGGACGAGGGTCCGTGTGTTTGCGGTGATCTCGTCGAGTTGGTCCTGAAGGTGTGGCATCAAGAATGAGCCTCATGAGTGCAATCCAAATGATCCGCCTTCTTCCATTCATGCGCGCGATTTACTTCCCAATCAACAGAAAAGTGTGTCGTATCCGCTAAATGGAAGACAAAGCGGTTATTGAGTGCCTTGGAATCGGGGAGTAAGGTCAGCGTTAGAGTTCCATTCTGCCAACCATCGCTCGTATAAATGGCGTTCCCAAAGTTGTTGGCGTCGAACTCGATCACCTGATTCTTTGTCTTGTCGTATCCAATGATGTAAAGTCCCTGATATCCGGCCGGCTCCAGATCCACTTCTTTGAGCTGCACCCAGCTCCCTCCGAGTATGCTGGAGCCTTCGTAGCTAGATCTGTGTTGTTTCCCGCTGCCAAACTGGCCGTTGCACGTCCACTTACCTTCAAAGCTGAACCCGTTAGGCGGGGTCTGGGGAGATCGTGTTGTCGCGGCTCGAACACCAACGGCGGCAACAAAGATCGCGAGTATCAGAGCGCGGCGTGTCGCCAATAGACCTTACCGTCCTATCTTCCCTTCATGCCGCCCAGCATGCCCATGGCTCGGCGTTGCAGCATTCCGCCGCCTTTGCCTACGCCCTTGAACATCTTGCGCATCTGCGCGTACTGGCGCAGCAACTGATTGACTTCCTGTACCGTCGTGCCGGAGCCATTTGCAATGCGTTTGCGGCGAGTGCCTGAGATGATCTCGTGATTGTTCCGCTCCTTTGGCGTCATCGAATTAATGATGGCCTCGACGCGGACGAACTGCTTTTCATCCACTTGATCCGCCATCTGCTGCATGCCCTGGAATGGCCCAACAGAGGGCAGCATCTTGATAATGCTCTGCAACGATCCCAGCTTGCGGATCTGCCTTAACTGATCGCGGAAGTCCTCGAGCGAGAATCCGTCCCCGCTGAGTGCCTTCGTGGCAAACTCCTCGGACTTTTTGCGGTCAAGCTTTTCCTCGGCATGTTCGATGAGCGTCATGATGTCGCCCATGCCGAGAATGCGGCTGACGATGCGGTCGGGGTGGAATGGCTCGAAGGCGTCCGGCCTTTCGCCGACGCCGATAAATTTGATCGGCTGTCCGGTGACGTGGCGGATGGAGAGCGCCGCGCCGCCGCGGGCATCGCCGTCCAGCTTGGTCAGAACGACACCGGTCAGCGCGAGGCGCTTGTGAAATTCAGCGGCAGAGCGGACCGCATCCTGGCCGGTCATGGCGTCGGCCACGAAGAGGATTTCCTGCGGTGAGAGCAGCGACTTCAGCTTCGCCATCTCGTCCATCAGATCTTCGTCGACATGCAGGCGACCCGCGGTATCGACGATAAGTGTGTCGCAGCCACTGTTGACCGCCTCGCGCCGTGCTTCCTTCGCCAGTCGCTCTACTAATGCAGTTCCCGCTTTCTCGCCCTTAGTGTCGCCTTCGTAAATCCTGGCCTTGATGGAAGTAGCAACGACCTTCAACTGCTCACGGGCCGCCGGGCGATAGACGTCGACGGAAACCAGCATGGGCCGGTGTCCGCCCTTTTGCAGCCACGCCGCCAGCTTGCCCGAGGTTGTGGTTTTGCCGGAACCCTGCAGACCAGCCATCAGGATGACGGTCGGCGGCCGGGAAGCAAACTGAAAACGCGCCGTATCCTTGCCAAGCAGTGTGACCAACTCGTCGTGCACAATTTTTACGACCTGTTCGCTCGGAGAAAGAGCCGTCATTACTTCCTGACCGATAGCTTTAGCGCGGATGTGCTCGATCAATTCCCTGACGACGTTCAGATTGACGTCGGCCTCGAGTAGCGCAACACGAATTTCGCGCAGCGCCTCCTGAATGTTCTCCTCGGTGATGGTGCCTTGACCGCGAAGATTCTTGAATGCGCGCTGTAATTTCTCTGAAAGATTCTCAAACATGGCTTGTCATCAAGTTTATCAGTGGAGACGGGGGTTCTAGCGGCCCCGATAGCCGCAATACCATTCGCCGCGGCCCATGGAAACCGTGTAAGCTGTGGTTCTCCATATATTCAATCAAGGAGCTGGAATGCGTTTCCGCTTAAATTTGGCTGCAATCGTTTACATCACTATGGGAGCAGTCTGCCTGGCGCAGCAATCGAACGCGCCCACGGCGGGAACCGATCCGTCCATTCTTGACCGGCAATGGCAGGCCGGCAACAGTCAATATGATGCGCAGCGGAAGGCGATCCTTCAGGACGTTGAGCGGGTTAGCCATCAGGGGCCGTTCCGGCCCGACTATGAATCGCTCAGTCAGTACAAGGTTCCGGAGTGGTACAAGGACGCCAAGTTCGGCATTTTTATTCACTGGGGCGTCTATTCCGTTCCGGCGTTTGGGAGTGAGTGGTATCCGCGGGAGATGTACATTCAGGGCAGCGAGGTCTACAGGCATCATGTTGCCACCTATGGGCCGCCGGACAAGTTTGGGTATAAGGACTTCATTCCGATGTTCAAAGCGGAGCACTTTGATCCGCAGACCTGGGCTCATCTTTTTAAAGAGTCCGGGGCAAAGTATGTAGTCCCGGTCTTTGAGCACCACGATGGATTCGCCATGTATGACAGCGGGCTTTCCGATTGGACGGTGGCCAAGATGGGGCCGCATCGCGATACAAGCGGCGAACTCGCAAAGGCCGTTCGCGCCGAGGGCCTGCATCTTGGGGCGTCCTCGCACCGCGTCGAACATAACTTCTTTCTTGGGGAAGGGCGCAAGTTCGACTCCGATGTGAATGATCCCAACTATGCCGGCTTTTACGGACCCGCGCATGCGCGGCTGGAGAACAAGGAAAATACCCCGGTGTCCAACGACTTTACGTTTCTCTCGAAGGATTATGCCGATGACTGGCTGGCACGCTCAGCTGAGATTGTCGAGAAATATCATCCGGACGTTATGTACTTCGACTGGTGGATCGGCCAGCCGGGGCTGCGGAATCACCTCGCTCAATTTGCGGCCTTCTATTACAACGACTCTCTCCATCATGGCGACCACGTAGGCGTCATCAATTACAAGGACTATGCCATGGAGCAACACTCCGCGGTGCTTGACGTGGAACGAGGTCAGCTCGGGGATATTCGACCACTCTACTGGCAAACGGATACTTCGATCAGTAATAAGTCGTGGGGATACATCGAGCACGACACTTTCAAGACGCCGGAATTCGTGATTCATCAGCTGGTAGATATCGTGAGCAAGAACGGGAATCTACTGATGAATGTCGGCCCTCGATCGGATGGCACGATTCCGGAAGAGGTGCAAGTCATCCTTCGCCAGATTGGCGCATGGCTCAAGGTCAATGGCGAGGCGATTTACGGCACGCGTCCCTGGATCATTTACGGTGAAGGCCCCACCAGGGTCGTCGCTGGCTCATTTAATGACACGGCGGCCGGAGCATTTACGCCGCAGGACATCCGTTTCACCACCAAGGATGGCGCGCTCTATGCTATTGCTCTGGGTTGGCCGCAAGATGGCCATCTCACGATCCACTCGTTGGCAAGCACGAGCAATCTTAACGTGGGAGATGTTACCTTGCTTGGCTCAGCCATAAAAATTTCTTTCAAACAGGAAGCCGACGGCCTGCATCTGAACCTTCCAGCGAAGCCCGAGGGCATGTACGCATACAGCTTCAAAATCACTCCAGCACGGTGAGTGTAGGCATCACACCGAACCTCCTGTCGCGCGACGCTGAGTCTGAATGAGGATGTAACTGCAGCGTTTGACCCACCCTGTCTTCAATTGTTAATATCAGAGTGCGGGGTGGAGCAGCCCGGTAGCTCGTTGGGCTCATAACCCAAAGGTCGGTGGTTCAAATCCACCCCCCGCAACCAAATCTTTCAACAACTTACGAGATTCGGTCACTTCCGGTAAGTCCCCGTTATCCCCCAATAGGAACAGACTGCAATTTACTGTACAGTCGCAGTGGCCGCATCTGCGGGCAATTCCTGCGAGTTGGGGCCGAACACCAGTCCGACAACCTGACTGTTTGCGTGGCGTTTTGTTTCTGTCATGGCCCGTCCGTAGACGTTCATCGTCGTCTGGATTGAGGCGTGACGCATCAGTTCCTGCTGCACCTTCATTGGAGCACCCGTCTCATCGAGCCAGGAGCGATAGCTGTGGCGAAAAGTGTGCCATCCAATATCCTCTCCAAGGCCGGCGAGTTTCGCAGCCCGTTTGATCTGCGACTTCTGCAAGCTCTCCTGGTGGTACGGCCTCCCTGTGACTGGATTGGCAAAAAGCCAATCCTCGTCTCTTGGGAAGACCGTAGCGGAGCGCCATTGCAACAGCACCTCCGCTAGACGAGCATCAAGCGGAACATCGTCTCTCGAGTATTCCGTCTTCACATCGTCCACCCTGCCGCCTACCACGCTTCTCTGGACCAAAACCGAGCGATCTTCGAAATTGAAATCGCCCCATTGCAAGCCCAGAATCTCGCTGACGCGAAGGCCCAGGCACTGTGCAACCATGACCATTGTTCGGTAAGGTTCGCCTAAATGCTTGAGCAGTTCAAAGAACTCGTCCACGTCAAGGACCCGTGGCCGCTTGAGCCGCTTGCTTCCATTCTTCACGCGCACCAGGGAGACAGGGTTCTTGCCGAGTTCGACAATGCCCCACCGCTCCGCGCACTTGAAGACCAGGTGCATGATTCCCCGCACATGAGTCTTTGACTTTGGGGCCAGCGGCAAATCGCGCAACCACTGTTCCATCGCCATCGGCTTCAGCTTATCCACCGGGTGCTCTCCCCAACGTGGCCGGATGTGGACTCGGATGTTTGACAGGTGCGACTTCCGAGTCGAGTATCGCTCCGAGAGTTCCTGCTCGATATAGCGGTCGAGCAAGGCTCCGAAAGACGCCGCCTCCACTTCCGCACGTGGAGATTCTTCGTTGAGTCGAAGGAGAAGTGCTTGCGTGGCTTTCCGTGCTTGGGTCTCCGTTGTGAGCAGACCGCGATCACCAAGGATCAGGCTCTGCCGTTTACGCTTTCCCTGAGAATCCGTCTCCTAATAACGGAACTCCCACACATCCGGTCCGCGCTCGCGCTTCCTCAACCGCAGACTTCCATATTGATACCGTGTCCGAACTTGCAAGGATGTTCTCCTCTCTGGTTACGGGCACGAGTGGCTCTATCCAGCCTACTGTGCCGGGTCGTCGTCGTCGAGATGGTCCTTCTCGTTGAGGAGAGGAGAAAAGAGATCGGAAGCGCGGAACCGCCAGAGCTTTCCCACACGCAGTCCGCACACAATGCCGTTACGTGCGTATCGTTGAAGAGTTTTCGGGTGAACCTTGACTATGGCCGCGGCCTGCTCGCTGTCGAGCAAGTTTTCGAGAACATGGGGGAAGTCGGACATGGCTCGTATACTCCTTGAACCCACAATGAATGGAATCGAAATGCGTGTCTACCCCCGCCAATAGGGCTGGTTTCATCTCATGGTGGGAACAATCCGGGGCTCTTCGGAGCGGAGAGGAACCTACGGAGCGTGGAGGTACGTAGTGGTCCTGGAAGGAATCTTTCTGCGGAGCCTAGATGACTCGATTTTTCGATCTTATGCAAGCGAAATTAGATTTCGAGCCAGTCTTGCACTGGACAAACCTGCTGACATTCCCCGAATGGCTGAGTCCTAGCCGAGGGCGCGAGATGCCACCGCGACACGGTGGAATTGGGCCGATTCAAATGGCATTACCTACTTTAAAGGCTCATCCCTATATCGTGCCCTAAAGCAATCTCATTCCGGGGCATTGGCTGCTCGATTTTCTGTGTCGGGGGATGAGCCAGGCCATGCTCTTGTGCAGGATGAATGTGGGCCTGCTCCCTTGCCAGTTCCATTGCAGACGGGCGCGCAGTGGAGATGCCCAGCGATTCACGCAACTGGTCCACATTGGAAGTGATGACGGTAATCCCCTCGCGGCCACGGGAGGCGGCGACGTAGAACTGCTCCTGTTTCATCATGTCGCCGGAAAGAACCACTGAGTCAACTGTCTTGCCTTGGCTGCGATGTGTGGTAATAGCATAGCCATGGTCGAACTCTCGATAATTCGCGGGCAGCGTCCGACCATCTTCAAGCTGAATGCGGCCTCCATCGACACCGCGCACCTTCGCCAGTTCTCCGTTCGTGGCACGGAAATCGGCCTCCCGACGATTGCCGGTCAACAGGAGCCGGTCTCCAGGGGATATTTCAATCTGGCTGCGCTCGTGCACGGAGAATGAGCGCGCCTGTGTCGGACTCACCATGCGCTCGACCCCGTTCAGGTCCCTGGCGATGATATGGGACCTGTGTGAACGCTCAACAAAAAGCGCCTCGTGTCGAGCGATCCCGTGAGAAGAGCGATGGAACAACAGGACCTGACCTTGCTGATAATTCGATAGGTCCTTCTTCTGCGCTTCAGTCCATTGCAAAGGCGTATGGCGCTTGAAGACCTTCCCCTGTCCCAGGTCCCCGCTTTGCTTCATGCCCTCGCGAATTGCATGAGTGATCCTGCCAATCTCTTCATGTGTGCCGGCAACGACAAGCACTTTGCCGTTTGGATCACGTGTGAGTTCTCGATAGGCCGATGCCACCGCCTGCGGACGCTCCAAGTATGGAACCTCACGTATGGCCCCAAGCTGCTCAAGTTTCTGAAACCCTTGTTCGGGCGCCTGGCGCAATGTTTGAATCGCGTCTCGGTACTCAGCCTGTGTCTGCCGTTGCACACCGGTCAAGGAAACGCTCTTCATCCGTGATTCCCACTCCAAGATGCGCAAGGCGTCCGATGCTTCGACGCTCTGGATTTGTCGTGTATCCCCGGAAAAGAGAATGCGCGCACCCTCCCGCTCTGCTAGCTTGAGCAATCCTTCCATCTGCCGGCCTGAAACCATGCCCGCCTCGTCCACGACCAACACCCTTCCGAGGAGGGAAGGTCGTTCGGTGTTCGCCTCCAGTAGGCGTGAGATCGTCATCGCATCATGAAAACCGACTTTCCGCAACTCCTCAACCGCGCTTCGAGTCGGAGCGACTGCCACAATCTCACGGCCTGCGTCACGGAGGCCGCGGTCGATTTCATGCAGAGTGGCGGTCTTGCCGGTTCCCGCAGCCCCGCGCAAATTGATTGCGAAATCTTTGGAGTCCAGGACGTGATGCACTGCCCGCTGCTGCTCTTCTCGCAGCCGCTCAGACGGATGGAATTTTCGCTCACCTCCCAGCGGTTCAAATCGCCCGATGCCCCGGTCCACCACAGAAATCATGCACTGCTCACGTTCAAGACTTTCGCGCATGGCTAGATTGTTTCCGGCCCGGATCAGACCGCCTTGCGCCTCTTCTACTCCCAGTGCACCGCGCAATTGACCAGGATCAATCTGACCACGGCCATGGCGCAGTGCTTCAGCCATCAATTCGTGATCGCGCACGACAGAATTGCGTTCAAAGAGATGTTCCTTTGCAAATTGAAGGGATTCTGCCGCGCGAGATGGTTCGTGAAGGATGGGAAGAGTCTGCTCACGGGAGTCCGCGTGGAGATGTTGCAGCAGGTGCTTTTCCTCCGGAGCAAGCCGGGCTTGCTGCTGTTCTCTCACCTTTTCCGTGGCAATTTCCGCTAACTTGTCGGCGCGGGATTCACGTATGAGGACAGCAACTTCGTTATCGGTTGGCTTGCGGCCGCGTTCCAATGTGAATTGCTCAATCGCTGCGTCACGCTGGGCGCTCCGTACGCTGTACTTTTCGAGCAACTCAGTTGAGACGCCGTGGATCTCGAATCCATGATCCTTCCCTTTGGGATCTCGACGTGACTCGATCTCATAGCCGAGACCACGTACTTCACGCGCGAGCGCGTTCCGGTACACCTCGGTCAGATATGCCCGCCTTTCGTACAGCCCCGATGCCTGAAGTGCCTTCCAGCGTCCCTCGGCCCCATCGTAGGTCAGATTCGCAGCTACGGCGTGTGTGTGCAATTGCGGGTCGAGTTCACGGCTCGTGTCGTGCCGGTACGAGGCAACGACAAAATTTGCAGTGGTCCTATCTTCATTTGCACCGTTCAAGCGGACACGGGCGGCAGCATGGCTCTCAGCTTCCGCTAGGGTTTCGCGGACAGCTTTGTCATGGGCGGCAACCAAGCGCTCGTCTCCACCGACTAGGGCTTGGACGGAGACCGATTTTGGCGCAGAGAAAGTTAGATCGTAAAGGGACCGCGCCTTGCTCTGCTCACTTCCGTCAACATTCGTCCGATCCGAACTATGACGCGGGCGCAGGAATTCGCCGCTTTCAGGATGTAGCCCTTCCCGGACCGCCTCGAACTGTTCGCGCGTGACAGTCCCGCGTAGCCCGAGTAGTTCTGCTCCCCGGCCGAGCCACTCGCCTTGCACTTTGCGGTGTTCGTCGTAGTAGTCGCTGTGTTCCAGATGCCGCTGGGCATAGCCGGCGCCGCCCGTCATGGCCCGTATGGTCAGCACAGCCCGTACCCTAACTCTGTTCGAAATCGCGATGCAAATTTTCAGGCACTAACAGAATCTTGAGGAACACTCGGGCACAATCGGGAATCACGCCTGGGAGCAGGGTTTACTATCGAACTCGTCGAGGATTCTGCTCGACACGATATCCTAGAAGTGGGATAATCATGACACGGCAACCCGTACCGGGCGAAAAGCCGCTTTATTGGATCGGCTCTTCGTTGAAGGACATTACGCGATTCCCGTCCGATGTTCAGCGGAGCGTCGGATTTGCCCTGAGCGCCGCGCAGTACGGCGGGAAGCATCCGGCGGCCAAGCCTTGGAAGGGCGAGGGCCCGGGAATTCTGGAGGTTGTCAAGGACTATGACGGCGACACATACAGAGCGATCTACACAGTTCGTTTCGCCCAGGCCGTCTATGTTCTGCACGTCTTTCAGAAGAAGTCGCCGCGCGGGATCGAGACCAGGCAATCTGACGTTGCCTTGGTTCGTGAACGACTGAAGGTAGCGCAAAGGGACTACGAGGAGAGGCATGCCTAAGAGAACCACAGAGCGAGTGATACCGAGCAGCGGCAATGTCTTTGCGGATATGGGGCTGCCCGATGCGGCTGAGCTCGACACCAAAGCTCGCCTCGGCGCTGCGATCAACCGGATTGTGAAACGACGCGGACTTACCCAGGCTGAAGTTGCGACTGCGCTCGAAATCAATCAGCCCAAGGTCTCCGCTTTGCTGCACTACAAGCTGGAAGGCTTTTCCGTCGAGCGACTGATGCGCTTTTTGGTCGCTCTCGGTCAGGACGTTGAGATCGTCGTGAAAGCGAAGCCCCGGTCCCGTTCCGCTCGCATCGCCGTCTGCGCGGCCTGATCCTGCAAGCATGAACTCGACACGACGCGCCGCCTTGCCTTCTCGCTGCGCTCGTTTTGAAGATAGACACCATCCCTAAGCCTGACGGCTTAGGCTTACGAAACACGTAACCACAATACGAATGGTCATCGAACAATCTCGAATAACGTTCTAGGCTGTTCGATCTCTGTCAGAGTTGCGTTCGGGTGCTATTGGCAGAGATCAATTTGCATCCACCGAGAAAATCTGAGATCGGACTGCGGCTTCTTAACGTTGGGATTGAAGAAGTCAGCCGCTTCCTGACCGCATGCAGCAAAAGCGCGGCCACTGTCCGGTTTGCCGGTTTGAACGAAGTCGCTGGTGCAGCGGAAACGATGGGCCAAGCAGAAGGCTGCCGCTCCCAGGAAATAGTGCTGCTTTTGAGCAGCGCTGAATGGCACGTGGCGGACTGAAACTAATTGCAATCGCTCTTCACGACGGCATTGGGGATCAGATCTGGATTAAGCGCAGTGCGGGAAGGGGCTCGATTGCGCTTCAATCGGACGCTCGTGACTCCCAAGTCCTCACAGTTTAGCGTCGTGTGGTGAATCCACTTCCTCAAGTGCGTGTCGTGTCGCAGAGCGCTGCGAATCTGCAGCCCAAAGTAGCCGGTATTCGTGTTGACAAATCCAGGTGTGATCCCTCGATTGCGCCCGTGTCCATGTATGAACGACATCATCAGAGCGTGACCGATTGCTGCGAGCATCCGAACGCCTCCTACGATTGAGATGTAACGAGTGACTCCGACGTGACAAGGGGAGTTAGCCTTCCTCGTTTCAGCGCAGGTTCCTTCATCATGACGAAAAAGACAGGCACCAGGATGAGGACGTGAATGGTCGAGGTGATCACGCCTCCGACAATAGGCTTGGCCGGAGACCCGACGGCCTTAGCGCCCACCTCCGCCGCGGCGCCTTACGGCGCAGGTTGAATTGCACTCAGCTTGAAGGTCCCCGGAGTCCCCACCCCCGCAACACTCGCTGAGGCAGTGAGCGGTCCCGCGGACGTGGGCGTAGCCACCACCGAAGCTCGACCGTTTGCATCGGTAACGGAGGGATTTCCCATGAAGCTCAGCCCCGCACCGCTGAAATCAACCGTCGCTCCCGGAACCGGCATGCCTCTCCCATCCTGAACCTGCGCTACCAGCGGCATTGCAAAGGGTGTTCCGACAACGCTCGTCTGCTCCGTCCCGGAAGCTACAGTAATGCGCGCCGGATTGCCGATAATCAGCTGACCAAGACTGCCAATACTTCCCGAGGTAGTCGAATTCCCCAGATACGTCGCCGTGATGGTATATCTGCCCGCAGCCAACGACGAGTTCGAGTAGCTGGCCTGGCCGCTGCCGTTGAGCGGGACCGTGATCTGCGGCGTTCCGTCTAGACTGAACACGACAGAGCCCGTGGGGACTGTAGTACCCTCGTTTGGCGTCACGGTGACCGTAAACGTCGCCGTCGTGCCTACCCTCCCCGGATTGCTGTTTGAGAGAAGCCTTGCGTTGGTGACGGTGTTTACGATGAACTTGCTGAAGAAGGCGGCGCATTTGGTGCTCTTGTTGACGGATTGGAAGGGATTGCCGGCTAAGGGAAAATCAAGCGAGCAGGTTTGCCCAGTGATGTAGGCGTCGCCAAACCAGTCCACGGCAATTCCATTGCCGCTGTCGCCAGCATAATTCGCGCTTTCAGCGATGCTCCCACCCAGAGTGCTGGAGTAAACCAGCGAGGAACCTGTGGGATCGAGCTTGCTGACGAACGCATTCCCATACGGCGAATGAACACCTTTGTGAAAGGCATCGGCCGTGACGGGGAAATCGGTAGAGTAGGTAAGTCCCGTGATATAGGCACTCCCAAAGGCATCCAGCGCAATACTGCTCCCTGAATCGCCTCCGCTGCCTCCGAGAAAAGTGGAATAGACGAGCGCGGAACCGGTCGGATTCAACTTGGTTACGAAGGCATCGGCCGGGCTTGTAGAAGGTTCCGGGCTGACGGGCTGAAACGCACCTGGGGTGGTAGGAAAATTCGCCGAGGCAGTATAACCGGTTACGTAAACATTGCCCGCCGCATCGCGTGCAATGGATTTTCCTCCATCGAGGAAATTACCGCCCAAGAAGGTGGAATAGACCAGTGCCGATCCCGACGGGTTCAGCTTGGCGATGACCACGTTTGAACCAGCGTAGTATGAGTTGTTTAACTTTTGATAGGCGTTGTCAGTGACCGGGAAATCTCTTGAGTAGGAGGTTCCGGTCACGTAGGCATTGCCTGCGGAGTCGATGACAATGCCGCCTGCATATTCTGCCATGCTGCCGCCAAGGTAGGTGGAATACACCAGCGCCGAGCCGGACGAGTTGAACTTGGTGATGAAGAGGTTGGCAGCGCCGCTAGCATTTTTGATCTGCTGGAAGGCGCCGCTCGTCACGGGGAAGTCCAAGGACGCGGCATTTCCAACGACATAGGCGCTTCCTGAAGGATCGATAGCAATGCCTGCGCCGCCGTCCCCACCGGTCCCGCCCAGCAGGGTGGAGTAAATAAGCGTGGAGCCGCTCGGGTCCAACTTCGTCACAAAGGCGTTGGAGCTGACCCCCTTGTTTACTGTTTGAAAGGCATTAGCGGTGACGGGAAAGTTGTAGGCCGAAGTGTAGCCGGTTACATAGGCGCTCCCCGCGGCGTCGACGGCGATTGCGGTAGCGAAATCGCCAGTGGGGTCCGGCTGCTCGTCGTTCGTGGAGCCGCCCAGATAGGTTGAATAGACGACTGAACCTCTGCGGTCGAACTTGGTGATGAAGGCGTTATCCACACGGGGTCTGTAAGGAGGGAATTGGCCGTTGTTGACTTTCTGGAAGGCGTTGGCTGTCACCGGGAAATCGATTGACGTAGTCCCGCCCACCACATAGGCATTTCCGGAAGCATCCACTGCGATGGCATTGCCCGAATCACAAGGCGTAGGCACTGGCCACGTGTCCAGGCAGGTGGCACTCCCGCCAAGATAGGTAGAGTAGGCAAGCACCGGATCAATCACCACGCCCCGTGTGTGGTCGTACTTTCCCAGGACAAAGCCAATGCTGTTTCCGGCTATGAGTCGGAAGCGTCCGTCCACCGGCTCGCGAACACCGTCCTTCAACTGATAGACAACCGGCTTGTGAAACGCGATCTCGCCGTTTTTCGCCCTGATCGTTAGGTCGCCTGATTGCGTCACGCTCAGACGCTCAGCTCCCTTAAAGTGCAGGCGCAGTAGCTTCGGGTCCGCATTCGCAGAGACGACAAAGTCGTACTCCAGCTGTCGCTGGTTGCCGTAGTAGACCAGATCAATGCCGGGATAGACATCTTCATACTTAACCCGCGCATAGGTAGGAACCCCGGCACGCCACTTAGCCGAATCATTACCGACAAAATAGTTCGCTTTGCCCGGAAGCGACTCCATACCAGCCACGCGAAGATCCGGCCGCACTCGCGACAACTCCATGCGGATGACGCCCCCCGTGATAGAAGTACGGCCGGGAAGCTTCGAACGGTTCTCATGTTTTGCGAGGACCAGCACGGCCGCCGAATCGGTAAGAAAGAGCGAGTAACCGTTGCCATGCGAAAGGAATTTGACGCGGGAATCGCTCTGACCCTGATTCACTTCAAAGCTGAGTGGGACGCGACCGAAATCGCTGGCGACCGGGGCTTCAGCGCTGGACTTCGGCAGTGACTCCAAAGCACGTGAGTTCTGAGCAATTCCGGTCGACGTGATGATTGATGGAGATGACAGGAATGCGAAAGACAGAAGGCTGAGCAAAGCCCGAATCTTCATAAACCCTCCGAACAAATAGCGTTGAGCTTTTGACGCGAATTGTTGCGTCGAAATTCAGGGCCCGGGTTGTGTGGCAGTGAGTTTGAAGGTGGCGGGTGTTGAAACGCCGTTCACGCTCGCCGTTGCGGTCAGAGAGCCGGTGGTGATGGGTGTGACGATGACTGAGGCCTGGCCGTACGTGTCGGTTGTAGCGGGATTGCCAGCGAAGGTGAGACCTGCCCCGTTGAAGGTGACAAGGACAGCCGGAACGGGAACACCGCGTTCGTCCTGCACCTGAGCGACAAGCCGCACGGCGAAGGGTGTTCCCTCAGCGGTACTCTGATTGGCTCCGGAGGAGACGGCGATGCGTGCCGGAAGGCCGATGATCGTCTGGCCGAGACTTGCGGAACTGGCGGAAACGGTGAGGCTGCCGGAGTAAACGGCGGTGATGTCGTAGCGGCCCGCGATAAGCGACGAGGTTGAGAAGCTGGCGTGACCGGTGTCGTCGAGTGGGAGGGTTGTTTGCGAAGTCCCGTCGATGCTGAAGGCGACAGAGCCGGTGGGAATGGTGGTTCCGGTGTTGGGCGTTACATGAGCCGTAAGTGTGACGGGAACGCCCTGCTTCTGAGGGTTGCCATCAGAGGTGAGGGTGGTTCCGGTGACCGTGTTGACGATGTACTTGCTTGCAAATGCCGTGCATCCGGTGCCGCTTTTGATCGTTGCCTGGAAAGGAGCGCCGGCGAGTGGGAAGTCGGCGGAGCAGGTTCGGCCGGTTATATACGCGTTGCCAAAATAGTCGACGGCGATGCCATTTCCGCTGTCGCCGGAGGCTACGATTCCTCCGGGGAAGAGTACGCCTTCTCCGCCGAGATAACTGGAGTAGAGCAAGGCGGACCCAGTGGAATCGAGTTTGCTGAAGAAGGCATTTCCACCAGTTGGCGAATGGCTGGTTTTGCGAAAGGCGTCGGTGGTGACAGGGAAATTAGTGGACCCTGCCCCGCCTGTGATGTAGGCGCTGCCGAAGGCATCGAGGGCAATGTGACTGGCAGAGTCATCCCCGCTCCCGCCAAGAAAGGTGGAATAGACGAGTGCGGAGCCGGTGGACTTAAGTTTCGTGATAAATCCAGTAAAGCCACAAAGAAGCGACGTTCCCAAATTGGTGCAGGTTGTGGAATCGTAAGGGGATTTGTTGACTGTCTGGAAGGCTCCTGGGGTGACGGGAAAATCACGGGAAAGAGCGTATCCCGTGACATAGGCATTGCCGGCCGGGTCGACCGCAATGGAGTTTGTGAAGTCTGAAATCGTGCCGCCCAGGTACGTGGAGTAAACAAGCGCGGAGCCTGTGGGATTGAGCTTTGAGACAAAAGGCGTGCTATCCCCCATCTCATACTTGGCTACTTCCAAAGCATTGTTAATTGTCTGAAAGGCGTTCGGTGTCACGGGAAAATCACGTGAATAGGCGTTGCCCGTCACATAGGCATTGCCGGCGGAATCGATGGCGATGGCAGCGGCAGTGTCCCCCCAGCCATAATTTATGCCGTAACCACCGAGGTATGTGGAGTAGACGAGCGCGGAACCTGCCGGATTGAGCTTGGAAATGAAGAGATTGAAGCCCCCGAGAAAGCCGTTGGCCTTGTTGGTCGTCTGATAGGCATTGGCAGTGAGGGGAAAATCAGTGGATGTGGCGCTTCCCGCGACGTAGGCATTTCCGGCGGAATCGACGGCAATGCCTACGGGAACGTCGCCGTAGGCTGGCCCTACCACTCCAATGGGGCCGCCGCTGCCGCCCAGATAAGTCGAGTAAACGAGAACCGAGCCAGTGGAATTGAGCTTGGCCATGAAGGCATTGATTACCCCACTCGTGCCGTTTTTTATTTTCTGGAAGGCGCCGGCGGTGACCGGGAAATCGACCGAGGGCGTGCCGCCGGTGACATAGGCGTTTCCGTCGGCATCGATGGCCAGGTTGGTGATGCCATCCGCGCCGCTGGTGCCGCCAAGATACGTTGAATAGATGAGCGCGGAGCCTTTCGGATTGAACTTGGTGATGAAGCCGACACGGCCAGGGGGCGTGCTGCCATTGGTCTGTTGGAAGGCGCCGGATGTCACGGGAAAATCAGTCGATGAAGTGGCTCCGGCGACGTAGGCGTCTCCAGCAGCGTCGACGGCGATAGCGATGCCGGCATCCGAGCCGCTGCCTCCGAGATAAGTGGAGTAGGCCAGAGCGGGATCGATGACGAGCTCGCGGGTGTGGTCGTAGCCGTCGAGGGTGAATCGGACATCGTTGCGGGCGAGAAGCTGGAAGCGGCCGGGGACAGGTTCGCGGAGGCCGTCTCTGAGCTGATAGACGACGGGCTTGTGGAAGGCGATTTCGCCATTCTTGCCTTTGACGGTGAGGTCACCTGAGGAAGTGAGGCTGAGGTGTTGCGCTCCGGCGAAGTGCAGGCGGAGGGGTTTGGCGTCGGCGTGGGGAGCGACGACGAAGTCATACTCTAACTGGCGCTGGTTGCCGTAGTAGACGAGATCCACGCCGGGATAAACGCCGCTGTATTTCACCCGCGCATACGTAGGAACTCCGGCATGCCACTTCGCCGGGTCGTTGCCAATTAAATAGTTCGCCTTGCCCGGAAGCTCGTCCGCGCCGCTCACTCGAACATCAGGACGTGACCCGGCGAGCTCCATCCGGATCACATCTCCCTCCACGGCCCATCCGACGGAAGGCTTCGCCCCTTCGCGCTTCGAAAGCGCCAGCACTGCTGTCTGGTCCGTTAGGAAAAGTGAATAGCCATTACCGTGCGAAAGAAACTTCACACTCGAATCGCTCTGGCCCTGGTTCACCTCAAAGCTAAGTGGGACGCGACCGAAATCGCTGGGGACCCGGGCCTCAGCGCTGGACTTCAGCAGTGGCTCCAAGGCACGCGAGTTCTGAGCGATTCCAGTCGGCGTGACGATTAATGGAAATGACAGGGATGCGAGAGACAGAAGGCTGAGCAAAACCCGAATCTTCATAAACCCTCCGAACAGATTCAGTTGAGGGCGAGGGAAGAGCCTCAGATGTCGCAGACGAGAACCAATAACCGTTCTATCGGAGGCCAGTAGAATCCGGCAAAGTTTGGCAGCATGGGAAGCATAAGTCAAACCAGCTTCGGCCTAAAAATAATAAACCGCTTACTTTCCATGACTTACTCCTGACTCTTGTCCTGGGCGAACCCATGCATTTGACGATCGCTGATCTCTCCTGAGGGAAGCAGCCGAAGAGGAAACCCGGCTGTATCCGGCCGAGCTTTAAGTTTTGATTGCTGAACGTTGTCTTCGAAGTCGACACGCAGTGTCAATTGCCGTTTGCCGGCATTCTCCGCGGTCTGCGTTTAACCATGCCAGTACTTACGCCCGTTATTTCCGTATTGCGGTGACCCGGCAATTTGACGGATCGTTCGGCGTATCGAACTCTTCGCTGATGACAGCAGACGAAGTTCAAGCATTGGTCCGTGCTCAGAGCACCGGGAATCTCACCACTGTGAATGACCACCACATCTCTTTGGCGGACGCGCTGGTCGCGCCACAAATGATTTCCCTGATCGCACGTCAGGTCAAAAACGGGCGCGTAAAGGACGAGAACCTGAATGTTTGGCTTGTGTGCCAAGAAACCGGCCTGATGGGTACAAGATTGTCCTGCGCGATGACGGATCGCAGTTTGGCCTTGCGTCGTTTGGTTTTCCACGCGACAAGTTTCCAGTATTGGTTGGGTGGTATAAAGATTTGCTAACAGCGTTCCTCGGCATGTAGTCGGGCCGACAACCTGAGTTTCGAGTGGTATGTCGCTAGCCTACATCGGAACCGCCTCGAGCACGGCGCAACGGGATGAGCTCGAGCATCGTTCGAGGCGGTTTCGATTAGGAGACAAGAAATTGCCGATGAAGCGCACTCTCCGGGCCCATAACACTCCGAGTATGGCACAACCGAGCGTCCGCGGCGCCTGCGGCTTCGTTCCGGTCGGCGATGCGGAAGTAATGTTGAGGATGGGGACGTAACTTCCGACTCTCCGTTTGTCATCAGAATGGTGGAAAAGGTGTGGCGGAACATATGCCAGCCGATATGCTTCCGAATTCCCGCGCGCTGCGGCAGGCCGAAGGACGCGGGAAAGCAGGATATCTGGCCAATAAGGGCTCTTGCCGAGGGTGTGCGGGCTCGCGACACCCAATCACTAGGCTGCCCGTAAGCGTGCCGAGCTGGGGGAGAGGACGAGGGAACGATGTTCCACGCTTCCTCGAAGAGGGCTTCTTGGGTGCGCCACCAAAATCTGAGCAGTTTTCAAGTTGCCCGTGATCCGGCAGCAAGAAAACGCCGTATTGACATACCATTTCGGAAGAACTTATTGTTTTTTCCCTGTCATTGCTGCTCCGCTCAGGTGAAGAATCAACGTCGAAACGTGATCGGTCGCAGTCGGTATGAATTCGATCTGTGCGTCCATGGCACGCGTAAAGAACTGTGGGTGACCGTTGATCTCTCCTTCGTAAGAGAATTGCAACGGCGGCTGTCCCGTTGCCAGCACGACCAAGCCCTCGTCCGATGCTGTTATGTTGAGCGATAACTGCGCCGAGACTTGGTAGTCTCCGACAAACTTTGAGAGTTCACCTTTCGCGATCGGCACCGCAACTCTCTGCTTAGCAAGTGTGACCGTTTTTCCCAGTGTCACGTCGAGTAGTTTGGCAGCCATTTTATCCGGCGCATCGCCGCTTACATTGGACAGGGCAATGACAGCGATATTGCGGGCCGGAACGTAAATCATGTAGCTGTTGAAACCTTCAATGCTGCCGCCGTGTTCAACCACTTCCATGTCGTCTTTGCGACTCACAAAGACGCCGCAGCCATAGTTCCCTTTAGTGGCCGTCGTCATCTGCTTCAGTGATGAGGCAGACAGAACCTTTCCGCCAAATAGGCCCCGTTCCCACCGCAGCAGATCCCCAGTTGTCGAGTACATGGAGCCGGTAGACCACCCCACAGACATTGATTGGGAACGCACGGGAACAATGCCTTTCGAGCCGGGCTGGTAACCTTCAGCTCTTTCAGGCAAGATCAGGTCGTCGTCGTCGAGCCCTGAATCTTTCATCCCGAGGGGTACAAGAATGCGCTCTTGTAAGAGATCCACATAGCGTTGGCCGGTCACTTTTTCCAGGATGATACCGAGCAACGCATAGTTGGAATTGCTGTACTCCCACTGTGTTCCAGGCAAGAAGTTCAGAGGCTTGTCTTTGAAAAGCTCCATTTCCTCGGCGGGTGTGTGAAAAACCATCCGCCATTCAAAGAATCGTTTGTCGAAGATGAAGTTTGGGACGCCCGAGGTGTGATGTAGCAGATCGGCAACTGTTATCTTGTCCCATGTCGCCGGCGAGTCAGGCAGATATTTGCGGATAGGATCGTCCACGGAAAGCTTGCCATCTTCTTGCTCCAGGAGAACGAGCACCGCGGTGAATTGCTTTGTCATCGAGCCGATCCTGAACTTTACGTCCGGAGAATCGGGAATATTCCACTCCATGACTGCTTTTCCGTAACCCTGGTCGAGAAGTATGTCGGAGCCCTTTGCCACTCGGACCGCACCCATGAATGCATCATCCTTGGCGAACGAACGTGCTACCTCATCCAAACGCTGCTTGGTCGAGTTCGGCTCGACAGAATCGGCTTGGGACGGCGTAGAAACTCGCAGGCTACATGGAGTCTCCTTGTGAATTGTGGATGCGGTTATGCCGCTGGTTTGAGCCAATGTTGTTGCATAGCACACAACGCAAATCGCTGCTAATAAGTAAGTATCTTGGCGCTTGAGACAAGCGCGGCTCTTCGAGCTATTCATTCAGCCTCCTTTCGTTGCAAGGGAGGTACCGCGTTCCCGGGTGTAATGAGGAGAGCCTGAGAGGAAAGACCTACACCCATTCCGCAAGTCTGACTCCCTCTCTTACCGAGTCGTCATATCTTGAAACCGGTGGGTGCACAGGAAAACGCGATGAATCGCGGTGGGCGGCCGCACTGCGGGCAGATTGTTTGCCCCTGAGATAACGCTAGGCCGCCTCCACTGCAATACATGGGCACCTCCATGCGGTGATCAAGTAGCCACGGCAATCGGTCTAGGTTGTGGCTGTGCTTTGTAAGCGTTGCTGAAGCGGACGCGAATGAGCCAATAGATCATCACGGGGAACGGCAGGAGGGCAAGTCCGGTCAGGAAGATGGAGCCGCGCAGGAAAGCAGGAAAGACCTGCTGCTGGCCGAGGAAGAAGGAGCCTGTAGCGATGAAGAGTCCAAAGCACATGCGCCAGAGGTGACGCGAGATTCGCGGTCTGCCGGTGATGCCACCGCGAGCGAGCATGTGGATGTCTCCGGCGGCGGCGAGCAGGAGGACGGCTGCCATGAAGAAGCACATGGCAGCAGGGGCGTTCTTGTCGGGATGGTGGAGGGTCCAGACGCCGAGCGTGATGATGGCGGCCGCTCCGCCGGCGCCGATGAGAAGTGCGGCGAGGTCAAGCCGGCCTATGCCCCGACGGCGGCCGGCGAGCCACGCCGTGGTGATCATGTAGAAGGTGATGATGCTGCCGATAATGTTGCCGTGCTGCGACTTCATGATTGCGAGACAGAAGGCACTGGAGGCCAGGGTAAGCATCGCGGCGGTGAAGATATTTCCAGAGGCGCGATGTAGGCGGCTGCCCTTGCGGACGGCAATAGCGAATGTGCCGGACAGCAAGCCGACGGTGCCAGCGAGAATGTGGAGAATCAAGAGCGGGAGCCGCATGCTTCCACATCCTTTCGGCATTGACCGCTTCAATAAAGAAGGATCGCTGCAGCACACGTGCTCAGGCAATCATTACATCTGCGTTTAGAGAAAGCTGTCTCTTTTGATACACCTCTGCAATTGCGCCGTTTAACACTGCGGAATATGTGTCTCAGATCGCTGGCAAACGTGAAATAGCCCGAGCGCAGTCGTTTTACTTCTGGCGGAAATGCGCCTCCGCTATCACTAAGAGGCCAATGCGCTTATTGACAGATTGTGGTCGCGTTGTTTGGATGATAAGTCAGTGAGGAGCACGAGGTGTTGCCTAAGCTGAACTCAGCGGCGACGCTGATTCAGAGAACAACCTCGGAGGCTCCTCAGAGTCTTCTCGTGGGCCTTCGGCCCCCTAAATAGATTCAGAAACTTGCTTTTCAGAGGGAAGATTCGTTCTTCTTCGAGCAGACCCCGGCGGCAAGCTATGGTCGAGATAGTCTTGGTGCCATTGTGCCCGCCTCAGAGTATGACTTCGGCAGCTGCGAGAGATCGATTGATGGCGTGCCGGGCTTGCAAAAGCCCCGGCTCGACCTCGTTGGTGAGAGTGTATGTTTTGGGCATGCCGAGCCGAGCCGGGGTCCAATTGAATGGAGGGCAATGAGCCATGGCGAACCGGAAGCGGACTACTTTCGAACGTATTAACCTGGAGCGAATGAACCGGAGACAGCGGCGTGAGTTGGGGCAGCGGTTGGAAAAGAGCGATCCTGGTCTGGAGATTGTGCATCCGCACGCGGCGGGGATCGACGTGGGCAACCAGAGTCACTTTGTCGCTGTGCCCGGCGATCGGGATGCCCAGCCGGTACGGGAGTTCGGCTGCTGGACCGGTGATCTGGTGAAGTTGTCCCAGTGGCTGAAAGCAGGCGGGATTCAGACGGTACTCGTGCAGGCAACGGGGGTGTACTGGATTGCCCTGAAGGACATTGTGGAACAACACGGAATCGAAGTGGTGGTGGCCAACGCGCAGCACACCAAAAATCTGCCTGGGCGCAAGAGCGACGTTCAGGAATGCCAGTGGCTGATGAAGCTGCATACCTACGGACTGGTGCGGGGCTCCTTTCAGCTGGCGAAGGACATGCAGGGAGTGCGGGCGGTGTGGCGGCTGCGAGGTCGGCACGTGGAGGAAGCAGCGCGAGCGGTGCAGCATATGCAGAAGGCGCTGACGCAGATGAACGTGCAGTTAGCTAACGTACTCAGCGACATCAGTGGCAAGAGCGGGCAGGCAATCATCGGAGCGATCCTGATGGGAGAGCGTGATCCCGACAAGCTTGCAGAACTGTGCGACCGGCGGGTGCTCGCTTCGCCGGCGGAGGTGGCTGAGAGCCTGCGGGGAAACTGGCGGGATGAGATGCTGTTTGAGTTGGGTCAGGCGAAAGAAAGCTATCAGTTTGCGCTGCAGCAGATCCAGTCCTGCGACCGGAAGCTGGAGAGCTATCTGAACGTGCTGCCCGCACGGCAGGTGGAGATCACGCTGCCATCGCCGGCCACGGCGGTCAGGGCGCGGAAAGCTCCTCGTCAGCGGGGGCATACCCCGGACATTCCCGGGCTGCGCGATCAACTGGTACGCATCTGCGGCGTGGATCTAACCACCATCGACGGCATCAGCGTCATCACGGCGCAGACCATCCTGGCGGAGATCGGCACGGACATGAGCCGTTTTCCGAGCGAACAAGACTTCGTCAGCTGGCTGGGACTGACGCCCAGCCGCGATCTTAGCGGCGGCAAGGTCGTCCGGGTGGTGCGCCGCAAGGTGCCAAGCCGCGCCGCGCTGGCGCTCCGCATGGTCGCAACTGCACTGCGGTGCAGTAACAGCTATCTGGGGCGCCCGCTACCGGCACCTGCAGAAGCAGCTACCCAGCAAAGCTTCCGCTGTCAAAGCCATGGCTCGTTACCTGGGCGTACTCGTGTATCGCTTGCTGACGAAAGGACAGGCGTGGGCGGATCAGGGAGCGGCGAGGTTCGAGCAAAAACGCAAAGCGCTGAACCTGGCCTCACTGCAGGCCCGGGCTCTCGCCAGCGGATACCGGCTGGTCCCTGTAACCGCCGCGTAAATCGCCATCATCCCCTCTTCTTCTCAGCTGGCCTGCACGCTGGCAGGTCCATGGCGAAACTGTGTCCGCAGCACGCGATGCTACACGCTGCGAACCCAGAAAGCCTCCTATATATAGAGACCTTCGTTC
>Ga0206966_1036_pt1 | contig 45561 bp, 40 predicted proteins | sample Alteio_BWOrgHeat_23_FD_152970 | JGI IMG/M metagenome (GOLD analysis project Ga0206966, IMG submission 152970) | Enriched cells from forest soil in Barre Woods Harvard Forest LTER site, Petersham, Massachusetts, United States -... | ecosystem: Environmental > Terrestrial > Soil > Temperate forest >...
CATGCCCGGGTAGTTCGTCGTCCTCCGCGAGCGGGAGCTCGGGCGCTGCTTCGGGAGGCAATGCGAGCGCGTCGAGCACGCCGACTACACCACCGGCGCAGGGTCCGATCTCGATGGCGTCTGTGGCGGTAGTCGCGGGCACAGTGGAACAGTTTCCACCGGACCTATTGGTTTACGCCGACCCGATTCCAGGCGACGACGCGCTCGTCAAAGAACGCAACCGGGTAATCGCGCAGCTGGATCTTCCAAGGCCGGAGATGATCCTGACGGCTTGGGTCACGCAGGATTCGTCGCGGAGTCCTGAAACCGTTGGCGCGTTTAACAACATGATTAAGAACATAGTTGCTGACTACGATTTGCAGTTCGGTGAGGTGGTGCGCCGGGGATGGGAGAGCGTCAAGGATCAGATGCTCGCCTGCAGATATTTTGACGAAGCATTCCGGAGTTACATCGAAGATGAATTTATTACCGACGGCGGGATGGCAGCGGCGGGCGGGACGACGACACAAGCGTTGTCTCAATCATTTCTGGACTCCAGCCAAGCCAACCCACACTGGCCCTTACAGAGACCCGATCTCGGAATTTGCGGACCTAACCGATACTGCCTCGGTTACAACCAGCTGTTCCATCCACTGAAGCCGGCATTGACAGACTTAATTCTGACGATTGTCGCCGCGAAGAATCCGCCCGACGTGGCTCAAAAGGCGGTAACAGCGGTTCAGGGCGATGCGCCGCCTGCCTTGTTCGAGTCGCAGTGCGATGGCCTGGAAGACGTTCAAAGAAAGCGTTGCCGAGCGATTTGGGAAAACATGGAGGCAGGGACGCAGTCACGTCTTTCTACTTTCCCCGACTGCGCGAGGCGTGATTTTGAGGGAATTATGGGATCGTTTCTCTTATCCAACGATGCCCGGGTGCATCTGGAATGTTTCCTCGATCAGGCGGAACTACTGGATCCGAACAAGACTCGACCCACCTTGATTGGACTGACTCGCGCCGCCATTGCGAATTTCCTTTTTAACTACAAAATCAGCCAACAGTACCCGCACGAGTTTGAGCCGTTTGACCTGAGTAACAGCGCCGACGCCCTGAACAATGCCCTAAGCCCATTGATCGACTCCTTCAATCGCGATCTGTGGACCTATCAACTATTTATTCGGGCCGACATGCAGTATCGCGTGGAGCAGTTGAACTCCGACACTGACGGCCGATGCTGCGTGAAGAAGGTTTTCGGACTCGATAAGCCGTCGTTTTTCAACGACGGGTTGGTCACGGTGCGGACGATTTCGGGGCAGTCGACAACGGTGAATACCACGTCGCAGAGTTATCTGAATGCAAGCTCGGCGCCTCAATTGTCCGCGATTCTCAATTCACTTGCCGGACTTGCAGGAGGAGGTGCTGGCGGTGGCGGAGGTGGCGGCGGTTCGACAGGGACGAGTGGCACAACGACAACGACCACTACAACGACTAGTGCAGGAGGTGGCGCGGCGCCTTCGCCTTCGACCCCGAAACCGGTCGGGAACTACGCGCAGATCGCCGGCGCGCTCGCAAACTACCAGACGACCTATGCACAGATTGGGCGACAACTGAACTTCACGGCCACGCCGAGGAGCCTGAACACGGCTTCGTCCGCGGAGATTACGGTAACGCTTAACGCTGACGAGTCGGCCAGCGGCCCTCTGTACACTGGAGGAGGCTCGAGTGATCCGGCGACCAATACCTCGCGCGTGGCGAGCCACGACACGACGACGCGGGTGCGAGTCGATTCAATCAAGCTATTCGAAATTTCGTCGTTCTCCGCGATTGTCGAGCGGTCGCACTCCCGGTTCCCACTTCTACCTCCGTTTGTCGAAATTCCTTACATCGGCACGTTAGCGGGAATACCTCTCGGGAGTGCGAAGGAATTCCATACGAGCAGCGCGATCATCAGCGCCTACGTGATTCCCACGGCGACGGATATCGCGAACGGATTACCGGAGGCGCAGGATCTGATTGTTGACGGGCTGAATGCCGGGGATTGTAGCGTCATTGTCGAATACCGAAGACCCACCGCCGATAAAGCGTGTGTGTTCCGTCCGATGCTGTCACTACGTGACGCGGGTCAAGTCACCATTTCTCAGTTCAACAAAACGTTCGTTGGATGCCTTGCCAATGAATCATTGAAGATAAACGCGATCCCGTGCTCCAACTTGACCTTCAGGGACGCGCTTCACGTGCTGTCCAACTAAACCATCTCGTCGAAGACATCTCGCGAGACGCGGGGAGGTGAGGTTTCATGGGTTCCGGGCCTCTCGCTGCATCTCGATCGACAGAAACAACGCCTCCGCAACGCGTGGCGATCATCGGCGTGCATGGCGTAGGTGATCATGCGCCCGGCGCGACCGCCAACGCCATCGCCGACCTGCTGCTTTCGCTGCCGTCGTATGAGCCTGGCGCGCCGACGCCCAGTGCGCACAAACAGTTTTCGCCGTTTGACTCGACGTCGCTGCGAATCCCGGCCGAGCCAGTCCTCCTGACTAAAGCGCAACGCGAGAAGGCCGACAGCCGGGATATCGAGCGCTCGTGGTGGGACGCATGGGACGAATCAAGCACGGATTTCGGCAATTGGCTCAGCAGAAGGAGTCGAGCCGATGAGTTTACGGAGAGAACGGAAGCCGGAGTTCAGTGGAGCATCAACCTGCTTTGGCATTATCAAGGCGGCGGCGAAGGGAATCAGTATGTAACGAACCGGCTTGAAGGGAAACGCGAGCAAACACACGGCGCGCCGGAACAGTCTATCCACATTTACGAGGTGCTGTGGGCGGACATCGTGCGGCCAGCGAGTTCGATTCTTGGGTTTCTGCTCGCTCTGTTTCAACTCGTTCTTCACGTGCCGAGTTTGAGTCGGCTCGCACTGGATTCCAAGCGATGCCAGGAACCCGAATGGAGGCTACTCCGGAAGTTTCACACGTACGCGTGCCGCGTTCTGCAGGTGTTTTTGCCTACGGTTCAGGTGATGCTGCTGATCGAGCTGCTCGCTGCTGCGCCCACGATCGCAAATCTGGAAGGCGCAGCCAAGCTCATCGCGGCGGGCATCGGGTTCTTGGTGACGATTGGGTGGGCGTGGCTGCTCAGCGAGCTGAATTGGTTTCCGTCGTCTCCGTCCACGCGGCTTCGCTGGGTGATTACGGTGCTTACGCCGGGCGTTTTGGCGAGTTGCCTGGTTCTTTTGGCGGGCGATTCAGGACCGCAGCTCGGACTCACGCTGTGCGTGTGGATCTTTGGAGCGATCGTCCTGAATTTTGTGATCGATGCCTACCAGAGCACGAGAAGCGGAATTGCACGAGCGGGCTGGAGCGCGTACGCCGCGACAATCGCCGCGTTCCTGCTTCTCAGTTGCGTGAATTATTGTGCGGGGGATGCACCCGTCCAGATGGCACATTTCTGGCTCGCGCAGTGGCTGATCGCTATTTTGCGTTGGCTTTGGATCGGCATGGCCATCTGTGCGTTCGGCGCGGCTATCCTCGGCGAGCATCTTTCGAGATCGGGATCGGAGGCGGAGAAGGCCGAGGCCTGCGCGGCGGTGCGAACGAGCCGGCTGGGGCTGGCACTGCCGCTATTTCTGTTTGTGGTGTGCACGGGTGTGATTTGGGCGGGACTTTTTTCGGTGGCAGATCGAATCGCGGCGACGAAGAAAGCGGATTCGGCTTCCGCGGCGCAGAAGTGCTGCGAAGAGGACGCTGCCAAGCCCGGCCATATCGCTGCCGCAAGCGAGTGCGCGGACGATGTGTCGCCGGCCGAAGCGCCTGCGTCCGGAAATGAAGCGGCGGAAACGGAGACGGAAGGTTCCAGCCCCTGCCCGCCTGCGGCGAAATGCTGCGAAAGCAAAAAATCGAAGCCCTACATCAGCGCGGAGGTCAGTCTCGCGGGTAAAGATGCACCCGGCTCTGAATTCATTCCGTGGCGCGGCCATGTTGATTTGTTCCCATACGCCGGCGCCGTTTTCGGCGGCGGCGACGGCTGCGGCGGGAAATGCGGCGAAGCGGACTATCTCCGGGCGTCTTTGTCCTGGGGGATGGGTTACGGCACTCCGATCATGGTGATCGTGGTGATGCTCGGGTTGCACATCCTTATCTTGTGGGCGCTTCCCTCGGCGCTAACCGAGAAATTCCCGCCGCGCATTCCAACAGCGAGATTGAAGCGTTTGCAGGTCAATGAGCCGCCGCGCCGCTCGACCGATGAAGGATCGGTGTGGCTGGGCAATTGGGTATCGCGCGGGCTGGACTCGACGGCGTTCATCACGTTTCTGATTTGGGGCGCGGTGTTTGTGATTCCGATCGGGTTCCTGTTTCACTTTGATTCGCGCGTCTCGCTCGAAACTGTGACGCAAAAAATAGTTTGCGCGGCGATTTTGGTGACGGCGTCGGCGGGCGGACTCGCCGCTGTCGCTCGTTACGCGAGCCCGGTGATGCGTTGCATTTTAGACGTCGATACCTACATGCGCACCGGACCCGAGGAAGGTAATCCTCGGTCGCTGATTTTCGAGAGGTACGTGTCGCTGTTGCGGTATGTGGCGAATTTCAAGGACGCCGATGGCCAAGGTTACGACAGGATCGTGATCGTGGCGCACAGTTTGGGAGCCGTGATTTCGGCGGACCTGCTGTGCTTGTTGAAAAATTTGAAGTCCGACGAAGAATTGGCCGCGCTCGGATATTGCGGCGGAGCGGGGAAGACGCGGATTCCCGTCAGTCTTTTCACAGTCGGGAATCCCCTGCGGCAGCTCTTGAACCGCTTTTTTCCGTACTTGTATCAATGGGTCAGTGAATACCCAGAGAATGGAGGCAAGCCGCTGCCGCCGGTTGCTTCCACTCCGCCCGAACACATCGCCGTCGCCGCATTGCCCGATCCTGATGACCTCGGTATCGCCCAGTGGAGCAATGCATATCGCAGCGGCGATTATGTGGGCCGGTCGTTGTGGCTCGACGGGTGGTACCAGCGAAAGCAACACAAAGAAGACTCCGATGAAAAATCATCGGAACAGAGCAAGCGGCCTGACTTGCTGGGTGAGCCAACGAAAGTCCAAGACAGTGCTGTGGCGCCGAGGAGAATTGAGTTTTGTATCGGTGGCGGGGCGCACACGCACTACCTGGACGATACGGCTCCGGACATCGCGCGGCATCTTGCATATTTATTGGAGTAGAACGGTTCCTTCGGTTTGACCTCGTGTGCGCGGCGACTTCGGCGCTAGTCAGAGCGTGTGTCAGACAAGAAGTAAGTGCTCGCACATTTCGAAAAATGCAGATGCCGCTGTCAACTTGCCCATCGGGCTGACCGTCGCGCTTCGGTGCAGCTCACGGAAAGGCACAATCGAAGGCACACAGAAAATATTTCTATGCCACACAGGACACTCTAACTGGTGGGTGGTGGCGGTGAGAAGTTTTGTAGATGCAAATCGATGGCTCAACCTGCGACCAACTAAGAGTTGGTCGCGCTCAGACTCGAAAGTCTAAGCTACATCCCGCTTCGCGGGACTAAGGCGCACGGCGCGCGCAAAGAAAAACGCGCCGGAAACGTCTCCGGCGCGTTTGTGATTGCCGCGTTGGCGCGGCTGATTTTTGTGGAGCTTACTGAGCGGCTTCGACCTTCTTGAGAGCCGGCTTCGGGATCTGCCAAATCAGGCCGGAGTCATCCGCGTTGTTCGGGAAGAACATCGCCGACTTCTGGCCCGAGGGCAGAAGCACGATGTCCGCGCGGCGGTTGTAAGCGTACCAGTTGCCCGTCAGGTTCTTGGCGCGAGCCTTGGGGGCCGCGTTCGGGTTGGTGTCTTCCAGGTCCTTCACTTCTTTTTTATCGAGCAAGCGATCCTTACCGTATGCAGCGGTCTGGATCTTGTCGGCGGAGATGCCCTGGTCAACCAAGAACTGCTTGATGCGTTCGACGCGGCGTTCGCTGAGGTCCTGGTTGAATTCCTTGCCACCACGGACGTCGGCGTGCGCTTCGACCGAAAGCTTCGCATCCGGATCGTATTCGAGATACTTCTTGAAGCCGTCGGCCAGCGTGGCGAGTTCGAGCTGTTGGCTCTTCACCAAGCCGACTTGCGGGTTCTTCTTATCCGGGTAGTCCGTCGGGTAGAACACGGACTGAAGCACGACGGTCGGGATCGGTTCGATCGAACCGGTCACATGAACCGCGGCAGTCTGATCGTTCGAGCCGCCGCAAACGTTCGTCGCGTGCAGAACGTAGTTGCGGTTCTCGTCCACGGGACCGATGTCGGTCTTCGAGGGATCAGCCTTGATGGCTTGCGAACCGTTGAGGTCCACCTTGCCGATCGGATCGAGCGTGGTGCTGTCCGCGTTGCTGGTGGTCCAGGTGAGCGTGCCGTTGTCGTCGGTGATGACCTTGTCGCCGATCTTGCGGTAGTGCAGCTCGGTCGGGTTCGCGGTGAGCGTGGCGTCAACCTTCGTGTTGACGTTCAACGTGGTCGAGGCCGTTGCCTTGCCGCCAGGGCCGGTGCCGGTCAGGTTGTAAGTGGTGGTGGCGCGCGGCGAAACAGTCTGCGAGCCGCTCGGGCCGCCGGCAGTGACGCCGTTGTCAATCGTGGTGTCCACGACGTCGGCGGTCTGCCAGGCGAGCTGCGAAGGCTGGCTGCAATTGATCTGCGCCGGCGTAGCGGTGAAGCTGCCGATTTTCGGCGGAGCTACGACGACTTGAGCCGAGGCGATACCCGCTTCGAAGCGCGGAAGCGGAGCCTTGGAGTTGACGTGATCGGCGTGCGGCCAGGTCTTGGTTTCCACTTGGCCGTTCTTGGTGACGTGGATGATGGTCTTCTTATTGGCTTCCACGGTCACGGTGCCGGTGTAGAGTTCCTTGTCGTCACGCATGATGGTGACGGCGTGCTGGCCCGGGGGAAGGAGCAATTCCTGGTGCCAGTCCCAGTCGTGGTTGAATTCGTCCACGTTTCCGACGAAGTAATCCACTTTCTTGCCGTTCAAAAGGACGGCGGCCTTGCCCTGGGGCTTAAATTCGATCATCAGGTACCCGTACGGTCCGGGAACCTTGTCACCGTAGGCCTCGAGGTTCACGACGAGGTCGGTGGACTTGCCGGCGGTGATGGTGACGTTCTGCGAAAAGATCTTGTAGCCGTAATTCACGACAACCACGGTGTGATTGCCGGCGGGGAGGGAATAGGAATGGCTGCCTTCTTTGATAGCCTTGCCATCCACAAAAAGGTAGCCCTGTGGCGGGGTGACCTTTAGTTTAAGTTTCCCGTCCTGCGCGAAACTCGCGTGTGCGCACAGCGCGAAAGCGGTCGCGAGACCGAGAATCTTTGCGATTCGTAGCATCTTTCTATCTCCTGATACTGCTGTAGGCGTATTAGTTGTTTGCGCTCCCCGTGCCCGTCGGGGATGCATAGGCTTGGACGGCATACGTTACTTTCGTAAGCCTACTTCTGTCAACGCTTTTCAGAGAAAAAGCAATAGATGCTGCAACACGATTCTAAGACAGGACGCACCGTCGGGTCCCAGTTTGGGCAACGCGGGCGAGACGAACAATCGGGTAAAAACCTGATACGGCGATTGTGATGCGCGGGCGCTCAGGCAAACAGGTAGCGAAGATTTTGGCGGCGGTTACGGTTCGCGGTGCGATGCTGCGGGGCGCGGCGAGGCGGGAGAAAAGTTTACTTGGTGGGACGAACTGCGGCACGCGATTTGTGATTTAATCGGGCGCGCGTTCGCGTCGGTTGAGTGGCGATTTTCAAATTGGGAAAGCGGGAGGCGCGAAGGCCCGGGGCGACGATTCAGAACGATTTAGGAAAACGATGAAAGCGATCCTCTACAACGAGCACGGCGGACCGGAAGTTTTAAAGTACACGGACGCCCCGAAACCGGCGATTGGCGCGAAAGAAGTTCTAGTACGCGTGCGGGCGTGCGCGCTGAATCATCTCGATCTCTGGATTCGGAAGGGCATTCCCGGGCAGAAGACTCCGATGCCGCACATTCCGGGCAGCGACATCGCGGGAGAAGTGGTGGAGATCGGCGCGGGCGTTACGAATGTGGCGGTGGGCGACCACGTGATGCTGCAGCCGGGAATTTCGTGCGGCATGTGCGACAAGTGCCTGGCGGGCGCGGACAATTTCTGCCGGACGTACACCTTGTTTGGGCAGGGCGAGGATGGCGGGTGCGCGGAGTTTGTGAAGTCGCCGGCGGTGAACTGCGTGCCGATTTCGAAGGAGATTCCGTTTGAGGAGGCTGCGGCGTTTCCGCTGGTGTCGATTACGGCGTGGCACATGTTGATGACGCGAGCGCAGCTTCGCGCGGCGGAAACGGTGCTGGTGCTTGGAGCGGGCAGCGGTGTGGGAACGGCGGCGATTCAAATTGCGAAGGCCGCGGGCGCGCGAGTGATTGCGACGGCGGGCAACGATGCGAAGCTTGCGAAGGCGCGGGAACTGGGTGCGGATGAGGTGATCAATCACTCGACGCAGAAAATCGCGGACGAAGTGAAAAAGTTTACGGCGCGGCGCGGAGCACAGGTGGTGTTTGAGCATACGGGCGAGGCGACTTGGGACGACAGTATTCGTTCGCTGGAGCCGGGCGGCAGGCTCGTGACGTGCGGCGCGACGACGGGATTTAACGGCGCGCTCGATATTCGGTATCTGTTTACGCGGCAACTTTCGGTGCTGGGGTCGTTCATGGGCAGCAAGGCGGAACTTTTTCCGGCGCTGGAGTTGTATAAGCGTGGCAAGTTGAAGCCGGTGATCGACATTGTGCTGCCGCTGGAAAAGTGTCGCGAGGCGCATGAGCGGCTGGAGCATCGCGAGCAGTTCGGAAAAGTGGTGCTGCGTGTGGCGTGATGCATGTACACATTCACAGAGGGGGATGAGAACGGCATGAGGTCCACAGAGGAGAAGCGAGGATGTTGACGAACCCGCCGCCGTCGAAGGGCACGATGCCTGCCGATCCTGTGGCTGATCCGAAGCGAGCGGCGAAGCGGCGGTGGTCGATTTTTGGAATTGTGGTGCTGATTCTCGCGGGTTACATCTTTTTTGTTTTTTGGACGCGGCGGCAAGACAACGCGCTGATCCAGCGCGAGCACGCGGAGAAAGTGGCGGCGGAGCAGCGCGAGGTGGACCAGAAATCGATCGACGCGCTGGGCGGATCGGATTTCAAGATTTTGGCGTTCTACGCGTCACCGGGATATGTGGCCAAGGGCGACACGGTCGATTTGTGTTACGGCGTTTCGAATGCGAAGAGCGTGACGATCGATCCGCCGGTCGGCAATATCTGGGTTTCGACGAATCACTGCGTGCAGATTCATCCGACGAAGACGACGAAGTATGTGTTTACCGCGGACGATGGCAAGGGCAACAAGCAGACCGCGGATCTGACGCTGACCGTAAAGTAAGAACGAAAAATCGAGGCGAGCGATGGCGGACGAGAAAAGGTCGAACGGGCGGCGTGACTTTATTAAACGCGGCGCGGTGGGAGCGCTGGTGGCCGCGACGGGTGGAGCACGTCTCGGTGCTTCGGTAGCGTCGCGCGCTGCGGGAGCGGTTCCCGCTCCGGTGAGTGCGTTTGAACTCGACGAGATTACGTTTGGCGAGTTGCAGGACGGGATGAAGTCGGGGAAGTGGACGGCGCGATCGATCACGGAGAAATACCTCGCGCGGATTACAGAGATCGATGCGAGCGGGCCGACGCTGAGGGCCGTAATCGAGACGAATCCAGACGCTGTGGTGATCGCCGACGCGATGGATAAAGAACGCGCTGCGAAGGGAGCGCGCGGACCATTGCACGGTATTCCGATTCTGATCAAGGACAACATCGACACCGCGGACAAGATGATGACGACCGCCGGGTCGCTGGCGCTGGTGGGTGCGAAACCGCCGAAGGATTCTTTTGTTGCGCAGAAGTTGCGCGCGGCTGGCGCGGTGATTCTTGGGAAGACGAATCCGAGCGAGTGGGCGAATATCCGGTCGAGCCATGCGACGAGCGGATGGAGCGGCCGCGGCGGGCTAACGAAGAACCCGTACGCGTTGGACCGCAATCCTTGTGGGTCGAGTTCTGGTTCAGGCGCGGCGGCGTCCGCGAATCTTGCGGCTGGGACGATTGGCACGGAGACGGATGGGTCGATCGTGTGCCCTTCGTCTTCAAATGGAATTGTGGGCATCAAGCCTACCGTCGGACTGATCAGCCGCGCGGGCATCATTCCGATTTCGCATTCGCAGGATAGCGCCGGGCCGATGTGCCGCACCGTCACCGATGCGGCGACTCTGCTTGGCGCACTGACCGGCGTCGATGCAGACGATCAAGCCACGGCGGCGAGCGCCGGGAAGTCGCTGACGGATTACACGAAGTTTCTCGATCCGAACGGTCTGAAGGGCGCGCGCATCGGCGTGTGCCGGAAATTTTTTGGGTTCAGCGATCTCGTCGATGCGCTGATGGAGACTGCGCTCGACGCATTGCGCCGCGCGGGCGCGGTTCTCGTCGATCCGGCGGACGTGAACCTTGCGCCGAACGCGGGCGCGCTGGAATTCACGGTGCTGCTCTATGAACTGAAGGCCGATTTGAATGCGTACCTCGCGCGGCTCGGGCCGGGCGCGCCGGTGAAATCGCTTGCGGATGTGATTGCGTTCAACGACGCGCACAAAGAGCAGGAGATGCCGTACTTCGGGCAGGACACTTTTCTGAAGGCGCAGGCGAAGGGCTCGCTCGCGACGCAGGAGTATCTGGACGCGGTGAAGGATTTGCTCAAAGCCGGCCGCGACGAAGGCATCGACAAAACGATGGATGCGAACAAGCTCGACGCGTTGGTTGCGCCGACGGGCGGCCCGGCCTGGGTGACCGACCTTATTAACGGCGACAACGGCGCGGGCCAGACGTCTTCTGCGGCGGCGATTGCGCGGTACCCGAGCATCAGCGTGCCGGCGGGCACGGTGTTTGGACTGCCCGTGGGCATTTCGTTCTTCGGGCGTGCGTGGAGCGAGCCCACACTGATCAAGCTGGCCTACAGCTTCGAGCAGCTCACCAAGGTCCGCAAACCGCCCCAATTCCTGCCGACCGCCGACCTGACCGTGAAATAGCCTGCGCAGAGGGTTTTGCGGCGCGGCCATGCGTGTACTGTTCGGCACCATTAGTTGAATTTTCTCCGATTACTTAGTATCTATAGTAGTGATTTGGCGGTTAACCGCGTCGAATTTATCCGAAGTCAGTGGAGCCCTCCATGCGACCGACGGTACTTGCACTCATTTTCGTAAGCCTCACCGTCTTCTTGGCGGCCAGCTGTGGCAGCAACAACACCACGACCAATCCACCACCGCCACAGTGCACACCGGCTTCACCGCCGGCATTCGCCTACGCGCTCACGGGCAATTCGTCGAACATTGTCGCGAGCTTTACGCAGGACTCTTGCACGGGCGCGCTGGACGTTACGTCCCCGGCTTCGGTGATGACGGGTTTCAATTCGGAAGAAATGGTTGCGGACCCGAAGGGACGCTTCCTGTACGTCGCGAATATCGTCTCCAACGCGTCGGATCAGGCGACGATCTCGATGTACACGATTGACTCGACCACTGGCGCTCTGACGCCGACCAGTCCGCCGACCGTGCCCACGGGCTTCCTGCCGCAGGGAATCGGCATCGACCCGACGGGGCATTTCGTCTATACCGCGAACAGCGACGGCAACAATGTGTCCATGTTCACTGTCGATCAGACGACCGGCGTTTTGACGCCGACCTCGCCTCCGACGGTGGCGGCCGGCTCGAGCCCCGGTACTCTCGTCGTGCATCCCTCGGGCAAATACGTTTACGTCACGAATCAGGACGATGGCACGATCTCCATGTACAACGTCAACCCATTAACCGGCGTTCTGACGCCGATGAATCCGCCAACGGTGTACGGCGGATCGGGCTTTCAAATGACGATCGATCCGGCGGGGAAGAACTTGTACGCGCCGAACACCTACTCCAACAACACCGTCTCCCAGTTCACGATCGACCCAAACACTGGCGCGCTTTCGACCGATCCGGTCTCATCTGTTGCGACGGGCCAGCAGCCGGTCTGGATCGCGTTCACACCGTCCGGGAATTACGCCTACGTGGTGAATCGCGCGGACGCCACCGTTTCGATGTACAGCGTAAATTCCAGCACAGGCGACTTGGTTCCACTCTCGGCCGCTCCGATTGCGGCGGGCGGCCTACCCTGGCCGATTGCCATCGATTCACTAGGGAAGTTCGCGTATGTGGGTGACGAAGCTGGGTCGCAGGTTGTGATCTACACGATTAATGCGGACGGCACGCTGACAGGCGCAGGCGCTGCGAGTCCCGGTGCGGGAACGAATGATGTGGTGACCGTCGCGCCTCAGTGACATCGCCTGTTGCGCAGACTTTCCAGTTACCACGAGAGCGCAGCTCCCCATATTTCACTCTGGTTACAGCGCAGTGCACGGCACTTTGCGAAATGCGCGTGGCAATGCGAGACTATTTTCATGACCAAATCGACCAAACACATTGCATTAGCGGTTCTTGTTGGATGTTTTGCAACGGTAGGGACGCTGCGCGCGCAGGATTCGTCGGCTACGACGCCGGCTCCGAGTTCATCATCGAGCAGCGGTCCGGCTAGCACCACGGCGAAAAAGCAGTCCACGCAGACTGGCGCTGCTTCATCGACTGGCGCAGGCGCAAAAACGGGAACTGGGACGGCCGCACACAAAACCGGCACGGCCGCGGCGCCGCTGGTGCTGAAGACGGATAAACAGAAGCAGAGCTACGCGATCGGGCAGAGCATGGCGAAGAATCTGCAACGCGGCGGACTGACCACCGACGACGTGGATACGGCTGTGCTCGCACGCGGCATTCGCGACGCGCTTTCGAATGCGAAGCCTGCGATGACGGAAGACGAACAGCACGCCGCGTTGACGGCACTATCAACGACTGCACGCACAAAAGCGGAGGCGAAGAAGACAGTTATGGGCGCAGAAAACAAGAGGGCCGGCGACGCATTTCTCGCGGCGAACAAAGGCAAGGACGGCGTGGTGACGCTGCCGAGCGGCTTGCAGTACAAGATCATCACGGCGGGCACTGGCCCGAAGCCGGCGGCCACCGACACGGTCGTGTGCAACTATCGCGGCGTTTTGATCGACGGGAAAGAATTTGACGCGTCTGCCAAGCACGGCGGGCCGGCGTCGTTTCCGGTGAATGGCGTTATCAAAGGTTGGACGGAAGCGCTGCAGCTGATGCCTGTCGGCTCGAAGTGGCAGCTCTTCATTCCGCCGGACTTGGCGTACGGCGCGCAGGGTGCGGGCTCGGACATCGGACCCAACGCGACGCTGGTTTTCGACGTCGAGCTCGTCTCGATCAAGGGCAAGGACGCGAAACCGGCCGGCGGCACGAACTAGTCGCTCAGAGGCTGACGTTTCACGGTTTGCACGCCCGCACACGCCGATTGCTTTCCGCGCGGCGGGCGTGCAAAATGTTGCTAGGAGCACACCAGAGGCCATGTCCGTCGAACTCGCAAAGGGCGTAACGCTCGAACAGCCGGGACAGGACGCAAATTTCCTGAAAGATGAAGGAATTCTGTTTGCGTCGCTCGACAAAGTGGTGAACTGGGCGCGCCGCAGCTCGATCTGGCCGATGTCGTTTGGCTTGGCGTGCTGCGCGATTGAAATGATGTCGATGGCGTCTTCGCGGTACGACATCGCGCGGTTCGGCGCCGAAGTGTTCCGCGGTTCGCCGCGCCAGTCAGATTTGATGATTATTGCCGGTCGCGTGTCTGTGAAGATGGCGCCGGTGATCAAGCAGCTGTACGCGCAAATGCCCGAGCCGAAGTGGGCGATTTCGATGGGCGCATGCGCCACGTCCGGCGGCGTTTTCAACAATTACGCCGTGGTGCAGGGCGTGAATCAGGTGATTCCGATCGATGTGTATGTGCCCGGCTGCCCGCCGCGGCCTGAAGCGCTGCTCTTCGCGATCTTCCAGCTGCAGAAGAAGATCGACCGCGACCGCGGCAGCTTCCTGCGTTCCCTCAACATCAGCAGCAACAGCTGACGTCGCACAAAGTCAAAAGCAAAACATTTCACAGAGAAAACCGAGAACTGCGGAGGGCACGGAGACGTGTTCTTCGGATAAACGCGCTTGTGAGCGTGCTACTCGATGATTTCGGCAGTGGAACCGTCGTCGACTTCGAGGACGGTGCCGGGGGCGTCGTGTTCGCGGCGGGAGTAGCCCATGCCGATGGCGGTCTTGTCGCGCGGGGAATAGGCGGCGCTGGTGACGACACCGACTTCGCGGCCATCGGCGCGGAGGCGGGTGCCGTATGCGGGAGGCTCGGCGCTGGAAAACTTCAGGCGCACGCGAATGCGATTCACCTGGCCGCGCGAGCGAACGCGTTCTACGATTTCCTGTCCCGTGTAGCAGCCCTTGTTGAAATTGATGTGCGTGTCTTCCACGCGCGCTTCGTGCGGGATTACTGTGTCGTTGAAATCGGCGGGGTAAAAGGGAATGCCGGATTCCAGGCGCAGCGCTTCGAATGTGGTGGTGCCGATGGCGGTGCCGCCGCGCGAGGTGACGAGCTTCGACAAATTTTCCCAAAGCTCAGGAAGCAGTTTGCGCGAGGCGAGAATTTCGACGCCGGGGGATTTTTCGCGCGGGCCGAATCGCGAGCGGCGGACGATCTCGCACGGAATGCTGTCGATGTGGACGGCGCGGATCGCAAGTTCGGGCATGTCCGCGATGCCGAGATTGTAGGCGTGATCGAGGTCGCGCGCGGCTTGCGGGCCTTCGATCGCGAAGCTGCCCATTTTGTCCGTCGCGTCGTTGAGCGTGACGTCGTCCATGATGATGTATTTGTCGAGAGTCTGCACGGTGCGCTCGCGTAGCGATGCGTGCGAGAGCGTGATCAGACGGTCGCTGAGCGCGTAGATTTCGAGTTCGGCGAGGATGCGGCCTTGCGGATTGAGCAGCAGCGCGTAGCGGCCTTCGCCCTCCTTCAGATTTTTCACGTCGTTCGAGACGATAGCGTTCAAGTAGCGCAGGCGATCGGGGCCGCTAAGTTCGATGATGGCGTGCCAGTTGGTGTCGAAGATCGCGAGCGTTTCGCGCGCGGCGCGGTGCTCGGTGTCGAGATCGGAGAAATGTTCGGGCAGCGTGCAGCCGTGATAATCGGCGAAGGTGGCTTTGGCGGCGCGTTCGAGTTCGATGAGCGGGGTTTCCATTTTGACGTCTATCTTAACAGACCGACAAAATCTCCGCCGTGAGTGCGGCGGGCGCAAAAGCGGTGCCGGCCGTTGACTTTGCGGGTGCCGCAGCCTTTTCTTCTCAAAAGGGTGCGTACCGTGAAGTCAGAGACGGAGGCGTCTCAATCGGGCATCGGGATTCCCGTTGCATGCGTGCGGAGCAGCGCGAGGCGACGCCAGAACGGGTAGAGATGGCGTGAAGTTTCCTCGCGCACCCTTTTGAAACGAAAAGGGTGCGGCACCCGGAAAACCCGCGGTGAGGCGCGTTGCACGGCGACGTGCGCGTGGGTAGTATCTGGTAGCTATGAACTTGATTCCGCACATTGTAGTGCTCGCGCTGATTTTTGTAATGCCGGTCTGGGATTACTTTGAGGCGCAGCGCCTGAAAACGAGTCCCGACCCGCAACGGCGCGTGAAGTGGTACGCGAAGCTGCTCGTGATGGGAGCAGTGCTCGCTGGCGCGGTAAGTTGGGCTTACGGATTCCACGAAGTGGCGACGATTGGCGTGAGCGCCTCGTGGATGCCGGCACGCGAAGCGATTCGCGATGCGATCGTTGGACTGATTGCGGGGCTGATCTTGCTGCAAGTGGTGGTGATGCTGCAGATTCGCAATAAGCCCCAGGCACGCTCGAAAATCGAGAAGCAGTTGCAGACGCTGGCGTTCATGCTGCCGGTGACGCGTGTGGAGCGCGTCTGGTTTTTCGTGGTGAGCGTGTTCGTTGGCGGAATTTGCGAGGAAATCGTCTATCGCGGATTTCTAATCCACTATTTGATGCGCAGCCCGCTCGATCTGAACGTGACCGCCGCAATCGTGGTTTCGAGCCTGATTTTTGGAATCGCGCACATATACCAGGGCATCGGGGGCGTGATCGGCAGCGCAATTCTCGGCGTGGTGTTTGCGGTGCTGTTTGTGATGACTGGCAATCTCGCGCTGCCGATTTTTCTTCACGCGCTGATCGACGCGCGCGTGCTACTACTCATCAGCGAAGGCGAGAACTTCGCGTCGGCCGCAAAAACGTAAAGCGAACGTGGCGCGTTTCGCGCTGCCGCGCATTTCGTGTTCCACTAATCCCATGGCGACGACAGAACTGATTCACGAAATTATTCCCGTCGGAATGTTGCAGTGTAATTGTTCGATTCTCGGCGACCCGGTTACGCGCGAGGCGCTGGTGGTGGACCCGGGCGACGACGTGGATCGCATTCTGGCGATATTGCGGAAACACAATCTCACGGTGCGCGCGATTATCAGCACGCATACGCATATCGATCACGTGGGTGGGCTCGCGCAATTGCACGCAGTGACGGGCGCTCCGGTACTGATTCACGAAGCAGATATGCCGCTGTACGAAAATCTTGAGGAGCAGGCGCGGTTTTTGGGCGGGCCCACGCCGCCATCGACGAGGATCGACGAATACGTGAAGGATGGTGACACGCTGCGATGGGGGCGTTATACCGCGCGAGTGATACATACGCCGGGGCATACCCCGGGCAGCATCACGCTTTTTTCGGATGCGGCGCGCGCGACGGAGCGTTCGGAGCGCGAGAGTGGCGGGCCACTCACGCGGGCGCATGCTGCGAAGAGCGATGTGATTGTGGAGGCTGCGTCGCCGCTGCTGATTGCGGGCGACACACTGTTTCAGGGGAGCATTGGTCGCACGGATTTGTGGGGCGGCTCGATGAAGGAAATCTTGCGCTCAATCCACGAGAAGTTGCTCGTGCTACCGGAAGCCACGCGCGTGATCGCCGGCCACGGAGACGAAACCACCATCGGCGCTGAGCGCGAAGAGAATCCCTTTCTGAATCGCCGGTAACGTCAGGCGCGATTACCTGTAGAGGCCGGTTTCGAATCGCGAAGCGAGACGGAAGCGGGCGCTTTGGTTTGCGAGTCGGTGCCGTGCCAACGACAAATGCGCCGGCTGCCGTGGCAACCCGCCGCTACAGCTGCCTGAATCTGGCTGCGAGTTTAGGCGTGCACGTCTTTGACGTGCGTGGCCAGGGACCAAAGGTTGCCGTAGGGGTCGAGGACCGTGGCGGTGCGGTCGCCGTAGGGCGCGTCTTCCAGGCCGCGGACGCTGGTGGCGCCTGCCGCCAGCGCGTTTGCATACACTTCGTCCACGTTGGGAATGTACACGTGCATCAGGAAGGGAATGAGCTTGCGTTCGTGCGGGCCGCCGGAGATTAGTTCCCCGCCACCGAGCTGCGAGTCTCCGATGCGGATGCGGCTGTGCTGCACGACGCCGTCGGGCGATCTGTGCGTGAAAATTTCCTCGGCGCCAAATGCACGCTTCAAGAACTCAATGTAGCCCGGCGCATCTTTCACCGTGAAGCCCGGCACCAGCGAAGGAGTGTTCGCGGTGATGTGTTCACCCTTGCCGCGATTGCTCAGGCACCAGATCACGCCACCCGGGCTGACGACTACGCCGTCGCGATCGCCCCACGGCTTGGTGCTCACCCGGTACATGCTGGTGCCGCCACCCGCTAGTGCGCGCGCGTACGCAGCGTCGGGATCGGGGACATACAGAATATTCATCATGCCGCGAGCGGGAAATTCCGCACTCGCGTCCGAAAGCTCGACGACGGCGTCGCCAACCTGCATCTGCGCGTGCATGATGCGGTCGCCCATCGGCACGCGGAATTTTTCCGTCGCGCCGAGGCCGCTCTTCATGAATTCGATTTCTTTGTCGGCGCCGTTCACGAGCAGGTAGGGCGTGAGCGTGCGGAAGCCGGGGCGAATGTAGCTGACTTTTGATTCGGAACTTGAAGCGGAAGCGCTAGGCGCCTGCTTCTGCGTGGTGATCGCGGGGCGATGCGCGCGTGTGGGAGAGGCCATGTACCAGCGGTTGCCGAAGGGATCGGCGACGCTTCCCACGTAATCTCCGTAGGGCATCGCGGCCGGCGCGGCAACGGAGGTTGCTCCTGCGCCGACCGCCCGGTCGTACGCCGCGTCCACGTCGTTCACATAAGTGTAGAGCATCGCTGGCAGCGGAGCCTGCCCTGCGTGGAGATCGCTCATCTCAATCACAGAATCGCCCACGCGCATTTTCGCGTGATGCACACTGCCGCCAGCTTCGAAGCGAATGATTTCCTCGGCACCTAGCGCTTGCTTCGCGAAAGCCAACATCTCTGCGGCGCTATTCGGGAGCAAATAGACCGTCACGTCGGACATTTCGGGCAGCCAGTGCGTCTTGCCCTTCTCGGGCGTGGCGATGTACCAATTGTTGCCGCTCGCGTCGATGACGGCGGCGGCACGCTCGCCATAATTCATGTCCTGTGGTGCGTGAAGGGACTTCGCTCCAGCCGCAAGCGCGCGCTCGTACACTTCGTCGGAATTATCGACGCGGACGTGGAGCGCGGCGGGGAACCACGGCCCTTCCGGCGAGCTGCCCATCATCAATTGCGCGTTGCCGATGCGCACTTCGGCATGGAGGCGGCCGCCCGGACCTTTCACTTCTTCGGTGACGTTGGCGTGGAAGGTCTGCTTCACAAATTCCAGGAGCGATGCCGCATCCTTCACCGTGAGGTACGGAGTGACGGTGCGGTAGCCTTCGGGGCGCGAGAACGATTCACGCGCGGGCTGCTTCGTCTCAAAGGTCGATGCTTGCGTCGAAGTCGCAGTCGATGTGCTGGCCATTTTCGCTGTCCTCTCCAGATCGGCTTTCAATCGAAGCTTGAAATCATTTGTAGGCAAGCCGCGCAACTGATCCGCGATGGGAATCAGCGGCGCGACCTCCGCGTCCGGCGCTGCACCGTCGCCGCGCAGCATGAGCGAATCCCTAGCCAGTACGGCGTCGATCGCCCGATCGAGTTGTTCGAAGAGAATGGGGTTATCCATGGGCCTCACCTGATTTCCTCGGCGCCTGTTTCGACACCTCGGCCCTCAATGCAGCGAGTCCGCGAAACTGCAACTGTTTTACCGCTCCTTCCGTTTTGCCCAGCTCTTGCGCGATTTCCTTCACGCTCTTTTCGTGCGCGAAGCGGAGTTGCACCACGCGCTTCTGATCTTCCGGCAGGCAGTCCACGAGCCGGAAAAGCTGCGCGCGAACTTCGAGTTCTTCGGGATTTGGCTCGGAGCTCGTGGCTTCGGCGGACTCGGTGCCGAACTCGCGCGCCAGGCGGCGCCACCGATCAGCCAGAGCGTTCGAGGCGATGCGCATCAGCCACGCACCGAACGGAGCGCCGCGCCACTCGAACTTCGAAAGATTGGCCAGAGCGTGATGAAACACCTCGGACGTAACGTCTTCGGCAGCGGCCCGGTCGCGCACACGTCTGCAGACGTAGGCGTACACGCGCTCGAAGTGGCGCTCATAGAGCTCGCCGAAACGGCCAGGGTCCAGCTTGGCCGCGTCGATCAGCTCCCGTTCTTCGGTTTCGGTGAAAACCTTCAACGGGGACTCCAAAATCTGGATCTCGGTATGGTAAACCGACGAGACTGCGAAAGGTTACGCAGCGTTGACACAAAAATTGGGCGGCGCGGAATCCGGCGGGAGGGACATGCATCCGATTCAGCCGATAAAGCGGTGGGACAAATTTGAATTTTGAGAGGCGAGAACCCATGGCGGATCAGCGAGTTAGCGGCGTGTCGAGGCGGGAGATGTTGCGGCTGGGGAGCGGACTGGCGGGTGCGGCGGCGGTCGGCGCGCTTGTGCCTGGAGTTTCGGCGGCACGGGCGCTCGGTGCGGGATTGTCGCGGCAGGCTCAGCAACAGCCGTCGAACGAAGAGCGCATCACTGGCATGCGCAACATGATGGCGTCGGTGCCGCTCGAGACGAAGAAGCTGCGCGACAACGTTTATGTGATCTACAACGGCGGCGGGAACGTGCTGGTTCTGACCGGCGTGGACGGCAAGTTGATCGTCGATACCAGCGTGGCGCCGAATGCGCCGAAACTGATGTCCGCGCTCGCTGCGATCAATTCCGACAAACTGGAAATCGCGGTGAATACGCATTGGCATTTCGATCACACCGACGGCAACGGCCCGATTCATGACGCGGGTGCAACGCTTGTCGGACACGAGAACACTCTCAAGCGACTTTCCGAGAGGCAGGACATCGCCGGATTTGGATTGCACTTCGATCCCGTCGAGGTGAAGGCGCGGCCACAGGTGACGTTTAGCGAGCGGGAGACGCTGTACGTGAACGGTGAGAAGGTCGCGCTCGGCTACGTACCGCCGGCGCACACGGACTCGGACATCTACGTTCATCTTAAGAATGCGAATGTGCTGCATGGTGGCGATGTGCTCTTCAACAAGCGCTACCCGTTTATCGACGCCAGCACCGGTGGTTCGATCGGCGGAATGATCGCTGGAACGAATCAGCTGCTCGCGATCGCTGGGCCGGACACAATCCTCATTCCGGGGCACGGGCCGGTGGGAGATCGAGGCACATTCACGGTGTATCGCGACATGCTGGTTTCGGTGCGCGACCGGATCAAGGCGCAGAAGGCAGCGGGGAAGTCGCTCGCGGAAGTTGTGGCGGCGAAGCCTACGGCGGATTTCGATGCGCAGTGGACAAACCCGAACGTTCCGCCAGATTTGTTTGTGACCGTTGTGTATTCGACGCTGTAATCGTCCGAAGGTCTCTATTTTTTGCTCACACCGTCGAGCGACGGCTAGCCAGGGTTGGCGGAGGAGTCGCGTTCGGCGCGGATGCCTTCCATCACGGTTTGAATGAGCTGCTTGGCTTTGGTCAGCTCGGCGGTGATCACGCGAATGTCCATCACGGGAACGTCGGCGTCGCGATTGGTGTGGCAGTACACGCCGTGCTGGCCGACGAGCACGAGGGCGTTCGTCACCATATCGAGCGCGACGGCCAACTTGCCGCGGTGCGGCCCCATCATCGTTTCATAGTGGTCCAGTTCGTCGGCGTGTTGGTCCAGGTCGGACATCGGTTGGGCTCCTCGCGTCGAGTCGCGTCGCGTCGGCCACAGCATAACGCAATTCCGGCAGCGCCGTAATTTTGATGGTTTTTGCCACGGAGCGAGGGCTTGCGGATGCGTTTTGTATATTGCGCCCTTTGGAACACAACGGTGCGTGACTTCTTTACTCCCGGAAAACGTGGCCGGATAATCGCTTTTGTTGGCTTGCGAGGCCCCGAGCAGCCTGGTTGGACTCGGAATTGGCGCGCCCGGACCACGCAGTAGCCAAGCAATTGGGACACCGCAAATTCCGTGCGTCGCTCGGGGGCAAGCCACGGATTAGCGCCACACGATCATCGGACACATTCACGAGCCGCCTTGGGAAGCGCTTGAGGCTCGCGGCATTCATGGGGTGAAGGTTTTATGCGACGTTCAGACTTGGTACGGGACGCTGCGAAAGGGAAGACCATTCGCACGAGTCAAATCGTGTTCGGCGAGCGGCAGCACCTGCTGCGCGTGCTCGATTCGGTGGAGCGCAGCGCTCTGCCGGCGCCGCGCATGGAGCAGGAACGCCGCGTGATCGAGCAACTCATACACGCGCGCACCCAGGAACTGAACCGCATCAATACCGGTTGGGACGAGAAAGTCGGCGTTGTGCTTGGCGCGGATGTGCGGCCGGAGACGCTCGAGTCGCTCTCGAAGCAGGCGCCGAAGGAAGACTTCTACTTGCTGCGCTTGATCAGCGAGCACCCGAAAGTCGCGTCGAAGACGCTGGCGCGGCTCTCGCACCATCCCTACTCGGCGATCCGCGAGAACATTGCACGTCACCCGAACAGCGACGCGGCCACGCTCGCGCGCCTCAGCAAAGATCGCACGCAGCCACTGTGGTACTTGGTCGCGTTCAATCCCAACGCTCCCGCTCCGTTGCGCAAGAAGCTGCAAGAGCGCATGCGCCGCCTCGGCGAGAAAACCGCCACGCAGTAGCACGTAAGATCGCCTCCCGCGCAGGCTGTCATCTTTTCCGGTGGATCTTCTCTGCGACCAGCCGCCCGACAGGCCGAGGTTTTTCCTGTCGGCGACCTTGTTCACCAAATCTCATTACTCGGCCGGTCGTCAGCGTCAGTTGGGCTCACACTCGTCGACGGACAGCCTGCGCGGCAGGCGATCTTACGGGTGCGTTGCGAGCACGACGACTTGGTCGATCTCGCCGGCGCTGCGTGCGGGGAGCTTCAGGATCACGCCGTCGGGAGTTTGTATGAAACCCACCGCCGACGTGCCGACGAGCAGATGTGCCGACGCGATTTTCGCCTCGATGGGGCCGATGGCCAGCTGCGGTGCGTTCCAGTCGAGGATGTGGATGTAGATCTTTCCGTCTTTCTGTGTGGTGACGCCCCAGGGCGCCGGAGCGAGCGGACCGCCGCGCGTCCCATAGATCGATTCGCCGTACTTCGATGTCCAGTCGCCGACTTCGTGGAGCCGCGACACAAATTCCGGCTGCACTTCGCCATTGGGCATCGGGCCGATATTGAGAAGTAGGTTCGCGTTGTTGCCCGCCGCTTTCACCAGGTAGCGCACTAGCTCCGGCACCGATTTGTGTTTGTCGTCGGTGACGTTGAAGCCCCACGCGCCGTTCATCGTGTCGCAGGTTTCGAGCGGTAGCTGGCTGATCGTCTCGGCGTTGTTCCACTCGGCGTTCTTGCCGCCGGGAATATCGCGTTCAAACATTTGAAAATCTTCGCCGGCGAATGGCGTCTTGTGATGATTGGATCCGATCAGCGCGGCGGGCTGAAGCTGATGAATCAAATTGTAGGTCGTCGGGAGTTCCCAGTTGGCGTTGGGCTTGTCCCACATTCCATCGAACCAGATGCCGCCGACCTCGCCGTAGTTCGTGAGCAACTCGCGAAGCTGAGCGTTCATGTAGGTGAGGTACGCGTTCCAGTCGCCGGAGTCGGGCCGGCCCGTGGAATTTCCGGTGCCGCCGCGCGGGTAATAGTCGTTGCTGTGCCAGTCGAGTTGCGAATAGTAGAAGAAAATTTTTAGGCCTTGCTTGTGGCACTCGTCGGCAAGCTGCTTGATCACGTCTTTGCCGTAGGGAGTGCGCTTGACGATGCTCCAGTCGTTTTGCTTCGTGTCCCACATCGCGAAACCGTCGTGATGTTTCGTAGTGACGGTGATGTATTTCATACCGGCTGCTTTGGCGAGGCTCACGACGGCGGCAGCGTCAAATTTTTGCGGATTGAAGAAGGCAGGAAGTTTTTCGTAGTCGTGCTTGGTGATCGGGCGAAGCTGCTCAACCCACTCGCCATCGGCCAGCACGCTGTACACGCCCCAGTGGATGAACATGCCGAACTTCGCGTCCTGAAACCATATGCGCGCGTCGAGATTGGATTGCGAGGCAACGTAGGCGGCTTGCGAGTGCGCCAACGGCGCTGGCGCGGCCGCAAATGCTAACGCCGCTGCTAAAATTCCCGCCGCCATCGCACGCACAGTCGTTCGCATCGTGGAGCCTCCGCAATTGTGGCGAATTGTAGCGAAGATCGCGGCGCGAACAACGGCAATTCAAAACATTTCACAGAGAAAACCGAGAACTGCGGAGTGCACCGAGATGCTTTGCCCTGTGCAGAATTCTCTGTGTTTCTCATGCAGTTCTCGGTGTTCTCTGTGGAATGTTTCGCCTTTCCGTCTTTGTCGTGGTTAGCAGACATTTTGGCTCTTTACTGGTACAATTTCTCCTGTAGATTGGCCCGTAGAGACGAACCAATGCTCCCACTTCATCTCCAGCCTGAAAGCCACATTCCGCTGTATGTGCAATTGCGCGACCAGCTGCGTTCGCTGGTCCACACCGGTGAACTCCGCACCGGCGACCGCATCCCTGCGAGCCGCGAATTGGCCGCACAGCTTGGCGTTCACCGCACGACTGTGGCGAACGCGTACGCCGAACTCGAATCCGAAGGCCTGATTCAGGGCCATGTCGGCCGAGGAACTTACATTTGTGGCTCGCCCATCCGCCAGTTTTCGCCTCCGCCGCGCACCAACGGCAACGGCGGCGCCACGCGCTGGGAATCGCTTTTTGCCGATGAGCGCGCGGAAGACGGCATTAGCCGCTTGATGCCCGATATTCCGGCCGACGCGATCGGCTTTGTCACCGCGCGTCCGCCTGAGGAATTTTTCCCTGTGGAGGAATTCCGCAAGTGCGCGAACACGGTGCTGAAAGAGTCGGCGAGAAAAGTTTTGCAGCTTGGCTCGTCGGACGGCTACGAGCCTCTCAAGCGCGTGATGATCGATTTTTTCCGCGGCGAAGGGCTTACGGTCCGCGACGACGAGCTTCTGATTACGGACGGCTGCCAGCAGGCCATCGATCTCGTGTGCAAAGCTTTTCTGCGTCCCGGGGACTCCGTTGCGCTCGAAAATCCCGCATATCCCGGCGCGCTGGCAATTTTTTCCGGCGCGCGTGTGCGCACGCTCGCCGTTGGCGTCGAAACCGATTCGAAGCGCAACGGCTACGTTGGACTCGACCTGAACGCGCTCGAATCCGTGCTGACGCAGAACCGCGTTAAATTTATCTTCGTCACGCCGGACTTTCACAATCCCACGGGCACCGCGCTGCCCGTCGCAGCGCGTCGCCGCCTGCTTGAAATTGCGGCTCACTACCAAGTCCCCATCATTGAAGACGCGATTTACAGCCGCCTGCGCCTGCGCGGTACCGCCGAGCCATCGCTAAAGTCGCTCGACCGCCACGGCAACGTGATTCAAATCGATAGCTTCTCGAAGATCGCCTTTCCCGGCGTGCGCGTCGGCTGGTGCATCGGGCCGAAGAGCGCGATTGAGCGACTGCGCTTGATCAAGCAGTCCACCGACCTCCACACCGACCAGCTTTCGCAAGCGACGCTCGCGGAGTTTGTGAAGCGCGGCTATCTTGCGAAGCACATCGCGAAAATCAAAAAGTCGTACCGCGCGCGCCTCGAAGCGGTGGAGGAAGCGCTGCGAAAGTTCATGCCGGAAGAAACCACGTGGACGCGGCCGGACGGCGGAATGTCCGTGTGGGTCACGCTCCCGCCGGGATTCGATGCGGGCGAGTTGCTGATTCACGCGCGCGAACGCGGAGTGCTCTACGTTCCGGGGCGTCATTTTTATTTTCAGAATCCGCAGCCGAACACGCTGCGCCTCGGATTTGCGAGCGTGGATGAAGCTCGAATCATGCGGGGTGCCGAGACTCTCGGTGAGATACTCAGAACCGAGCTGCGCAAACGCCGCCGCGGAGCGCGCTCCGAGTGGCAATCGCGCGTGGCACTGGTCTAACGGGAACTGACGCGTGCTGCTGCCTCCCAATCCGAAGAACAATTGCTTCGGCTGCGGCGATCGCAACGCGCGCGGCATGAAGTTGACTTTTGAGCAAGACGACGTGGCGCGGCACATTCGCGGCGTCTTCAGCCTCGGCGCCGAATACGAAGGCGGGCCCGGATTTATTCACGGCGGAATTATCGCCACCGTGCTCGACGAAGCTATGGGCAAGGTCTCGCGGTTTCGCAACGTGCGCGCTGTGACGGCAGAGCTGAACGTCGAATACCTGCGGCCGGTGCCGGTTGACCGGATGTTGCGCGTGGAAGGTTTTGAGCTGGAGATGAAGGGCCGAAGCCTTTTGATCCAGGGCGAAATTTGGGACGCGGAAACGAGCCACCTGCTTGCGCGAGCGAAGGGCCGTTTCGTCACGCTGCTTGAATCGGATGTGCGAAATCTGGAAGCGAAAGCCAGGCGCGAGAAAGTGGCATCGGAAACGCCGCAAAGTTAGACAAAACGGGATTAGCGGTACACATCAAACTGAAATGTCGGGAGAACAGAAATGGAATCGCTGAACAACAACGAGTGGCGCGTAAAAGTTGGCCTGGCGGAAATGCTGAAGGGCGGCGTGATCATGGACGTGACCAACGCCGAGCAGGCCAAGATCGCCGAAGACGCGGGCGCCTGCGCCGTAATGGCGCTCGAGCGCGTGCCGAGCGACATTCGCAAGGAAGGCGGCGTGGCGCGCATGGCCGCTCCGAAAATTATTCGCGACATCATGGACGTGGTTTCGATTCCCGTGATGGCCAAGGTGCGCATCGGCCATTTCGCTGAGGCGCAGGTGCTCGAGGCGCTCGAAGTGGATTTCATCGACGAGAGCGAAGTGCTCACGCCAGCCGACGAAGAGCATCACGTGTGGAAGCACGCGTACAAGGTTCCGTTCGTTTGCGGTGCGCGTAATCTCGGTGAAGCGCTGCGACGCATTGCGGAAGGCGCGGCGATGGTTCGCACCAAGGGCGAAGCTGGCTCGGGCAACATCGTCGAAGCGGTACGCCACATGCGCACGATCGTGAGCCAGATGAAGCGGCTCACCACGCTGGGCCAGGAAGAACTCGTGCATGAATCGAAGGAACTTGGCTCGCCTCTGGAACTCGTCAGCTGGGTGGCGAAAAACGGCAAGCTACCGGTGCCGAATTTCTCCGCGGGCGGCGTTGCAACTCCGGCCGATGCGGCGCTCGTGATGCAGCTTGGCGCAGAAGCCGTGTTCGTCGGCTCCGGCATTTTCAAATCGAGCGATCCGGCGCAGCGTGCACGCGCCATCGTGAAAGCGACCACGCACTACAAAGATCCGAAGGCCGTGCTCGAAGCGTCCGCCGAACTCGGCGAGCCGATGAAAGGCCTGGACGTCCGCCAGATGGACGAAAAAGACCTGATGCAGACCCGCGGCTGGTAAGCCGCACCTCAAACTCGGCGACCGGGCACGGCGGATCATTTAGTACAAAATTCTCCGTGCCCTCCGCCTTTCTCGGTTCTCTCTGTGAAATGTTCCACGCTTTTGACTTTGCTTTCGTATGACCACCACACACACAGCAGACATCGGCATCGTCGCGATTCAAGGCGACTACGAAGCCCACGCCAAATCGCTCAAGCGTCTCGGCGAGCACCCCGTGTTCGTCCGCACACCTGCAGATCTCGAAAGTCTAAAAGGCGTAATCCTCCCCGGCGGCGAATCGACCACGCACCTGAAAGTAATGAAGGAAGAAGGCTTGTTCGACGCGCTGAAAAATTTCGCGGCTGACGGCGGCGCGCTTTTCGGCACCTGCGCCGGTGCGATCATGCTCGCGCGAGAAGTGCACGGCCCGAAGCAAGATTCACTCGGCCTGCTCGACGTGAGCGTGCTGCGCAACGGCTACGGCCGCCAGATCGCCAGCGACGTTCACTCCGGCCGCACGAAGCTGAGCGACGCGCCCATCGAAATGGTTTTCATTCGCGCGCCGATCATCGAATCGATCGGTAAGGGTGTCGAGGTGTTGGGCGAATACGAAGGCGACCCGGTTTTCGTGAAGCAGGGTAAAATTCTGGCATCGACTTTTCATCCAGAACTGACGGACGATTCGTCGATCCACAAATATTTCGTGGACATCGTCTCGGGAAAAGTGAAGTGACCTCGCACAGCCACAAGCCGGCGCACAAGTCCGACGCCAAGGCAGCGCCCGGCGCCTCGCAGAAAAAAGTGCTGTTCGTCTGCATGGGGAATTGCGTGCGCAGCCAGATGGCCGAAGCAATCGCGCGCCACGTTGCAGGTGACATCATAATCGCCGAGAGCGCAGGGCTCAATCCGCTGGGGTTCATCGACAAAACCGTCTGCGCCGTGCTCACCCAGCGCAAAATTTCCTACGAAGGGCAGTACTCGAAAGGCCTGCACAGCCACAAACTCGGCAAGCCGGACCTGGTGATCAATATGTCCGGCGTCTCTGGACAGAAATATTTCTCCGAACACGAATTCGAGGACTGGGCCATCCGCGATCCTTTCGGTGAAGACGTTTCTTCGCACGAAGAAGTCTTCACCGACATCTTGCGCCGCATCGAAGACCTCGCCTGCCGCCTCCGCTCACCCGACATGCCGCTCGAATAAGAGCACAAAGTCAAAAGCGAAAGGTTCCACAGAGAACACCGAGAACTGCTGGAGGGCACGGAGACGCAGAATCCGAGCGCACACGTTTCCGTTCGTCACAAAATTCTCCGTGCTCTCCGCCTTTCTCGGCTTTCTCCGTGAAATGTTCCACGCCTTTTTTCGGCCCTCCATCCATAACTTACGTTTATCCATCCTATTGCCATTTCAGCGGTGACGCGCATATCATCAGCCGATAGACGGAGGCACACGATGGCTACAGCAACCGCCGCGGTAACACCCGATTCGAAAGTCACGCAGTACGTCGCCAAGCAGCAGAAGATGCTCATCAACGGCAAGTGGGTTGATGCGCAGTCCGGCAAAACCTTTCCGACCTACAATCCGGCCACCGGCGAAGTGCTCTCGCGCGTCGCCGAAGGCGACAAGGCCGACATCGACCTCGCCGTAAAAGCCGCGCGCGCCGCGTTTGAAACCGGCCCTTGGTCCACGATGTCCGCGAGCGAACGAGGCAAGCTAATCTGGCGCCTCGCCGATGCGCTCGAAAAGAACGCCGAAGAATTCGCGCAGCTCGAATCGCTCGACAACGGCAAGCCGCTGAAGGTCGCGCGCGCCGGAGACATTCCTCTCTCGATCGACAATTTCCGCTACTTCGCTGGATGGGCGACGAAAATCGAAGGCAACACGATCCCGCTCGGCCTGCGCCAGCCCGGAAAGTTTTTTGCCTACACGCTGCGCGAACCGGTCGGCGTTGTGGGACAAATCATCCCGTGGAACTTCCCGCTGCTGATGGCCGTGTGGAAACTATCTCCCGCACTCGCTGCCGGCTGCACGATCGTGCTGAAGCCCGCGGAGCAGACGCCGCTCACCGCGCTGCGCCTCGGCGAACTCATCACCGAAGTCGGCTTCCCCGATGGTGTGGTGAATATCGTTCCCGGCTACGGCGAAACGGCCGGTGCCGCGCTTGCGGCGCATCCCGACGTTGATAAAGTTGCGTTTACGGGTTCCACCGAAGTGGGCAAGCTGATCATCAAGGCCTCGGTCGGCAACCTGAAGAAGGTTTCGCTCGAACTCGGCGGCAAATCGCCCAACGTCGTCCTCGGCGACGCCGACATCGATGCCACGATTCCCGGCGCAGCCGCGGCCATCTTCTATAACCAAGGCCAAGTCTGCTCGGCCGGCTCACGTCTCTTCATCGAAAAGAGCATTTTCGATAAGGTCGTCGATGGCGTCGCGCAAAAGGCAGAATCGATTCGCGTCCGACAGGGCTTCGATCCCGAGTCCGACATGGGCCCGCTGGTTTCCGAAGAACAGATGCACCGCGTGCTCGGCTACATGGAAGAGGGGAAAAAGGAAGGTGCGAAATCCCTCGGCGGCGGCGAACGCATCGGCGACAAGGGCTACTTCGTGAAGCCTTCGGTGCTCGTGAATACCAACCCGAACATGAAAGTGGTGAAGGAAGAAATTTTCGGGCCGGTGGTCACCGCAATTCCGTTCAGCGATCCCAACGAACTCGTCACGCAGGCCAACGATTCGATGTACGGCCTCGCGGCGGGCATTTGGACGCGCGACATCAAGAAAGCCCACGCTCTCGCCGCGAAATTGCGCGCGGGCACCGTGTGGATCAACTGCTACAACGTGTTCGACGCGGCACTTCCGTTCGGCGGCTACAAGCAATCCGGATGGGGTCGTGAGATGGGGCACGAGGCGCTCGAGCACTACACCGAAGTGAAGTCGGTGTGCGCCGCGCTATAGTTCTGTATTGAAGTTCGGATCTCCGCAGGGTGGTACGGGCCGGGGAGCTTCACCGCTTCCCGGCCTTTTTTGTGCGTACCGCATCTATTCAAACTTTTCCCGAATCGTGGCACTATCTTTTGCTGCGAGGAGCTATTGAATGCTGATTGAAGTCGCACTAAACGGAAACCGTTCACGCAAAGATCACGCCGGAGTGCCCCAGTCGCCGGCCGAACTAGCCGCTGCCGCGAGCGCCGCTGTCGCCGCCGGAGCTGGCGCCGTACATTTTCACGTTTACAACGCCGCGGGCGTCGAGAGTCTTGAATCCGCGGACGTAGCCGCCGCCGTCACGGCCGTGCGCAACGCGATCCCCAAGATCGGCTTCGGCATCAGCACCGGCGCGTGGATCGTGAAAGGCACCGACGCGCGGCTCAAGAAAGTGATGAGCTGGGCAACGCCGCCGCCATTCGTCTCGATCAATTTCGGCGAAGAGGGCGCGGTGGATTTGGCGCGTTGGTGCGTATCGCAGGGAATCCACATCGAAGCGGGCCTCGGCACCGAGCAGGCCGCGAAGAATTTCACGCGCGCCGGCGTGGCGAATATTTGCGACCGCGCGATGTTCGAACCGGAGCACGAAAATCTGGCCGAAGCGCTGGAAGTGGTGGAGAAGATGGACGCGCTTCTGACGCGCGTGTGGATCGAGACGCCGCGCCTGCTTCACGGCCACAACGCGACCGTGTGGCCCTTGCTCCGCGAAGCAAAGAAACGCGGCTGGCAAACGCGCATCGGCCTCGAAGACACCGTGCTGCTCCCCGACGGCAAGCCGGCCAATGACAATGCCGACCTGGTCGCCGCCGCCGTGAAAATCGCGAACGAGTAATTCGATTCCACGCACGATCGACGTTTTGTTTCACCGATAAGGAGCGTCCCAGCATGTTCCGCAAATCCGTCGCGACCGCCGTCGCCATCGTCTTCACCTGCGCGCCGGTTCTGCCCGCGTTGCCGCAGGCAGCGGCGCGAAAGCAATCCACCGCGTCGGCACTCGACAGCGCGACGCTGCAATCGCTCGCCGCCGTCGCCGGGCAAGCGATGATGCAGCCAACGGCCTACACGTACCTCGAGCAGCTCAGCGACGACATCGGCGCGCGCGTTACCGGCTCGCCCGAAGGCCAACGCGCCATCGACTGGGGCGTCGCGACGATGAAATCGATCGGCCTCGATAACGTTCACACCGAGTCGTACCAGGTTTTTCGCGGTTGGACGCGCGGCACGGCGTCCGCGGAACTCGTCGCGCCGATTCACCGCAGCTTGATGGTGGATGCGATGGGCTGGGTCGGGTCCACGCCTGCGGGCGGAGTGGAGGGCGCACTCGTCGGCGTCAACACGTTCGACATCGACAACGAAATCAAAAACAACGCCGCCAGCTGGCGCGGGAAAATTCTGCTCGCGTATCAGCAAGGTCAGCCGCCCACGAATCGCATGATGGGCTTTTTGAAGTTTGGCGATTTGCTGAAGGCCGCGCAGACGAACGGCGCTGTCGCGGTGATCGGCGGCCAGGGCGGCCGTCCGTCGGCGGGCATGCACCTCACGCACACAGGCGCGCTGGGCTTCAACGTCTCGTACGAAATTCCCGTCGTCAGCATGTCCGCCGAAGATCAGGCGCAGCTGCAGCGCTACGTGGAGCGCGGCGTTCCCGTGCGCATCAAGATCAACGTGCAAAATAAATTTAGCGATGAGCCGGTGCAGTCGGCGAATGTGATCGGCGAAATCCGCGGCACCGAACATCCGGAGCAGGTGATCGTCGTCGGCGGCCACCTCGATTCGTGGGATCTCGCATCAGGCGCAACGGACAATGGCTGCGGCACGAGCACCACGCTCGGCGCGGCTTCAGCGATCATGAAGTCCGGGCTGAAGCCGAAGCGCACAATTCGCTTCGTACTTTTCACCGGCGAAGAAGAGGGGCTTCTCGGCTCGCTCGCCTATGTGAAGCAGCACAAAGACGAAATGCCGAATCACCTCGGCGCGATTATTCTCGACGCGGGGCAGGGCGCTGTCACTGGCCTTCAGCTTGGCGGGCGCGACGATTTGATACCTGCCACCGAGCCGTTCGCAAAATCCCTGCAGGCGTTTGGCAAGATGAGCGTCGATGATGAAGTGGAATTTGGCACCGACACGCTTTCGTTCACGCTTCAGGGTCTGCCGGGCATCAACCTCAATCAGGACACGACGGACTACAAGTACACGCATCACTCCGCTGTCGATACGCTTGACCACGTGTCTGCCGACGTGCTCGATCGCAACGCGGCGATTATGGCGCTCACGGCCTTCTGGATCGCGAATCGCGCCGATCGCTTCGCCGCGCCGTGGTCGCCCGAGAAAACCGCACGCATGCTGGTCGATAAGCACGACGATGAACTGCTGAAGGCGCTCGGCCTGTGGCCCTTCGGCGACCTCGGCGCGAATCCCAACGGCCCCGCCGACTAGTCGGACAGCCGATCCGGCGGTCCTCCGCTTAACCTGGAGGCTTAGCGAGCTTGTTCTGTTCGCGCAGCTGAATCTTCCAGCCAAGCACGCGCGCTTTGTTGCCCGCAGCTTCCGCCTCGGGCACCATACCTTTGCGTTGATACGCGCGCGAAATCGTCGTCCACGCCAGCACGTCTTCCGCATCGAGGGCCAGAATGCGATGCGCCGTCTCGATCGTGCGGTCAAAATCCTGTTGAGCGTGATAGGCTTGCGCCAGGCCATGCAGCGCGTCGGCAAAACGAGGATCGAGCTCCAGCGCTCTTTGATATTCCGCGACGGCCTCGGCGAATTTCCCTGCGCCGAAAAAATCGATTCCTGCGTAGTAATGTTCTTCCGCGGCGGGATTCGGTGGGGAACTCACCAAACAATTCTAGCATCAGCGCCACGGCGGCCCGCCCGAGCATGTTGAACGCGCTGCGCTACTACTGGATTACCTCGAAGGGCTATCGTCTGCGGCCGTGGGCGTCGCCGTATTTGCAGTGGCGCTTTGAAACTTACTTCGGCAAAGACGCCGCGCATCTCGATCGCGCCGCCTTCATCAGCCTGATGTGGCGCGAACGCGCCCGCATGCGCACGTTCCTCGAATGGGTTGCCGCCCAGCGCGCCCGCCCAAATTCCTGACAGCAACTGCACACCGGCAAGATTGCCTATGCTACTCCCCGTCGGCAGTAGCATGGGCAATCCTGCCGGTGTGCCTTTTGTTTTCGTGTCACAGTCCTTTTGAAAAAAGGACCCGTCATCCTGAGGCCCTACAGGGCCGAAGGATCTCTCTTCAGTTTTCCGCGGCGGCTCTACAACCTCGCCGACATGCGCGACAGCAGCTTCCCGTGGTCCGTCGTCACCGACACAATCAAATGATCCGTGAGCGGCACATCCTGATTCTTGATCCGCAGCACGAAGAGCAGACGATTGTCGCCCTCTTCGAGGTTGAGTGGCACCCTCTCGATCGTGAAATCCGCGGGACGCATGTCGAGATTCCGCTTCCACTGCGCGCGAATTTTCATGCTCGCCACAAAATCCGGCGAAGCCGCCGGCGTGTAGAGGTTCGTGTCGCATTCGTGGACATTCACGTACATCTCGATCGTCAGGTAGGTGGGGAAGTGCGTCACGGGCGACGCATTCTTGCGGTAAACCGGTCCGGACGGCAGATCGAGCCGCTGCAACCCCTCGAAAAAATCGTCCGCCGAAAGATACGGCTCAAACGTGACGCAGATCTCGCCGCGACGCACCTCGCCGATTGAGAGCGGTACTTTTTCTTTGTACTCCCAGATCGGGCCGGGAGGCTCGTTCGCCTGCGCGCGCGTCGTGCGCCACGGGCACAGTACCGCAAACACCACGGCCAACGCGGCAAACAGCCGCGAACGCGCGCGCGATCCGGAGCTTGAACGAGCGATTGAGCTGAACACGGGACCAGGAACTTCGGCAGCGTTTCCGCCGTGCCACCGCACGGCCAATACGCCGCGCTGCTGCACGGCTTCTACGAAGATATCGCGCCGCCGCACCCCTCGCAACCGCGCACTCACGCTTCAGTTCGAACCCAGCGCCGGAGCCGCAAACTCCTAATTCGCGGTAACTCGCCGTCGCATCTAAGCGTATTACCATAGAGAGGACGATGCCCGACGCCACAGGAAGCCACGCCATCCGCACCGAACACGTCATGCGGGTCTATCAGATGGGCGATAGCCAGGTGCCCGCCGTAAATGGGGTGACGATCACCGTAGATGCAGGCGAATTCGTCGCGCTGCTCGGCAGCTCCGGCTCCGGCAAATCCACGCTGCTGAATCTGCTTGCGGGGCTCGACCGGCCCACGTCCGGCGCCATCTACGCGCACGAAAAGAATCTCGCGGAAATGTCGTCTGGCGAACTCGCGCATCACCGCAGCCACACAATCGGCATGGTGTTTCAGGCGTTCAATTTGCTGCCGCGCATGACGCTCGAAGAAAACGTCGAGTTGCCGCTGCGGCTCGCAGAGGTTGAGCGCGCTGAGCGTCCTGCGCGCGTGCGCGAAGCTGTAGAGCGCGTGCGGCTCACGGCGCGCCTCTCGCACCGGCCCACCGAACTTTCCGGCGGCGAGCAGCAGCGCGCCTCGCTCGCTCGTGCGCTCGTCAATCGCCCCACGATACTTCTTGCCGATGAACCTACCGGAAATCTCGATAGCCACACCGGCGACGCGATCATGGACCTGCTCACTGAAATTAATCGCACGCTCGGAATGACCATCGTGATGGTCACTCACGATCGGGCGCGCGCCGAACGCTACGCTGGGCGCATCATCACAATGGGCGACGGAAAACTCATCAGCGACGGGGTGCGCGTATGAAGCTCGGCGATCTCACCGAACTCGCAGCCCGCAATCTTCGTGAAGCGATGCTCCGCAATTCGCTCACCACACTGGGCATCGCCGTTGGCGTTGCGTCGCTCGTTGCGATGCTGTCGCTTGGCGTGGGCCTGCAGGAACTGGCCAGCTCGCGGCTCACGCACTCTGGATTGTTTGACGCAGTGATCGTGATGTCGAAATCCACCATGCGCGGCTTCGGCGGCCCGATGCAGAATGAAGCCGCTGACGCCACGCCTCCGCGCCGCATCGACGATCCCGCGCGCAAGGAACTCAGCGAGCTACCGAACGTCGTCGAGGTTTATCCCGAAGTGCGTTTCCCCACGGAAATTGTGTTCGAAGGCAAATCGTTCAGCACCACGGCCGCGGGCATTCCAGTGTCCGCGCGGGACGATGGCGCTTACGACGGCATGAACGGGAAATTTTTCAGCGCTCCTGATGCGCCCGAAGCGATCCTGCAGATTGAATTCGCGAAGCAGCTTTCGGACAATACCGGCTCGCTGATCGGCAAGGAACTTTCGCTGCGTTACGGCGAGCGCCAAGCGCTGCCGCCGGATAACACCGCGAAGCCCGAGACGAAATCCGGTTCGAAAGGTGCTGGCGCAAGCACGGACGCCTCAGCGGACGATGATGAAGGCACGGGCTTCTCGGTTGTGACGCGCGAGAAAAAATTGAAAATCGTTGGTGTAGTGGAGACCGAGCCTGCTGCCGGGTTCGGTGGTTTCGGCCGCGGCCGCTTGCTCATCCCGCTCGCCATCGCGCAGGCGCTGAAAATCGCGCAGCCTACGGACATGCGCGAGATGCTTCGCGGACAGAACGGCAAAGTTTCGTATGACAGCCTCACCGTCCGCGTGAAAAACCCTGCCGCCGTGCAATCCGTGGAAGACGCGATCAAGAAAATGGGATTCGGCACGTTTTCCATTCTAGACGCGACAAAAAATCTCCGCCTCGTCTTCATCGTGTTCGACTCGCTGCTCGGCATCTTCGGCAGCCTCGCGCTCACGGTCGCGTCGCTCGGCATCATCAATACGCTCGTGATGGCGATTCTCGAGCGCCGCCGCGAGATCGGCATCCTGAAAGCGCTCGGTGCCGCCGATCGCGACGTGCGCCGTCTCTTTTTCGCGGAAGCGGGCGCGATGGGGCTTTTTGGCGGCATCGTTGGAGTATTTCTCGGCTGGGCTATCGGACGAGCTCTGAATTTCGCGACTAACGTTTACCTGAAGAAGCAGGGCCTGCCGCCGATTGACCTGTCGTCTGTGCCGCTGTGGCTGGTCGGCTCGGCGATCGGCTTCTCGTTCTTCGTGAGCCTGATCGCGGGAATGTATCCGGCCTCACGCGCGGCGAAGCTCGATCCCGTTGAGGCGCTGCGGTATGAGTAGGGAAGTGTCGCGGAAGCTTCTAGTATTCATCGGTGTGGCGGCTTTAGCTTTGCTCACGGTCGCCCTCGCGCCTGCGGCGCACGCGCAGGTCCGCGCCGAATGTCGCTCGGTGCCCAGCAAAATCCTCGGCCATCCCGTGAAATACTGCGCGTTCCTGCCGCCGAGCTACGACGCAAACACGGCCGCCAAATTTCCCGTTCTCTACTACCTGCACGGCCTCGGCGGCAACGAGCAGCTCCTGCTCCGCGCCGGTGGCATGAATATTTTGCAGGACCTGGTCGATCAGAAAAAAATCGGCGAGTTCATCGTAATCGCGCCCGACGGTGGCCGCTCGTTTTACATCAATTCCAAAGACGGCAAAGTTCACTACGAAGATTTCTTCATGCGTGAATTTCTCCCGGCCATGGAATCGCGCTATCGCATCAAGCCGGGCCGGGCCAACCGCGGGATCACCGGCATGTCGATGGGCGGCTACGGCGCTCTGCGCTTCGGCTTCAAGTACGCGAACGAATTCGGCTCAGTGAGCGCGCACAGTCCAGCCCTCACCGACAAGCTGCCCGAAGTGGAAATTACCGACGAACAAGCCGAGCGCATCTCTACCGAAGTGGGCGGCACCTTTGGCGATCCCATCGATCGTGGCTTCTGGCAGCGCCAGAATCCCTTCACGATAGTGAAGTCCATGCCACGGCCCACCGACCTTGCGATTTATTTCGACTGCGGCACCGACGACGATTTCGGCTTCTACAAAGGCGCCCAGGAATTTCACGACCTGCTCGTCGCGAAGAAAATCCCGCACGAATTCCACCTCTACCCGGGCGGCCACGACTGGGATTATTTCTCGCGCCACTTTCCCGCTTCGCTGGCCTTCCACTCGCACGCCTTCGATCAGGCAAACGCAGCCACGAAGTAGTGCACGCTCACGTAACGCAGCTCATAACCCACTGTACCGAACCCGCGCTACAATCCGTCTTAATCTGTAGCCGCACCCAGAGGCTGCCATGTTCACACGCGTCCACTCGCGGTTCATGATTGCCGACCTATGCACGCTGATTCTCGCTTGCGTCGTCCCGGCGTTCGCGGCATACATCTATCCGCTCTCCTCCACCGACATTCGCGACGCGTATTTCATCGGCCGCCGCAATGACGGAGTGACGTCCGACTTCCTGCTCAAATACAAACGCCATTTCGATATGCCGCCGAGCGGTCCGTACATTTCTGACGTCGCGATCGAGACGCCGTTCGCACAGATCGTCGCGTACTCCTCGCAAACCGCGAATTTCGATGCCCCCACAGCCGTCCAGCAATTTCAGGACAGGCCGATGAAGTTTTTCGCCCATGTCTCCATTTTTGCCACGGACAGCTACAAGATCGAGCAAACCAACCCGACGAATTCGCTCTACCCTTCGTATCGCAGCTTTTGGCAAGATTTCAAAATCGGCTTGGTTCAGGGCAACAATCGCGTGATTCAACCGACGTCCATAAACGGCGAGTCGCTCTATCCTCCCACTCCGGCCGACAGCGTCGGTTCGACGGCTCCAATCGGCGCCCGCGTGGACCTCGAGTACCCCGCCAAGAAAATCGAGGCGGATTCCGTTACGATTTCTGTCGATTCGCCGGATGGCCAGCACATCGAAGCGAGTTTCGACCTCACGACATTGCGCTAGACCGGTTGCGCGTGTCCGCTGGCGCAAGCAAACGTCCCACGACCGGACACACTGTCTAGCCCCGCCCTCGCAAGTCACGCCCACATAAGCACTTCCACCACGCCAGACTGGCCAGCGACGTGCCACCACATAGGCTGCCGTACTCTGCATAAAGGACGACGCATGAACGCACTTCGCCTCTGGCTCGCCGCACTTAAAGAATTCTTCACCACGTCGCCGCGCGACCAATGGGACATCGTCACGCAAGACGCGAGCTACGCCATCCGCACGCTGCGCAAATCGCCCGGCTTCGCGCTCACCGCGATTCTCACTCTCGCTCTCGGCATCGGCGCGAACACCGCGATCTACAGCGTCGTCCACGCCGTGCTGCTTAGCCCGCTTCCATACCGCGACGGCGCGAACCTCGTCTTGCTCCGCCATCCCGCCGAAAAAATGTCCGTCCGCGACATTGGATTTTCTGTGCCCGAAATCAACGACTACCGCTCGCAGAATCAGACGTTCTCCGACATCGCCGAATACCACGGCATGTCGTTCACGCTTTTCGGCCACGGCGATCCGGATCGCGTGCGCACCGGAGTCGTATCCGCGAATTATTTCCCGATGCTCGGCGTCTCGCCCGTCCTCGGCCGCAATTTCACTTCAGAGGACGAGCAGCACGGCGCACCCGCGGTGCTCGTTCTCAGCCACGAATATTGGCGCGATAAATTTGGCAGCGACCCAAACATCGTTGGCAAAACTTTTGAGATGAACGACAAGGTCCACACCGTCGTCGGCGTGCTGCCGCAGCTCCCGCAATATCCCGATGAAGACGACGTTTACATGCCCACCTCCGCGTGCCCGTACCGGTCTTCCGACGACATGGCGCGAGATCGCGACATGCGCATGATGGAGCTTTTCGGACGCATCAAACCGGGCGTCACGCATGATCAAGCGCGCGCCGACCTTGCCACCATCACCAGCCGCCTCGCCGCGGAATATCCCACATCCTACAAGCCCGAGAATGGAATCGCCGTCACCGCCACGCCGCTGAAGTCCGAACTCACCAGCGGCGCGCGCCCGATTCTGCTCGCCCTGCTCGCCGCTGCGGGATTCGTGCTGCTGATCGTCTGCGCCAACGTCGCGAACCTCACGCTCTCGCGCGTAGCCCGCCGCGAAAGGGAACTCGCCGTCCGCTCCGCCCTCGGCGCCGGAAAAATTCGCCTGCTGCGCCAGCTTTTCACCGAGAGCTTTATTCTTTCCGTGATCGGCGGCGGACTCGGCATCCTGCTTGCCAATTCGAGCCTCGAACTCTTCACCACCTTTGCGGCGCGCCTCACGCCTCGCGCGAGAGAGATTCACATCGATTCCGGTGTGCTGCTCTTCACCTTCGCCGCCGCGTTTCTCACCAGCATCGTGTTCGGAACTGTGTCGGCACTTTTCTCTGGAGCCGACATTTCGAGCGGCTTGAAAGAGGGAAGTACGGGTGCGGGCCTCGGCCGTTCGCGCAATCGCATGCGCAATGCGCTGATCGTCTGCCAAGTTGCGTTTTCTTTTGTGCTGCTGGTGGGCGCGGGGCTGATGTTGCGCAGCCTGTTGAATATGGAGCGCGTCAGTCCAGGTTTCGTTCCCGAACACGTTCTCGCGATGAAGCTCACGTTTAATTGGGCGAAATACGCGGGCCAGGAAGAATACGCCGCAGCCGCAAAGAAGCTCGTCGATCGCGTGCAGGCCGAAACGGGAGTCACCGCCGCAGCCGTCGCCTCGAATTATCCTTTGCAGGCAGAACTGGTCGCCGTCGGACCGGGCGTAAATCCCTTCATGATCGAAGGCCGCGCGCCAGATCCGGGCGCGAAACCTCCCGTGACGGCCGCTACCGCCGTCTCCTCTGACTATTTCAAGACGCTGGGAATTCCTCTGCAGAGCGGCCGCGTTTTCAACGACACCGACGACAGGAAACATCCCTACGTGGCCATCATCAACCAGGAACTCGGCCGGCTCGTGTGGCCCCACGAAGATCCGCTCGGCAAGCGCGTCTCCTTCAATCAAGGCAAGACCTGGGTCGAGATCGTAGGAGTAGTGGGCAACGTGAAAGATTTCGGACTTGACCACGCGGTGACTGCGGAGATTTACGCGCCGATGGGCCAGGAGTCGGATCCAGCGACGCTCATCGTTCGCACCGCCGCGGATCCTTCTGCGATGTCTCAACAGATTCGCAACGTGATTCGTGAAGTCGATTCGCAAACCGCCGTGACGCACGAAATGTCGATCGAGCAGGCGCGCCGCGATTCGCTTCAGTCGCCGCGGCTCACCGCGAGTTTGCTCGGCGTGTTCGCGTTTCTCGCGCTTGTGATCGCAGCTACCGGTATCGGCGGCATCATGGCGCTTGCCGTCGGCCAGCGCATTCGCGAATTGGGCATTCGGCTCGCGCTAGGGGCGCAGCCGCGCGAAATTTTGCAGATGGTGGTTAGGGAAGGCGTCGGCATGGCGCTGATCGGTGCAGCGATCGGCGCCGCCGGCGCGCTCATGCTTACTTCGCTAGTAAGGTCGATGCTGTTCCAGGTGAGCCCGTTCGATCCGGCCACATTCGTCGCCGTAGGCGTTGTTCTCGTGCTTAGCGCGTTCGCCGCCAGCTACATTCCCGCGCGCCGCGCCGCCAACGCAAACCCGCTAGAAGCACTCCGCTCCGAGTAGCGTCGGACAGGGCCCCAGCCCTGTCCTCCTACCCGGGACTGCGCAACGCCACCACGTGCACACTAAGCTGCGCGCGCAACCCGTGGCATAGCCTGCCGCGCAGGCTGTGCTCCTACGCTCTCACTTTCTCCCGCACGCACCAGCCGCACCCGGACCACGCACCAACCGCACCCGGACCACGCACCATCAATCACCGCGCCGCCAACAATTTCTCAACAGCCTCTTCAAGACTCAGGCCATCACCCCCAGCAAAATACTCCGCCAACTCCACATCCGGGAACCCGGCCCGCGTAGCCATCCCAATCACCGCTTCCCGAGTCACCACCGCCCCACGCTCCACACACTCGCGAATCGCTCCAAACACCACTGAATGATCCGCGTTTCCCCATTCGTGAGTACGCACCCGCTCCACCGCATCGCGCAGCCGCCGCAAGTCGCCACAGCCACACAACGCCCGCAACACGCTAATTTCGAGAAGCGCACTTCGATCACATTTCACAGTGTGAGTTTAAATCAGGAAGGAGTCGAGAGACACACACCGACACCAATCACTACAGGCAGGAAGAGAAAACAGAAACGCCGCGCTTTACGCCGCGTGCGCCGACACCGGCCGGACAAAATCGAGCCGGTCAATCGTTGCTGCAACAGCGAACAAAGGCGAAGCTTCACCCTCAAACTGCGACATCCGCAGCGCTTTCGCCGTCGCCCGTACCAGCACCGAAGTGCCGCTACCGCGCTCGGCCGGCAACGAGAACGTCAAATCGATTGGCGTGCCCGCGTCGATCGGAACTTGCGAATGGAAGAAGATGCCAGTGCGCGACACGTCCCTCAGCTGAGCCGTGTGAAAACTCGCCGGCCGCTTGCCCGTAAAACACACCTGCACCGGCAAGAAAACCTCATAGCGGCGAGCCTTTCGTCGTTCACCCATAAAGCACCCCCACATCTTTGGATGCAATGCATAGGCCAGACGACGTATTGAATAGTTTATTGAAAATAGGAGGGTTAGCTCGCGTGGCAGTACGGCGTTTTTGCGACAACCCTGCAAAATCTGCCCGGTTTGGGAAATTGATGCAGGGTTCGCCTCGTTTCGCCGTTCTACTTTGCAACGGCTTTCGAGGCTCGCCGTATCGTTATTCTAGGCCAGCCAGTCGCTACAGAACGAACCGGACCGCGACGCCCGCGCACCCATTCGTGCGATCTTCTACGCGCACCACAGACCCGAGAAACTTCTTGTGCGCCGAGACCTTCTCGCCAAACGGAAACGTCACAAGTACGCGCATGCCTACGAAGTAGTGCGGCATGCAGCTCGTGAAAAACAGGCCATCTCTCGTGAAATCAATCACTTCGCCCACATCGCGTACGTCCGCAAACCGCGCGTCAAACGGCCGAACCTCCAGCGGCAGCGACATCTTCAGCCGCACCCGCTTTCGAGTCGTGTTCGCGCCTGTCACCGCCGGGCCTTGGCCTACCGATCCCTGGATATGACTCGACGTCGCCATAAATTTCTCCATGCCGAGCTGGGAGAGCTCTGGTTGATTAGAGGCTAAGGTTTGGCGAAGGCGGGCGCTATAGGACGGCAGTACCAGTGGGTACGGAGCGGAAGTTTAAGTCGTTTGCACACATTTCGGCGCAGCCGCGTTCCATTTTGGCAACGGGATTCCCGAATTGGGACGACGTCCGACAGCCGACCGGGCGGTCGGGTAGTGGCTTTTATATTCTTTAATATTGGAGACGCGGACCACCAAGTTGGCTGTCCGCCGCGCAATGCCGTATCGTGTTTCTCGCTCATGCCACTCACCGCACCGCCGCCAACTATCCACCGACTCACCCGCGCCGACCTGCCCAAAAGCACGGTCGCACTAGCGCGCTACCTGATCGGCAAAACTCTCGTGCACGACACGCGCGCCGGCCGCATCGCAGGCCGCATCGTAGAAACCGAAGCGTATCTTGTCGGCGACGCCGCGGCGCACAGTTTCCGCGGCATGACGGAACGCAACCGTCCGCTGTTTCTCGAGCGTGGCCACTCGTACGTGTACTTCATTTATGGCAATCACTTCATGCTTAATATTTCCGGGAATCGCGACGGCGTCGGGGAAGGAGTTCTGTTCCGCGCCGCTGAGCCGGTCGAAGGAATCGACTTGATGCGCCGTCATCGCGCCATGCCCGCCAGCGCGAAACTCGAAGATCTCGCGCGCGGACCAGGACGTCTCGCCGAAGCTTTCGCGATCGACCGCAGCGTCGATGCGATCGACATGGTGGACGGGAAGTCAGCGCTCTGGCTCGGAACTGCCGTCCGCAAACGCGGCGCACTCGGCGAAAGCGTTCGTATCGGAATCACCAAAGAAGCCGAGCGCGTGCTGCGCTACTACGAGCGCAACAGCAAATTCGTCAGCGGCACCAATAAACTGAACGCGTAAAAACTTCAAGCTCCTGAATTAATTATTCTGTAACGTCCGCTGTCATCCGCAAGCTGCCATCATAGACGTCGACAGCAAAACCGCTCGACGGCGCCGCCGTCCACGTTTTTAAATTCAGCGTCGCGCCCGCCGCAGCTCGATATCCCGTAATCCGCCAGGCCGCGAGCGGTTTCCCCGCGACGCAAGTGATGATCGCGTGAGCATCCAGCGCGAAGATTTGTGCCGCGCCTTTACCCACGACGCGCGCGGTGCTGTCCGCTTCCACCAGCACGGCTGTCGTCTCGTCGATGCCCATAACGTGAACCTGCTTTGCCCAACCGTCCTGCACGATTCGCGCGGCGAATACGACGGACCTGCCCATCCGGTTGCGCGCACTGTAGTGGCTGTCTGTAATCACGCCGCGCAGCTGTGGGATATCGAGAAAATCCTTTTCGAGCGTCACGTGTATGTCGTAAGGATTCGCCAGCGCTTGCTCGGTCGTGACCGTGTCGATCATCGACGCGAAAATGAATTCACCTTCGACCGCGAGTCCCGCGCTGATTCCTGCAATCGGCACGCCCCGCGCGATCGCCGCGTTGATTTCCTTTTGCACCGAAGTGCCTTTCCAGAATTTGATGTAGTTCGATTGGTCGCCGCCCGCGATGAAAATGGCGTGCGCCTCGTGCAGTTGCTGAATGACCCACGGCTGCTCACTCGCCTCGCGCGAGCTGAAAACAATCGTCGTCGTCGAGTTCGCCGGGCACTTCTCGTGGAATTCCTGGTTGTAGTCGTCGTCGCCCGAAGCTCGGAGGATCACGATTTTCCCGCCGCCAGAGTGCTCGCAGAAAAATGCGGTCGCTTCATCCACATCGCCATGTCCGCCGAGCATCACCACGCCAAATCGCGGCTCGTGCGTCTGCTTCGGCGCGCTCGCCGCGAGCGAATATTCAACGTATCCAGTCCCGGTCGAAGTCGGCTTCGGCGGCGGCGCGTCCTGCGCAAAGGCAGCCGTCGCCATTACCACCACGCCAAATGCCACCATTGCGGTCCCCATTCTCATCGCCACCTGTACCCTCCGATTCGCATTTCCGCCAAACTCATGCCGCCCAGCGTAAATCCTGCTATTCTGGCCGCATAGAGCGAATTCGCGCGCGCCGGAGCCGGCTACCGCTCGCGCGCCATCGCGCATCTAACCCATATGCCTCGCCGACCGAAATCGAAAGTTGAACCGAATCCGTCCGTGCTTGCGCGCCTACTGCAGTCCGGTTTGCGCAAAGGGCTGACGCGCGCGTATCACGGCGTGCAACTCGATCCCGCAAAGTATCTCGAAACCATGCGCCGCGCGCACCGGCTGCCAATCAGCACGTGGAGCGACATGTTCCGCGTGGAAGAGGCTGTCGTCAAGCACCATGCGGACCGCATCATCCGTTCCGCGTCGCGCGCCGCGGCACTCGAGGGCACGGGACTCGGCCTCGGCGGCATGCTGACGATTTTGCCCGACGCTGGAATTCTCTCGGCGATCACCGTTCGCATGTTGCATCGACTTAGCTTGATCTACGGATTCGAGTACAACACTGAAGACGAAACGCAGGAGCTTTGGCTCGCAGCTGCCAGTGCCGCCGGGCTCGACATGGGCCGCGAATTCATCGGCAAGCAAGCCGCAACCCATCTTGTTCCCGCGATCATCGACCGCATGGCCGTGAAGCTCGGCGCCGAAGTGGCGGAGAAGTGGACTGGCCGCGTGATTCCGCTGATCAGCGCCGCCGCTGCGGGAACTCTCAACTATTATTTCGTGCGCAGCTGGGGACGCCGCGCGCAGAAACATTTCCACGACCGACACATGGCCGTGCGCAAGCGCAGCCTGCGCGAGCCGCGCTATCTCGCCATGGCACACGCGACACATCTCAATCGCGCGAATTAGTTGCATATCGAGGCTAACGAGCTGACGACATGAACGCCGCTCCCATCCCGGCGCCGCCTGAACGCGAAGAACCGATGTTCTGCATGGTCCTCGCGCCCCGCCCGATGTTTGAGGTTCCGGCATCGCTGTCCGAGCCGATCGACTACGCCCGTCGCCTGGTGGCCGCGCTATTTACCGGCTCGCTGCTCAGTGATGTCCTCGATCCTGCCACGCTGCGCGTCATCATCGGCGAAGGGAACTGGATCTCCTACGAGTGCAGCTTCTGGGAATACCTCAAGTGCGATCGCCAGTCGTTGAAGTCGAGTCTGAAGCCGTCGGCCTTGCGGAAAATTGTGCGCCTCGCATACGGGCCAGATCGGCGGACCTGGTTCCGATCGCGCACGAAACCATCGCTCCACTACTTCATCTATCTGGAACAAGGCCGGCTGAAACTCAAAGGCCACGTCGATGCCGCCGCGCCACGTAAAAATCCCTACGTCCATCTCGTCGATGATTATTTGCCTGCGCACGGCATTGGCACGCATCCCACAGCCGAACAACTTTGGGCCGCTTACAAAACGCGCCGCTAGCAGATTTACCCTTCAGCAATAGCACAACCAGTTCTCGCGAAACCCTTGCTCGCTTGCCGCGCGTCGTGCGATGCTTTCGCGTCGCTTTCCGCCCCCCGGAGGCTTTGCAATGCCCGTCTGTGACGGTTGCGGGACCCGCGCGGATGATGCACATATCCGCGGCCGCAATCAGCGGGTCGAACTCGCGCTGCGTTACCGCCCCACGCAGATTAAAGTTTTGATTCTGGATGGCTCGCCGCCGGCGCGCTTCGAAGATTCGTTCTATCAATCGACGCGCGATCGCAGCGTGCGCTCGGTCGCGTCGCGCGTTTATTTCGACGAAATCGTGAAGGCCGCAGGCGGCACCGTGTCGCCGGCGATGCTCGAGGATTCCGCGCTGGTCGATTTCCGGAAGAAGGGATTTTTT
>Ga0206966_1038_pt1 | contig 44764 bp, 30 predicted proteins | sample Alteio_BWOrgHeat_23_FD_152970 | JGI IMG/M metagenome (GOLD analysis project Ga0206966, IMG submission 152970) | Enriched cells from forest soil in Barre Woods Harvard Forest LTER site, Petersham, Massachusetts, United States -... | ecosystem: Environmental > Terrestrial > Soil > Temperate forest >...
TTGTACAGTTCGCGCACTCGACACGACGCGCACGGCGAAGTCGCTGCGTTAGACGAAGAGCATATACATCGTCATGCTCCGTTGGTGACCTTATTACGCTACGGCAAGAGATTACGCGAGGTGTACCTGACTGTCGGCCTTAGAGTCAGTTTCACGGAGGTTGGCACGCTTGAACTTTGGTGTGAATCGCGGGACACGCTGCATCGTTGGCGGTTGCAATTCGATCTGCGCGGCGAAGAGGCACAAGCCCAGCAACTCGACACTGGGCAACCAAAATCCGTACCGACACGATCATCGATGGTTACGACTTCCGATACGACTGTCGAATCCGCTGCACACCTGATCCGCCGTGTTTTTGGGGGCCCAACGGCCGACGGCGACACTCTGGCACCTGAGACTCTTGCGAGCCAAATGGAAGTGGCGCTGGGCGCGAAGAGGGACTTATGGCCAATCTCGACTATACGCAGGTTCGGCGATGTGCTCATCGAGGTTGCCGCCGGACGCAAAAAGTCTCTTAACCATGAGGTCCGTTGGCTCAATCTCTACGGCTTGTGTTCGCGGCCGGGGTTCGGTGTCCCCGGCGATGATGTGCGCACTAATAATCTGCGGGCAATCGGGTTGAACAAACTCGTCTTCGCGGACGATCTACGATGTCAGGTCGAAATGCTGGTGCTGTTGCGTCGGATCGCAGGCGGCATCAATGCCAGCGAGCAGCAGGCGCTCTATCGCACGTATTCTAGCCATGCCAGCCGCAAAAAGAAGGGCCGCGTGAACCGGCAACTCGAGTACGAGCAGTGGCGCCTGATTGCGAGCCTTGAACACTTGCTAGGCAGCACCCGTGCTTTGCTTGGCGATGAACTGGTGGCGAAGATCAGAAAAGAACCTGAAAACGCAATTTGGCTTTGGTCACTCGGCCGACTCGGTGCCCGCATTCCCCTGTACGGGCCGCTGCACTCTGTGGTGGCGGCTGAAATTGCCGGCGAGTGGCTGAAAGCGCTGCTGGACTTATCCACGTTCACGGCGGTCACAGGCTCCGCCGTCGTACTGATTGCGAGGCGTACCGACGATCGCTCGCGTGACATCGATGATGTGATTCGCGAGCAGGCAATCTCCCGGTTAATGGCGCTTGGGATCGCCGAAGAGACCATCCAGCTTCTCTCAAAGTGCGTCCCGCCCGAACGGTCGGACGCGCTCCGCAGCTTCGGGGAATCGCTGCCGCCAGGGTTGCAAGTTGTCAGCTCTTCGAACTGCTTGCTGTCGTTACCCGCGTTCCATAGCCCCGGTCCAACCTTCTTGGAACCGGCGTGAATACAAAGTCTATAACCAACAGGACAAGAACGACCTTGGAGACCAGCTGAAAGTCGGGCCGTAGAGCAGTGGTCCGTTCAGACGCAAACATGTAGTGTGTTGCCATGTAAAGTGTTGCAAGTAAATCCTTAATGTTATCTGTCGGTTTAACTACAAATACTCTTTATGCCTCGTGGTGAAGTCTAATCTGTTGTATGTTCAAATTTGCTCCCGTCCGCCGGGAATCTGAGGATCGAATGTCTCGTTTATCTCCTGTTCTACTGCTCCTTTCTACTGCCACAGTTGCTCTTGCACAAACCATGCCGCTCGATCGGAACGGGCAGACGATTGCAATCGAGGCCTATGCACCCAATGTTGTTCGTGTCACGCTGAGCAACATCGCCAAGGAAGCAGAAGCCGGGCCGGGGTACGGATTTGTTGCCAAGCCGGACGAGACTGGCTGGGTCCACGCCGTGGTCAAGAGCGGGGCGGACACCTACACGAGCGACCGCATGACGGTGACTGTAGCCCCGGCATACAAACGTGACCCGAACGAAAAATTGCCAGATACGGCGAAGTTCTTCTCGGGGTCGACAGCTGGAGCGCATGTGTCGGTTACGCTGCCGAATGGCTCTCTACTCGTCGAGATGGACGGCTGGCAGATGGCAGAGCTAAACCAGAAAGACGACACGCTCAAAAATGCGCGCGGCATTAAGCCGGAAGACTTGCCGCTCTACACCGTGGGCGCAACCTTCCGCGCGGCGGAGGACGAGCATTACTATGGACTCGGCGAGAACCAGGAAGGCTATCTCGACCACTGGCAGCGGCCCATCACTTGCACAGCGAACTATCTCGCTCCGGCTTCTCCAAGTTACTGTGTGCCTTTCGTGGTTACAAATAAGGGCTATGGCATCGTGTGGGACAATCCGTCGACGACCACGATCTCCCCCGCCTTTGACGGTCACACGAAATGGACTTCAACACTTGGCAAACGCGTGTCATTCTTCGTGATTGCAGGAAAGACGACGGACGAAATCTACGGCGGCTATCGCCTACTGACTGGCGCGACGCCTATGCTGCCTAAGGCCGCCTATGGCTTCATCCAGTGCAAGCAGCGCTACCGCTCTCAGGCTGAGCTGCTAGCGGTGGCCAAGGGCTACCGCCAGCGCCATCTGCCGCTAGATATCCTCGTCGTCGACTGGTTCTATTACACCAAGATGGGAGAGTACGATTTCGATCCGGAGCTTTGGCCTGACCCGGCGGCAATGAACAAAGAGCTGCACGCCGAGAACATCGAAACCATGATCAGCGTGTGGCCGCGTTTTGCGCCCGGCTCGCGCTACTACGACCTCCTGCTCGGCAAAGGCTGGTTCGAACACTATGCGAACGGCGTTCCGGTCACGCCCGACAATCCCGCTGAGGGCAAGCCGGTCGACGGCCTCCCATACGATAAGGCCGGGTCAGGCATCGACACCACTAACCCCGACGCCGCGAAATGGTGGTGGAACCTGATCCATGACAACATCGCCTCGAAGGGCTTCGACTACTTCTGGGCCGATGAGACCGAGCCTGACCTTCCTCCTGATGGAGCATACTTCAGCATCGGGCCAGGTACTCGTTATTTCAACGTGTATTCCCTCTTTCACACTGCAGCCATCTATGACGGAATGCGACGGGATGGCGTGCGTCCCGGCGCGAAGAACCGCGCGCTGATCTTGTCGCGCGATGCATATCTAGGTGCTCAACGCAACGGCACCATCTTCTGGTCGTCGGATATCTCGCCTACGTGGGACACGCTACGACGGCAGATCCCGACCGGGCTGAACATTGCCGCCTCGGGCATTGCGTACACGGGCAACGACATTGGCGGCTGGCAGGACTTGCCCTACCTGCACACTCCGGCGCACCCACCGCTCATCGATCCTTCCGGCGCACGCGACAACGTCGGGCACTACGACGACTATCCCGAGCTGTATGTACGGTGGTTCGAGTACGGAACATTCTTGCCCACCATGCGCACGCATGGCACCCGCAAATACAACGAGGTGTGGAGCTATGGACCGCAGGCCGAGCCGATTCTCGAAAAATACCTGACGTTGCGCTACACGCTGATGCCCTACATCTACTCTCTAGGATGGTTCACACATCAGACGGGCGCCCCGTTCATGCGGGCGCTATTCATGGATTTTCCAGCCGACGAAAAGGTCGCCGACATCCGCGACGAGTACATGTTCGGCCCGGCGCTACTGGTGGCTCCAGTAGCACAGCAAGGCGCGACGACACGCGAGGTATACCTACCCGCAGGAACCGACTGGTACAACTACTGGACCAATGAGAAGATGCACGGCGGACAGACCATCACTGTGCAGGCCCCGATCGATACCATCCCGGTCTTCGTCAGGGCCGGCTCGATCCTGCCGCTTGGCGTACCAGTGGAAAGCACGCGGGATATGCAGCCCCTGCAGAAGATCAAGGTGTACCCGGGAGCGAACGCTGAATTCACGCTCTACAACGACGATGGCACGACCTACGCATATGAAAATGGCGACCGGCAGATCACTACGCTGCGCTGGGATGACCAGAACGGCGAGTTGACGCATGAAGGCACGAAGGCGTGGCCAGGCAGCGAGAAGAGCCTGTTGGAGATAGTGGGGCGATAGAGCTCAGGTTCGCACAGTGAAACGTCTTTTTTGAAAGCATAATGATCATGTGCGATATGTCGAACGTCCCTGATCCAGAACGCAGCATGCGTGCCGTTGGCTCGCCCGATAGCCCTATTGGAGGTACTTGACCATCGAACGGCGCCGCGAAGGGTCGAACATGTGCCTGCGCTCGTGTTGAATCAGTCAGGACCGTCCAATCTTTCGGCATGGCATCCACCTGCCATCCCTGGGAGATGTTGCCAACCACTGTGAGAGGGTTCTTGGCGGCAGCGGCGCCGCCATATACCCTGGCCGCCTTAACCCTGACGTAGCAACTCGCCACGGGCGATGCACTCCGAGCTGCGACGACCAGACCACCACTGTCGCGGCGTGGAGAACGGAGGAGAAAAAGATTTATCTGCTGGCTGGAAATCTGGAAGAAGGTTTGCGCGATGGCGCCGATCATTCGCGGCATATTTCTCTTGAGCTTCCACCATTCTGGAAAGCAGTGACCTGGAGTTCTGTCTGGGTCCGGAAGACTTTGCGGTAGGCGGTGGGCGTCTCGCAACCCGTTTGGCGCCTGAAAGCGGTGTGTTGATTGACTCGAATCCTCACTAAAAACTGCCTGCTGAAACAGATAGCAGCGTTCGTCAGAAATGCGTCCGATATGCCTGCCGCCCTGCTGAGAGATGCGCGCTGTAAAGGGCTATTGTGAAGCTTCTTTGATTGTAAGAATTTGATCTACTTTGACGCCGGTCAGTACCTGCCGCTTGCCGCTTGGCCACAGCACCTCGATCCGATCGATAATCTTGCTCTCGCCGAGTCCGAAATGCACCCGCTTATCGCTTGAAGAGTTATAGCCGACTGCCGTGGTTGCTTGGTTATACTGGCTCCCACGAGCTGTTGTGATCTTGATCTTCGTTCCCAGGCCGTCGCGGTTCGATCTGGTTCCGACCAACTTTAGGATGATCCAGTGGTTCTGCGTCGCCGAACGGTTGATAAGCAGCTGCGGCGGCCCGTTCAGCACAGTCACCACAATATCAATCTTGCCGTCGTTGTTAAAATCGCCGAATGCCGCGCCCCGATGCGCGGCAGGGACTGCGAAATCTGCTCCAGCCTTTGCGCTCAAGTCTTCGAAGATGAGAGCGCCTTTGTTGCGGAACAGGCTATTGGCTAGAGCAAATGGCCGCTGCTCGACTTCCATGGAGTTATCCAGGATCGCAGAATTGGCAGTGAACAAATCTTTGTATCCGTCGTTATCAAAATCAAAGGCGCCAATCCCCCAGCCGGTAAGCCGGTTGGTGAAGGCTGTAAGCCCTGTCTTCGAGGTTGAGTCTTCAAATTGGCCGCCACCAATATTTTTATATAGGGGAAAAGCATCGCCGAACATTGCCGTATGGAAGATGTCGGGCTTGCCGTCGTTGTTCAGGTCGCGGAATTCTGCGCCCATCCCAGCCACTACTTTGCCGCTCTCTGTGTATGCAACGCCGGCAACCATTGCTGTATCGGTAAATGTGCCATCGCCGTTGTTGTGAAGGAGGAAGTTAGGGAAAGTATCGTTTGATACAAAAATGTCCGTTAGCCCGTCGTTGTCATAATCAGCAAACGCGACACCCATAGCCTTCCCTGCATATCGAGAAATATGCGAAGGCTCCGACACATCACTAAAGGTGCCATCTCCATTGTTGCGATAGAGGATGTTAGGTGTTCCCCGAAAGTCGTCGGGCGAGCAATAGACTGGAAATGCTTCAAAGCGGCACTGCTTCGCAGTCCGGATACTGTAATCAAGGTAATTCACAACAAACAGATCGAGCAGGCCATCATTGTTATAATCGAGCCAGCCCGCTGTAACAGCCCAGGCTTTGCCAAGATTCGGGACTACGCCGTTTACTCCTGCTTTATCCGTAACATCGGTGAATGTGCCATTGCCGTTATTGTGAAATAACTGGTTTCGATTTACCCCAGTAACATACAAATCCACGAAGCCGTCATTGTCATAGTCTCCGGCTGCTACGCCCATGGAATAGCCGACTCCCTTTAGGCCTGCCTTTTCTGTAACATCGGTGAATGTTCCGTCGCCATTATTTCGATACAGGCGGTTGTAATATTCAGGGCCGGTCTTTTCAAGAGAGGGAATGGCTGCGCCATTTGTGAAAAAGACGTCGAGCAGTCCATCATTGTTGTAATCAAATACCGCCACTCCTCCGGCCATGGTTTCAATGGAGAATCGCTGCGGACTAATTGAGTTTCTGAGTATGAAGGTGATCCCGGAACTCTTTATGACATTTTCGAACTCGATGGTTGAGCCGCTGGCCTGAGAGTGATCATGGCGGAGTTGGGAGACCGTCGGAGCTGTTGACGAGGGCCGGCGCTCGAATCGCTGACCCACCAGGGATACTGTCAGAAGATTAGAAAACAGAACGCTCCACAAAATGTCGCAAAGCGCAATGCGAGATATATTAGGCAATATAGTCCGCTGGGAAGCTCTATTGAACATTGGAGCTTGCATCGTGCAGTTTCTGAAACTCATTTAGCTCTTCACGAAATTTCGTCATGTCTCCTGAGTTCCTGTAAGCGAATGCGAGCCGATAGTGATATTCCTCATAACCAGGATTCAAAGCAACGGCCTTTTTCAGGAACTGGATCTCTTCTGGATAATTTCGTTGTTGAGCCGAAACCAGGCTTAACTGGAAATAGGCTTGAGGCAACTGGGGATTTAAATGTAGTGCAGTCTTCAGAGACTCGGTGAAGTGTGGAGGCACAGCGTCTTTGTCGTTCGACCATCGGCCTGACTGGGCCATAGTGTAATCAAACAGGATCAGACCGTCGTTCTGGTATTTTTCGTAAAGCCCAGCAAGTAGCGATGTGACTCTGGATGCGATTGTCGGCGGCACGGTTTCAGTATCAGCGAGTATCTCCATGGGGTGCGGATCGGAGGGATTCAATTCTTCAGCATCGCAGAGGAGTTCAGCGCCTTCGAGCGACTTCCCGTCCGCATAAAGGACCGTTCCCAGTCCCACATGAAGCTCTACTGATTGCGGATACTTTTGGACTCCATAGCGGAGGATCGTAATTGCTGAATTGTGATCGAGGTGGAACAAAGCCATGCCGTAGTCAAAAATGCTGGCTTCGTTGGGCTCCATCTCTGCGGCCTTCTGGTATTCAATCGCCGCAGCCTTGTAGTTTTTTTGTGCTGCTTCCGCTTTGCCAAGCATGCTATGGAGTTCAGCGCGGTTTTGTTGCTCTATCAACATCTGCAGAAGCGTTATAGCGCTCATGTATTGGCCTGAGCCAATTTCGGCATCTGCAAGATCGCGTCCATTCTCGTAGCTCGGGCACCTAGCAAAGATGCGGGCCAATCGAACAGCAGCTTGAGTTGGATCTCCGGTCTCGGCCAGGCTGCGAGCCGTGCTATGCGCTTCATTGCAACCTGTTTCGCTGGTGATATTTTGCGGATAAGAGAGCAGGCATAATGTCCCTCCGAACAGCATCGAAAGGATGAGGGCCTTGGTTACGGAGAATCTCCTCACTGCAAACCTATATTCCACACGACGGATTCTTTAGCCGGACGAGGTAACGCATCCGCAATGATTCTATATGGCTCGATGCCTCCAGGCTAAAGACTCCAAATCGCCGATGCCTGATTATTACAGGTGCAGTTTTCGCGAGTGTTTCATCCCGACACTAAAAGCAACTAAGATGAATGCTCAATGAGACGTCGCGAACGACACCGTCTCGCCTGGTTTTAGTCTCAGCGTCCACGCCCCTCCCAAAGACGGCCGAAATTATCTACGAGGCCGGATCATGGGTCGACGGGTTCTTATGATGCATGGCCGGCACTTACTGCTGAAGCGATCTTCAGAGTAGGGCGAAAAGCCGAAGCACTCGATCGATTGAGAAGCGTTACACCTGCCACTCGTGAGGGGGCCCTTTGGCCAGGCGCATTACGTTGCGACAAAAGCCTATCCGGGAAGAAAAGCTTTGGACTTGCAGGATTACTTTGAGAGCGCCTCAGGCTCCTTTGCAGAAGTGATTGTGCGGGCAATTTTCGGATGTCGTTGAAGGAGAGTTCCAGGCTTCTGTAATGGTACCGGGGTTGGAAAGAAACCTGAAAATGTTCGATATCGCGGAGGGCTTATGACTATTACCATTCCACGCGCACACGGATCGGTCTGGATGCGAGCCAGACTCTAGAAGATTACCTTCTCTCGTCAGGCATGTATCCCGTTCGTCATGAACGTGGGCTTGATACACACTCACTCGATGAAGCCACCAAAACCTCAAGTTCATTGACACTGTGATCATCGTTCTATGCCGTCAGCGGAGTCAACTGAGTGCATAAAGATGTCAATCCCGATGAGGACAGCAGCCTCCATCCGAGGTAGGATTCTCCCACTTTACGGTCCTATAAATCCAGACCGACTAGATCTTGGGTCACCACAGGGGTGGAGCGCAATGACAAGACACGCGGGCTTGAAAGCATCGGCAATCTCCGACCGCATACAGGTTGCAAGGTGTTTTTTGGCAGAAACGCTAACAGAGCTACCTGAGCGAGCTGTCGTCGTAGCTCTGTTTGTTTGCTCCGTGGTATGGATTACCCCGTTCTCAGATGGATTTGCTCAAATTGCGACTGGGCGAATCGTTGGGAGGGTGACGGACCCGGGTGGTGCGGCAATAGCCAACGCTACCGTGACGATCACAAACGATGCGACAGGTATTCTTCAGACCGTGCGTTCCAGTACATCCGGTGAATATGTCTTCGAAGCCGTCAATCCGGGCTCGTATACGTTGAGGGTTGATGCTCCTGGATTCGGCCAGTTTATTCGTTCCGGCGTTCAGGCTCATATCCAGGATTACCTGACAGTCGATGTAAGTCTTGCCGTCGGAACTGTGAGTCAGCAAGTCGCCGTGACTGCGGCCACGCCCTTATTGCAGCAACAAGACGCATCGGTTGGTCAGACGATCAACGAAGAACAAGTCAACAACATGCCTTTGCAAAGCCGTGACTGGACAACCCTCGGTTTATTGGCTGCAGGTACCAGCACTACCGCAGGCGCCAGCAACGCGCAGTTCAATGTCATGGGCCAGAACTGGACTCAAAATGACTTTCGCCTGGATGGAATCGATGACAACGTCGAAATCTATGGTGGCGGAAATATTCAGGGAGCTGGCGGCAACAATGGATACACGGCATTTGTGCCGCCGCCGGATGCCATTCAGGAATTCAAGCTACAGACGGGAAACTTCGATGCTGAGTTTGGCCATTCCACTGGGGGAATCGTGAATGCCGCGATCAAGTCGGGCACGAACCGCCTCTATGGCGATCTTTGGGAGTACGTCCGTAACACCGTATTTAATGCGAACGACTACTTTGCAAATCAAACGAATACCCCGCGCCCTGCATATCATCAGAACCAGTTTGGTGGCACGGTCGGCGGCCCGGTATGGATCCCCAGGCTGTACAACGGCCGGAACAGGACCTTCTTCTTCTTTGATTACCAGGGCACCAGGATCAATACTCCGTCGGCGAGCACCTCGAGCGTTCCAACTGCTCTGATGCACAGCAGCAACTTCACCAATTTTCAGGACTACTTCAGTCTGGTGAGCGGCACCAAAACCGACGCGCTTGGCCGGATATATCCTCTCGCAACAATTCTCGATCCTGCCACTACCCGCATGGTTTCGGCTGGCGCGGTCGATCCTGTTTCTGGTCTGCACAATCCATCAAGCAGCGTTATCTATGTTCGGGATCCTTTCTACACCAATGGGAGTATCGCCGGAGTCACAGATTTTACGAGCCTGTCCCAATACCTGAATATCCTTCCTCCGTCACGGCTCGATCCCAATGCGGTCAAACTCCTCGCTTTGTACCCCAGCCCCACGCCTGGTCGCACGAGCTTTCCCAACTATTTCCAATTTGCCGCCGGAACTAATAACCTCAATCAGTTTGACGTTCGCATCGACGAAAACATCAGCAGCAGAGACACCCTCTTCGGCGTTTACAGCTACAGCAACGAAACGATATTCTCGCCGCCGGCCCTGCCGGGATTTGCCGAGGGTCAGGTTTATGGAGATGGATACGAGCAGGGACCCCGGTACGGGATTGTCCTGGGTTATACACATATCTTTACTCCCAGCCTCACCAACGAATTCCACATTGGGTTTATTCATAATGTTGAACGATTAAACGCGGTATTTGGCAATACGTTTGGCATCCCCGAGCAATTTGGAATTCCGGGTGTGCCACAGATTCCTGGGAACGGCGGCCTTCCAATTATCGACATCGATTCTCTTACAGGTTTGGGCTCAGCCGGGTGGATGCCTACCCTGAGTACGATCCGAACTATAGAGATTATGGACAACGTGACCAAAATTTATGGGTCGCACACTTTGAAGGCCGGATTCCAAGTGGACAATTTCTATGCCCCCCTTATCCAGCCTGCCTATGGTAGAGGAGCCTTCACTCTGAGTGGGCAATACTCTGACATTCCCAACCAGAGTTCAGGGTATGCCGGCGTTGGCGACTTACTCCTTGTGCCCACTGCTTCAACAGTTCCAGGCGGAATCAACAATCTTTCCGGATTGTCGTTCTATGGGCTTTCCAACTACGCTCAGGTGAGTGATCAGCGCTACTACATCGGAGCTTATTTTCAGGATGATTGGAAGGTCACTCCTCAACTGACTCTAAATCTTGGCCTCCGCTGGGATCACTACACCCCCTATCAGGAGATCCACGGAAGGCAGGCAAACTTTATTCAGACTGGCGGTGGCGCGGGAGACTCGGGAACGTATTACATGCCGAATCGGGGCTGTACCGTTCCGACTTCGACCTCTTTCCAGGAGTTGATCGCTTCGTACAATATTGCGCTTAAGTGCACCTCAAATAACTCGGTAGGAACCGCTCAAATGCTAAATTTTGCTCCCCGCCTTGGTTTTGCATACCGCGCTACTCCCGGAGTAGTGGTGCGCGGTGGTTATGGCATTACCTATGGGGCTCTGAACAACATCGGATTCGGCTACAACATAGGAGGAAACTATCCCTTCTCCTACACTGTCAGGTTCTATGCAGTTAATTCCCAGACCCCGCTCACTGTGCCGGGAGGAGCCACCGCCGTTATGGGGAATGCCCTGGTTGCACAGAATCTTGAGGACCCAGTCGATGTGGATGGAGCTGGCCTTACATTTTACGGGCGCCAATTTAACTTCAAGACACCGTACCAGCAGACATTTAACCTGACTGTCCAGGATCAATTCACCCAGCACGATTCATTTTCTGTCGGCTATGTGGGCACCTTGGGCAGGCATCTGGATAGTATGAGTACGCAAAATGCGACCTCAGCCATCATGCCTCCGGGGACAAATATGTTTGATCCTACAGTAGAGGGTCATGTCCCATTTCCGTCGCTCTCTCCGAACGGCGCCTTTGAGACCACTGAAAGTAGAAGCAACTATAATTCTTTGCAGGCAATTTATGAGCATCAGTTCAGCGCTGGACTAACTGTGCTGGCGAATTACACATTTTCTAAATGCCTGACCGATCAACGCTCGGCTGAAGGTGCAATTGCAAGCCAGCCGGCCTACAGAGCGCCTTGGCTTCCCGGCTTCGGCCAGTCGGCCGATTACGGTCTTTGCTTTTCTGACACAACTCATGTTATTCATGCTTCGGGAAGCTACAATCTCCCCTTTGGCAGGAATCAGGCTTTTCTGCATGACATCAACTCGGTAGCTAATGCTTTCATAGGCGGATGGATAACGAACTTCATCTACTCGCACCAGACCGGTCAACCCTTCACAATTAACTGTCCGATTTCAACAACGGCAGATTTTGGATGTTTCGCTGATGTTGTGAAGGGTGAGAACGTCTATGGTGGACCACATAATGTTCACCAATGGCTCAATCCAAACGCATTCGCCAATCCTCCCGTGGCCACCGAGATTGGCCAGTTGAACATTGCCCCATTGGGTAGTGGTCCTACTCCCGTGCGAGGTCCCGGATTTCAGAATCTGGATATGTCCCTATTTAAGCAGTTTCCGATTCACGAGACCATAAAATTAGAATTCCGCGCAGAGGCATTTAATCTTCCTAATTCGCATTCCTTTGCGAATCCCTCCGCGAACCTTAATTTCCTGAATACCTCGGGCTTCAGCCAAATCACTTCTTCGCGTGGCAATCCGCGCATTTTGCAGCTCGCCTTGAAGCTTTACTACTAGATGGGATGGTCGCTAGCCGACCTCTCGATCAGTCAGTCAGGGAGAATGTCACCGCAACCAGGTGTCCGATTTCACATCGGTTTTGCCCCTTTGGCGTAAAGCAGGCGTGGACTTGGCGGAACGCGTCTGCCAACCGTTGAAGCGGCTTTCTTTTCGGTCACCCTAGCGCTACGGTCCTGATATAAAATCAGACGCTCCATATGACAACCGATATTCAAATTCCGCGGATCATAAGGCTAGGCGCTGGCGCTTTCTACGAGAGGCATTCTGGCCAGCTTGAAGTCCGGCCGCCCACTCTTTGTGACAGATGCGCATCTCTTGGGTTCCGGTCTTCCCACCAGGCTGCAGAGCCAGAGAATCACAAGCGGAATGCAACGCAAGATCTTTGCCGGAGTAGTTGCGGATCCAACTACGGATGCCGTCGATCAGGGTGTGCACGCCGTTCTCACAGGCAGGTATGACAGTCTGGTCAGCCTGGGAGACGAAAGTTCGATCGACACGGCCAAGTCGATTGGAATGCTGGGGCAAATGGAGGTTGCGTCAGTGACTACAGGTGCCAAATCCAATCCCGCAGGCCGGGCCTCCACACATTGCCATATCTACTACGGCCGGAACCGGATCAGAAGTAACTCGTTTCACAGTCATCTCCGATTCTGGAAGTAAAGAAAAAATGTTGATTGCCGGCGCGGCGCTCTTACCCTCGGCTGCAATCGTCGACTACGAACTTACAATGTCCATGACGCGGCGACTGACTGCGGACACGGGCACCGACTCGCTGACGCACGCCATTGAAGCGTACGTCAGCCGTAAAGCGAATTCATTTACGGATATGTTTGCTATGGAAATAAGATCCGCAAGGCCGGTGGATCAAATGCTTCCCCTCAGCTGCGCAGTTGCGAAATAGCCTGGTTGCTATTCCAAAAGTCCTCAATCTCTTCGAGCGTCTTTCCTTTCGTCTCAGGCAGAAAACGCCAGGTGAACAATGCCTGCAATAGAGACATGCAGGTCAGGAAAGCAAAGGTGGCAAGCTTGCCGGCCCGATTGAATGCGAGCGGGAAGAGAAGAACCACGATAGCATTTGTCACCCACTGGGTGACTACCGGAACAACCATCGCCCGGCCGCGTACCTTGTTCGGAAAGATCTCAGGCACGAGCGTCCAGAAAACCGGTCCTATGCAGGAAGCAAAAAAAGCAGTGAAGAGCGCTATCGGAAGAAGCAAAATGCCGCTCTCAAATCGGCCCATCGCCAGCATCAAAATCACCAGCAATAGCGCACCCGTCATGCCCAGGGACCCGACGATGTAGAGGGGCCTGCGCCCGTACCGGTCGATCGTCCAGAAGGAGATCAGCGTGAATGCAACATTAACGCCGCCGATGAGAAAGGTTGAAAAGAGTGCTGCATCGATCTTCCACCCGGCCGACTTCAGAACCAGCGGCGCATAATCGATAATCGTATTGATTCCCGAGACCTGAATCAGAACTGCCAGCACAAAACTGATGATTAGAACGCGGCGAATCGGCCGCAGATCCACGGCTTCCTGAGCGCTGGAAGACGCGCCCAGGCTCGCTTCAATCTCCGCTGCTTCTATGGCCGCTTCCTCTGGATTCATGATTCGTGCCAAGAGCGCCAACCCGTCCCTTTTTCTTCCAATCTTGAAGAGAAACCGCGGGGTTTCCGGAGCCCAGACCAGCGTAAGGAAGAAAAGCACGCTCGGTAATGCGCCGCTGATGAACATCCATCGCCAGTTCCCGGGGCCATGGTTGCGAAGCCAATAGTTAATGCAATAGGAGATAAAGATGCCCACGGTGATGGACAATTGATACGTTGCACCCATTCTCCCGCGTATTTGTGGAGGGGAAACCTCTGCGATATACATCGGCGAGAGCACTGACACGCCACCGACCGCGACACCGCCCGCAAATCTGGCTGCCACAAAAATCGCAAAGGTTGGCGCAAGTCCGGTTGCGACCGAAGTAATCACGAACAACAGAGCCACAAAGAGCAGGATCCTTTGCCGTCCATAATGGTCGGTCAATCGTCCGGCTGCGAGTGAGCCCACCACGCATCCGAACAAAAGCGAGCTGTACGCCCACCCCAGGCCAAGATCACCCAGACTGAAATGCTGAACAAGGAATGAGCCCGCGCCGACAATGATGGCGAGATCAAATCCGAACATCATCCCGCCCAGGGCTGCTGTTGCGCACAAGAAGACGACATAAAGCATATTATTAGAGGTTTTGGTATCCGGCATGATCGACTCGCTAAGAGATTTGTACCTCGATCCACTCAAGGGGTTTTCCTTCGGCGCTGCGCGCGACAGCGTTGACTTTTAGCCAGCCACCCTGGATGAGAGTTTCGTCCTGAGTGACTGTACCTCCGAAATAGTGACTTATCATTTTGGCGCGCTCGCCCAGCTCCCGGCGGATTGTGATCTTGTCCTCACCATAAGGCACGATGGCCAATTTCCCGTCACGAGTTATGCTGCTTCTTCCGCGCGAGGCAACTACCACCGGTACAGTGGAACGAACAACATCTTCAAATCGCGGGTCAATTCTCTCTGAAGCAAGCAGGTTTTCATCCCCTGGAACAGGAGGGCGAAAGGCCAGAAGAACAAGTTGCCCATCTTCGATTCTTGCCCATGAGTGAGCGTGAGCTCCGAATGTCGGTGCTTCAGGAATTGCTCCGAGCGGCACAATATTGAAGATGTTTGTCGCCCGCAATGTCTTCGCGATGCCGTTGTATTTCGCGACGAATTCCGGCGTGTTCGCTTCTCCTTGCTCATCTTCCCGGAAATCATTCAGAGACCCGATCGTTCCAACCGCAGCCGAATCAAACCAGATAGAGGGCGCGCTTGCCCAGTCGTATCCGGATGAGCCGTAGGTCGGAATTCCCAAAGGCCCAAACAGGCTGCTGAAGTAGATACGTCGATTCGCCTCAAGATCGTATTCTCCGGCTGCCAGGAATAAATCGTCTGTGCTATGCAGGTCAAAGTAATCGAGAAAGAGGGGAGACAGTTGGTAATACATAACAACCAGGTCCGGATTTTCCTCTCGCATCGCCTTGATGACAATATCAAGACCCTTCCACATCAGCAGTTCCCCAGTCCACCTCTTGTCCTGCGGAGCCGCAATGCTGGCAGCAGGGAGTTCATAGCCAAAATCGAACTTGAATAAATCCGGCTTATATCTGCGGATAAACTTTCGCACAAGGTCGCTTAAAACCGTTGCGACAGCCGGCTGGGTGAAATCAAGTATGTAGTAGTGGGTGGTGCCGGAATTCTTGGCCAAGTAGGGTGTACCGTCCGGACGCTTCAGCATGTTGTCTTCGGTCAGGCCAATATCGGCTGGCCGTTCGCAGCGCATGAGCGCTGCCCACAGTCCGACCAGGTATCCCTCCTCCCGTAACTTGTCGAGAAATTGCTCGAAATGAGGAAGCCTAGTCGTCGAGTGTTCCAGGTTGCCATAGGCTCCTTCCCACTTGTCGTCGATCGAGAAGAGGCCTGGCTTCAGGCCAGAGGCCTTAAGCGCCTGAAATGTCTGGTTCAGGAAGGCCTCGTCCAGACGCTCTTGCTCTTTGTTCTCATCAACCTGAGAGCCCCACGTGCAGAACTGTGGTGTAAGGGAGACGGCTGTCTTTCGTGGAGAGTTCTGGTGAACATGAATGACTCCAGCTTCCCGCAGGCTGCGATAATACGTGGCAATAGCTTCGTAATAATCAGGTGCTACCGACCATAGCAAAGTGGCACCTAGCGATAATTTCCCGGGACCGCGAACATGTTTCCACAAGTCGCTCCGATAATCGATCCAGGGGCTGCATTTGCCTTGATATAGATTCAGGAACAGGTCCCCCGAAGGTAGGTCTGCCAATCCACAGGTAAATGCCTCTGATCTGCCCTTGGTGTACATATTTCTCAGGCCGGCGGAGGAGTCAATGCTGAACCCGCAAAAGTAGTGCAGGGGAAGCCCCCATTGTTGATTAAGACCTGGAATGAAGCTGCCCCGGCCCAGCCAGACACTTTGGTTGAGATGCATATAATCCCGAATGATCGGACTGACCGAGGAACCCTCACTGATCCCTGGAACAACCAGGTAAGTCGAATGGAGCGATGGCTGGTGGATCGCCTCGTTCACCTCGCTGAAGTAGTGGAGGCTCACCACATCCTCAGCTGTCGGGGTTTCATACATTACCGGCTCTAGCCAGATGCCATGCTCGTCAAAGCGCCAGGTAACCGAAACGCGAGCCCCACCGTTAACTTTTTCGTATTCAATGGTCACGCGATCTCGCTCTGCATGGCAGCCGCTCACCTTGCCGGGAGTGCCTAGTCTTCCGGACGCGTCATGCGCAGGAGCCACAATTACCGCCGGTTGAAGTTTCCCATCTACGATGATCCGCTTCTGAGAATCGCGCAGACGAACGGTATCCTCAGCCTGGGAATATTCCCAGATATAGTTTGGGCCTTGGACGCGCATCTCTCCGCCCTGACTGAAAATGGATGGCGCCTCAATGCTGCCGAAGAGTTTGCGCGATGCAGCGGTAAGCATCGACATGGTGGAGAGGTGAGCGAATGTGCGTCGATTCAAGGTTGTCAACGATACTCCTGCTGAGGAAAAGATGAATGCTACCCGATCGGAAAGGTAACCCGGCGCAAAATAGCTGCGTTTCCTAAAGGAACCAGGGTAGTTTGCACATGTGTTCCGTCTGATCGTCTTGTCATGGTTCCCTGCAAAGTTATGACCGCTTTATCAAATGGACGCAATGGATTCACGCCGACGCCAATTGGAATCGGCTTGAATCCAAATGACTGCCATTGTAAGGACGCGGGGAGGGCGAGGGCTTCCTGCTCGGTTGTTGACGGTTTATAGTAGCAGTCTTCAAAGCCAGGCTGCGCATAGGTTTTCAATGTGATTTTTTTTGCTTCGATCGGTAGCGCAAAGATCAGAGCTCCATACTGAAGAGCGATCTCTCCACTGACAGCTGGAACTTCCTGGATGGTCGGCGCAAAGATGATCTGCACTTTATCTCGGCGCTGCCATTTTTTCCTGACTAGCCAATAGGAACTCGCGCGGGTAATCGTCGCGCCATCGCATTTCACGACTGTTCCACGGGACCAGGCCGGATCACGTAGATAAAGAGGGAATTCGGCCTCGCCCTCTGTGTGGATTTCAAGATCGATGACGTTGTCGAAGGGATAATGTGTCTTTTCTTCAATGCGCACAGGGGCATTGTTAACGGTGGTGGACACAGTACAAGGCCCATAGAGCAGAGCGGCCAGGCCACCGTCAGCGTGCCGCATCCACATGCCGCGAACGAAGAGAGGCGCCACGTTAGTGGCGTTTGGGTTGCAGCATACCGCTACATCGGTATGGGTTGGGGAGAACTTGTTTCTGATCTGCGGCTTCGTTCCATCTGAGGACAAGCCGTCGCAATGGAGCCGGTTATCGGAAGTGAGATAGGTAACTGCACGCCCGTTCGGTAATCGGGAGCCTTGTGCTGCGTTGAACCATATCACCTCAATTTTGTCTCCGAGAGATGCTATGCCGGTCTTTTGCAATGCCGACTCCAGAGTAAACTGCAACTCCTTTGTGCCGCAGTATTCGTACTCTGTGAATGTGGGATCCGGCTTCAGGTTCGAGATATCTTCTCCGCTCACATCCGAGCCGCTGGGTTCTGTATATCGGCCTAGCTTGTCGAGAGCATTGCGGGAAGCGCGCCCGAGGTCCTCTCGTCGCGTCGCGATCCAAAGCCAGAGAGGAACTCTGATCGCTTCGAAGGTGTTGGCGCCGTGGTTCATAAAGCCGGAATCCAGATCGAGAAGAGAAGCAAGGCTGGTATCTGCGGTAGTAGTGTTGCGGCTCATGTTCTGATAGAGGGCTGCAGTGAAATCTGGATATTTCCGATCGCCGATTAAATCGAACAGTCTTTCCATGACATCTGAAATCATCAGGTCGTGGCTGAGCCCCTGCCCGGAGATCGTGTAATCGAAGGGCACCGGGGTCTTACTCTGGCTGTATTCGGAGATGGTCAGATCTGTGGCACGTACTACAGCCTTTCTCACATCCTGGTTTCCGGTGAGCTCCGCGTAATCAAGTAGCCCACGCATCAGACAGGCCTGTGTCCAAAGTTCGCCCGGCTTAGAGAAGCGAAGGTCTGGAGCGAATACCCCGAGATAACCGTCTTCTCCCTGCGATGATAGGATACGGTGGGCGTATTCATCGGCCTGCTGCATGGCCTGCTTATCCTCGGCCAGATAAGCCATCATGATGAATCCGGCTCTCCAATTGCCCTCGGTTTCTCCGTTCCACCAGTGATTGCGGTAAACGTTTCCGGTATTGGCGGAAGCAGCACTGTTGCGATGACTGACGAAGATATCCGATGATGCTTCTTGGCAGAGATCTCCCAGGTGTCCTGCGAAGCCTTCGCTCAGGTCTCGGAGCATTTGCTCCTTGATCCATCCTGCGGGTTTAACTTCACCGAGCGTCAGCCATGTGAACACTGGCCCGGCGGTATTTTTCTCGAGAGCCGGTGGAGGAGCAGGGGATGCGGCAGGTTGAAAAGCCGCCGCAAAAGGCGGCGAGAGGATCGTACCTCCGGAAGCTGTAAGCAGTAGCTTAAGTGTGTCTCTCCGATTCATTCGTAATCCGGTGAAGTAGAACGCTAACACGGCTGAAATGCAGATGTCTCTTTGACAGTTGATTACATTATGTGCGCGATTTGCAGTGATTCGAGCAATCAGTGACAGGCTCTCATCTGCAAAAAGGATGAACGGATATGAGCCGAAATATGGCTCGGATCAGGAGGCAACTTCTTTGAGATCGGCCCGTGCCTTCTCGTAGGTGGTGTTATAGGCAAGCAGCTGCGGATCGGGGTCGATGCCCTGGTGCTGGCAGGCGGCACGGTAGACGTCAGCCCACCAGTTGCGATGTTCCGTGAGTCCGTCCTCTTTCCATTTTCTCCAGTCCACCAGAACTTTGGACCACGCTTTATCGCCGAAGGCGATTGCTTCCGCTTGTGAGCCTATCTCCGAAACAATCCAGTCACGGCCGATCTTGGCGTGCAAAACTTCGTCCGCCCAGTCATAGTCTTGGATCATCGTTGTAAGTGGATTAGCGGAAGCGACTGCTACCTCCCACTCATATTGCTTGCCCGTTCTCTTCGGCATAAGCCCTTGCTCGATGGTGTACAGTACCCCGTGCCGCTCTTTCGCCGTAAGCATGGTGTTCAGTCCAAGAGACCAGGTGAAATTGAATGGGATCGTGGACCAGTCGATTCCCATGGAAACAAATCCGAGTTCTCCCATCATCGCGTGACGTGCTTCATCCCATAGCTGTCGCGTCATGTCGCGGTAGTACTGCCACGGCTTGCCGCTGGTCTCCGCCAGTATGCTTGCCATCATCTCGGGCACGTCGATCTCGCGCATGCGCTTGAAGTACAACATGATCGTCTTTGGAAAAGGTGGAATGCTGTCGTCAAAGAGCAGCGCCTCGGCATTCACGCCCATGTTGTATGGATCTTTAAAACGATCATCGCGTTTCGGGACAGGATCGTATTTATATGGAACCGCCGAGAAGTGCCTGGGAACAGCTGCCTCGGTTGGCTCCTTCTTGCCATCGAGGCCTCCCGCAGCGGCGAGCATGCGGTCCAGTATGGCGAGCCAGTGCCGAAGCTCTGCCCGCGCATCTTTGCTGAGAAGGCAGCGCACGGCATCCACGCCGTACTGCTGCACGTCCTGCATCTCCACAAGCGTAAAACGGCAGATCCGAAATGTCGGATGATCAAAGAGCTTGTTCGTATCGGCAATCAGATTCTCGAGAGCGCGGATAAGCTCAGGCACGGCCCATTCGTAAACTCCGAGGAGTAACGCCGGTGTGTTGGGTGCAGCTAGTATCTCATCAAAAAATAAATCGAGGGATGCATGAGGCGACACCTCCAATCCGTATGGGGGCTGCCGCATCTCGCGAACGCGGGCGGCAAACCCTCCGACATGTTCTGAGCAGTAAAACGCGTGCAGGCTGAAAGCCATCTTGAGCTCATAGACCGGCTCACTCGTAATACGTGATACGAAGATTTGGTGCAGCCTCTTGAGTGACCAGTGCACTCGCTTCAATCGGGCGACCGACTCGCTGACTGTCAATCCGGTCGTCGCAGCTTCGCCCATAGTGTGCAGGCCCACCAGCGGAGATAGACCCGCAAAACCTTCGTAGCCATTCAGCGAAGCATAATTTATGCATGCAGGATTCTGGCCATTATCAACAGTGTTGGGAGGGGGAGGGATGCTCTTTGCCATTGCCTGAAACCCATCTCTGATCAATTTGCGATAACAGTAGCCGTCAAGGACAAGAGATGTCCTCTTATGGATTGACTGTTATGGGTATGGAATTGACAAAAGTTCCCCGATAAACCTGCATTTGACTGATGCCGTTGAGCTGAAAGCATCCCTTCTGGAAGGGGCGCATCCTGACTTGGCCGGTAGCCTGGGTGTCTTCACAGAGACAAGAAACGAAAACTCTTGTGCGCGTTTGGAAAAGACTTCCCGTTAAAGCAGGGATAACATTGGATCGCGCTCGAGACACCGCTCCAAATGTGAAGCAGGCCCTCCCCCAACGCTGCAGAAGCGGCATTGGCTCGGACACATTTTGGGACAGGAAAGTAGAGAGAATCGAATGGCGGCGAATACCGGGATACCATTTGCTGAGCTAAACAAGGTCAAAGTTCAACCCATCGATTTCCATGAACTGCAGAATCTGGCGGAGAAAGACCGCAGAAATGTAGTGATCCCTGGGATGGCGACGGGCAATGTCCGCGGCTCCGATCGCCGTATGAAGCCGCAGTTTGAGAAAGTTGCCCCTGGACCGTCCTCGTTTGTCGCATTTGAGAGAAACGATCCTGAATTCCCCTTCTGCTGGCACTATCACCCGGAATTCGAGCTGACACTCATCCTGAACAGCCAGGGTCAACGCTTCGTTGGCGATGGCGTCGCCGATTACGTTCCTGGCGATTTGGTCCTCCTGGGTCCGAACTTGCCGCACACTTGGCGCTCCGGGTCCGCGAAACCTAGAAATGCGGAAGCGCATCGCGCCGTGGTGGTGCAATTTCGTATGAACTTTCTCGGGGAACGGTTTTTCGAACTAGAAGAGATGTCCGCTGTTGGCCGTCTTTTGCAGCGTTCCTCGAATGGGCTTGCATTTGGTCATACTGAGACCGGCCGCAAGGCTGCCAGGTCCATTGCCACACTTCCAATTCAATCTCCCGCGAGGCGATTGGCCACGCTTGTCTCCGTCCTTGCAGATCTCGCTGACGAAACTGACGCGAAAGTGCTTTCAACCCAGAAGGTAAGACCCACCTTTCGCCTGGCCGATCAGTATCGGATCGATGAAATCTGCCTCTATCTGCATGAGAATTCTCACGAAGAGATAGAGTTCGCGACACTTTCAAAGCGTTTCCACATGGATCAGGCGTCATTGTGCCGCTTTTTCAAACGGTCAACCGGCCGCACGATGACGGCATATTTAAATGAGCTCCGTGTCGGAGCTGCGGCGCAGCTTCTCATCAATACCGACTACAGCATTCTGGACATCGGCTTCCGGGTCGGCTTCGGCAACTACTCGAATTTCAACCGTCAGTTCAAACGGATAAAAGGCTTCGGTCCCAGAATATTACGGCGCATGTTTGCGCCGGGATCATCCCCAGGAAACCGAACCCCGAGGACTACCAGCATCAGTGGTCACCCAAGCTATTAAAAAGGGAAGTAAGACTGGTAGCGATCTCCTCATTCCACCTGAATTACATGCTGATCAGGCCCTACATTTTTTACTGCACCATTGATGCGAACAGACAGGGCTTTTCGTCCAGACGGCGGTATATGCAGCAGGACCTGGCGGCATGACTCCTGATGAGCCTTCGGGGTAAGTCGATAGTCGAGCACGAGCGTCTCGCCAGATTTACGAAGTTCAAAGTCAAGCATGCCAAATCTGGTGGGGGCCCGATGAACTTTGATTCCGTTGCTCAACCAGGCTTCCTTTGCGCCCCAGGAGAGATGAAGAACATCATTGTCCTCGTAAACCAGGACATTGCGATGCAAGTGGACGTACTGTGCTGCTGCCCAGCCGTGCGGCATATCGCCTGTTCCGTAACGCGTATCCAGAAACATTTCCTCCGTCCAGCCATTCGTTGGAGAGGCATGTGCCACATATCCGTTGAACAATCTGGAGAACATCTCCAGGTCGTCGCGAAGCATGTAGCACATCGCCCAATCGGCCGTAATATACGTCCAGAGCTTTTTCGTGTTGAAGTATGTGTACTCATCTTCCCGGCAATTTTTGCGCATTAGATCCAGCGTTTGCGAAAGCATAGGATCATGGGGTCCAAGAAATTTCGTCGGATAAAGAGCCGCGATCGACCCCCAGATATCAAACTGAGAGACCGAGTGATATGGAGTCGCAGGAATGTACTTATTGCCGCCAACTCGTTCGAATGCCTGTTTCACTGAAGCAGCAAGGTTGGCGCAAAATGTATCGTAGGTATCGGTCATCCATTTGACGTCGTCCATTACATTCATGGCTTTGGCGGCTTCGATCGCCATCCGAAGTCCCGCCGCCGCCCAGAAATCGTGATAGTAAATATAGCCTTGACCGATCGCCTCACCTTCGGCTGGCGGCAGTATCCCGTAATAGATAGGCCGCTCGCCGTTCTCCATGAGATATCTCGTTTGTTCGGTCACATTTCGGATCCAGGCCGCCCCCTTTCTAATGCTTGGGTAGACTGCTCTGAGCCACTCTGCGTCTGCTGAGATCTGGAAATGGTGAAGGAGTGCCCACAGGACCTCACCCTGACCATCTGACTGGCCGACCGGAGCCTGCCAAGCGCCGCATTCCTGCTGTTCATAGCTTCCTAAATTGCCAGGAAGTCCCGTTTGCCAGAAGAGACGCAGAGATTTCTCTGCTTCCTCGGAGTGGCCGGCGACATCGAGAGCCGCGGTTATATATGCGCCATCCCGATACCAGAATGCGTTATAAATTGAGGCGCCCGGTTTGACAACATAAAGGTCCTGACGTTGGTTGGCCGCACCTGGATACTTCGTTCGGAGCAGAAAGATATTCAGCAGAGAGGTCCTGTAAAGATTATCGAGTCGACTGTCACCTGTAATAAATTGGGCACCATTCTCAAGAACGGGTTCCCATCGTTGCTTTGCCGCGGTTGTGGGTGAAGTGGCGCGTAGATCTGCGACCGCTGAATGACTATCGGCATGGAGGTCATACGGAAGATAAACTCTGTGACCGGACGTGTCCGAGCTGGGAAGATCAAATCTAACCGCGCATGCGCGATCTTCCATGGCCTCCTCGCCGCAGCGAACGTAGTAAAGGGCTTTGCCGCTCAAGACGCCGGCTTGGACCTGATTCAGGTCAACGGCGTCTTCGAAGATCCAGATTGCGTTCAAGCGTGTGTAGCGATAGGGAGAGGTAGAGGAAGGATCAGTCTCCGAGGTCACATGAAGTTCCTTACCAGAAGCCTTAACTTCAAAGTCGCGAAGGAACGGCTTGCCGTGAACCAGGTCTGCCATATCGACAGTCTCAGATACGTCATCGACAGACAATTTCACAAGCTGTTGTGAAACGTTAAGAACGTACTCACTGCTCTTAGATCCCATTAAACCAAGAACAACGTGATACGTCTTGCCGGGTTGTACCGGAAAACGATATCGCAACGGACGAAAAAGATAGGATGATCTGCCGCTGGAGAACGCAACGTCCAAACCTGGATTTGCAATCGGTTCAGATCCGGCTGCGGGCGCGGGCGCCCACGGCGGCCGAAAAAGGGACCAGCTTTCCCTGGCCGGAGTCAGGAGGTTGTATTTCGCCTGCGAAACTTTGACGTTGGCCGTGGCCGGAAGTACTGCAAGAATTCGATCGCCGCCCGTTACAATTCCGTCGTTTACTTCGATCCTGGTTGCGAAGGGGAACCAGAGCTCAAACGTCGACGGAAGATCCGCCCGAGTAACCTCCAGGCAGTCTGCGTCGATATTTGCCCCGTTTGTGGCGCAAGCAGTCCAGCACACATTTCCCTGGCTGGATCTAACCTCAGTGCGGACTATCGGCAGATATCCTTCTTCAAGAGACTGAGACCATTTAAGATCCGGTGAACCACGGAGAATGTTTCCAATATCTAGGCACACCGATGCATTCCGTGAATCGAGTTGACCGTACTCATCGATGATTCCCGGTGTCTCATCGCCAAGGCCAATGGCGGTTCGGATGTTGGTGTTGTAGAGCGGCGGTAGTGCTTCTGAGGATGAGTGGCTCGTCAGAAGGGCGTGGTCGCCAAAAAGACGGCTTCCTCTTGCAAATGCATCCATTTTTAGCGTCAGCATTGCACCGCCAACGGCACGCCCCGACCCTTGGAGAAACTCTCTTCGATCACCCTTCCACATGTTTCTCTTTGTTCAGCCTTCTCAAATTTAATGGTGCTTTGAATGACCGTACGCGATTCGTACGGGATTTAAATCGATTGATTTCTGGATCGTCTGGCGTTTTCACTTATGGCCAATATTAATCAGATCGCAGAGCCATCGCCTCAAAGATTACTGGTTAGACGTAGCGCAGAGACAAGAATCGAAAACTTTTGTGCGCGTTTCGAAAAGACACCCCCTTCATGCCGGGGATAGCATGACTCCGCTCAAGAAAATGCCACGAAGATGTCAGACAATTTAGGTACGTCTCCAACCCTGCAGAAGCGAATCTGTGGCATCTAAAATCCTTCAAGAGAGGTAAAATTTTATGGCGGAAAATTCCGGAGTTGTTTATCTCGGACCGAACAAGGTCGAAGTTCAGTCCATTGACTTCCCCAAAATGCAAAACCCGGCCGGGAAAAAGGTTAATCACGCAGTCATTCTCAAAGTCGTTGCTACCAACATCTGTGGCTCCGACCAGCATATGGTGCGTGGGCGCACAACAGCCCCTAGCGGATTGGTCTTGGGGCATGAGATCACTGGGGAGATCATCGAGGCTGGCTCGGACGTCGAATATCTGAAGGTGGGCGACCTCGTCACTGTGCCCTTTAACGTCGCCTGTGGTCGTTGCCGAACCTGTCGCGAACAACAAACCGGCGTCTGTCTTAACGTAAATTCAGGCCGCGCTGGCGGAGCCTACGGCTATGTGGACATGGGCGGATGGGTTGGTGGCCAAGCCGAATACGTCATGGTTCCTTACGCCGACTTCAACCTCATCAAATTCCCTGACAAAGCTCAGGCAATGTCGAAGATCAAAGATCTCACCATGCTTTCCGATATTCTGCCAACAGGCTTTCATGGCGCAGTCAACGCCGGCGTGGGTGTCGGATCCATCGTTTATATCGCGGGCGCGGGACCAGTGGGTCTCGCTGCTGCGGCCTCTGCCCAGATCCTGGGCGCCGCGGTCGTTTTGATCGGCGATATGAATAGCGATCGTCTCAACCATGCGGAGAGTGTAGGTTTCACGCCGATCGACCTCACGAAGAGTGACAAACTGGGAGATCTCATCGCCGCGGCGATCGGCCAGCCTGAAGTGGATGCTGCTGTCGATGCGGTGGGCTTTGAAGCAAGGGCTCAGGGCAAGAATGGTGAGGAGGCTCCGGCCACTGTCTTGAATTCGCTGATGTCGATCGTTCGAGCTGCAGGTGGAATTGGCATTCCTGGCCTTTATGTGACCGATGATCCCGGGTCGAAAGATGAGAGTGCGAAACACGGGAATCTCAAGATACGTTTTGGTCTTGGTTGGGCGAAATCGCACCGCTTCTACACAGGCCAGACACCTGTCTTGAAGTACAATCGCCAGCTGATGCAGGCGATTCTGCATGATCGCTTGCCCATTGCGAAGATCGTAAATGCCACGGTGATTGATCTCAAAGACGCACCAAAGGGTTACAAAGATTTTGATTCCGGCGTCGCGAAGAAATTCGTGCTCGACCCGCATTCCCTCGTGCGCAAGGCAGCTTGAGAAGGCTTGAGAACGGTGCCTCTTCTATCCGTCTGAATAGGCCCGCCCTTAAAGGCGGGTCTTTTCATGCCGCTCGATCACCTTCGTGTGCCTGAGAAGCGTCTCTCCGCCTCAGCAAAGCATGCGTGGGCGAGATCTTTATAGATCAGGGCCTGGGCATAGCGATCGGATTCCTCGACGAGCCTTCCCGAAGCGTCAGGAAGGAGACGGGCATAGCAATGCGTGCTGGCCAATAATTCCGGTGCGAAGATCAGCACATCTCCACGGGCCGCATTGCGGCGAAAGCCCAGCATGGCGCGCGTCCACAGTTCTTTGAAGTGGTCATGATAAACGGGATTGCCGTTGGTCTGTCCTGATGGCGAAGCAGCATCGGGTTTGATGGACACCTGGATGCAGCCGGGGCTGGCGATGCGGCCATGCATGAAACCAACCCGCGCAAAGATTGGCTCCATGAAGTCCAACTTCTCCGCCCAATTGCCATAAACCAGTTCAAGACCGCAGTAGTAGTGGCTGAAGTCGCCGTTGAAACGAACCTCAGGAAATCTTCTTGTGACTTGAACCGTCCGCCACACGTCCTGAGTGATCGTCGCCCGGTGTGTTTCAATGAAGATGGGCAGATGATTCTTCTCTGACGCGGCCAGAGTAGCCTCGACAAGGCGGTAAACAGCGTCATCGTCTTCGAGACCCCAGCCAACATGAACTGTAAGACATTTATCACCACGCTCCGCGTGTCTCGCGGCGATTGCGTCGGCTTCGGCTGGAGTGTTGATGCGATCGAGTCCGCAGTGTGGGATGGGCGCTTCAGCGAGAGGGGGGTCGTTCGTCGTGAGCTGAACCCCCTCAAAGCCGTCGTCCATTAGACGCCGGTAGCGCGCCAGCCCTTCAAGTCCGGGCCAGATTGTATCCGCGCGCAGATCGACAAGATTATCAAGATTAAGATAGACCTTCAGTTTCGGAGCGTCTTCAGAGCCATCGTGGAAAAAGTGCGATCTGGATGTCATTAAAATTCGTCGAAGGAGATTTGACCCGCAGGTACGCCGATCTCGGCAAGCATCCTGATGCAGGCTTTGATCATCATCGGAGGGCCGCAGAGATAATATTCCGCTGCTGTTAGGTTGGTGTTGTTGCGCAGATAGTTATCGCGTACAACTTCGTGGATAAAGCCGAAATAGCCGTTCCAGTTGTCTACTGGGAGGGGAGAAGATAAGGCGAGATGGAAGGTAAAGTTGTGGTGCGCAGCGGCTAGATCCCGAAAATAGTCTTCATAGAAAATCTCCTGTTTTGAACGTGCCCCATACCAAAAACTTATCTTGCGTGCTGTCTGGTCCGTCTCCAGAAGATGCGAGAGGTGGGCACGCAGCGGAGCCATGCCCGCGCCGCCGCCGATGTAAATCATCTCCCGCTGAGTAGGCTTGATGTGGAAATCGCCGAACGGGCCGATAGCCGAAATAAGGTCGCCGGGTTTCAGGCTGAAGAAGTAGCTCGATCCGATACCGGGGGCACAGTCCTGGCCCGGCGGCGGCGTGGCAATGCGTACATTAAACCGCAGCGCGCTCTCCGTCTTGAGGTTACTCGCGATCGAGTAGTTATTCCGGCGGCTCTCCCCCACAGGATTGCGTGCGACAAGATCGAAAACGTGCTGATTCTCCCAGACCGTAGCAAAAGGTTCAGGAACATCGAATGAGCGGAAAGGGATCGTAGCGTATGCGGGAATATCGAACTGAAGATAATCTCCGGGCGTAAAGGAGATTTTCTCCCCAGTGTCGGCGGGTTCGAGTACAAGCTCTTTGATGAAGGTTGCGACGCTGCGATTACTGATGACGCGAAACTTGTATGATTTCTGAGCGCGGGCTCCCACGCCTCTGGCGCGAGCTACATTGATCAAAATTTGTCCATTGCGCTCTTCGACGGGATAGGTAGAGAGCCCTTGGCATATTGGAGCGCGTGCTGGTGAGCCATCGATGAGGTTAAAGCGTCCGTTGTGCTTGGAGCATTCGATCTGCTTGTCTTTCACCAGGCCGTTGGCAAGGTGGACATTGCCGTGCGTGCATAACCCAGCCGTGGCATAAATCTTGCCTTCTTCATCCCGATAAATTGCGTAGGTTTTCTTACCGTGGTCGAAGCGTTTGGCATCGGCCTTGCCCAGATCGGCAGCCGCGCAGACTCCAACCCAGCCTTCTGCATCAGGCTTTGCCGCCGACGAGTAGACACCATCGTTCAGCCGGGCTTTCGGCTCCGGCAGCTTGCGTTTTACGTGATACACGGGGTCCTTGACCTGCCTGAGAACAGCCGGGAGAATTTCACACCATGCCGCAAACAGGCTTGAATAGGGCGTGGGGCAGTCGTCCTTCACGGCTGTGTGCAGCTCATGTTGCCGGTGATAGGGCACCAGCGGAAACATGTGGTGCTCTACGTGGTAATTCATATTCCAGTAGAGATACCGGTGAATAGGATTCATGTACACCGTGCGGCAGTTGAGACGGTGATCGAGGACATTCTCAGCCAGGCCCGCATGCTGCGTAAGGCCATAGACAACCAGGAGCCATGTACCAAAGAAATTTGTGAAGCCCACCATGAACAGCGAAAAAAAGCTGCGCGTATAAATCGCCAGTCCGATGACTGCCAGATAGATGACGGCATAGACACGGGCATTCCGGCATAACTTGCGGAACTCCATCTCTGGGATGAAGGTCTTTTCTTCAGCGGACATGCGGTCGAACGAGTGAAGAACGATCTGCCTGAAGTACTTTGGATAATTCCCAAGGTTGAAGAATGACAGGACGATAGCTTTCACATCCGGCGGGCGTGGAACTGCAATCTCAGGATCGCGGCCAACAATAATTGTGTCGCTGTGATGCCGCGTGTGACTCCATCGCCAGACTACGGATTCGCGCATGACCATGAACGACGCGATTTCATAAAGGACATTGTTCATCCAGTCCGTTTTGAAAGCTGTGCCATGGCCACTCTCATGCCAGCGGGAGTCAGAGGTCGATGCGTAGAACACGCTGTAAAGCATGTATGGAAAAATCACCCACCATGTGCCCCAGAGGAGATATGTAACGAAACCACTGCCCAGAATGAGCGCAAACCAGAGAATGGTGTCGCGAATTGCCGGCCCATCCCGCCTCTCGAGAAGCTTGCGCATCGTCTCGCGCGGCACAGGGCATTGGTACCAGTCGGCCTCGGCTAAACCTATTTCTATTGCCTGAGCCGCACTCAGGCCGGTAAGGCTGTAGTCAACTTTTGCAGGCGATGGAGCAACGACGGCGCCGTTGTAGCTCATGACTGCGATCCATTACGGCTGCGATCCCCAACGACAGAAGGGGCTGTGAGAGGCTCTTGTTTGTTGTCGTTCTTCGCGAACGGAGTGAGAGACGTCCCGTCAACAGCCATGGTAGAAAATGCGTACATTGTGGTGTGCCGCAGCGACTGTCCCGGGCGCAGAATATTGTCACAAAAACGCCTGGCATTTGCCCCATCTGGATAGCCGTGGCACTCGAGACAGACCGCGGAATGCTTTACGTATGGAACGCCAGATTTTCCAGCGATCGAACCATCGAGAGCGGTGCTCGTGTATAACTGCAAATGCGATTCTGTAGTAGATATGGTGAGTGCGCGCCCGGAGCCCGGATCGACAAGACGGGCTGCTGGCACAAGGTCTTTGCCAGGATGACCAGCGCTTGGCCTGCGGATTCGATAGAGATCGCCGTGATTTTGAAATAATTTTGGAATTACGGCGCCTAGGCGTTGCCCTTCACGGAAGTCATTGCTTTGACCGGTCACCGACGCATAGCGCGGGAGGAGCGTCATGTGTTCGTCTGTGGGAACATATTGATCCGCGTTGATCTGGAGCTCGTGATCCGAGACAGTGCCTGAGCCCTCTCCGGCAAGATTGAAGTAGGAATGATGCGTCAGATTCAAGGGAGTGGGTCGGTCTGCAACAGCTTCCGTGTTAATCAAAAACACATTCTCGGCGGTGACCGTGTAGGTGACCACAACGCGTACCGTGCCCGGATAACCTTCTTCGCCGTCGCGACTGCTATAGGTGAGACTTAGAGAGCACGTTCCGCCCAGAGCATTGACCGGCGTAACAGTCCAGATTTTCTTGTCAAAGCCCTGCACACCTCCGTGAAGATGATTGGGAGCCTCGTTACGGGCCAGGTCGTACATTTTTCCATCCAGATCGAATCGGGCCCCAGTGATGCGACCCGCCACCCGTCCTACAATGGCGCCGAAATAAGGATGGCCGGCTAAATAAGAGTCGAGATCATTGAAACCCAGTACCACATCAGCCAGACGACCGGTTCGATTCGGTACCAGGAGTCGTGTCACGATCCCCCCGTAGGTGATGGCCTCCAGTTCCAGGCCGCCTGAACCGGTCATCGTCCATGCCTCGACGGATTCTCCGCCCGGCAGGCGGCCAAAGAGCCGAGACTTTAGAGAAAATGCCATTTGCCATTCAAACGCCTATTTTCACGCTACAATTCGCTCCAGATGGATGTCTTCTCGACAGCTGCCCAATAGTTATCGTATTTTGTTCGTGTGCTGGAAGACCTAAAACTTCGCAAGGGCTATGACGGTTTTCTCTACCTCGTGGAATCGACCAGAAACCCGCCCAGACTCAAAAGCCATCACCACATTGAGCTGGAGTTGAATCTGGTTGTCCGGGGGACCGTTACCTACGTGTCGAGCGGGCGCAGATTTACCTTCAGGCCGCGAACCCTTCTCTGGCTTTATCCTGAGCAGGAACATCAGCTGGTAGATCTCTCGAATGATGCCCAGAATTATGTAGCAGTTTTCAAGCCTTCGCTCATTGCACGGTCTTGCCGGACCGATGCCTATGCGGGTTTGAAGCGCAAGACAAATGAGCATGATGGCGTTTTGAACACTCTGCTTGAGCCAGATAGTTTCGACCTGATCCGAAAGACCATGGATTCGTTGATGAGGGGGTCGCTCGATCCCGATGTGCTCAACCGCGAGGCTGGCTTTGGCGTCGGATCGGCATTTTCTTACGAGCACGGCGATCCCGACGGGTTAAATGCGGGACTTCACCACCTCCTGCTGCTTTGCTGGCGCAGCCGGCGCACTGGAAGAGTTTTAGGTGATCCCGTTGCTTTGCACCCGGCGGTGCGGCGTGCACTGAGGCTTTTGAGCGAAGACGGCTGGAGTCAGGATCTGGGCGAACTTGCGGAAGCCTGCGGAGTGAGCGAATCGTACCTAAGCCGGACTTTTCGGCGCCAGATTGGCGTTCCCTTAAGCCGATACAGAAATTCGCTGCGCCTCTCGCGATTTTGGCAGGAGTATCGTCAGCCGGAACAGAAGACCCTGGCGGAAGCAGTCTACGCAGCAGGATTCGGCAGTTACGCGCAATTTTATAAAGTTTTTACCCAGGCTTATGGCCGCGGTCCCAGAGCCTGTCTACCAGCCATCGAGGCGCCTATGTCTTGACTGCGCGCCTGTTTGTTATTTACAAGCTACTGTCCCGCAAGCTGCTATAAACTCGAAAATCACATCCTGTGCCATCTCACTGTGCTTTAAAGATGGTGAAGGGAGTCACACCCGGCCATGAAGTCGAATACCGTTTCGCGGCGAGCTTTTTTCCTGGTTTCACTTTTGACGATCGTCGTTTGCCTTCCGTCGAAACTCCTCGCCGCATCAGCTAAGCTTCTTGTGAGGAATGCCCGTATTTTTACGATGGCTCCTCGGCAGCGCGATCCATTCATGGGCTATCTTGTTGTTGCTGACGATGGAACAATTCTTGCTGTCAGTGCAGGCGATCCGCCCGCCGGCATCACGGCAGCTCAGATATTCGATGCGCATGGGGAGTGGATCATTCCCGGCTTCATTTCGGCTCACAGCCATCTTTGGCAAGCTGCATATCGTGGAATCGCCGCGGACAAAACTTTGATTAGCTGGATCGACGATCTTTATTATGAGAGATCGGCAAAAGCCAATCCCGAAGACCTCTACTGGTTCTGTCTGCTTGGTGCCCTCGATCACCTGCAGAACGGAATTACTGCCGCCTATAACTTCAACTACGCCCGAATTTATTGGCAGGGCGGCGGCGACAATGCATTTGATGAGGCTCAGTTTCGCGCTGAAGAGAAGTCAGGCATCCGCTTCATTCACGGCTATGAGCCGGGAATGATGCGGCCAGGAATTACAGTCGATCAGGCGCGCAGGCGGCTCAAAGCCTTTCTCGATTGGACTGCCGCTCAACCACCCTCATCAAACTTTCTGAGCGTGATGATCAACGGTGGGACTGCCTTTAACAATACCTACCAGCAGTCCGTCATGGAGAAGGCGCTCATGGACCAATTTTCGTTGATGAACCAGAGCCACTACCTTGAACCTCCTGAGCCGATCACCCAGGGTGAAGAGCGCGCTGAGTTTCACTGGTTCATGGATAGCGGAATGCTGTCGAACAAACTCATCTTCGGACACTTTATCCATACCGATGATTACATCCTTCAACAGGTGGTCAAGAATGATGTCGCAATGACATGGAACCCGCTATCGAATGGCCGCATGGCATCCGGAGTCGCTGATATCCCAAAGTATCTCAAGCTTGGAATTCGCATAGGCATGGGAATAGACGGGGAGGCCAGCGGCGACCTTGCGGACCCATTCGAGAATATGCGCGCGGGCCTCTATGCAGTCCGCGATAAGTATGAAGACGCGACTGTGATTAGCCCCTACCAGGTACTATGGCTTCACACCATGGGCAGCGCTGATGTACTTGGAGTGAAAAACAAACTTGGCAGCCTGGAGCCCGGAAAGTTCGCAGACTTCGTAGTGATCGACCCCGCCCGGCTCGGTGCCGTTCTTGAGGACGCTTATGCAAACCTGGTTCTGGTCACCGCACAGCGTGACATCGACCGGGTCTACGTCGGCGGTGACCTTGAGGTTGACCATGGCCAGCTTTTGCACCAGGATATGACCACGGTTCAGAAAGAAGTAAACCAGCGCGTTACGGCCACAGCGCGATTCGAGCCGGGGAAATAGGATCCTACATCAGTAGTCCTTTCGAGAACAACAGGGTTTAGCGCCTTTCCACGATGAGTCCCGGCTGGAAGCGCGTATTTGGCTATTCCGGGTGCGAAGCGAGTAGCCACGGCCTGCGCTATGATCGCAGAGGTCCCTGCACATGTATTGCCGAGGCGTCCCATATTTGACGCGTCAAAGCCTCTGGGATCCGTTTCTGGGATCGTGAAAGGTGCGAACCGCCCTGTGCCGCTCCATACTGATTGTTTTCGTCAGTTCAGATCAACCAGATGTTAGGCGGACAGCAGATCATTACTTCAGAAACTGCGTCGTGAATGCCGACTTCACGTCGATTGGCCTCTTCAGAACCTGCAGGTCGAGTATCTGAGCATATGTGTTTTGCCATCGGCTCGCATCGAATTGTCCAACTTGGGCGCCACTCCGGTCCTCGCCTGTAACGAAGTTGCCATTCTTGAGCGCGGTGTAGCTGTACTGTTCCCAGTCCGGGCTAAGTGCTGGATTGAGCTTGAGAATCATGGCGTTGGCCGCCACCGGGTCATTCATATAATCTCGCCAACCGCGCACACTCGCCCGTACAAACCTCGCAACGATCTCCGGGTGTTCACGCATAAAGTCCGCTGATGTATAAAACACGCGGTACGGATCGAAGCCTGCATCTCTATTCATCAGCATGCGCGTTGGAACGCCGGCCCTGTGGGCAAAATACGGCTCGGAAGTGACAAACCCCTGCTGGATATAGCCCGGGTCCTGCAGAAAATTGGCGACGCTGTAAGTTGCAGGTATTTCATGGACCCGATCAAGCTGAAACTTCTTCACCAGAAACTCCCACCATGTGGAACCTGGTTTCACAGCAACCATGTGCCCATTTAAGTCGGTCCAGGTATGGACCGGCGAGTCAGCCCGCAACAGAATCCCCTGCGGATCATGCTGCATGGTCGCACCCACCGCGATGAGCGGTTCGTTGGAGTTGGCAATCGATTCCAGCACGAGATCGGACGTCGCCATTCCAAACTGAACAGCTCCGCTCGCCACCAGCGGCTCACTGGAGATATAAGGGCCACCTGGCAGAATCTGCACATCCAGACCTTCCCCTTTGTAGTAGCCCTTGGCGATAGCATCGTAAAAGCCGCCCTGCTCCGGCTGCGGATACCAATCCGCCTGCAGCTTAACGATCGTCAGACCGGCCTTCTGCGAAGAGCGGCAGCCCAAATTGCCCAGCAACACCACAGACAAAGCGGCCGAAATGAGAAAACGCGCAATTTGCATGGCAGCAGCTTAGCATTCATCCGCTGAGCGGAGAACAATCTTGATCCCCGAGCGCTACACTTAACGCGAGCAGCCATGCATCACTGCCCAGCTTCCCAACAAGCTGAGGTCCACCGCGACGACTCGGAAGCGTAATAGCCGGCCAGCCAAGCAGGCTGACCGGAGTCGTGTAGCGAAGAATCCTTATCCGCGCTCCCGAATGATCTTCACCAGCTCGCAGTTCGGCCGTCGGGCTGCAAGGCAGCAAAAGAACATCAAAACCCGCCAACACCCGGTCACTTTCGCTCCTAAATACGTCAAGCCTCTTCCGCAATTCAGCAAGTTCACCCGATGCCAGCGAAGCACCCCAACGCAACCGTTTCGCAATGACAGGTTCGAAACCATCCCGGGGTTCGGGATGCAGAGCCGCCGCCTCGCTCGCCTGTAGTGGCACATACAACTCCATCGAGTCACGCCAAATCGACGCATCAAAGACCGTAACATGCGCGCCCAGCCGCAGGAATCGAGCCTGCCATTCCTCGAGAGAAGCCATAACTTCGTCTTCGCAGTCATGCAGAAATTCAGCGTCCACAATCCCTAAGCGAAGCCCTCGCAGCTCAGGCGCATCTGCCTGTGGCAATCCAAACAGAGCCGCTCCAAGCGATGGTCCATCGCCGAGATCACGATACAACCATCCAAGTGTGTCAAAGCTCGGAGCAAGATGTTCGCCGCCGCTCCAGAGGTCACGCCCATTGACCACATCCAACGTAACCGACCCGCGATACCCAATCAGTCCGCACAATGAAGCAGGCACCCGAATAGAGCCTCCCGTATCCGTGCCAATTGCGGCCATTGCAGAACCCTCCTGCACGCTCGCAGCAGCACCACTCGACGATCCGCCCGTCAGCAGCGTTGCATCAACCGGCTGAAGACAATCGCCGAAATCCTGATTCTCTCCCGTAATGCCATAAGTGAGCTGGTGCAAGTGCGTCTTGCCCATAATCACCGCACCAACATCTTTGAGCCTCGAAACAACTGCCGAATCTTCGCTTGCCGCTACACGAGCCATGCTCAGAGCCTGTGATCCGCACGTCGTAACAAATCCTTCCAGATCGAAACAATCCTTCAACGAAACCGGAATCCCCCAAAGCGGCCTACTCACAATCAATTCTGGATCCAGGCGCTCTGCCTCACGCAACGTCCATGCTTCGACCTGAGCAAGATAGACATTCCTTCCGGCGTTCGAATCGGCGCGTTTGAAAGCCCCCTCTACCTGCTCATGCACATTGGCGCGACCGGATCGATATCTCTCGGTTAGATCTCGAATGGAAGAAGGGATTTCAGAGGCTGATGGCATACGTGCATTCTATGCAGACCAGCCATTCAGGAGTAGTGACGCATCAAAATCACCCTTGAAAAGACAGCAGACTATGCTAATTTCAACTATGGCAGCTTGCAGCGAATCGAGCCCGACTGCTTCGATACTCCAGCAAGACGAGCAGCGCATGGCAGCTCTCGCCAACTGGGCAGCGCGCACACTCGCGAACGTTCATCCTGTGCCATTTGCCGCCGAGATAGTCCACACTACAACTGGCAAAAGGCTGATGCGTGCGCTCAACGCGGTGGCCCGTTGCAATGACCCCAGTGCGCATGCTGAACTTCGCACAGTGCGGCTCGCCTGCCGCAAACTCGGTTCCTATTCGTTAAAGGAATACACCCTCTACTCCACGTGCGAACCATGCCCCATGTGCATGGCAAGCGCTCTGTGGGCAGGACTTGACCGCGTCGTCTATGGAGCCACGATTGCCGACGCCAATCGCTTCTGTCGCCAGATTCATATCCCCGCCATGGAGGTTGCCAAGCGATCTGACATGAGCGCGACCGTGGTCACCGGGCCAGTTTGCCGAGATGAATGTGTTGTCCTTTTCACCCATCCGAAGATGCAGGAAACCTTCAAGACCTGGAGCACCGCAAAAGAAGTGTCAATCACAGCTTAGAAGTCAACCTAATTTCAGAGAGGAGGCAGCGATTGGAGACACTCGCAACACAGCCCGCCGAAGTGCTCGGCGATCCTTCTCGCGTCATTACACAGACCTCCATCGTTGAACGTCTCTCGCGTGACTTCTATTGGTACTCACCCATTCTTCGTCCCCTGCTCGACGGCAAATGCGCCGATGTGGCAGTCCAGCCTCTATCCGCTGAGGAGGTTCGCGCTGTCCTGCGCCTCTGCTACACGCTCGACGTGCCTGTAACAGTTCGTGGAGCAGGCACTGGCAACTATGGCCAAGCGGTACCGTTGCATGGTGGCGTGGTACTTGATCTGACGCGCATGGAACAGATCGAGTCCATCACCTCGGACGGCGTTGCAATCTGCCAGCCAGGGGTTCGTCTCGGTGTCCTTGAAACGACGGCCCGCGAGGAGGGTTGGGAACTGCGCTGCTATCCCTCCACGATCGTCAAAGCAACCGTAGGCGGTTTCCTCGGAGGAGGCTCAGGCGGCATCGGCTCCGTCGCTCACGGCGCCCTCCGCGACTTCAACACAGTCCGAGCCTTCGAGGCAGTCACCATGGAATCCGAGCCACGAATTCTCATGCATGAAGGCAACGGAGTACACGAAATCCTTCATGCCTGGGGCACAAACGGCGTCATGACGCGCATCTGGCTCGCACTGACACCCGTAGTCGAATGGGCGCAATGCGCCATTTCTTTTTCGAGTTTCGACGCTTCCTTCGAATTCGGCACTGCAATCGCTACCAATCCCGGGTGGACAAAGCGCCTTGTCACCGCCTTCGAATGGCCCATCCCATCATTCTTTTCCCCAGTCCGAAATATCACGCGCGATGGTGCAACGTCTGTCTTTCTTCTCATCGCCAACTCTCAAGCAGCCCCACTCGCAACCTTTGCCAAGGCATCCGGAGGCGAAGTAACCTTCTGCGCTCCCTACGGTGGACTGCGTTCATCACCTCTTCTCTCGGACTACACATGGAACCACACCACTCTCTGGGCGATGAAAACTGACCCTGCATGGACCTACCTGCAATGTGGCTTTGACGTCGACGTCACACGCGCACGCGAGCAGCTCGCAATTCTCAAGCAGCGCTTCGGCGATGACTTCCTGCACCACATCGAGTGGATGAAAAACGGCGCCGGCAAAGTCTTCGCCGGTGCAATACCTGTCGTCCGCTTTCGCACTCTCGAATATCTGAACACAATGATCGACACCTGCCGCACCAACGGAGTATTTGTGGCCAACCCGCATGTAAATTTCGTCGAAGGAGGCGGCCGCTATCGGCCCGACAATGTGCAGCTTCAAGCCAAATATCGCTACGACCCCAAGGGTCTGCTCAATCCGGGAAAGATGGCTACATTTCATCGCATAGAGGAAGCCCTGGCATGAAGACCCGCATTGCCGACAGCCGAAACTTCGCCTACCTGAACTGGAAACAGGTCGATGCCCTCCCACGCGACCGCACGCTCCTGATTCTGCCGAGCGCAGCCATCGAGCAGCACGGCCCGCATCTTCCGCTCGCAACTGACACGCTGATCAACAACGAACTGCTCGGTCGCGCACTCGATCTGTTAACCGCCGAAGCGCCTGTGTACGCCCTGCCGCCGGTCTGCTATGGCAAAAGCAATGAGCATCTCGGCTTTCCCGGCACATTGTCTGTCTCCACCACAACTTTCATAGCAGTCTTAAGAGATTTGGGCGCAAGTCTTTCAGCGGCAGGTTTCCGACGCGTTGCGATCTTCAACACACACGGCGGAAACAACTCATTGGTAGATGCGATGGCCCGCGACCTCCGCGCAGAATTCGGCATGCGCACCTTCACCATCTTCGGCTCCGCAGGTGCCAACTTTGAAGGACTCAACCCGCAGGAGCGTACCTACGGATTCCATGCCGGCGAAGTCGAAACTGCATTCCTTCTCGCCACAACCCCAGAGCTTGTCGACACCTCGGCCTATACGGCTAACTACATCGCATCCATTGAGCACAAATCACTCCTTGCTCACGAGAACGGCGCGGCAAACTTCGCATGGCTTACACGCGACATCGCAGCTAGTGGAGTGATGGGCGACCCCCGCCCGGCCACAGCCGAAAACGGCGAGCGATGGCTCACCACAGCCGCCAAAAGAATTGCCGCTGTGATCGAGGAAATCTTGGAATTCCGCGAACCCACCTCATCCGCCGGGGCGTAATCCAAAGCGTGAGCAAAATACACATCGACTGCGGCGGGGGAGTCACACTGGAACGCGGCGTGCACTTTCAGGTCTCTGATGGAACCACGCTCGTCTCCGATCATTACTATCCACCCGGCAACGCACCACAACCGACGCTGCTGATGCGCCAGCCATACGGACGCGATATCGCGTCAACCGTCGTCTTCGCGCACCCCGCATGGTTCGCGCGCCACGGCTACAACATCGTCATTCAGGATGTGCGCGGTCGCGGCGGCTCCGAGGGCACTTTCTATCCATTTCGCCATGAAGCCCGCGATGGCGCGGAAACTATCGCGTGGCTGCGCACTCGCCCGGAGTCCGATGGCCGCATCGGCATGTACGGCTTCTCTTATCAAGGCGCAACCCAATTGCTGGCCGCTGCCGAACAGCCCGAGGGTTTGCAGTGCATCGCACCGGCGATGACCGCCTGCGACCTCTTCGCCGGATGGTTCTATCACAACGGCGCTCTGCGGCTTTCGTCTTCACTAAGCTGGGGCCTGCAAATGCTGAAAGAAGACGCCCGCCGACTCGGATTGCATGATCCAGGTTTCCGCTTGGAAACTGCATGGCAAAACGTGCGTGAACAGGCCATGCACCTGCCCTACGGCGATCATCCTTCGATTAGCGATCCGACGTTACCCTCATACGTCCGTGACTGGTTCGAGCACTCCGTGTCGAGCGAGTACTGGTCCTCAATGGATGTCAGCCAACGCGCGCATTGCATCAAAATTCCGGCACTTCACGTATCCGGATGGTATGACACCTATCTAGAAGGCAGCATGCGCGGCTTCGATCTTCTGCGGCGAAACGCCGGCTCCGAGCACGCACGCCATCATCAGTATCTGCTTGCGGGCCCATGGATACACATTCCCTGGAGCGATCGGGCAGGCGAAGGCAACTTCGACTTAGAAGCCCGATTTGATACCGACTCGCTGCTTCTACGCTGGTTCGATCACTGGCTGAAAGACGCGGGAACATGGTCTGCAGAGCCTCGCGTGCGTCACTTTGTTCTGGGCTTGAACACCTGGCAGGAAGCTGACGACTGGCATGGAAGCTCCCAAGCAACGCTGTACCTCCACAGTCAGGGCCGCGCTCCGTCGTTCAAAGGTGACGGCACTCTCACCGCTCTCAAACCAGACAGCGAAGAACCACCCGATCTATTCATCTACGATCCCGAAGTCCCAGTCGCGGCGCCCGGAGGTCTCTTATCGCAACCGGGCCCCTTTGATCAGACCGCAATCGAAGCGGGGAACAATGCGCTTGTCTACACCACTAAGCCTCTGACTGAATCACTGCACGTCTTCGGTGCTCCGCACATTGCGCTTTACGCCGCAACTTCTGCCCCTTCCGCCGACATCACCGCCAAACTCGTTCGCGTCCTTCCTTCAGGCCGAGCAGAATTCATCTCGATCGGCATCGCCCGCTCCTCATTCTTGTTCAGCCGTTCATACCTCCCTGACACGATCCATCTCTGGGAATTCAACCTGGAACCCACTTCCTGCATGTTCAGCACCGGCGAGCGTCTGCGGTTAGAGATCGCAGGCTGCGCATTCCCGCTGTACGACCGCAACCCTGGCAACGACACCCCGCCCAGCGAAATGACGCCCTTCAACTGGAACCGCTCCACACACATCGTTCATCACGACAACGAACATCCCTCAGCCCTACGCCTTTCCGTGATCGTATGAGTTCCATTCCCGAGATCCTTTTTCGCGACGTAATCAAGCGTTTTCGAGCTACCGACCCGCCTGTGCTTCAAGGCATCGACTTGACCATCGAGCGCGGCGAATTTGTGACGATTCTCGGCCCATCTGGGTGCGGCAAGTCCACGATGCTCAAGCTCGTCGCTGGGCTCGAGCCCATCACCTCCGGCCAGATATATGTCAACGGCCTCGAACCAAAAAACGCACGTCGCCTGATTTCTTTTGTCTTTCAGGAAGCGACACTCCTTCCATGGCGCACCGTTGAACGAAACGTCGCCCTCGCCCTTGAACTGGAAGCTCGCTCGCGTGAAGATGCCCTTCAAACCACTGGCAGATTGCTTGAGCTAGTCGGACTTACAAATGTGGCCCAGAGCTACCCCAGAGCACTCTCTGGCGGCCAGAAGATGCGGGTCTCCATCGCCCGCGCACTTGCCACCAAACCACGCCTCCTGCTGATGGACGAACCGTTCGCCGCACTCGACGAGATCAACCGCGATCGCATGAATGAAGAAATTTTGCGACTCCGTGAAGCGGGCAACTGGACCGTGCTCTTCGTTACCCATTCTGTAGCCGAAGCCATCTTCCTTTCATCGCGCGTTGTCATTCTGTCACCGCATCCCGGCCGCATCGCTCATACCATCTCAGTAGACCTTCGCTATCCAAGAACAACCACCCTGCGCGAAACAGTTGAATTCGACACGCTCGTCAACCAGGCATCACGGCTTCTGCGCGAGGCACACCGGGCATGAAAAAAAAGCTGCTCCTGGCAGTCAATGGTGTTGTGGTTTTCGTCGCACTGTTATGCGTGTGGCAAGCTGTGGTCTGGGTTCTGCACATTCCACCCTACATTTTGCCTCCAGCAATTATTGTCGGGCGAACAATCGTGACGCGCTTTCCGGAATTGTGGACCTCCTTTTGGATCTCGGCCGAAGCAGCAGCGGCTGGCCTTCTCGGAAGCATCGTAGGCGGTCTCTTTATAGCTCTGATCTTCGCGCGCCTGCCCTGGCTCAGGCGCATGCTCTTCCCGTACACAATTCTTCTGCAGACCGTTCCCATCGTTGCAATCGCACCCCTCATCCTCATGTGGGCAGGACAGGGGCTCTTCGCCGTAGCCTTGGTCACCTTCATCATCTGCCTCGCGCCCATCATCGCCAACGCCACACAAGGACTCATCAGCATCGACACCAACCTATTGCAACTCTTCCTTATGCACAACGCCTCGCAAGAACAGATCTTGCGGAAGCTGCGCCTGCCACACTCGCTGCCGTATCTCTTCGTAGGCATCCGCATTTCGAGCGGAATCGCCGTCATCGGCGCCATCACCGGCGAACTCTTCGCCGGATCGACCCGTGTCGGTCAGGGCGGCCTCGGTTACTCTATCCTGTATGCCATGGCACAACTCCAGACCGACTATCTCTTCGCCCTGGTCTTCGCCGCAACCATACTTGGCTTTTCTTTCTTCTTTATCGTGATGTTTTTCGAATGGCTCTTTCTTCACAAGTGGCACGAATCAGCCCACTCAGAAGGCAGCGAATCCTGAGATACCGCCAGACATTAAGGAGACCCTCACAACAAATGATTCGTCTCGCAACTTCCGACGGCTGGTGGCTGATTACGCATCCGGACCACGCGCATCTTGCCGGCGAATTCGCCGCAGCGTGGGGCAACGTGCTCTTCGCTGCGCCGGAACCGCGCTCTCACGTGCTTCGCGGCATCTATCGACATGACAACGGCTGGCTGAAGCGCGACGCCGCGCCTGCTATTACGCTTGAAGGAAAGCCTGTAGCCTTCTCCACGGAGTTAGTCGGTACCTACGCGGCGTTCGAGGAAATCGATCTCGCTGACTATCTTGCTGTCCGTCGTGAGGCTGTCCTGGCGATGGCCGAAGAAGACCCTTTCGCTGCCATCCTCATCTCCATGCATACGCACAATCTGCTTTCAGAACGCGCAGATCGCAGCACGATCCGCCCTGAACAGCTTCCTTTGCTGGACGGCTTTCTCGTCGAACAATTAGACCTACAAGGCAAATTGAGAAAGCACCTACTCAACACCGCCGAGTTCTTTCCTAGGCAACTCGACCAAGTACTTACAGAAAACTTTCGATTGCTGCAAGCCACAGACAATCTTTCTTTGCTCAGTTGTGTGGATTTCGAAAAACCCGCGACCTTGCTGCACCCGCTTCGCACAGAGCATGGCGATGCTCAGCAGGTCACGGTTCAGAGAAAAGCCGAACGCAGCTTCAGGCTCTCACCTTATCCTCTGCGTGAACCAGAAATGCGTTTCGTCCTGCGCGCGCGTTTCGTGCGAGTCAGGCGCTTCACATCGTCAACAGAATTGGCAGACCGTCTCGCCGCAGCACCGATGCAAACACTCGAAGTCACCATCTCTGCATAAAAATTTACTTCCCCGGCAGAGTGGACACATGCGCTGACACAATTCGCCAGGCATTATCGAGCCGCACCCAGACCTGACTCTGCCGTCCTCGAACAACGCCGCCGCGACCATCGCGCTCAAACTCCAGAGTTACGCTCCCAAAGTCTTTCCCAAACGTCACGATATCCAGCCGCACCATCCGCCGTGCAAGATTCACCGCAGGACGGTTCTTCCGAAACGCCTCGATCTCTTCCACGCCATACAGATTCTCACCCGCGCCAAACCGGATCGCCAGTGACGACGCCCAAAACATAGCCTTCAGAACGTTAACGTCATTGCTCACCAACGCTTCCTCATAACGCGGATAGAGCCCTCGCAGTTCCGCAACCGTTTCCGGATCATTTACCACCATTAAGGTCTCCTCAGAGTAAGAGGCGCAGAGCACGCATTATTCAAACAACACGCGCGGAGGCAGCATGTTCTTCGAAACAGCCGCTGCCACGGTAATCATCGGCTCATTCACCACTTGGCTCAATTGCAGCTTCATCGCCACGCTGCACAGCAGGTACGCATGCATCGGCTCCATACCCCAATGCTTGCCCAGAAAATCAATCATTCGATCGGTCGCGCGCCGCGCCGCTTCCAAAGCATCGGTCGCCGACTCCAACACCAGCCAGCTTCCCCAATCTTCACTCGACGGCATTCCCGCTGATTCCAGCATCGGCCCCGCCAGAGTCTGAGCCTTATGTATCCTGAAACGCAGCGTCACATCGGCCGGGCATTCAATCCCGTTGATGCAGACTTCGCCATCACCCTGTGCCGCATGCGCATCACCGCAAGAAAACAGTGCTCCAGGCTGCAGCACCGGCAGATACAAAGTCGCACGAGCACACAATTCACGCACATCCAGATTGCCGCCAAACACACCCGGCGCCCGTGTGCGAATCTCGCCGCGCTCCGCAGGAGCAACTCCCATAATCCCGCAAAAAGGCCGCAGAGGAACCACCGCTGGCGCAAGCGAGCGCGTTTCATTTTCATCAAGCTCCCAATGAAAAAGAAATGGTCCCTGAAATCGCTGCTGGAGAAGACCCAGTCCTTCAAGCACACTCGACCAGCCCCAGCCCTTGTGATGCACTTCAAGCACATCGATCTCCAACACATCGCCGGGTTGTGCGCCATGTAGCGCCACAGGGCCTGTCAGAGCATGAATCTTGCCGCGATCAATAGTTGTCAATTCTTGAGCGGTCATTCCGGGACGAACCTGAGCGCCGCTCGAATCTTGACATTCGAAATGCACTACATCGCCGGATTCAATCGTGAGTCGCGGCGATAGGTCTGCGTTCCACCGCGAATGCGTAGGCTCGGCGCTTAGGACATGCTGCGCCATCATCCCTCTATCTCGACAACCATCTGCACCTCAACCAACGCATTACGAGGTAAGCCGCTCACTCCAATCGCCGCGCGCACATGCCGGCCAGCTTCGCCGAACACAGCCATCAATAGATCACTCGCGCCGTTGATGGCTTTGGGCGAATCGGCAAAACCCGGAACGCTATTCACATATCCGTTCACCGAAACAATACTCTTGACCTTCGTTAGCGACCCAAGGTGCTGCTCGAGTACAGCCAGATGCAGCAGCGCACAGATGCTAGCTCCGGCATAGGCTTCCTCCAAAGTGCGATCCGAACCCACCGTCCCGCTGATCACTCCATCTGCATTCTGAGAAATCACCCCTGCAAGAAACACAAACGAGCCAGCCGTCTTAGCAGAACAGTAATTGCCGCCAGGTTTTGGAGGCGGTGGAAGATTCAAACCAAGCTGTGCTAGCGCGGCATAGGAATCCATGATGGACTACTCTAGCACGCGGCTCGCGAGCCCAGCGGGGACAAGATCATCGATTCACGCTAACAACCGGCCTTCCTCATGTAGAGCCAATGCGCTCGTTTAGTGCGTCTCCGGCGAAAACTGAATAGGTGGGCCACCGAGTGTATACTCATGTCAATTTTATTTCGTCGAACAGACGCCTTTCACAGCCCATCTCCGTTGACTGCCCCTCGATCCCAGCAATGTTGTCGATTGGAGGCCGCGAATGACAAAGCTCAAGAATTC
>Ga0206966_1039_pt1 | contig 44475 bp, 47 predicted proteins | sample Alteio_BWOrgHeat_23_FD_152970 | JGI IMG/M metagenome (GOLD analysis project Ga0206966, IMG submission 152970) | Enriched cells from forest soil in Barre Woods Harvard Forest LTER site, Petersham, Massachusetts, United States -... | ecosystem: Environmental > Terrestrial > Soil > Temperate forest >...
TCAATCGTGCTGGTTTGCGGTGTAATCGCGAAAACTGGCGCTTTGAGTCCAGCCCAGGGGTGACAGCACAGCGGATGCGAAAAGGCACAGGACTGCGAGTCGCATGATGCTCGGAGTGCCGAGCGCTAAGGTGGAAAACCTCTTCGAGATATTCATGGTCGCTCCTTCTTTCTCAATTGCGAGTTTGCTCAGTAATCATATCGAGCGTCTGATAGGAAGGAGCGAACCTGAATCCTCGCTGCTTACTTGAGGATAACCAGCTCCGCAGTGCCATTGCCACACATCCCGTAGATCGCTCCGGAAAGGCAGGCCCCCGCAGAGAACCGGTAACACCCCGGCGTTTTGGCCGTCACGGTGACGGACTTGTTGGAGCCGCCAACGATGTCGTCAGGCGGGTCGAAGGGTGAGGTTGGTCCCATATCCACGATAAAACCCTGATGCTTAGTGTCGCTCTTCCAGGTCACCTGCGTTCCCGTTTTCACGCAAAAGGTGGAGTTTCCTTTCGCGTCGGGAATACTGGGGGTGGCGGAGGCAGCACTTGCGGTGCGCTTAACATCGACAGAGCACGGCTCTGAAGCCGATCCGCACGTGTTAGCAGCAGTGCAAAGCGCTGTTGGATCGGGTTCTTTGCAGGCGTATGGGTTTTTCTTTTGTGCGTATGCGTTTTGATTATGCACCAGCACGACGAGCGGTAGCGCGAGCATCGCGCACCTGATGATGTACAGTCGGTGAGTCGTCATAACTTACCTCGCTACATGGTCGTAAAACCATCTGAAGTCGTTGAACACGGGTCAGCACAACAAAGATCAAAAGCAGGCGATGTCCCCTAACGGTCCTAATTGACCCCAGGGGTGCCTTTCCAATCAATAAGGTCCGATAACCTCCAGGGATTCTGATTGAGGTCCCACTGCAGCTTGCCATCTTTGTTAAGTATCAATTGTGCTGCTGGATAGAGTGTCCCTGTACTCTTACTCTTGTCCTGATCGTTGAGCTCAAGTACCCCGGCGGTCAGATTGAAGGATTGCGTTTGGCTATCCGTCCAAGCTTCCGCAAATCGAATCTGCCGACTTGTGACAAAGACAATCCTTCGCCCTGTCTGTGTCGGGGTCATCTCTATATAGGAGCAATCGTTTCCCAATGTGCCCGTGATCTCGACGTGACCTACGGCTCTCATTTTCCAGAGCGCATTGTACAGCCCCTCGTTCTGTCCCTTTTGGTACGCCTGCACAAGGATTGCCCGGTCGGCTGGAGTTGAGAATTCATAGATGTTCAGGGTTACGCCGATGTTTGCGCCCAACTGCGTACCTGTTCCGTAAGCCTGGGCATCGATTGTTTCATACCTGTCTTTCGAAAAGGCGGTGCTGCTTCCAGCCAACATTAAGCCGAGCAACCCTATGCCCATCACGGAGAACTTCGAAAATTTCCTTTTTGTTTGCATACACCTCACTCCTTCGCGCCTGATATCGCGCTCGTTGGCAGATTGAGGTCCCACGGTAAGTCTTTGCGGAGAAGACGACAACTGTCACAAGTGTCAGTCCCCGCATAAAAGGAGGTTAGAGCGTGTCTCGTAACATACTTTCTTTCTGAGCGTATCGAGAGACGGATGGTCGAGAACAACTTTGTCACTTGCCGGGCCTTCACCCGTGATTGGCCATCAGCCGTGCGCCCCTGTCACTTGTGCCAGTATCCGTACTACGCCCCTCCGTAACACAATCACTTGAGAATTTGCGAGTACCGCTCAGACATGACAGACACGTTTGACGCTCGATCGCTGTGCTGTGCGGAGAAGATTTGCCTCCGCACTCCTAAAGTTCTCGGAAAGTAATAGGAGGCGCCATGATGATGAAATACGTCGTACTCTCTGCTGGCCTGCTCATCGGAGTATGCGCTTCGGCGCAGGACGTTCCAGACGTTCCGAAGGTGGAAATCCCGGTTGGCTTTTCCTTTGTCAATGTCCACCCCAACTTGGCGCCCATTACCAGTTTCAATGTATTCGGTGGAGGCGGCCAGTTTAACGTCAACTTCGGAAATTATTTTGGCGTCAAGGGCGACTTTATGGGATACACCCAGGGCAGCGGGCTGAGGAACCAGCTTCGCAACAACCTGGACTACACCGGCTCCGTAAGCGGAAACGTGTTCACTTACACGTTCGGACCCCAGATCAAGAAGCATACTGGAAATTTCCAGCCGTTCGGCGAGGTGCTGTTTGGCGCAGCGCATACCAACGCATACGCCACGATCGCGAATGCCATAAGTTCAACCTCCGGTTCCGGGAATAACAACGGTTTCGCCATGGTGGCCGGCGGCGGTATCGATTACAGAATTAACAGGAATTTCCAGATCCGGCCGGTCGAGGTGGACTACCTCCTGACCCGTTTCTCGGCCAACCACGTGGCTGGCTATACCGCTAACCAGAATAATTTTCGCTATGTCGGCGGGATAGTCTTCACATTCGGCGGAGCACCTCCGATCCCGCCGACGGCAAGCTGCTCTGTTTCTCCTACCGAGATCATGGCCGGCGATCCGGTATCGGCCACGGTCGCGACGCAGAATTTCAATCCCAAACGCCCCATTACTTATAGCTGGACCAGCAGCGGCGGCCACATAACTGGCACCACCGAAACTGCCAGCGTAGCCACCGCCGGCTTGTCGCCTGGAAGCTATACGGTTTCGGCGACCGCCACCGATGAGAGGCAGAGGAACAACAACACGGCGAGCTGCAGCGCCAGCTTTACGGTAAAGCAGCCGCTTCCGCCGACAGCGAGCTGTTCTGCCAGCCCAGACACAGTGAAGGCCGGCGACTCGGCGACGGTGACGGTCACGGCGCAAAGTCCCGATGGAAGCCAGCTGACCTACTCCTTTGTGGCCACTGCCGGGCGCGTCAGCGGCACAGGCAGCAGTGCGACGCTGGATACTACCGGTGCCCCGGCCGGAAGTCCGATCACTACGACGGCGACGGTGACCAACGTTCACGGATTGACTGCTACCTGCGAAGCCGTGGTCAACGTTGCACCTCTGCCTCCACCCGAGGTGGTGCAGGAAGCTACGAATGTGGGAGAGTGCAGTTTCAATAACTCGACCAGGCCTGGCCGCGTCGACAATGAATGCAAGGCGACCCTGGATCAGGTAGCCCTGCTCATTCAAAAGGAACCGAACAATACGTTTGTGATCGTTGGTTTTGCGGAGGACGAAGAGACGGTCAAAATGACGCAGCTGGCGGGCCAGCGAGCGGTGAACGTGAAGTATTACCTCACCCAGGGCGAAGGCGGCCAGCAGATCGATCCTTCCCTCCTGCAGGTAAAGACCGGCTCCGAAAAGAGCAGAAAGATCAGGATCTATAAAGTACCGCCTGGCGGCAAGGTTCCGGAGGAGGTCGTTGCCGTCGACGAGACCCAGGTACAAGGGGTGTCCCGCAATGCTCCGGCGAGGAAACACCACAAGACAGCAGCCGCTGCGAGCGATGCGCCCGCAATTCAGCAATAGGCCCTCTGCCGGGGCTCTAACCCAAGGTCATACGCCACTACCTGTTCTTGCGAGGTCTTTGCAACGAGCAGGTAGCGGCGGTGACGCAGACCCTAACTCTATCGGCCCCCACGTGTCTTCGGGCGCGTGGGGCTTTTTTGTTCCGTCGACTCAGGTGACTGCCAGCGCGGCCCTCACAAAACTTCGCTGATAGAATTTCGGAGTTTCGCCACACCTGCGCGAGAGTATCTGATCTCAATTCCTCGCTACTCTGGCTCGCGTAGGCGGGATTAGCTTGCGGCCAGGTATTTCCGCATCCAGTCGATGACCAGGCTGCGCATCTCGGGGGTTTCCTCGTGAGCGCAATCGAACAGCTCGATGCGGCAATCCTCCTGGCGGCCGTGTTGCCGATAAAGCGGCAATAGATTATCGCGAATCTTCTCGACCCCAGCGGGCGGTGTAAGGGGATCCTGGCGGCCGTTGACGCTGAGATGAGGCCGCGGAACGATCAACTCGTTGATCGCAGTGGTATCGAATTCCTTCAGCAACGATGGAACGAAATAGAAAATGCTGTGACCGCTGAGATTGTGCGCAGCCATGAGCGAATCGAAATCGGTCAGGCAACAAAGGTCGATAGCCAATCTGACGCGGGGATCGAGTGCGGCCAGCCACCAGGTCTTGGTGGCCCCCATCGACATACCGGTCACACCCAGCCTTTGCGAATCCACTTCCGGCCGGCTTGCGAGGTAAGAGAAGGCGCGGAATTCGTCGAACATCATCATGCCCCAGAGCACCTGGCCGCGCCAAAGCATGAGCTTGAAGGCGTCCTCCTCTCCTCGATGGCCGTTGGTGTCGTGTTGGCGCTCACCAAAACACCAACTGTCGATGGCCAGAGTGACCACTCCCATTTCAGCGAGGACCGGAGCATAGGCGGGTTGAACGCCGGTTCCTTTGAGAAGTTGTTCCTTGCCCAGGTCGTACATTCCTGCGTGCCAGTGAATGAAGAGGAGGCCCGGCGCAGGGCGTTTGAGTTGCTTGGGGATCAACAGAAGAGCAGGAACCGGCTCAATCCCGTTCAGGTCGAAGACAAGCCGCTCCAGAGTGTACTGGTCGTGTTCCTCAGTGCGGACCAGCTTTGGCGGCGCGGGTTCATGCTGCCAGGGCAGATCGCCAAGGAGCCCCCAGAGAGCGGCGCGCCGGCGCTGCTGATATGCGGAGAATGCGGTTTCTGTTTCGGCGACTAGGTTACTGGCAGCGGAATTCAGGCCGAGGGAGATGCCACCGGTCAAAAGCGCGGATCGAAACACGAATCGGCGGCGGGTGATGCTTTTTTGTTCGTTGATTATCATGGCAGCCCATTCTATACAGTGTGCTCGGCGAAACGATTGCTCCGCCAATGGGCGAGCGGAAGCGAGGGCAATGGCCGGCGACGATGTGGTAAATTACGCGACGAAGCTGCATGAGGCACTCGAATGCGAAGGCGAAGCGGATTCTCGGGTTGAAGTCGCGACGGCTCGAGTGGCTGCAGGTTCACTAACAGTGACGAAGGCCCAGCTAGGAAGTGCGCTATTAACAGCGAGGCTGAGAGGTCCTGCCCTCGTCGATGCACGATTTGATCGTGTTTCTGGAACTCCTAATGTGCAGTGGGGAATTTCATGGGACATATAGCCGGGGTGGACAAAGACCCCAGCGCACACAAACGTGGGACAGAAAAGTAATCGTACCGGCCATTCTGGCGGCAGCCGAGATTGAGTTTGCGACCCGTGGTTTTACTGCGGCACGAACAGAGAGTATTGCAGCGCGCAAATAGGGCCAAAGGCATGATTTTCCATTATTTCAAAAACAAAGAAGGGCTTTTTGAGGCTGTTCTCTAACCGGCGCATCAGCCTTTCAGCGAGGCGCTCGATAAGTCCCTCGATAAGAACCTGAGCGCCACGGATGCTTTACTGACGTTTGTCGACCGGCCACTCGCCGCGATGGCAGGGAAACCGCTGTCTCCCGCTATCTTCGTGCTTGAAAGGATTCAGGACCGGCGAGCACTTTCGCAATCTCGAATGCCTTCCCTCTACTCTCGGGTTTAAACGCTGCTTAAGAGGGGTTTCCCAGCGTGCGTGTTCCGGAAGATGGATCCCTCGCATGGTGCTAACCATATTATTGGCCTGGGCGGCTTCTATTATCTTGCCGCTGGCAATTTCTCTCAAGCAGATAAAGGCCGCGACCCTTTTGAGCTATGCTTCGCTAAAAAGGCATACCGCCGAAGTACTGGCCTTTGTCAATAAAGGCGTAACGGCGAAAAGTTAAAAAAAAAAATGCTGCGACCTTTTGTGTAGGACATGTCGTCTCTTTAGTTGACTGATCGGGAGTCATCTACCACACCCTCAAACACAACTGGGTGTTCGAGGACTTTTGCAATTTCGTGCCGGCCTCAAACAGCTCACAACTAACGCATGAGTAGACAACTATCGTGGGAAGATTTATGACAACCGCAGTCGCTGAGTTGAACGGAACACTTGACTGACCGATTGGTCGATAATCGGTGGGTTGATCTCTGAAGGAAGAACCGAAATTTCTCTAGCACATTTCTCCAGCAAGGATACGATATGCGCTGCAGACCCTGGAATAAGCTGCTCCTCCTTAGTCCTGCACTTCTCGGCGGAGCAGGGGCCCTTGCACAGTACAACCCGCCAGCCACGCCGGCGCCATACAACCCGATTGCTCTGGCCGATGTAACAGGAGCACCGCGGACAGCCGTTCAAGCCACGCAGAGTAACTATCAAACCCTGTCGCAGAATCCGTACCTCGGAGGAGTTCCTGGGGGGAAACTCAGCGTAACGCCGGTGGCGCTTTCCCTCGAAGACGCCGTCGCCCTTGGACTCAAGCAAAATCTTGGACGAGTCTTGGCCGCGGATGTCATTACCGATGCGCGAGGACAGCGCTGGCAAGCGCTGAGCGAGCTGCTTCCCAATGTTGTCACCGATACGGGTTTTGGAGTTCATCAAATCAATGTAAGGGCGGCCTTCGGTCTGACCATTCCTGGAGAACCTCCGATCATCGGCCCATTTGGCTATTTCGACTCGCGGGCTTATTTCACACAATCCGTTTTTGATTGGGCATCTATCGAGCGGGCCCGATCTTCACAGGCGCAGCTGAAGTCGGCGGAGTATAGCTCCAACGATGCTCGCGAGCTGGTCGTGCTTGTGATTGTCTCCAACTATTTGCTGGTCATCGCCGACCAATCGGAAGTTGAGTCAGCCACATCGCAACGGGATACCGCCAAGGCACTTTTTCAACAGACATCCGACCAGAAGACCGCGGGCCTTGCCTCGGCCGTGGACGTTCTGCGTTCACAGGTGCAACTGCAATCACGCGAACAGAGACTGATTGTCGCGCAAAATAATTTAGCTAAGCAGAAATTGGTTTTGGCGCGAGCTATCGGACTTCCTCTGGGCCAAAAGTTCGAGATAACCACCCATGCCCCTTACCAAGAGCTGACACCCTCGAGTCTCGATGAGGCGATCCAAAGCGCTTACAAGGCTCGCGCTGATTTTCAGAGCCAAGTGAATCGGGTCCGGTCCGCTGAGCTCGCGAGAAAGGCCGCCTCTGCCGAGCGGTATCCATCGCTAGGTGCGGAAACCGACTATGGTCTCTCTGGAGTCAACCCGGGCTCGTCACATGGCACCGTTGATGCGGCTGCCACACTCCGCATTCCTATTTTTCAGGGTGGGAGAGTACATGGGGATGTTCTCCGGGCCGACGCCTCGTTAACAGGGGAAAGTCAGCGACTGGAAGACCTACGAGGCAGGATCGATCAGGAGGTTCGGGACGCTTATCTCGATCTGGAAGCGTCTGCGCAAGAAGTTTCTGTCGAGAAAAGCGCGGTAACGCTGGCCACTCAGAACTTGGAACAGTCCCGAGATCGATTCATTTCGGGAGTTACAGACAACATTGAAGTCGTTCAAGCGCAAGATGCGCTGGCAATTGCTAATGACGCCTACATTGCCAGTCTTTATAGCCACAATGTCGCCAAAATATCTCTGGCAAGAGCGACCGGCGTCGCGGAATCACGCTTTGCTGAATATGTGGAGGGAAAATGAGTACGGCTGAGCAAAATCCGGCAACGAATCCAGGGCAAGCAACTCCGCCAAACGCACCAGCGGACAACGCCGACGCAGCTAACCCGCCAATTTCGGCTTTTCCGAGGAGGCGCTCCTATAAGCGTTGGATATTTCTTGCCTCTTTCGTTGTTCTGGCCATTGCTGGTGCATTCCTCTGGCACTATCTTTCCGGCTTCGAATCCACTGACGATGCGCAGGTCGACGTCCATCTTTACCCTGTCAGCGCTCGCATTTCCGGATATATCCAGAAGGTCCACGTTGAGGACAATCAATGGGTCGATGAAGGTTCCACACTCGTGGAAATCGATCCAAAAGACTATGAAGTGGCCTTGGCAAAAGCGCAGGCAACGCTGGACACTTCAGAAGCTGCCGCGAAAAGCTCGAATATCGATGTGCCCATATCTTCCGTCGACACCTCAAGCCAATTGAAATTCACATCCTCGGATATTAAGAACGCGGAGGCAGCAATCCAGGCAGCAGAAAAACAAGCCGCCGCCGCCCACGCCCGCGTTTTGGAAGCGCAAGCGGAAAATGTAAAGGCTCAAGATGACGTCACCCGCTATCACTTGCTGCTCACGAAGGAGGAGGTACCGAAGCAAGTCTACGACCATGCTTATGCCGCCGCAGCGACCGATGTCGCCGCCGTAAGTGCGGCAGAAGCAGACGAGGCCGCAGCTCAACAAGCCGTTCTAGAAGCGCACAGCCGCCTCACTGAGGCTGAGGCACACTACGAAGATGCCCAAGCCGGGCCGCAACGCGTTGCGTCAACCCGCGCCAAAGCACTTTCGGCCGTGGCGGATGTACACCAGAAAAGAGCTGCAGTAGAGCAAGCGCAATTGAATCTGGGGTATACCAAAATATTTGCACCTGTAGCCGGGGAAGTCACGAAAAAGGTGGTCGTTGGGTTGAATGTCGATCCTGGGGAGCAGCTGCTCACCGTGGTTCCCTTGGATCAGGTGTGGATCACCGCGAATTTCAAAGAGACTCAACTCAAACATATGCGCGTGGGCCAGAAAGCAGAGATTCGCCTCGACTCGAACGGCAGCACGTACCACGGTCGTGTAGACAGCATTGCGGGAGCAACAGGACCCATCTTCAGCTTACTGCCACCCGAAAACGCAACGGGAAACTACGTGAAAATCGTTCAGCGAGTCCCCGTAAAGATCGTTCTCGATCCAGGCGAAAATCGTGACCGCCAGCTTCGGCCGGGGATGAATGTCGAAGCGAGAGTGTACCTGCGATGAGCGCCACAGCGCTGACGCTTTCGTCAGAGCAGGACGTCTGGCGCCCTAAGGTAAATCCTTGGGCGATCGCCGCCACCGTGTCGATGGCGGCGTTTATCGAAGTCCTGGACACGAGCGTTGCCAACGTTGCCTTGCCTTACATCGCCGGAGACGTGGGAGCCAGCTATGACGACAGCACTTGGGTACTCACCTCGTACCTCGCGGCAAACGCGATCGTGCTCCCTATCAGCGGATGGCTAGCGGAGATGATCGGCCGCAAACGGTATTTCATGATGTCGCTTACTATCTTCACGGTGAGTTCACTGCTTTGCGGTTTAGCGCCTAGCCTGCCGCTATTGCTATTCTTTCGAGCTGTGCAAGGCATCGGTGGCGGTGGATTGCAACCGATGGCACAAGCCATTCTCAACGATACGTTTCCTCCAGAGCAGCGCGGGTCCGCGTTTGCTCTCTATGGCATTACAGCAGTTCTCGCCCCTACAGTCGGCCCGATGCTGGGGGGCTGGATTACCGACAACTATTCCTGGCGCTGGATATTTTTCATTACGCTGCCCGTGGTCCTCCTCGCTCTTTATTTGACTCACACCTTGATCGAAGATCCGCCGTTCCTCCGTCGCTTAAAGAGGGGGGGCATCCGGGTGGACTACATCGGAATATCGATGTTGGCGCTGGGCGTGGGTTCGCTGCAGGTGGTTCTGGACAAGGGACAGGAAGAGGATTGGTTCGGCTCGCACTTCATCACGACCCTGGTGATAACCGCAACCGTTTGCCTTACCTCGCTGGTCATCTGGGAATGGTTCCGCAAAGATCCGATTATCGATGTCCGCATGTTCAAGAGCTTCAACTTCGCGGCGGCGAACTTGATGATGTTCATGATGGGCTTCATGCTCTTCAGCACCCTGGTCTTGATTCCAGAATTTCTGCAGACGCTGATGGGTTACACAGCAGAACTTGCGGGTCTCGTCCTGTCCGGGGGCGGAGTTGTCTTGCTGGTGATGATGCCCATCGTCGGTCGGCTTACATCAAAGATTCAAGCCAGATGGCTGATCGCGACAGGATGGCTGTGCCTTGCCATTGGACTGTTCTATTGCGCGCACCAGATTGATTTGTTCGTCAGTTTCCGCTTTGCGATGTGGCTGCGCGTCGCCCAGGTCATAGGAATCGGATTCCTATTTGTCCCCATCACTGCGGCGGGTTACATCGGAGTTCCCCCGGAGAAAGGCAATAGCGTCTCCGGCATGATCAACTTCATGCGCAACATCGGCGGCAGTATCGGAACTTCCGTCGTGACCACCATGATTGCCCGACGGGCTCAATATCACCAGCAGATCCTCGTCGGCCACATCACTCCCGATTCCCCCGCATATCGTTCGGCACTCCATGGACTGAGCTCAAAAATCGCGCACTCTGGGCTTCGGGCCACGGACGCTCGCGACCAGGCAATTGCGAGGTTCTACGGATTGGTGCATCAACAAGGCGGTGCACTGTCCTATATGGATATCTTTTGGGTCTTGGGCGCGCTCTGCTCCATCATGTTCGTTCTTGCGTTTTTCTTGAAGAAGAATGATCCAGGAGCAGGCGGAGATGTCGCGGTAGGCTGAGGATAAATGCAATGGTTCAGGCCGTCACAATTGAGCGCGAGTTCGGCTGCGGAGCATCCGAAATTGCCAGTTTGGTCGCCAGCCGCCTTGGATGGGGTCTGTGGGACGACCGGTTGACACAGGAAATCGCGCGACTGACCGAGAGTACGCCAGAGGCGGTCGAGCGGAGAGAATGGCGAAGCGATCCTCTCGTATACAGGCTTTTCCAGGACTTTCTTCGGGGCGGGTTTGAGGGAGGGTTGCCGCCCACCAACCGGCTGCACTTGCTCGATGCGCGCCGCATCGCCGCTGTTTCGGAAATAGCAGTCAAGACTGCCATTTCCAGCGGTCCATCGGTAATTGTCGGTCGAGGTTCGCAATATTTTCTGCGCAATCGAAAGGACGTCTTCCACGTCTTTCTCTATGCATCTCGCGATTATAAGATCCGCAGACTGATCTCTAGGGGCGCAACTCAGGACAAGGCAATCGAACAGATCGACACAACGGACAAAGCGCGAGCTGCGTTCGTCCGGCAGTATCTCGGGCTGAATTGGCCGGAACCCCACATGTACCACGCCATGTTTAATACCGAGATGGGGGAGCCTTGTACGGCCACGATGCTCGTTGAGTGTGTCCAACAGTTCGAGCATGGAACGTCATGAGCTTACAGCCTCTCCAGGACTGAGATCGGGCTGGATGCAAGCCACTCCGTCTCCCTTTAGAGAGCAAGGGGGCAACAGATGTCGATATCTCGAAGGAGGCTGAGACGATTAGAAATCTTATCGAAGGTTCTCGCCTACGCCTGACAGTCACTCCGAGATGTGCAAATTGAAAGTTTGAAGCACTCCCATTCCCCTAGCCGCAGAAGGCTTTTGGCACAGATTAGGCCCGTTCAACAGGGCGAGCGCACAGAGTCTCAGGCTAGCGCAGCGGCCTGAAGCAAATGCAGGGCTTCTGGATGTGAAGCAGCCGATGGTGCTTGTTACATTTTCCTTTCCCGCGTACGATTTCGGTCCACAAGGAGAAATACGTTATGGGTCATGGCATTATCGCGTGGATTATCATCGGCCTCATCGCAGGCTGGCTTACCGGCAAGCTCATGAAGGGTTCGGGCTTTGGCGCCATCATGGATATGGTGGTGGGTCTTGTTGGTGCTTTGATCGGGGGCTTCATTTCGAGTCACCTGGGCTTCGGCGGCGTCGGCGACCACGGTCTCATTATGAGCATCGTCATCGCCGTCATTGGGGCGGTCATCCTCACTCTCCTTCTCCGCCTGATCACGGGCAATCGCTCCGCAAACCTTTAGCTCCAGTCTCAAGCACTTGGAAAAATCGATTCGCGAAGGTGAAAAGCGGCCCCCCATCCCGGGTGTAAACTGAGGTGCGTTTCAAGGATGCAGCCCGGATGACGACCTATTGGATCCAAGGGTTCTGGTTCGACAACTACTACGACTCGAGCGGGAATGAGCAGCGCGTCTACCTCACCGTTGACGGCTTTGGGACACGGAACGTCGCGATTTCAGCTCAGTTGAATGTGCTTGGGCCCGGTGCTTATATCGAAGAGAGCAACGGCACGATTAAGGGTGACCTAGGATTTGCAGCGGTCGGAATCAAATGGTATGAGTACACCGATGACAGCGGCTTTCACCACGTCGACAACGATTATTTCGTGCCGTTTGCGATCATTAACAACTGCGTCGGCTTCCAGATTGAATTGGCTTACGAGCGGGCGTGGGTGGGAGCGGCTGGAACGATCTCATATTTCAATGATTAGAAGAGGAGGAAACATGCGATTCGGCTTAGGATCCCCTCCGAAGGGCGCGGCCCAACATCGAAGCAGCCATTACGTCTACGACGTCCGGAGTGGTGCCATTGTCGCCACGTACCATTTCGTTGGCGCAGCTCAGGCGTCTGGTGAGGAGCTGGATCGCAAGTTATCGAAGCAAACCCACGAAACGTCTTTGGTCCCCCTTGGCCACCTCGCGGTCTTGACCGAGAACGAGATTCCATTAGGGGAGGGGCCGATACGGGTCGACCTTAGCGTTAAGCGGCTCATACGAGATGAACGGTTCCCGGTGCGCATTAAAGCGTGACTTCTCTGACCGCTAGGCGGTTCACTTTTCCTGCTGAGAAACGAGTCCATGCTGACGATTTTCGAGGCTGCACGCTGGGGCAGCGGAGTCGGAACTTCGAGGCTCGATGCTGCAAGCTGCGTCCGCGCCAGCAATACCCCTTTCTTGCGTGGCTCGAGGGATTCTCCGGACCATCTCAACCTTGCTCAGCATTTTCGCGGTCCTGGACCGTGTGTGCCGCCATGATAGATTTGGCGCGCAGTCAGGGCATAGCAGTCCGCGTTCTCTACAGCATCATCAGGCGATAGCTTGGCGTACGCAGCCTCGTCCTCATACGTGTCTCCCCCGGCGCCAGGATGTTGATGTGCGCGCTCATGGATGAGTGTTTTGACACGATCCAAATAATCCGTACATTGGAACCATGGTGGACACACATGGATGTTCCCGTGTCTGCGGATAAAGGCGAATGCTCCTCGAACATATGCCACGTCTTTACAACCCTCGTCTTCGCACTCGTACGTAAAAGATTTGTTGAGCTCGGTTCGAAGGTCAGCGAAATTCTCGGCGATTAGTCTGACATAGCCGGGCTCGATGGTATGGAAGTTGTCCTGAAGAGCGGACCGAACGACCTTGGCCGCTGCCGGGTCCCGGGGCTCAGCTTCGTGCCGAGTCGAGGCAAATGCGTATGCATAGTCGGCAATCTTTCGCTCGGCATCGTCCACCCATATGCGTGCGCTCGCCAAGTGGCTGGCGAGCATCGTTATCTGTGCCGGATCACAATCGCTTGTGCTTGGACTAGGCGGCGTTTTCGCGGGCGCCTCCTTGACGTCGGCCTGCCGCTGGAGCCGTGCGCCGCCGGACATTCTTGATATGGGCGTAATTCCTTGCCCTACGGCGACCCGTGCGGCTTGAGTTTCCGCTTCTTTTTCGTGAGTATCGCCAGGATCACTTATTTGTGCGGAGCCGTCGAACAGTGCACCGCCGGTCCGCCCCTGCGATTGCTGGATCGTGTGCGTCAATTCATGCGCTAGGACTTGGCGTCCTCCTATCGTGTCGGGCGCATACTGCCCTGCGGCGAATACGACATCCGGTCCGACGGTGTAAGCGAGCGCATTTACCGCCCGTGCCGAGTCAGCCGCTTTGGCGTTCGCATGCACCCGTACCTTGCTGAAATCGTGACCGAAGCGCGGCTCCATAAAAGCACGGATTGTGGGATCGAGCGGTTGGCCAGGCGAGCGCAACACGTCGTGGACGACAGAAGAAACCTCCGAGGGTTCGCTTTGATTATCGACGGCGCGTCTTTGCAGATCTAGCCGCCCCTTCTTACACGCATCACACTGTCCACTTGCCGAGATGTGATTGCCGCAGGCACATTGGCGCGGGAAGAGGTGGGTCTGCAGTGGGGTAGAGGATATTGCTGGCCTTAAGGTGGCTAGTTGTAGTCTTGTACTCATCTTTCCACTCTTCCTTGGTCATCGCTAGAGGAGCTTAATTAATCCTCATCTTTTCTGACCAACTTGAACTAATAGGAGCGTGAGATGGTCCCATTTTTCACACGTAGACCTCGTCTCATCATTCAGAAGGTGTAGGAGCAAAGCTCTCATTGCAAAGTCCGCCAGCTTGCGCCTCTTGAACAACATGCTGCGTTCAATTCTTTGACCGGAATTTCCTTTTTTTTGACTCCTTAAAACAGCAGCCATTCTACACCGCCGAGGCGACCAGACCGGGCCCCGCCAACGGTCGCTGAGGCATGATCGCATGACAATGCAAATGGTTCTCAACTAAAGCTTCTCAACAGACAAAACAACTCTCTTCACTTCACCGGCATGAGGAAGTCGCCTGGCCACGGTTCGAATTTGCGACTCTTGTTAACGCAAGCTGCCATCTGGCCGTACAGCGGGGTGTTCGGACACTTGCGCGGCTGTAGCTTCAAGCGAATGGGTCCGAAATCACTTATACGATTTTGCCGACTTCGCGGACATGTGAATGAATGCCGAAGCGGCGCGTAACCCCGGTTGTCATTCAACGCGCTGGCGACTGCTGATGTCGGAATCGCGATCGGATCGGGAACGGATGTGGCCATTGAGTCTGCTGGAATTGCGCTTGTGCGCAGCGATCCGCGCGACGTTGTCGGAGCAATCGAACTGTCCCGGGCCACCTACAGAAAGATGATCCAGAATTTGATTTGGGAGGCTGTCTATAATCTTTTGGCCATCCCGGTAGCGGCAGGCCTTTTCGCCCGCTGGGGGCTGGAATTGCCCATGAGCGTAGGCGCAGTCGCGATGAGCCTCTCGACCATTATCGTGGCTGCGAATGCACAGTTGCTTCGCCGACTGAAGCTGCAGCGCGGGGCCGGCTAACCTTTGTCAAAACTGGGGGGCCTTGGGCGTATGGGGACGAAACCTCCCCCAGCTTATCTCAGGGTAAAATGGGTGGCGGCGACGGAGCGCAGCCTCTCAGCCGCGGCCTCCGGAGTAATGTCACGTTGCGGCATCCCCAGCATCTCGAACCCGACCATGAATTTGCGCACCGTAGCCGAGCGCAGCAGCGGCGGGTAGAAATGCGCGTGGAAGTGCCACTCAGGGTGTGCTTCCCCATCGCAGGGAGTCTGGTGAAATCCCATGGTATAGGGAAAGCTGGTCTCGAAGAGGTTGTCGTAGCGAGTCGTCGTCTGCTTTAGGATGTCGGCAAGCGCGCTCTTCTCCCGCTCTTGGAAATTGTTCAGCGATCCAACGTGCCGCTTTGACAGGACGAGCGCTTCAAAGGGCCATACCGCCCACCAAGGGACCACGACCAGAAAATCGTCGTTCTCGCAAACCACGCGGATTGCCTCTTTTTGCTCCACTTGAAGGTAATCGCAGAGCAGACAGCTGTTCTTTGCAGCGAGATACGCTTTCAGCGATTCCGTTTCCTGAGCGGGCTCGTCAGGAATATGTTCAGTAGACCAGATCTGGCAATGGGGATGGGGGTTGCTCGCCCCCATCATCGCCCCACGATTTTCGAATATCTGCACATAGCGCAGCTCGGGCTGGCGGCAAAGCTCGGCGTATTGCTCGCTCCACGCATCCACGACAAAGCGGATATCGGCCAGCTCCATCCGAGGCAAGGTGAGGCTATGGTCAGGATGAAAGCAGACGACGCGGCAACGGCCGCGCTCCTGCTCGGCGCGCAGAAGAGGGGAGGCATCCGGCAGAGGCGCGGGCGAATCCGGGAGCAAGGCCGCGTAGTCATTGTCGAAGATGAATACACTTTCATAGCGAGGCGTTAAATGGCCACCTGCACGCTTGTTTCCCGGGCAAAGATAACACTCCGGGTCGTAATGCACGTTCGAAAATCCCGAAGAAGGGTTGACCTCGCCCTGCCATGGCCGCTGCGTGCGGTGCGGCGATACGAGCACCCATTGCCGACGTAGAGGGTTATAGCGGCGATGCGGAAACTGGGACTGCGGAGCTAATGACGACACTTGCTTCCCTTTCAGGCGGTTGGCTTCAGTGGAGGCGGCGCCACCGCCAGGTATTGCCGGGCAAAGCGCTCCGCGTAGTCTTCAAGCAGGAGACGCACCCGTTCGGCATCCTTCGAGCGGACGATGAGTCCGGCGTGGTGATGCTTCTTCATTCGATAGACAATTTCAGGGGCATCGAACATCGACGTATCAGGCTCCGTCGTCTTGGCGAGGCAAAGAACGCTGCCTGCATGTTCGTCGCGTGCGGGGGGTGGCGCGTAAGAAATGCCGCGCAGAGCGTTAATTTCGAGTCGCGCCCATTCTGCCCATAGATCCACACCCGTCGCTTGTATCACTACATCGGCAATGAAGGCTCCGCCCACACGCGCCGCAACCTCGAGGAAGTAGTAACGTCCATCGGCGCCCCGGATATATTCGGCATGGGTCACACCACGCACCAATCCCATAGCGGGTATCAACTGCGCGTTGATCGCTATCAATTCAACTGCGTCTATTGAATTGCGATCGATCACCCGGGTAGTGAAGACGCCGCCTTCGTGCATCACCTGCATGGGAGGCTTGCCGTACTGGCTCACCACGGCAAACACCACCTGCCGTTCGCTGGTGATCGCGTCCACGTGGAAGATATCTCCGGAAACGAATCGCTCGAGCAGATAAGAGCTCTGCAGGTCACCCAACTCATCGAGAGAACGCCAGAGTTGCTCAGGCTCATAGATCTTGTGTATGCCGATTGCGGACGCTTCGGCGCGGGGCTTCAACACCCACGGTCCTGGCACACTGGCCATGTAGCTCCGCAAATCGTCGTAATTCAACACTGGCGTGAATTCTGGAGCCAAAGCTCCGGCACGCTGCGCCTCAAAGCGCATGACCAGCTTGTCGCGAAAGTGCGACGTGGTCGTCAGTCCCATGCCCGGAATGTGCATATGCTCCCGGAGATGCGCAATCGTCTCCATATCGAATTCGTCCAATGCCACCAGGCGCTGAAACCTGCGACTCCTCGTCAGATACGTAACAGTATTCGTTACTTGTTCCAGTGTCAGCCCCTCCGGCATGTAAACGACTTCCTCGAGTATGTCGTGCGGCCAATCGGCATTGCGGTGCTTGTTGAGAGTAAGCAGCAACACGCGGCAGCCCATTGCTGCGCATTGGCGCATGAAGGACTGGCCCTTCTCGTACGTCGTCATGCATAGAATCCACTCGCCGCGCTCTTGGCTCATAGAGAACACCAGGAAAACGCCTCGCCTGCGTACTTACAGTCCCGGATGGGCGTTTTCTTTGAGGTTAGTTCTACCATAAGCTTGAGCTGCAACTGCTGTGAGATCCTCTATGGCCGCTACTCCTCACTCTCCGCTCTCTCGCCTGCTCTCCGCAGACGCAGTAATCGGTATTCAGGACCGCCTCACGTTGCTTTGGCACCAGGCGGAGTTGGGGCAAGAGCCAGAGGCGAACTCCAGCAGCGAATTCCTGGACTGTATCGCCGACCAGCATCTGGCGAACTTCGAGCTCTGGCATAACGAAGATCAGGCACGAGCCCCCCGCGCCACGGATCGTGAAGTCGCTGAAGTCAAGCGCGCCATCGACCGAACGAACCAGCGGCGCAACGACCTGACCGAGCGCTGCGACACTCTGCTGCTCGTTGCCCTGGCGGGTGAAGGCCTGCCTTCGCCGGCCGCAGAGTTGCATTCGGAGTCGCCCGGCCTCATTCTGGACAGGCTGTCGATCCTCGCCCTCAAGATCTTTCACACGCGGGAGGAAATTGAGCGGCCCAATGCACCTGAGGGGCACGCAGACCGCAACTGGGAACGCCTTCAATTACTGGAGACACAGCGTACCGACCTCGCCGGGTGTCTCGATCACCTTTGGCGGCTTGTGGTAGGCGGTGAGCGCCGCTTCAAAGTTTACCGTCAGCTCAAGATGTACAACGACCCCTCCCTCAATCCTGCCGTTTATACGCAGCCCGGGAGGAGGAATCCTCCTATGCCCTGAGGTATGGCACTGCTTAGACGCTATTTCCAGGCTGCCTGTTGACGGCGGACGGAGTTGTGCGTATAACTTCGTCGTTAATAGGACTTTCGCTTCCGCAAACGACCGGAACAGTTAATAGATAGGGGCCTTGTTAGTGGCCTTGAGGAATGCCCGAATGCCAGATGCACGTCAGGGAAGCGCCAAGGCGAAGCAACCACACACCATTGCCGGCAAATCACGACCTGCCTCCAATCCAGCTCATCAACAGTCGTTTACGCAGTACCAAAACGCTGTGCAGCTAATGCAGGAAGGAAAATTCGAGAAGGCACGGGTGCTTTTTGAGAAGCTCTCTCAGGATGGCGCGCCGGAATTGCTGGAGCGCTCACGCGTGTATCTCGCCGTCTGCCACCGCCACTCCCAAAAGCAAAGCCTGGCATTCGCCAGTCCTGAGGAACAGTATGACTACGCCATCTCGCTGCTAAACACCGGCAACTACGAGGACGCACGCGATCAGTTTGATGGGCTGCTCAAAAAGAACCCCAAGACGGACTATGCGCATTACGGACTGGCCGTGCTCAACAGCATCACGGGACAGGCGGAGGAGTGCCTCGATCACCTGGCGCGGGCCATCACCCTCAATCCCCAAAATCGCATCCAGGCGCGCAGCGACATCGACTTCAATGACATGGCTGACGATCCACGCTTCACCGAGCTTCTTTATCCTGAAGCGTCATGAGGGCCAAACACTTCTTCGCTGAAGAATTTACAGCGATGACGCGATACACTGTGGTTTGAACCTTTCTATGGATTTGGCTCTCACCCCCCGCCCTTCGGGCAAGACTGCTCGGCCTAGCTTTCGTGTGGTGGCGATGGGAGGGGGGACCGGGCTTTCTACCCTGCTGCGGGGTCTCAAGCATTATGTGGCCTCGGTCAGCGGGTCGCATCCCGGCTCCTGCGAGGAGCCTCCTTGCCTGATCAGCCATCTGGCGGCTGTAGTTACTGTTACGGACGACGGGGGATCGAGCGGGCGGCTGCGCAAGGACTTCAACATGCTGCCGCCGGGGGACCTCCGGAACTGTATGGTAGCCCTGTCGGAGGACGAGCACCTGATCTCGCAGCTCTTCCGGCACCGCTTCCGCAACGGCGGGGAGTTGGAGGGACACAGCTTCGGCAACCTCTTCGTCGCGGCGTTAGCGGAGATGACGGGCGACTTTGGGCAGGCCATCAAGCTGGCCGCCGAGGTACTGGCGACACGGGGGCACATCTATCCGGCGACCTTCTCCGATGTGACCCTCACGGCGCGTATGGCGGATGGGTCGACTGTACGGGGAGAGACCAACATCACGGCCAGCCGCGAGTCGATCGTAGAGCTGATGCTCGATCCGGAGGTGGTCGAACCGCTGCCGGAGACGCTCGAGGCGATTGCGCAGGCCGACCTGATCACGATCGGTCCGGGCTCGCTCTATACCAGCCTGATTACGAACCTGCTCGTGCAGGGTATTCCCGAGGCACTGGCCAGCGCGCGGGGGACGCGGGTGTATGTCGCCAATCTGATGACACAGGCCAACGAAAGCCTGCACCTGACGGCTTCGGAGCACATCGAGCGCGTCAACGATCATGTAAGAAGCAAAATCGGGGACCACGCACAGCAGCCGATTTTCGACTATGCGCTGGTCAATACTGCCCCGGTATCCGAGGCGGTGCGCGAGCGGTACGCCCGGGAGGGCGCCGAGGTGATCGCGCCGGATGTGGAGCGGATCGAGGCCATGGGAATCCGCTGCATCACAGGAGATTTTGCGGCGGAAGGGGATGTTCTCCGCCACGCAGCGGATCGGGTGGCGGCAACGCTGCTTGAGATAGCTATGGCTCAGGGAGGGGGAATCCCTAGGGGGATCCCTCACCCCCCTGCCAAGTCAGCCGTTCGCGCGTAAATCATACATTCTATTCAGCTTTCATACCTGGCGCTGTTTGGGAAATCATTGATGCCGTGAGGCTTGCGGCGAAATCATTGAGGTGGCTGGGGAAAATGTAGGCCAAGCAAAACAGGGATGAGGGAACAGCGAGCAGGGTCAGATGCTGGATTGCCGAGCCGCGGAGTGGTCCGAGGCCTTTGACCAGCGGGTTCAAGCCAAGGACGCGGAAAGCCTTGCCCTGTCGCTGCGGGTGGGATCCCACTCACGTCAAAAATCGGGCTTGAGCGTGGCGTCCGGGAGTTTCACTGGCGCTCGGAAAACTTGTCCAAGGGGGCGGTGCGGAGATCCTCAGTGTCGATGTCAAGGCCGACCAGGCCGGTGACACCAAGCTGGCGAAGGCGGATTTCCATGTATTTGATGCTGGCCTGTGTCATGCGCTGCGAGAAGTAGATGGCATGGTGGGCACGTGCATAGGCGTTGGCGGCATCGATGAGGTGGCTTCTGAGCTGGCCGGCGGCATCGGCGAAAAGATAGGCGTCGGCGTAGGGGGTGGAGACCGGCGTTAGGACGAGAGCAGCAGTCTTTTCAGTTGCTGCGTCCGCGAGATCCCGTATCTGGCGACCGATGTTTCGGAGGGCGGCGTCGACAGACTCGAGCGCGTTGTGTAGGTGCGATTCCGTCTCGTAGTAGCTGAACTGGATTTGCTGGAGCGCGTACCAGCCGCCGTCCCATGCGGCCCATCCGCCGGACGGGATTTGTTTGCGCAGGTCGAGTGATTCGTAGTAGTCGGCAAGTTCCGTGGCGGTGGCAACGGTAGCGATAGCCTGTTGTTTTTCCTTTTGAAGAGGGCCGCCGGCGAGGGTTGCGGCAGCGAGATTAAGGGCTCCGGCGATCTGCTCCAGGACGCCGAGGAAACTGTAGGCTTCGAGGGCATAGCGTCCAAACCTAGCGGCTGAGGCCATGCGTCGATTCGTGGTTTCCGTCTGTAGCACTTCCACGGCGAGGTCGCGTGAGGTAACCGCAGGCGGTCCCTCAAGGGGAACAGAGCCCGCGGGTTTGGCGACACTTGATGGCGCAGTTGTGATTTCACCGGAAGTTGTCTGGGCGGGCGGCTGCACAGGCGCCAGCGTTCCTCCTCCTCCGCCCGATCCTGTCTTTCCCGTGGGCTTTCCCCCGGTGGTGATTTCACCAGAAGCTGTCTCGGCGGGCGGCTGCATGGGCGCCAGCGTTCCCCCTCCTCCGCCCGATCCTGTCTTTCCCGTGGGCTTTCCCCCAATCGTGATTTCGCCAGAGGCTGTCTGGGCAGGCGGCTTCACAGGCGCCAGCGTTCCCCCTCCTCCGCCGGATGCCGTCTTTCCTGTGGGCCCTCCCCCGGTTGTGATTTCACCAGAAGCTCGACCCCGGGTGTAAACTGTTTCTGTCGCCGAGTAGAGTTCGAGTCCTTCGACAACCCTTTTCTGGACCTTTTTGGCGGTTGCTTTAGGCGTCGCCAGAGTTTCTTCCACGTGTTGAGGCAGGCCGGTTTCTTTGACCGTTCCTTTTTCTTCTCCAGGTCTTGCCGGCCTCATGAATACTGTTACGGTAGCTTCCTCTACGCCCAACTCTTGAGCAAATTTGGATATTTGCGTGTGACACCTTTCAGGGTGAGGGCAAACCGTTTGATCTGTAACAAAGATGATTTTTCCGCCGAAGAGTTTTTGCTCTACTTGCGTACGAGCAACACGGATAGCCTTCTCCTCTGCGTGCTCCCTTTTGTCGCTCTGGGTAAGAAAATTGACGACGGCGCGCCCATTTGCATCGAGAATCTTCATCCTGGCAAACGTGACATTGCCTTCCGATTCTTGAAAGTGGCGTTGTGCAATGACGTCTTTCCACATTTCAGCGGGATCGTCCGGCGTGGCTGAAATGGGCGGATCCTTGGATCCGCCTGGCCCGTTGCGTTGGAGAATTTTCAGATCGTGCGCACCTTTTTGTTGAACGACATGTGATAGCTCATGGGCAATCAACCGCCGCCCATCGTGAGTCTGCGGTGCGAATCGACCGGCGGCAAACACGATATTGTGTCCTGCGGTATAGGCGTGAGCGTTCACGTCTCGCGCCGATTGCTCCGCAGCTGCGCCGGAGTGCACTCGTACTCGGGAAAAGTCGTGGCCAAAGCGCGGCTCCATAAATGCCCGCGTCGCCGCATCGAGCGGCTGACCGGGCGAGCGCAAAACATCGTGCACCATAGGCGGGGCTTGGGTTTGGCCAGCGCCGCTTGTGCCAACGGGCTTCAACTGCAAGCGCTGGTGTTCTTCTCCCGATTGCTCCTTCTGGCAGTCTGCGCAGGTTTCTTCGCAGTCGCACTTGCGCTGGAGCCGCGGTTCCGACATGCGCATGACCTTTTCTGAGACCTGATCGGCTTCCTGTTCGTATTCGTCTCCCGGCGTGTTGATCGCCAGTTTGGTCTGGATCACGGTTGCTGGAAGAGGAAGAATGGAAAGCCGGCCAAAGTCGAACCCGAAGCGCGGCGACCCGGTTGCGGTCAATTCGCCGCGATATCCAGCACTGGACACCTCGCCTTTGACTTGATGCGGAGCTTCTGAGAAGGTGCTCATGCTCATGCCCTATCGAGCTTCGGCAGCCTACCCTAAGATTGCCGCGCCGAGGAACATGAGACCAACAAAACTTTCGAGCACCCTGCCGGTTCCTATCATAGCCGGTGTTTGATAGGAACGGAGCAGAATGTGGCAGCGGGCATTCTCAGCTACTTGGCAGGGGAAGTAGTCCTGGAGCGACGTCCCGCCCGGAGAAACTAACGGGCCGGGCTTCCGGTTACTCTCCGCCCACAGCGCCGGCGGCCTTCATGAGTTGCTGGTGAAGCTGCTCGAGATTCTGCGTCTGAGCCAGGATGGAATCGAGGATCGTTTCGAAGAACATCCCTTCCGCGATCGTCGTCCAACCAGGCCGGTGGATGATTCCGATCAGCTGCTCATGGAAGCCGTCGCTGGGAAGGTTCGCAACTGCCTGTTTCACCTGACGGAGTTTTTTTTCGAAGCGCTGAACGTGACCGTCGGATGCTGTGTGCTGCGATTTTGCGAGTGTAGCCATGGGATTTCTCTCCTTGTGTCGGTGCATGCTGAACACTATTTAGTGAAGGCGAGAGTGCATTCGTATCAGGTCATTTCAGATTTTTTTCGGCGAATATTAGAGGTTGTATACAACTCTTCCGTGGTCGTTGTAGGATGCGCAGACTCCCCGTTCACCGCGCTCCATCAACTAGCAATGAAATCAGCCACGACGATCAAGAGGATCAAGACAGAGGGAATGCCTATGCCAAATGCTATCGAGCCAGACGGGAACAGCCAGACCGTGTGGGACCGCGTGGCGGCTAGCCGCCAGTTCAGGGACCTGATGGCCTTGAAGAAGGTCTTCGTGATTCCGGCCTTCATTTTCTTTCTGAGTTACTACTTCATGCTGCCGGTTCTGGTTGGCTATGCGTCGGGATTCATGTCCATCAAAGTGTGGGGAAACGTTAATCTCGCCTATCTGTTCGCGCTCTCCCAGTTCGTTATGGCGTGGACCATTGCCGGCCTCTACGTTCGTGCGGGAGACCGATTCGATGCGATCTCGAAGGACATTATCGAAAATGCGCAGAAGACAGACGACTCCAAGGGAGACAAATAGGCCATGTCTGCTCCGCTGGTGATGTTTCTGGTTTTCATCGCTATCACCCTGGCCATTACCTACTGGGCTTCCCGGCGGTCGGCGGGAGCGAGCGCCTACTTTGCCGCGGGGCGGCAGATCAAGAGCTGGCAGAATGGCGTGGCTGTGGCCGGGGATTACATGAGCGCCGCGTCGTTTCTGGGAATTGCAGGCATTATTGCTTTTCAGGGATATGACGGGTTCATGTTCTCGGTTGGCTGGCTGGTGGCTTACCTCACGGTGCTGCTGGTGATTGCGGAGCCGCTGCGCAACGCGGGAAAGTACACCATGGCCGATGTTCTCGCTTATCGCCTAAAGCCCAGGCCGGTGCGCGCGATGGCCTCATTAAGCACGCTGACCGTCAGCACCTTCTATATGGTCGCGCAGATGGTCGGCGCGGGAGCGCTGGTGGCGCTGCTGCTTAAAGGGTCGGGCATCTCCTACACCACGGCGGTTATTGGTGTGGGAGTGCTGATGATCGTTTACGTAGTCTTCGGGGGCATGCTGGCGACGACGTGGGTGCAGATCGTCAAGGCGATTCTGCTGATGGCAGGCACACTGCTGCTCAGCATTCTGGTGATGGCGCATTTTCACTTCAGCTTCGGGGCGTTCTTTGATGCGATCGGGCACGTGACGTATCACGACAAAGGTCAGCTGGTGGTGAAGGACTTTCTGCAACCGGGGCTTCGCTACAAGCCGCCGTATGGCCCGCTGGACCTTATCTCATTGGGTCTGGCGCTCATTTTCGGCACGGCGGGCCTGCCGCATATCCTGGTCCGCTTCTACACCGTTCCTGATGCCAGGACGGCGCGGCACAGCGTGGTCTGGGCTATGGCGCTGATCGGCGGCTTTTATATTATGACGACCTTTCTTGGCTTTGGCGCCGCGACCCTCGTTGGCCGCGACTTTATCGCCACGCATGGCGGCACCAATATGAGCGCTCCGCTGCTGGCGCAGGCGCTAGCAGGGGACATCTTCTTTGCCTTTATCTGTGCGATTGCCTTTGCCACGATACTCGCGGTTGTGGCAGGGCTGACGATCAGCGCGTCCACTTCTTTCGCCCATGACTTCTGGACCAGCGTGATTCACCACGGCGTGGACCGCAAACCGGGAGAGGAAGTCCGCGTGGCTCGGGTCTCCGCTTTTGTGGTTGGCGCGATCGCGATTACGATCGCGATTCTGCTCGGCCCCACTGCCAACGTGGCATTTCTGGTGGCACTGGCTTTTGCCGTGGCCGCTTCCGCCAACCTGCCGGTGATCGTGCTTTCCATCTTCTGGCGCCGCTTTAATACGACCGGCGCGGTGGCCGGCCTCGCGGTTGGTCTGCTGGCTTCGATCGGCCTCATTCTCGTCAGCCCCAGCCTGATGGCCGTCGATCCGTCGACGGTGACGGGGGCGGCTCGACACCTGATTCAGGCGAAGGCGTGGTTCCCGCTGGAGAATCCGGGGATTCTTAGCATTCCCTTGGGCTTCCTTGGAGCGATTCTTGGCACCCTGCTGAGCCACGAACCAACGTCGCAACATAAGTTCAACGAACTGCTGGTGCGTTCGAACACGGGCCTTGGCGCGGAATAGGCTACGGCCAGCCACCCTAACTACGTCAGCCTGGGGTCGATGGCTCTCCGTTCAAAGAGGAGAGCTCGCATCTCCCTGTGGCCAATGACCCGGACAATCTCTCTGAAACCGAAGAATGGAAGGAGCAGGATGAAAGCTGTGACAGCCACCGCCAGGAGGCCTTTCGGATTCCAGCCAAAGAAGTGCGGAAGGCTGTCGCTGATCGTATGTCCATGCCACATGCCTATCAGGACGCTCTCCAGTGCGTGGAAACCGATGAACAGCAAGGTGAAAACGAAACACTTATGAAGGATCGGATAGATGAGGGGCTTGCGATCGAACCGCGTTCCGACACGAAAATGCTCTCCGATGAGCAGGACCTTGGCAAAAACAAAGGCATTCACGATCGCAAGCGTATGCTCCGTGTAATCCAAATGACGCTGCGACAGGATGATGCTGGTGTGAATGGAAAGCAGGCCGAAGACGACCCAAAGGTAGAGGAAGATCGCAAGAAGGCGCTTGAACTCGACGAGGGCTTTCTCTTTTAAGGGGCGCTTAGGGGGAATCAAGAGGACTTCATCCGCCATATTGAAACTCCCTCAGTTACCGTCGCAACAGAAACGGTGCGTTTACTGGAGACTCTAAGCCCGAATCCCAGTCTCGGCAACTGGCAAATCTGTGATCATCCACCCCGCCTTAGCATTCAGGTTTCTTAATGGGGCACCTTCTTCTGTGCCTGATTCGGTAGAAAGCAGGTCCTAAGACTACGGCTGCTATCGCCCCCTCTGCTCGGGTTGCTGCCAGCCTCACACTCCGCTGTGGTGGTTGAACCATCCTTAAGGACGGCAAGCATGGTTGCGACGACTCCGCTGTGCGACAGGTGAGAGACGGAGACGGGACAGCCGGACTAGCCAGGCATGGGGATCCGCGTTGAGACCGAAGAGGTGTCTTCTCGCCGGGAACCGCAAGTTGCGGAATGTGGTTGCGAATAAACCGGTGTTGGACTTGTTGAGAAAGTCGCCATGTCACAAGCAATCTTCGCCCAAGGCTTTCCCACTTGGCGAGAGAAGGAACTCGGAAGTAATCCACCTGGACGGATTACCACGCATCTCGGACACTGGCATGGTCACGCCGGAAGCGCTCAGCGCAAGCTGGCCTCCAGAAACACAAGTTTCACCAGATGACTCGCAGCATCATCGAAGGAATCTCCCAGGTCTTTGTCGTCGCCGGCAAAACGCTGCCGAAAGGGCGTCAAGTCCACACCTCCCTTCACGTCGTCCAAAGTTTGATTCATGGCAGGGCTCGTTTGCCTGAGCTCTTCGTTCATCTGATCTACTGCGCTCTTCATGAGGTCGCGCATTAGATAGATATAGGCCTTGTCGTGCATCACTGGCCCGTGTCCTGGAACAATCGTGTCCGAATCCAAATGGGTCAGGTTTTCGAGTGTCTGAATCCACTCAACGGGATAGCCATCGTAGATGTACGGAATCGGATACACCACCAGATCGCCGGCAACCACGATCTTCTCTTTGGGGAGATACACCACAGCGTCACCGGGCGTATTGCCCCGTCCTAGAAACTTGACCTGTACCTCTCGATTGCCAATATCAATGCTGAAATCGTGGTCGAAAGTTAGCGTGGCGCTCTGGAACTTTACCTCCTTTATCTCCTCAGTCCACTGAATTTGCCGGCCAAGGGCCTTATTCACCTCCGCCTTGTCATCTTCGCTCAGTGTCTGCCCGTCCCGGGTCTTTCCCGTTTCCAGCATCTTCCGGAAGGTCGCGCTAGTTTTTTCCTCTCTGCTCGCTGAACCTGGCCCAAACCGATCCATCTCTTTCTTGGTTTCCACATGGGCGATGATTGTCAACGCGGGAAACGCATCCATGTAGGCCCTGTTGCCCAGGTTGTGATCGTTGTGAAAGTGCGTATTGAGCACAAAGCTGACGGGCTTGTCCGTCCACTGACGGATCTGGACAATATCTTCGCGAGCGGCTGAAGGCAGGAAGCAGGTATCAATAACGAAAACCTGTCGGTCACCGATAATAACCGTGGTGTTGCCATTCGGTTCGTGTTGAATTTCATACACCCCGTCGCCGAGCTGGGTTACTTTTCGTTGCGACTGACCGAAGATTGGCGCGGCTGACGCCAAGGGAACTAGCGCCGTTAAGAAAAGCTGAAACGTGGCGGCTGCGACGAGAAGCAGCAGAACACGAACGAGTTGTCGATTCATGGCCCTCCTCTCAGCTCGCACGCTGTGAAAATACCCACTTGATCATCTCCGGCTCGGTGAAAGCCCACTGCCAGCAGTTGTGATCCACACTGGCATATTCGGTGTAGAGCGGCCGGCCACCTGCCTTGCGCCTCGCGGCGATGCGGTCGCGCGATAGGGCAACGGGAACGGTCTGGTCAGCGTCTCCGTGGAAGGCCCAGAGCGGCGTTTCGAGCGACTCGGCGCCATTTTCAGTCGATTCGCCTCCGCAGCAGATCACCGCCGCCGCAAAGAATCGTGGCCGACTCGACAGCATATTCCATGTCCCGGCGCCGCCCATCGATTGGCCGGTGACATAAATTTGCCGTTGATCAATGGCAAACTCGCGGTAGAGCGCATCGACGATCTCGAGCGCGAGACGGTTTCCTTCTCCCAGACCGGGAATTACCTTTGCCGGCCCGGAGTCATCTTGTGTCGTGTCATACTTCGCCCATCCGCGATTAGTCTGAGGTGCCAGAACATAGCAGGGGAATTTCTTTTGATTCTCGGGCAGCAGCCAGACGCGGGTGCCATAGATGTTGCCGAATTCGAGCTGCTTCTTGTTGTCGTCCCCCAGACCGCCGCTGCCACTTAAATACACGACGAGTGGCAGCTTTCCTTTGGCCGTAGGGCGGAACAGGCGATACGGCATCGTCCAGTCGCTCTCGTGAGTGCGCGCCTCGAATTTGTCCTGAAGTCCCTCGGATTGCTGCTTGAAAGCCTCAATCAACGCCCTCCGCCCCGGTGAAGACGGGGCTCCGCGCGCCAGCGGTGGAGTTGTCACGTCGTTGGGTGAAGCTGCCAAGGCATTAGTCGTCGCCGAAAGCTTAAGTCCTATCTGCGCGGCAAAGCCTCCCGCAGAGGCCGAACCCAAGAGGCGAAGGGCATCGCGGCGAGTCATCCGTTGCGATGTGACCTCGTGGGCTGTTTTCGAATTGTTGAATGAATCAAACATGGATGCGATCTGACCAACGAAATTCGGGAAGTCTAACTGCCAGTCTCAGCGAATTATTTTGAGATTGGAGAAGTACCCTTCGGTAGTTAAGTGCGACCGGAGGGCTACGGGCCGCGCAATACAGTCAGGAGCAGGACCGAAGTGCACAGAATCAAGTTTCGCGGGCGCCGGAGATACGGGAAAGGCGCGATTTACTCATGAGAGATCGACTCCAATTGAGACAGTGGCCCGCAAACGGAAAGACCAGAAAGATGAGCGAATGTTATATCGGCGTGAGCACCTTGAAATCGATTTGCCATGAGCAGTCAGTTTTCGGGGATGAGATGCATTGAACTGCGAGAATCCCGTGGGAGCGGGGGAGGCCTCGCAACCAACTTACCTCATAAATGCAGACGTGTGCCCCCCCACCCACCTAAGCCCGGGGCCAGGAGCGAACTCATGAGAACTTCGATGCAAACCGGATCCGCCCGATCGTCGGATTCCAAATCACGCATAGTTCTTCCTCTCTCTCTTCTCGAGGTATATCTCCTCCTGACTAGCAAGGCCGCCGCCATCCGAATAAGAGACAACATCCTCGGCGAAGAGAGCTTCTAGCGCGGATACGCCGGCAAAGACTCCTATTCGAACGAACACTCGGCCAATGCGGAACTCCGCACGGCAGCGGAAGCTGCTCGCGGCATACGTCATGGCTGGTCTGCTTTTCAATGGAAGGGATCCACGGTCATCTGGTTTCGACGCCGCTGACTGTATCATTACCGAAATAGTCGTGGTCGCAGTCGTAATTCCGATCTGGACGTTTGCCGGGTGAGCGCTCGGGCGAATCTGTGCGGGGGCGTTCAGCAATGATTGCCCCTACCGCGACCTCATCGCTGATTCGTATTCTGCCTTTTCCTTAGGCGATTTGGGATGTTTCTCAATCCAAATCTCGGCTTCCACTCGGTTCATCCCACGCTGTCGGCCCGCGCGCTTTATGAGAAACATTTTCCATCCTGCATCTTTCTGATCTCCTTGCCCATAGAGGCCGGATAATACTGCTGGGTCCCGGCCAGATCGACGATAAATGGGCCTCTCGGGCAACGCGCGTTTGCAGGGAGTGACCAAGGCTGGAATGGATACTTGGCGATTATGCGCTTCACTGGCGGCTCGTGATGTATCCCTACCGCTAAGACCAGCGCTTAGTTCAGTTCTCTTCTCACGCGCATGTAGAAGTGGTCCGTATCGACGATGAATTTGTCCGGGGTGAGGGGCGTTTTCATGGTCTGCCATTTGGTGGTGGGTTGGACGGGGATGACATCAGAGTGGTTCTGGGAGGGGAAACGTGGGCAACAGGGGGTTCACTTTGACAGCGACGGTGCGCTTCAACTGGCCGCAGGCGGCGTAGATGTCACGTCCGCGGGGGCGGCGGACGAAGGCGCTGATTCCGTTGTGCTTGAGGCGGGCCTGGAATTCCATGACCTGGTGGGGCGGGGGCATGTCGTAGGACATCATCGGGCCGGGATTCCAGACGATTAGATTGACCTTGAGCGGGCGGCCGACGCGACGTAGCAGCTTGCCGACTTCGTCGGCGTGAGAGAGCTGGTCATTGACACCGCCGAGCAGGACGTATTCGAAGGTGAGCTTCTCTTTGGGGCGGAGCGGAACCTGGCGGACTGCGTCGACGAGGTGCTGAATGTTCCATTTGCGGGTGATGGGCATGATGGCTGTACGCACCTTGTCGTTGGGTGCATTGAGGGAGATGGCGAGTTTCGGTCTTATAGATTCAGAAGCGAAGCGCAGGATGCCGGGCATGATGCCGGAGGTGGAGACGGTCATGCGCGATTCGGCGATGCCGACTTCCCGGACGAGCAGACGGACGGCGTCCATGAAGGCGTCGTAGTTGAGGAAGGGCTCGCCCATGCCCATGAAGACGAGGTTGATGCGATCGCGCCCGATCTGGACGTCGTGGCGCTTGAGGACGGCGACGACCTGTCCGGCGATTTCTCCGGCGGTAAGGTTGCGGATGATGCCGAGCTTCGCGGTGAGGCAGAACTGGCAGTTGACCGCGCAGCCGATCTGGCTGGACACGCAGATGGTGGAGTCGTGGTAGCCGGTTTCGCTGCCGTCTCCGCTTTCGCCGTCATCGCCCTCGGGCATCCAGACGGTCTCGACGCTCTGGCCATCGCCGGTCGAGATGAGGTAGCGTTCGGTACCGTCGACAGACATATAGGTTTCGATGATGCGGGGCAGGCCGATCTGATACCCGGCACCGGAGAGGCGGTCGCGGAGTTCTTTGGGCAGCGTGGTGATGGCGTTGAGGTCGTCTGTCCAATGTTGATAAAGTGCCTGGGAAAGCTGGCGGACGCGGTAGGCGGGAGCGGAAAACTCCTGGAGCAGGTCGCTAAGTTGATGATTTTGAAGACCGAACAGAGGATGCACCCCTTGGGCTCCGGGAGCGTCTAAAATAGGTAGTGTATTTTCCCTGCCTGACGTCATCGCAACACCGAATTCTGTTGTGTCAGCATAGCGCATCGAAACGTCGAATCGCAGCGTTCTCATTCTTGATGGACGATGGACCCGGCAGGTCAACAGTAATAGCCCAGGCAACAGGCCCAGAGCAAAGAAAGGGCGCGATTCATGGACAACACCGAGAGAAACATACGCCGCACGATCCTGTCCAACGGACTTACGATCTTAACCGAGAAGATGAACCACATCCGATCCGTAGCTATGGGGGTGTGGATTGGCGCCGGATCGCGTCACGAACTGGCGGAGGTGAATGGGATTTCACACTTCGTAGAGCACATGGTGTTCAAGGGCACGAAATCCAGGTCTGCGCAGATTATTGCGCGCGAGGTAGACGCGATCGGCGGGAATCTGGACGCGTTTACGGGCAAGGAGACCGTCTGCTTCAACATGAAGGTGCTGGACGAGCACGTGCCGACGGCGCTCGAGGTGCTGTCGGACCTGGTGCTGAATCCGGTGTTCGCGAGCGAGGAGATTCAGCGCGAACGAGGCGTGATTCTGGAAGAGATCAAGATGGACGAGGACAATCCCGACTACCTGGTGCATGAGATCTTTACTCAGAACTTCTGGAAGGACCATCCGCTGGGCAAACCAATCCTGGGGACCAAGGAGACGGTGAAGCGGTTCGAGCGGGATACGCTGATGGACTTCTACGGTGGGCGGTTCCTGGGCGGCAACATGATTTTTTCGGCAGCCGGGAATATCGAGCACGACAACTTTGTGGAGCAGGTGTCGCGGCGCTTCGATTCGCTGCCGGCGGGGCAGAGTGCCAAGCCGGATGCACCGCCGAGGACTACGGCGAGAATCAATTTGCGGAATAAGAAGTCGCTCGAACAGGTGCAGCTTTGCCTGGGCGTGCCGGCACCTCCAGTGGCCGATGAGGCACGCTACGTCACGCTGGTGCTGAATACGGTGTTGGGTGGAGGGATGAGCTCCCGCCTTTTCCAGACGATTCGCGAGGAGCGCGGGCTGGCGTATGCGATCTATAGCGATCTGAATCCCTACAGCGACACGGGCTCGCTATGCGTGTATGCGGGAACTTCCGCAGACAAGGCGGTACAGGTCGTCGACCTGGTGATGGCGGAGTTCAGCCGCCTGAAGGGCCATTTGCTGCAGCCGGACGAGCTTCGCCGGGCCAAAGACCAACTGAAGGGCAATTTGCTGTTGTCGCTGGAAAGCTCCATGTCGCGGATGTCGAACCTGGCTCGGCAGCAGATGTACTTCAACTACTTTTTCGGCCTGCAGGAGATTCTGGACAAGGTAGAAGAAGTGACTGCTGAGCAGGTGATGGACACAGCCAATGCGCTGTTCCAGCCGGACCTGGTGGCGGTGACGCTACTGGGAAGGCTCGACGGACTGAAGCTGAATCGGAACAGGCTAGTGTGTTAGGGGCAGCCATTAGCCATTAGGAATTAGCCCTTAGGAAATGTTTTGGACATTGCTTGGCAGGCCAACGCCTAAATGGCTAATGGCTGGAGTGCGAGCGCTGCGCTGGTGCGTTGCGTCTTAATCCTTTAGGATTGCGTTTGGCGGTGCTCTTGCATGCTGCCTTCGGGATGAAAACCAACTTTATGAAGCATTTGATTACCCGCGAACAGGCTCCCCTGCTGCAAAGTGAGCTTCGCAGACGGCGGGAAGCCGGCTTTACGCTGATGGAGCTTTTGATCGTAATCTCTATCATGCTCATCCTCATGTTGATTGCGATCCCCAACTTCGCGGGCATGAAGATGCAGGCGAATGAGACCTCGGCGATCCAGTCGCTGCGCGCGATCTATCAGGCCCAGATTCAGTATCAGACGAATTATCCGGCCAGCGGCTTTGCCCCCACGTTGGGGATATTGGGGGGCGATCCCAAGTCGGGGCAGCCCTCTCCACAGTCGGCGCAACTGCTGCAGGGCGATCTGACGAGCGGACAGAAAAGCGGATACACCTTTGCTATCGTGAACCCCACGAAGGTTACGGTGAACAATCAGGATATGTACACCGGGTATGAGGCGACGGCCGTTCCGCAGGCTGTGGGCAAGACCGGGCATCGTGGCTTCTGCATCGATCAGCAGGGTGAGGTCAAGGCCGATCCCGCGGGCGGCACCAACTGCACAGTCGCTTTGCAGTGATGGGCTGGGTCTTGCGCACTCGCCCATGGCGGCTGGCACTGGCTGTTTTGATGGCGCTAGGGCCGGTTTTGGCCATGGCCCAGCAACCGCTGACGGCGAAGGCGCTGACTGACAGAATCGATCAACACTACAACTCCCTGCACTCGCTAGAAGTGCGCTTTACCCAGCAATACGACGGTATGGGGATGGACCGCAAAGAAGCGGGCGTGCTGCTGTTGAAGAAACCGGGAAAGATGCGCTGGACGTACTCCCAACCGGCGGGGAAGCTTTTCATTCTTGACGGGCACGATGGGTATTTCTACTCGCCAGGCGACACCGAGGTGCAGCGCGTTCCGGTGAAGAAGCTGGACGATATGCGCTCTCCGCTGCGGCTGCTGCTGGGACATGCGAAGCTCGAGCAGGAGTTGACGGGGCTGTCCATTGCTCCACAGGCCGATGGGACGTATGTGCTGACGGGGATTCCAAAAAATATGGAGAAACGGGTTGCGGCCTTCAGCGTGACGGCGACGCCCCAGGGCGTAATCCAGTCAATCCGCGTCGAGGAGACAGACGGGATTACCAATTCTTTTCTGTTCACGGACGAGAGACCGAATGTGGCGGCTCCGGATGCGAGCTTTGTGTTTATCGCGCCGGCCGGAGTGAATGTGGTGGAGGGGATGCCGCCGGTTTAGGACGGGCTTTCAGCTCCAAGTATTGGGCGGGCGTGATGATCCGAATTCGCTTGTGCCCGCCGAGGAAGAGCAGGTCTTTGTCACCGGCGATAATTTTATGGTGCCACGGGTTGTAACGCCAATCGAGCGATCGAGCATTCTTTTGAGCGTAAGCTCAACCAGTTGACGGCTCCATCGAAATCTTTCCGTTAATACTCTAACTCCTTCAACGTCGATCTCGTCACACGTCGCGATTATGTCTTCGTTGACCGCCTTTTCCAACGCACGCGTAGGAATTCCCTGCTTCGATACAAAGTGCAGTGCTGAAATGCTGATGTTTGAGTCGACAACCACCATCATCCGGCTGCCCGGACTTTGCGCTCGCGTTCGGCCTGCATTTCAGCGCGGACTTCCTTAACTAGCCGCGGTACATCTTCCTCTGTGTCGCCGTATGGATTGCGCATGGCCGCATATTCACCGACCTCATGAAGCCATTTTCGTATCCGCTCCTGCTGGTAGACGCGGAAGGCTTCGCGGAAGAGTTCGCTCATGGTGCAGCTAAATTTGGGTAAGATGCGGGCATGATGGGTTCAGTTCGAAAGTGGCGGCTGCGGGTGGGCGTTACCGGAGCATTTTTGCTGGTTACGGGATCGCTTCATGCGCAGGATAAAACGTCCGGTCCTTGGGTGATGCAGTCGAGTGGAACGACGGCTAGTCTGCGCGGAATTCATGCCGTCGGCGCCGGCGTGGCGTGGGCGAGCGGGACGAATGGGACGGTTCTGCGGACCGAAGATGGCGGTTACATGTGGCAGACCTGCGCGATGCCTCCGGGGGCGGAGAAGCTGGATTTTCGGGGGATCTGGGCGTGGGATGAAAAGACGGCCATTGTGATGTCGTCGGGGCCAGGAGATCTGTCGCGGCTATACAGGACAGCGGATGGGTGTTCGCACTGGACGCTGCTTTATACGAATTCGGATAAGGATGGGTTTTGGGATGCAATCCAGTATTCGGACCGAAAGAATGCATTTCTGCTAGGCGATCCAGTGAACGGACGCTTTGTGCTGATTCGGACAGAGGACGGAGGAGCGACATGGAAACCGATCGAATCGACAGACCTGGGTACAGGCGGGCAGAAGCTGGGGGCATTTGCGGCCAGCAATTCCGCGATGGCTTTGAACGGGCCAGTATTGGGGCCAGTGTGGGCGCCGTGGTTTGGGACAAGTGGGCCTGCCGGCCCGCTCATCTATCGCAGCGGACTCGATTGCACGATGGGCATGGCGCACGATGATATTGAGGGGTGTTTGCGCCGCTGGGATTTCCAGCACGGCAAGGCGCCGATGGCCGGAGGGAGTGCCTCGTCGGGCGTATTCTCACTGGCCCTTCGCGATGGCGAGCACGGGGTAGCTGTCGGCGGGGACTACTCCAAGCCGGGGGTCTCCTTTGGCACGGCCGCCTGGACAGCCGATGGCGGTGGGCACTGGACGGCGGCGGAACGGCCTCCGCATGGATATCGGTCGGCGGTGGCATGGGATGGGGACTCGAAGGCGTGGATCGCGGTCGGGACAAACGGGTCGGATGTGAGCTACGACGATGGGAAGACTTGGAGTCTCATCGATGACGGGAACTGGAATGCGCTGAGTCTGCCGTGGGTGGTGGGTCCCGAGGGAAGGATTGCGAAGCTGGGAGAGCTACCGGCGCGGAAGTGAAACCCGCGTCCGAAAATTCGAATGTGGGCACGCGATGGGGTTTTCCGATCAAGGTCTTATTAATTTCGAATCGGGACTCAGGATGAACGGTTTGTTGGCGTTCTGCGTCTATCGGCTGCGGGAACTGGTACCCTGAAATAGCGTCCCATGGCGGAATTTGTTATCAAACTGGCCGACGAGCGTGGCCACGTGCAGCAGCAGGTGCAGTCTGCGGCTACGGCCGATGAGCTGCGTCACCGTTTTACCCAAGCGGGGTACTACGTTTATTCGGTCAAGCCGCGCGGGCTGACGGGAAGCCGGCGCAAGGCGAAGTTGGAGACGTTCATCATCTTCAACCAGCAGTTTTTGACGCTGATCCGGGCGGGATTGCCCATCCTGAGTTCGCTCGAAATGCTGGCCAAGAGCCAGAAGAATCCGGCTTTTGCCGGGCAATTGCAGAATGTGGCGGCACGGGTGCGGACGGGCGAATCTATCTCGGCGGCCTTTGAGGCCCAGGGTGGTTTTCCGGTGATTTATACGACCACCCTGCTGGCGGGCGAGCGAAGCGGCAATCTGGAAGAGGTTCTGGGCAGGTTCCTTTCCTTCCAGCGGATTTCGCTGTCGTTTACCAAGAAGCTTAAGGCTTCGCTGATTTATCCGGCGCTGCTGATCACGCTGGTGTTTGGATTGTTCGTCTTCCTCATTACGTTCGTCGTCCCGCGTTTTGCGACTCTTTATGACCAGCTTGGGACGAATCTGCCGAGCCTGACGCTGGCGTTGCTGGCGCTGGGCCAGGGGGCGCAGCATTACATCCTTTATGTGGCTCCGGTGGTGGCGTTGATCGCGTTCCTTATCTACCGATGGAGCAGGACTGACGCGGGCGCCGACCGGATCGATGGCATACGCATCAAGATGCCAGTCTTTGGAGTGATCTGGCTGAAGTATCAGGTGGCCCTGTTTTCGCGGACCCTTTCGACGCTGCTGGCCGGTGGTTTGCCTCTGGTGCCGTCGCTTGAGACGGCGGCGCGATCGATTGCCAGCAAACGCATCGCCAAGGCTGTCTTCTCGTCGGTGAGCAGCGTGCGCGAGGGCAAAGGGCTGTCGCAGAGCCTGCAGGGAACCAAGGTCTTTCCGCCGCTTTCGGTGGAGATGATCGAGGTGGGCGAATCGACCGGAGCTCTGCCGCAGATGCTGAACTCGGTCGCTGAGTTTTATGAAGAGGACGTGCAGACGGCGCTGACAGCGTCGCTTTCGTTGATTGAGCCGGCGATTCTGATCGTAATGGGCGTGGTGGTGGTGGTGATTCTGATAGCGCTGTATCTGCCCATCTTTTCGCTGGGGAACGCGAACAACTTTCAGCAAAGATAGACTCTCATAAGCTATCCAAGAACAGATGAAGGATGTCGAATATTGAAGATACGAGAGGCAGAAACATCCCTCAGGGGCTAAAGCCCCACTTGGCGGCAGCAGCTTAGCGGCACGGCTAAAGCCGTGGCCTTTCAAAACCGATGGTCCCGATAGATTTCGTTGGGGACTGCTTGATGAGTCGAAGCTCGACGGAGCGAAAAGAGAAGGTTTATGGCACAGGCACCTGTATTGACTTTGCCGACAGAACTGGACGAAACAGAGAAAGCGCAACTGCTCGCGCAGCGCTATCGCTGCGAGTTCGTCGACCTGAAGCACTTCCGCATTCAACATGAACTGATGAAGCGCGTGCCGGTGGACATGATGTTCCGGTACAACTTCGTTCCGCTGGAGCAGCAGGACGACAGGCTGATTATCGCGGTGAGCGATCCGAGCCGGCTGATGGTGCTCGATGAAATTTCCGGATTGCTGGGGCAAAGGGTAACAACGCGTGTGGCCACGCTGACGCAGATCACCGATTTGCTGAAGAAGACGGAGCAGTCGCAGCGCGTGCTGGACGAGGCTTCGGAGGGCATGACCTTCGACGTGGTCTCGGCGCATGACGACGCCGATGAGACGATCTCGATCGAGAAGCTGACGTCGGAGGAAGACATCAGCCCGATCATCCGGCTGGTGGACACGACGATTTTTACGGCGCTCGAGCGGCGCGCTTCGGACATTCACATCGAGACGAATGACGATTCGCTGGTGGTGAAGTACCGCATCGATGGCGTGCTGCAACTGGCGATGGCGGCGATTGCGCGTGAACATCACTCGACGATTCTGTCGCGCATCAAGGTCATGAGCGAGTTGGACATTGCGGAGCGGCGTGTACCCCAGGATGGACGTTTTCGCGTGCGCTACAAGGGGCGGCTGATCGACTTTCGCGTGTCCATCATGCCGACTGTCCATGGCGAAAATGCGGTGTTGCGCGTGCTCGATAAAGAATCGATGAGCGAGAAGTTCCGCAAGTTGACGCTGGACGTGGTTGGCTTCCATGAGGACGATCTGCGGCGCTTCCGGCGTTACATCTGCGAGCCGTACGGGATGGTGCTAGTGACCGGACCCACGGGGTCGGGCAAGACGACAACGCTGTATGCGGCCCTGAATGAGATCAAGAGCGACGAAGACAAGATCATCACCATCGAAGATCCGGTCGAGTACCAGATTCGCGGGATTACGCAGATTCCGGTGAATGAGAAGAAGGGTCTGACCTTTGCACGAGGACTGCGTTCGATCCTGCGCCATGACCCGGACAAAATCCTGGTAGGCGAAATTCGCGATCAGGAAACGGCGCAGATTGCAATCAACGCGGCGCTGACCGGGCACCTGGTGTTCACAACCGTGCACGCAAACAATGTCGTCGACGTGCTGGGGCGCTTTCTGAATATGGGCGTCGAGGCGTACAACTTCGTCTCGGCGCTGAACTGCATTCTGGCGCAGCGGCTGGTGCGCACGGTTTGTGAATATTGTGTGCGCACGGTACATCACGATGACGAGATGCTGATCGCAAGCGGTTTCGATCCGGCGGATTGGAGAAACTTTGACTTCCGCGAGGGCACGGGGTGCATCGAGTGCGGCGGTACGGGATACCGCGGGCGCACGGCGATTCATGAGCTGCTCGACCTTACGGATCCGATTCGTGAAATGATTCTGGATAAGAAACCAAGCTCTGAAGTTCGCAAGCTGGCACAGCAGGAAGGTATGCAGTTCCTGCGAGAATCGGCTATTGACCGCGTGCGGCGCGGACTGACGACGCTAAAGGAAATCAACAAGGTTACATTTATCGAGGCTTCCCGCTAGTGCAACTTCCCTTTCGCATACTTTCTCCCAATACGAAGCTGCGCCCCAAGCTGGCGTGCGAGATTACGCCTGAGGGCGTAATTGCCGCCCGGCAGCAGAAGGAAGAACAGGCGGTGATGAGTTTTGTGCCGCTGCCAGCGGGAATCGTCACGCCGAGTTTGGCCGCGCCTAACTTCACCGATCCAGCGACGGCGGCGGCGGCATTGGGGAAGGCTCTCGACGAAGTTGCCTCGCGAGAGAAGCAACTGACACTGGTAGTTCCGGATGCGGCGGTGCGAGTGCTGATGCTGGACTTCGATTCGCTTCCGGACAATGCGCAGGAGGCTCTGCCCATCGTGCGGTTCCGGTTGCGGAAGCTGACGCCGTTTGAAGTGGACGATGCAGCGGTGAGCTACCAGGTGATGCATCGGCGGCGGGAACAGACGCACGTGCTGGTGACAGTGATGCCGGCCACAATCCGTGCCGAGTATGAGAGCGCGGTGCGCGCGGCCGGCTATGAACCAGGCGTGGTTCTGCCCTCTACCCTGGCGGCGATGGCGGCGCTGACGACAAGCGATCCGGCGCTGGTGATGAATCGCAGCGGGCTTGCGCTTACAACGGCCATCACGTCAGGCGATGAGCTCCTGTTACACCGGACGCTCGAGTTGCCGGTGAGCGATGAACTGCATCATGAAGAGCTGGCGCAGAGCGTATCTGTGGCGCAGGCTTATTTTGAAGATACGCTGAACTCCTCACCAGAGGTGCTTTACTGCGTGGGGCCAGGCGGAGCGGAGGAGTTCCTGCGCGTGCTGGGCGAGACGGCGGAGGTGGATGGACTGAGAGTCCGCGATCTGGTATCAACACCGGCGATGGGGACAATGGGCACGATGCCTAAAGGACTAGTGGCGGGCGTAGTGGGGGCGTTGGCAAGCTGATGAAGATCACCCTAAACCTTGCAAGCAAGCCCTACGTCGATGTGCACTCGATTCTCAAACGGCTGCGGATCTTGATGTGTGTTCTTTTTGTGCTGGCCGTGCCGCTCTGGCTGCTGCTGCGCGCGGAACAGCACAAGGCGCAGGATGCGACGGCGCGAGTACAGGCGGTCGAGGACAATGTGCGGGGACTGCAACAGCAACAGCAAAGCTACCAGGCGCTGATGAGCCAGCCGCAAAATGCCGCCGTGCTTACGCAATCGGATTTCCTGAACTCGCTCTTCCGGCGCAAGGCGTTCTCCTGGACGGCGACGATGACCGATTTGGAGACGGTGCTACCGACAGGCGTGCAGGTGTTGAGTATCGACCCGGAAGTGGCCAAAGACGGCACGGTGACGATTCGCCTGCGGGTGAGCGGGGCGCGAGATCGGGCGGTGGAGCTGGTAAAGAATCTTGAGGGATCGCGGCACTTTGCATCGCCAAGGCTGGCCGGGGAGGCGCTGGCAACAGCCACCGGTCCCACCGCGGCAGCACAGCCGATCAACGCCTCCATCCCGGTAAACTTCGATATTCTTGCCGATTACCGGCCACTCGGTGAAGAGAAGCAGGGCGAATCGGAGAAGAAACTGGAAGGAACCGCCTCGCCTGCCGAAAAAGCTCAACGTGCCGCGAAAGCCCCGTCTACAGAGAAGAAGGCCGCTGCGCAGACAGCGACAGGGCGGAAGAATCGGGGTGTGCAATGAACAACCTCCGCCGATTCTTTACTGTGCTTAACCTCCACATTGCGGGAGCAGCCTTGCTGGCAGTGCTGGTTCTTTTTCTGGGGACGAAGGCGATCCTGGCGGTACATGCCGCTGGCGCGGTCGAATCCGAGCGCTACCAGCAGCAGCAAATCAGGTACGCGCAGCTCGAGTCGCAGATGTCGCACCTGCAAGGGTTGCCGCAAAAAGTGGATCAGGCTCGCGAAGACGCGACGAGCTTTTTCGATAAACGCATCGCGCCGAATTATTCGACCATCCTGGAGGCGCTGGGTGCTGCGGATGTGAAAAATCAGGTTCGGTTAACGCGGTCGCAGTACACGGCCAAGCCTGGGACCGATGGGCTGACTGAGCTTCGCATCGATGCCAACCTCAGCGGCGACTATACAGCCCTGATGCACTTCATCAACGATCTCGAACGAGACAAGAAGCACGACTTCTTCATCATTGACGGGCTCACATTTACCGGGCAGCAGGGCGGCCTGGTGAATCTTCGTTTGCGGCTCACGACGTATCTGCAGGCAAATCCAGCTGACCAGCCTCCGCCGAGCGATGCCCCGGATACGGCCAAGACCGAAACCGCCAGCGAAGGAGGTACACGCTGATGGCCCTGAAGATTGGCTCGGAAGACAAGAAGAAAGTGATGATCGCGGCGGGACTGGGTGTGGTAGTGCTGATCCTCGTGATCTATAACGTCGCAGGTCTCTTTACTGGAAGCACGACTCCGGCTCCAGTTTCCGCACCCGCCTCCGCGGTTGCGACAGCGCCGGCGACTACGGTTGCGCCGGTCACGCCGCAGAGAGTGATTCCCTCAAGCCATGCGCATGAGGCGACGAAGATTACGGGATCGGTGGCGAGTCTTGATCCTACCCTGCATCCCGAGCTGATGGCGCAGGCTGAGTCGCTCGAATATACGGGCAAGGGCCGAAATATTTTCTCTTTGTTCTCGACGCCGGTAATCGAGGTGGCGAAGGCACCTATCCGGCCGCAGTCTGTTGTGCCGCAAGCTCCGCCGGGACCGCCTCCGCCTCCCCCGATTGATCTGAAGTTCTTCGGCTATGCGGGACAGCAGGCCGGACCGAAGCAAGCTTTCCTGCTGCATGGAGATGATGTCTTCATTGCGAAAGAGGGAGATGTGGTCGATCATCACTATAGAGTGGTGAAGATCGCGCCTTTCTCGGTACAGGTGGAAGACATTCCTTACAGGAATACGCAAACACTGCCATTGATTCAGAATTGAGTTACGCTCCGATGCCGTCTTTGCCGCAATCTCTCCGCCGCGCGAACGCCAGACATGGCTCGAACCCAGAAGCGGGATACATTCTGATTGCCGTGTTGTTTCTGGTGGCCCTGGTCCTGCTCACACTGGCGATTGCCGCACCCAAGTTGGCGCAATCGATCCAGCGCGACAGGGAGCTGGAACTGATCCACCGAGGTGAGCAATACAAGCGTGCGATCAAGCTCTACTACGCCAAGTTTCATGCGTATCCTTCGTCAATCGATCAGCTGGTGAATACGAACCAAGTCCGCTTTTTGCGCAAGCGCTATACCGATCCGATGACGGGCAAAGATGATTGGAAGATCATCCATTTCGGGGAGGCCCATGTGAAAACGATGGGATTGTTCGGCCAGCCTATCGCGACCGCGACTACGGCAGGGTCGAGCGTGCCGGGCGCCATGGGTCCGGGAGGACTTACCGGCGCCGGTGGCACGGGGGGAGTTGGAACGATCGGGACAGGGATGGGATCGATCACTTCGACAACGCCGGGCGGCACAGATGGCTCGGGCTCGTCTTCTGGAGTGGGGAGCTCCGGTTCGACCGGCGGGTCCTCAACGGACGGCTCGACGACGGGCGGAACGTCTGGACCAAGTTCAGGTGGATTGAGTTCGGGTGGATTGGCTTCGGGCACGGGAAATACGAATCCCACCCTCGGAGGAGGCCCGATGGTCGGCATCGCCATCCCCAATACGAAAGCATCAATCAAGGAATACAAGCAGCAGAAACACTACAACGAATGGGAATTTGTCTACGACCCTGCTGAAGATCAGTTGCAGGCCGGGACCTTGTTTGGCGGAGCAACACAGAACGTGAATGGCCAGGGCATGACGAACGGTATCGGCGGCGGAGTGGGGGGTGGACTGGGCGGCGGAATCGGCACGGGCACTGGCACAACTCCCTACAGCGGCGGGATTGGCAGTGGCGGCACGGGCAGCAGTGGAACAGGCAATGGCGGTCCGGGCTCGCCAACGCCGCAGTAATAAAGATGGCCCCGTCGTGAGCGAGGCCATGTCTTGATCGATCTCGAAATGATTGTGTGTAGAACCGTTACACGCTAAAGGACGATCCGCAACCGCAAGTGCTCTTGGTGTTGGGGTTCTCGAATTTGAAACCGGCCGCTTCGAGCGTCTCGACATAATCAACTACGCAACCGTTCAGATACATCAACGAGGTCGCGTCGACAAAGACCTTGAGTCCGTCGAAGTTGAAGACCTTGTCCATCATGCCAGCCTGGTTCTCGAAGGACATTGAGTATTGGAAGCCGGAGCAGCCTCCGCCCACTACGCCAATGCGCAGGCCGGCTGGCAGCGGATCCTGGGTCGCCATGATCTCGCGCACTTTGACAGCAGCAGGCTCGGTCAGAATGAGTGGTGGCGTCTTGGTTTGAACAGCTTCCGGTGTGGCGGTGATTGTGGCCATGAATATCTCCTGAATCCTCGGGAAAACTTCTACTTCCAGTCTATCGCCCCGACAAAGCCCAGCACAAGGCACTAATGTGTTATTAGATGACGCGGTTTCAGATTTGGACTCAGGTCTACTGCTTTAGACCCAGGGTTACTGCGCGACGATCTTTTCGGAAAGGCGGCTATATTCGGCCTCGGAGACGATTCTTTTGCCCACCAGATCGTGGGGAGAGGTGTAAGGCCGGTTGTCCACAATGCGCTGGGCACGCGCCTCGGAGATGCCGGGCAGCGCGGCTAACTGAGCGAGGCTGGCGGAGTTAATGTCGACGGCGCCGGAAGAGGAGACGCCAGGAGACGATTGGTCGCGCTGCAGGCCTTGCCTCACGCCAGCGGCGATGGCGTCGGCCTTGCGCGTGGCCGTGGCGGCAGCGGCCTGCGCAGTCGTAGCGACCTGCTGAGCACCCTGCTTCACCTGCTGGGTGGTTTGCGCGGCCCGCTGCTGCAGTTGCTGATCGGATGGCGCCGGATGATTGCATCCGGCAAACCCTGCCAACGCGACACCCATGGCAAGAGTTGCACATCCGCGTAGACGGAATTCTCTGCTAAGCGTTTCCTGTCGAATCATTGTCGTTCTCCGTACCGTGCGGCATCGAGTGGCGTGCGCACATGTCCATTATGGAGTCATTTCATTTGTGGTGGGTTGCCAAATGAACTTCACAATGAGAAAGCCTGACTGTTCAGCACATCGAAAATGGAGCTATGATTCATTGTAGCGGCCCCCCTACCCCCCGAGCCCGGGAAACCGGACCCGCTCGGTATCTGGAGCCGGCTCAAATTCGAATCCCGAGGTGCTCTATGAGCTTCATGCTTATCTTGTGGATCGTCTGGGCCGGAGTTGCGGCAATCCTCCTCATACTCCTGGCGTATCGCGGTACGATCACACGCTATGAAGAAGACCAGATCTTTCTAGACGATTGCGCCGACCACCAGAAAAAGGAACAGAACGAGATTCTAGCGAAAGTAAATAGAATTCAACCCTATGTGCGCATTGCCACTGGCGCGACTTGCGTACTTGGCGCCTGTATTCTCGGTATTTATGTCTGGGATGCAGTTCACCAGATGATGTAGAGCAATCTCGTAAAGATTACGGGAAGCGCGCCTATCACCCGTTGCCTTTATAGGATACCGTCGACCTGGCCTTTGGCGACGACATCTACAGCTACTTCTTTGCCCACGCGCAGCAGCGTGCTGCTCGGATCTTTCATCCCCCATGCTACATAGGGAACGGAAAACTGCGTAGTTGCCACTGCATCGTGTCCGTCCACCTGGACTTTTATCTCCAGCTTGAAGGGGTGATCGGCACCGTGGATGGTCAACGTGCCTTCCACAGTGATGGTCTGCGTGGCACCCGCTTTCAAAGCTCCGGTCACCCTGGTGGGATGAAAGATGGCCTGCGGATATTTCTCACTCTCCAGCACGGCCTTGTGCATCCGGCTATCGCGCGAGGGGTTGCCGCTCTCGCCGCTGGTGACATCGACCAGAATTTCGCCCTGCGCAGCGCCTGTTTGGAGATTGAAGCTTGTCATGCCGCCCTTGAGCCGGAAAGTTCCGTGGACGGTGTGCAGGGCCCCGGCCAGGGTCCAGTGAATCGCCGTGCGGACCGGGTCGAGATGCAAGGTGACGTTTGGTGGTGCGGATTGCGCATGCAGTAGGGT
>Ga0206966_1040_pt1 | contig 44107 bp, 36 predicted proteins | sample Alteio_BWOrgHeat_23_FD_152970 | JGI IMG/M metagenome (GOLD analysis project Ga0206966, IMG submission 152970) | Enriched cells from forest soil in Barre Woods Harvard Forest LTER site, Petersham, Massachusetts, United States -... | ecosystem: Environmental > Terrestrial > Soil > Temperate forest >...
CTGCGCGTCGTTGATGGGCCCAAGCCATCCGGCTATCTTGTCGCTGCCCTCGCTCGCGTAGGTGGCAATTTCGCCCGTCGCTTTGGGCAGGACGTGTTTGGTGAATGCGCTGCCCAGCGAGCCAGGCAGGGAGTTGCCCAGGAGCGTACCGATCTGGTCCGACATATTGCTGGCGCTGGCCGCCGGATCCGATGTCAGGCCTATGCCAAGATGCAGCCCCAGGCTGGTGTCCTGCTCCTTCGAGCGGTAGAGGTGCAGATGTCCAGTGTTGACGTTGTCCTTCCAGAGCAGTGCTTCAAAACATCCGGTGTAGACAAAGCTGAAGGACAGACTGGCACTGGCCTGCAGAGACGGGATAAACGATGTATCGAGTGTCACCGCCGCACCCGTCTGCGGAATGTCGCTGGGGGATTGCCCAGCGTAAAAGACCTTGCCATAGCCGATGCTGGCGCCCAGTCCCACTTGCAGAGAGGCGTTGAAGTCGTGATGCAGATAATCGCCAACATCGAGGCGGGAAAAAGTGAGAGGGTGCAACGGCAGGACGTAGTTGGTGAAGGCCGCGCCAATTGCATCGTGTAATGTATCCGACGGGCTACATTTCCTGTAAAAAGCAACGCTGAAGCTATTCTGAGTGCTCACGCTTGCAAGAATGCCGACCGCCCCAACGGGCGCGCTCGCCGAGATGCCGCCTCCGATCTGGAATTCCAGCTCGACGCAGACGTAGGCGACGCCATTCGGCACCGTGACTTTGGCAGGTGCCGGTGGATCAGAACTCGCCGCCGAGCCAATGGAGACATCGGTTTCGAAATTATCTGCATAGCTGACCAGCGCGTCACCGCCGAGCATGACGGAAAGCTTTCCCTTCGCACCCGCGGTAAGCGAGAAGCTGAAGGCGCCCGCCGTCCACGAGGGGCTTCCCCTGCCGTCGACGCCAACGCTGCGAAGATTCGCGGGCATGCTGGAAAGCGGTTTGTCCAGGTGGCTTTCGATCTCGGGTCCGAGCCGAAAATCGGACTTCACACTGCTCGCAAGATCTTTTAATGGGCGAGAAGTGATTGACCTGGACCCTGTGGTGATATCGAGCGCCATGCATGCTCTCCTAGTTTGTCGTGGGGGGAGGGTTTTGCAGAGGGTTACAGAAGCCAGCGCAACCGCACAGAAGTGTCAGAATTATTCCATCGCCGCGGTACCCAGTCGCTTAGAGGTGCTCGGGGCAGGCACCGTATTTTTTAAGCGCTTGGTCAAGCTCGGCGGCTTTCTTCGAGCGAAAGGTCTCTTCTGACCACTTCTTCACCTCTGAAGAGGCGTCGGTCTCGATTTCCTGATACACGCAGCTCAGCATGCGATCGACCGGTTCTTCGACCCAGGTGTTGCCCTGGCCCTGGACCCGTGTCGCGCCCGTTTCCCATCCCCGTGGAGTCAAGTGCCATTCCGTCCATTCTTTTCTCGCTGCCATCGTGTCGTTCTCCCGGCAATTTCGCCAACATTCTGTGACGCCATTTGTACGCCTGAGGCAGCTTCGCCGACAATGAAATCATGAGTGCCGCCTCAATGATTCTGGAAACCTTTCCCGTAGGGCCACTGCTGTGCAACTGCTCCATCGTCGGCGACGCAGCCACGCGCGAAGCCATGGTCGTCGACCCAGGCGACAATATACCCGAGATACTGGTGCGCCTGGCAAAACATGGTCTCACCCTTAAGCAAATCGTCGTCACCCACGCCCACATCGATCATGTTGGGGGAGCCGTGCAGCTCAAGAAAGTCACAGGAGCGCCAATCCTGCTCAATGAAAATGACCTGCCCCTATTGAAGATGATGGACATGCAGGCCGGATGGCTGGGTGTCGCTCCGCCGGAAGTGGCTCCTCCGGACGTTAACGTCGACGAGGGAATGGTAGTTGGCATCGCGAACCACGCGGCACACGTTCTCCATACCCCCGGCCACACGCAGGGGAGCATCTGCCTCCACTTCGTGCCGGAGAATCTGCTGATGGCGGGCGACACACTTTTTGCCGGGTCGATAGGCCGGACAGATCTGCCGGGCGGCGACTCAAAGAAGATCCTGCGATCGATTCATGATCGGCTTCTGTCCCTGCCGGATGAGACGCGGGTAATTCCCGGCCATGGGCCGCGGACGACAATTGGAGCAGAGCGAGAGTCGAATCCGTTTCTACAGCCCAATGTGCGGCTATAAGGCATATTTATCAGCTAGTTACATGATGAATATCGAACCAATACTTTACCGGAATCAGCCTTGATAACTATGCTTTAAATTCATCGCCCATCTCATTGAAGAAAGAACAAATAGCGTCAATCCCGGCTAGGAATTCGCTCACCCGGGTCAACAGGCTCACGACCAGCCAGCCATCTCCCCCGAAGCCGAAGAAGTAACCGGGATGAATCGAAACCCCGTGGTCCCGGATCAGCCGTAGCGCTAGATCTTCTCCGGACTCAAGCGCTGGGACGCGCAGCACAGCGTACCATCCGGCTTCGACTTCCAGCCGCGAAACCATGGTCTGGGAAGAGAGCAGGGTGTCGAGTCTACGAAGGTTCTCCTCCACACGCGCGGAGATCTGTGCCTGCAATCTTTCACGTCCGGCGAGCCATTCAGGCAGCGCGCATTGCACAGGCGCATTCATCGACAGAAATGTATCGGCGATGATCTCCAGCCGGCCGAGCGCTTGCCCCAGTTCAGGCTTCGGCCCGAAGGCGGCGATCCAGGCAGCCTTCATCTGCGGGAGATTTCGTCAAGGCGTTGGGCACTCCGAACGGGGGCGTCTCAATTGCGGTGGGCGGCGGCCTGGAAAGATTTTACTGCGACAAGACCTCTATGAGCCTGAACCTCTTTGGCCAACTGAAGGCCGCGTGGAGCGATGCGGTAATCAGCAACTCCAGCATGGTCTATGCCGGCAACAACACCTTTCACCTGATTGCAAATGAAGGACGACAACTGCTCTCGTCGATGAACAACAGCAGTCGGGAGATCGATATCTATTTCGCCGCCGAGGCGGATTTTTCAGGAGCGGAAGTCAAGCTCGGAGCGGTAAACCTACATTGCATCCTTCAAGCGGCCAACAATCAGAAATATGGCGGTTACATCGCGAATTTTCTTGGCTTGATGACGACGGGGCCGGGTCACGATGTTCTCGTGCAAAGCGTCAGAGCGATTGCGGCTCGGCCTAAGACTACGCAGTTGCTGCACCTCACCTTCGACCAGGCCGCGTATGGCCGGCTACAATCATCGACGATCACGAATGGTAAGCCGGAGGACCAGGCGAGCGATCAGCAGAACTACGCGGCCTTTGCGAAGGCATGTTCCGATCTAATTATCGAATCGCCGGCGAATTTCTCCTATGGCGGCCGGAGCCTGAGCTATTCAACCTGGAGCAACTGGAACATCGCGAGCAACGACCAGTGGCCACCATCGACGAGGTCGCTTCCCAACCGAACACAATCCGGGAGCAGCAGCAGCGGGCTTGTCTATCTGGGCCAAGAGTTTCCACAGTCGGGCAACGTCGCGCAACTGATCGGCTACGCACTCCACGCGGGCAGCGACTTCATGAATCTGTGCGCCGCTCTGAAAAGCCTTGTCGGTTTCGCGACAGCCGGCCCGCAACTCGCTCTATGGGATGACCTGATGGCCAGGCTGAAATCCATCATTTACAACGATGTGTCACAGGATTTCATCGCTCCTGCGACCCTCGCGCTCACCCGCCTTTGCGCAAGCGGCCGGCCAAACGAGGTTGTTGGACCCGCCCCGGGCCTGACGGACAAGAACTCGATCGCCATTACCATCACATACTCTTAGTTGTTGTAGTTCTGGTATGCAGGTGAGGAGACGACTATGAATGAGCCAGCCACCATCCGCGAGATTCTGGACCGCGCGAAGACCATAGCTGTGGTTGGCTTAACCAACCGAGAGGGACGTGCTTCGCTTGGAGTGTCACGATTCATGCAGGGGCGTGGATACCGCATCATTCCGGTAAACCCGCGAATCGAAAGCGCGCTCGGAGAGCGGGCTTATCCGACACTGGACGCGGCGGTCGAGGAAGTTCAAGGCATCGACCTGGTGAATGTGTTTCGCGCTCCTTCGTTTGTTCCGGAGATTGTGAAAGACGTGATCCGCCTGAAGATTCCCTACCTGTGGCTTCAGGAAGGCGTAGTGCATCCTGAGGCAGCCGCGCAGGCAGAGGCGGCAGGTGTTCAGATCGTGATGGACCGCTGCATTCTCAAAGACCGCATGGCCGCTGGCTGGTAGACCACTCGTCCGGCGTGACGCACCTTCAGCGTAAAACGTATTTCGGCTACGACGATGCCTCAGCTGTTCTGCATATGCGCGGCAATTTCCTTGACGGCGCGATGCGCCGAGAGTGCCGCTCCCTCCTGCCATCCGACCAGGTGGCTCACATAATCTCCAGCGATGAAGTAGCGCCCGTCGGGCTTGCTCAGTTCGTCATAGGCGGGCTTGGTTGAGGGCATCATGTTCAGGGCAAAACAGCCGAGGCTGTAGGGAATCTTCTGCCAGGAAACATAAATCGGCTTCGTCAGCGATTGCCCGTGGCCGGGGTGCAGTGACTCGACAGCAGCGCGCGAGGCGGCGAGTTTCCCTTCCGTCGCGAGCGCGCCGAAGTCGGTGGGTGCACCATCGCCCCAGTCCTGCTGTTCGAAGTTGAAACCGGAGAGGATGACGCCGGTCTTGCTGAACAACTTCGAGCTGGGATACCAGACAATGTCGACTGGCTGCTTGGTAAAGGAAATCCCGCCGTAAATGTTGTATTTCTTCTCCCAGAAGCGCGGCGACTCCCAGCCGATCTTGTAAAGTGAAGCGAGTTTCATGCCTTTGAAAGCCCGCTTCTTCTCCGCGGAAAAGTCGGTGTCAAGCTTGTCCAGTATCGTGATAGGCAGCGTACAGACGCAGTAATCGGCTTCGATAGTTTGCGGAGCCTTTGACGCACCGTCGGTATAGACGACGCGCACGCCCTTATCCGTTTTGCGAAGCTGCTGCACCGGGGACCCGTAACGCACGATCGGACCCAGAGATTTGGCGAAGCCGTATGAGATGCGGTCCATTCCTCCAATCGGCTGAAACATCGTTGCTTGCCAATCGAGCTGCTCTTCGTAGAGCTCGCCCATTGAGAAATCAGCCACCAACAGCTCGTGAAGCTTGAGCGGCGGACGCAGCTTCTCTTCATCCGGACCCGCACCAGGCCCAATGTCCACGCCGCTCCGCTCCGAGCCCTTAAACTTGTAGTCGCGATCGAGGTCTCCATAGGTCTTCAGGAAGGCCAACATCTTCTCGCTGTCTTCCTTGCTCAGCACCTGGTCGAGCCCACGTTGGTCGATGCACTTGGCGAGCAGTTCGGAGATATATCCGCGCGTATCGTTGATCACCTGGCGTTGCTCGACAGGCTTGCCGCCGTTCAGATCCTTCGACTGCATCAGGGTGCTGCGCGATGTATTGATCTCAACCTCAAGCGGCACTCCCAGCTCTTCGCAGTAGCCGAGGATGTACTTGTGAATCGATGGCAGACGCGCCGGGCCGGGATTCAGATAATTGTCGCCTTCCCAGTCGCATGTCTGGATGCTGCCGTCGGTGAATTCGACCTTGGTGCCGTTGCGCACCGTCCAGCTGCGCCCTCCGGGACGTTCGCGCGCCTCGAGCACGATGCACTCGAAGCCCGCCTTGCGTAGCTCGTACGCCGACACCAGGCCGGCGATACCAGCTCCCAGAATCACGACCTTTTTGTCAGAACCGTAATTCGCTGGCAACTGCGGTAGAGGCGACGCTTCGGCGGCCACTGCCAACAGCCCTAGCGATTGCATCGCTGTAAACATCGCTCGATAACCGCCCGCCGCCGCCACGCGGGTAAGAAAAGTCCGCCGAGTCCACGCCATAATGTTGACCTCCAAATGAATTTGAAACGAAATCTCGTTTGTTTTTTATTTGGTGAAAGGGAGAGTATCCAGTTTCTCTCGGCTTTGAGCTTTGGACAAATCGACTACAGAAAAGCTTCTACGGCGTATAAAGAAAACTTGTCGCAGCCCGACGACCTACAATGGAATCAGAATGTGCATGCGCGCCCGTCGTTCGATCCTGCCGCTCTCGATACTGGTCCTTTGCGTCCTCCCGCTTTTAAATACGACACTGTGGGCGGCCCCGACCGCAACAGCGCCCCATCTTACGGTGCAGCTGGTAGTGCCGCCGGCGCAGATTTTTCCGGGGCAAAGCTTTACGGCAGGTCTGTATTTCAAGCTTGATCCGGGCTGGCATGTTTACTGGATCAACGCTGGCGACTCGGGTGAGCCGCCGTCAATCAAATGGGCGCTGCCTGCGGGAATTACGGCGGATGCGATCGAGTTCCCTGCTCCCAAGCGGCTTCCCCTTGGTCCGCTGATGGATTACGGCTACGAAAAGGAAGTTCTGTTTCCGATTCCGATGCGTGTAGCGGCGGACTTCAAGCCGAGCAGGCCGACCGTGACGCTCGGGGGCAAAGTGAACTGGCTGGTTTGCCGCGAGGTCTGCATTCCCGGCAAGGCTCAGCTGTCGGTGGATCGCACCACGCTCGCAAAAGCGCCCATCGCCGCCGCCGAGATCGATGCAGATGCGCAGCTGCTGGCGAGATTCAAAGACACGTTGCCGCAGCCGCTGCCCGTCGCAGATGCGGCAAAGTTTCACGCGTCCGGTAACGGTTTTGAGCTGGCCGTGGAGACGGGGAGCCCAGAGAGAACCGCCGCGTTCTTTCCGTTTGAGCAGAATGTGCTGGCGAATGCGGCTCCGCAACGGGTAAAGACGCTTGAGAATGGCGTTGCTTTGACGCTGACCAAGGACGAGGATCTGCATACCGTTCCCGATCGTCTGCACGGATTGCTGGTGCTGGGGGATGGACGGGCCTATGAGATTCGTGCCACGCCGGGGGCGCTGGCTTCGTCGAGTCTTGCTCAGCCATCCGGAATGCTGCGCATTGTGCTGCTGGCGTTTGTAGGCGGTGCCATTCTCAACCTGATGCCTTGCGTCTTTCCGGTTCTGTTCATCAAGGGACTGGCGCTGGTGCAGTCTTCCTCAGAGGAGCGGCGCAAGCTTCGCTTGCACGGCCTGGTTTATACGCTTGGCATCCTGGCGTCGTTCTGGCTGGTGGTAGCCGTTCTGCTGGCTCTGCGTGGCGCAGGACATAACCTGGGCTGGGGATTTCAGTTCCAGTCTCCTTCTTTTGTTGCTCTGATTGCGCTGCTGCTCTTTTTCCTCGGCCTTTCGTTGGCGGGTCAATTCGAGATTGGCCTTACGTTGACCAGCGCAGGATCGGGCCTGGCGGCGAAGAGCGGATATGCAGGCAGCTTCTTCACGGGCGTGCTGGCGGTGATTGTGGCCACTCCCTGTACGGCTCCGTTCATGGGAGCGGCGATTGGGTATGCATTATCCAACTCGGCACTTGTCAGCTTTGCAGTGTTCACGGCGTTGGCTTTGGGTCTGGCTGCGCCTTATCTGTTGTTGGCTTTTAATCCGGCATGGACGCGGCTGCTGCCTCGCCCCGGCGCATGGATGGAGATTCTGAAGCAGGCGGTGTCGATTCCGATCTTCGGGACGGTGATCTGGCTGGTCTGGGTCTACACGCAGACGACGGGTCCGGATGCCCTCGTCGATCTACTCGTCGCGTTTCTTCTGCTGGCCGTTGCCGGCTGGATTCTGGGGCGTTGGCCGGCCAGGGCTGGGGCGACGGCGGCAGCTGTGCTGGTTGTCATGCTCGCGGCTGCACTCCCGGTGACGGCAGTTCGCAGAGTAGCGGCGGCACCGAATGCTGCGACGGCCCGCGTGACAGACACCCAATGGGCTCCTTTTACGCCGGAGCTGGTGGCGAAGTACCGGGAGAAGGGACGGCCTGTGTTTGTCGACTTTACCGCGAGTTGGTGTCTGAGCTGCCAGGTGAATGAACGCGCAGTGCTGAACCGGGCCGATGTCCAGGAGCGGCTGAAAACAAGCGGCGTGGCGCTGGTGCGCGCGGACTGGACTCGGCATGACGAGGTGATCGCGCAGACATTAACATCGTTGGGGCGGAATGGGGTGCCAACGTATGCGTTGTATCCCGCCGATCCGCAGGCTCCTGCGGTCCTACTGCCCGAGGTGCTGACACCGGGCATTATTTTCAGTGCGCTGGACGGGATTAAGGCCGGGATCAAGCCAGGACTTAAGACCGACCATGCTCAGGCCGGCACGGGTTTATAGCAAATTTCAAGAAACGAACGTCGCGATATCCTCGTCTAACTGCCATCAGGAGGCTTCTCCTCCCATGCTACTTCCAAAACGCAAATGGACCGTGGCACTCGCTGCCACTCTCGCTTTCACCTTTGCTGCTTTTGCCGTTCGTGTCGGCGATTCGGCTCCGGACTTTACCGGCAGCGACACCCACGGGCAGGCGCACAAGCTTTCGGATTACCGCGGCAAGTTCGTGGTGCTCGAATGGACGAATAACGGCTGTCCTTACACTCGGAAGCACTACGAAAGCGGCAACATGCAGGCTCTTCAAAAAGAATGGACCTCAAAAGGCGTGGTCTGGCTGACAATTCTATCCTCGGCGCCAGGCGAGCAGGGTTTCATGACGGCCGAGGATGAGAACTCTTACATCGCCAAGGTGCATGCCGATCCGACGGCGGCGCTTCTGGACCCAAAAGGGACGATTGGCCGCGAATACTCCGCAAAGACGACGCCGCACATGTTCGTTATCGATCCTTCGGGCAGGCTGATCTACCAGGGCGCGATCGACGATCACGCGACTCCCGATCCAGAGGACATTCGCGCCTCAAAGAATTACGTTTCCGAGGCGCTGTCCGAAGGCATGGCCGGTAAGCCTGTCGCAACCGCATCCACCCGCCCATATGGATGCAGCGTGAAGTACGCGAGTGGAGGGGAATAGGGAAAAAGGACTCCGAAGCTACACTACGGGCGTCTCCCAATCGTCCTCTGCCGACGTGCCGCCGGTGACGCTTGTGACCGCAATCTTTTGAAACTCCAGCGTAATTACCTCCAGCTCGCGAGAGTCGACGATCGGCCCGGCCTTCTCACCGAGATGCAGCGACCCTCTAAACCCGGATATCGTGGCATTGGTCAGCTCAACGATATAGTCCACCTCTTCTTTTCCCAGAGCATTTGTGCTGATGAATTCAAAGAGAACTGACGTCAGGGTCTCATTCGTAACTATGGCCTGGTAAAGCTGCGGTGACGCAGCGCCCCATTCTTTTGTGAAGACAACTGGCTTGTGCTGGCGCTTTCCCGTGGGAAGTCCGCTGGCGGCATCTCTGGGAGACTCCACGCCATACGTAAACGCTACTCCCGGGATCTTGTCTTTCTCGCGCCCCGTGCCCTGGCCTTTGAAGGCTCCCTGAGTTTTTCCTTTGATCGTTGCATAAAATGTCTGCGCCATATTCTTTCTCCCTCAGTTCGGAAACCACCCGGAGCTCAAACGCACATCGCCGGATTCTACAACGTTTTTACCTGCCTCTGCTTGTCCGCGTCACCAGGTAGAATCGGGGTGTTTGGCCCGAAACGGCCGAGGAATCGTAACGCATGAGGAAGTTGCATACCGCGGTGGCCGCCATCGCGATCATCGCTTATGGGTACCATGCTGCCGCTGGGGCACCACCGGCAGGGAAACATGCGTCCGTTGACTGGCCAGTCTATGGGGGCCAGGTTGCTGGAGATCACTATTCCGCGCTTTCGCAGATCAATAGCAAAAACGTAAGTCAGTTGCAGGTAGCGTGGACTTTCGACACCGGTGAGCGCGGAGGCATGCAGACCAGCCCCATCATTGTTGGCGGAGTCCTGTATGCCTATACACCATCGCAAAAGGTGATCGCCCTCAACGCCGCGACCGGCAAGCTGCTCTGGAAGTTCGACTCCGGCATCGCCGGAACGCAGCCCGCTCGCGGCCTGACCTACTGGACAGACGGAAAGGAGAGCCGGATCCTTGCCGGAGTCATGAACTACCTCTATGCTCTCGATCCGGCGTCAGGTAAGCCGATCGTCAGCTTCGGCGAAAGCGGCAGAGTCGATCTTCGCAAAGATCTCGGTCGCGATTACACTCAGCAGGCTGTGGCCATGACCTCGCCTGGCATCGTCTACAAAGACCTGATCATCGTCGGCTTCCGCGCACCCGAAACACCGCCCGCGCCTCCCGGAGACATCCGCGCCTACGACGTCCGCACCGGCAAACTCCGCTGGAGCTTCCACACCATTCCGCACCCCGGCGAGCCCGGCTATGACACGTGGCCCGCGGGCACGTGGGACCACATGGGCGCGGCGAACAATTGGCCCGGGATGGCCCTCGATGCCCAGCGCGGCATTGTCTATGCGCCCACCGGATCAGCAGTCTTCGATTTTTATGGCGGCGATCGCGTCGGTGACAATCTCTTTGCCGACACGCTTCTCGCCCTCGACGCGGCGACCGGCAATCGCATCTGGTCGTTCCAGGGCGTGCATCACGATATCTGGGACCGCGACTTCCCTTCGCCTCCCGCGCTGCTGACGGTCCGGCGCAATGGCAAGAATATCGACGCACTGGCTCAGACGACCAAACAGGGCTGGGTTTATCTATTCGATCGCACCAGCGGAAAACCTCTCTTCCCGATTGAAGAGCGAAAGTATCCGCCCAGCACTGTGTCCGGCGAAGTGACCTCGCCCTCCCAACCTCTGCCCGTCAAGCCCGCACCCTTTGCCCGCCAGCTCCTCACCGAAGACATGTTGACCGGGCGCACACCCGAGGCTCACGCCTGGGCGGTCAAGCAGTTCCGCACCTTCCGCAGCGAGGGCCAGTTCGTTCCCTTCAGCGTCGGTAAGCAGACCGTCATCTTTCCTGGCTTCGACGGCGGAGCCGAATGGGGTGGACCGGCGATCGATCGCAGCACTGGCGTGATTTACGTCAACGCGAACGACATCGCCTGGACAGGAGGATTGGTCGAGAACACGCGTTTAGGAACGGGACCCGCTTCCGGCGCTGACACCTACGAAGATCAGTGTTCCATGTGCCACGGCGACGATCGCGCCGGAGATCCGCCGGCTTTTCCTTCATTGAAGGACGTGGACAAGCGGCTGACCGCGGCGCAGATGGCGGACATCATCCACCACGGCAAAGGACGAATGCCCGGATTCCCAACCCTACTGGATGCCGAACTCAACGCGCTGCTCGCCTATGTCCGAACCGGCAAAGGTACGGAAGCAGCCAACTCCCCCTCGGGCGACAAAAAAGAAATGCCCCCGGCGAGAACATCCGTTGCGCAAAGCGATTTTTCCCGTCCTGATTCTCCAACCATGAGGTTTCGGTTTACCGGATACCGCAAATTCTATGATCCCGACGGATACCCGGCCGTCGCCCCACCCTGGGGCACACTGAACGCCATCGACCTGAATACCGGCGAATACCTCTGGAAGATTTCGCTAGGCGAATATCCCGAACTCGCCGCCAAGGGTATGCCTCACACAGGCACGGAGAATTACGGCGGACCCATCGTGACCGCCGGAGGCTTGGTCTTCATCGGCGCCACGATCTTCGACAAAAAGTTTCGCGCCCTCGATAGCCGCACTGGACAACTGTTGTGGGAAGCTACGCTTCCATTTGCGGGCCTGGCTACACCGGCCACCTACATGATCGGTGGAAAGCAGTACGTCGTGATCGCCGCCGGAGGAGGCCGGGATCCCAAGTCTGCCTCCGGCGGGATGTATGTCACTTTTGCTTTGCCCTGATACGCCCATGTCTTGCCCAAGTAGATAATTCCCGCGTGGCCAGCGATCCAGGAGCCAGCTCAATGAGTGGCCACGCCCGCCGCCAACCCTTCGTCATTGGGGGAAATGTAACCGGCCTGGCTGGAACGGGGCCGACGCTGAAACAATCTGCCGCGAAAGACCGTTCGTGTCATACCCTGAGAGTCGGACTTAGTTCTTCCTGGCTGCCCGTTTCTTGGCCGAGGACTGAGCGCGCGCTGCGAAGTTGGCCGCCACAGCGGCGCGGATAAGTTGCTTGAAAGCAGCTTCGTCGATCTTCTCCCCTTCGCGGAGGTCGATCGCACGCCGTACATTCCCTTCCAGGCTGGAATTGAAGAGCTTCTTCGGGTCTTCGATGGAGGCTCCGCGAGCAAAGGTGAGCTTCACGGCCTGCTTGTACGATTCCCCTGTGCAGACGATGCCGTCATGCGACCAGACGGGGGTACCCCTCCATTTCCACTCCTCCTGGATGTCGGGGTCGGCATCGTGGATGAGCTTACGCAGATGCGCGAGGGTCTTCCCGCGCCAGTCCCCAAGTTGTTTGATCTTCTCGTCAATGAATGCAGAGACAGATTCCACGAGGACGGGCCTTTCCCTGAACAGCTCCAACTCTCGCACCTTACTTTAGCCGCGCTCAGCGCAACCTGCAACCTCAACAACTTCCTTACACCCCAATCCCAAGTTCGTTCTAAATCGGCTATACTCCTCCCTCCCATTGGCGCTGTTTCTCCAAGGCTCGAATTCGCGGAGGGGACTGTAAAATTTCTTCCTCGCCTGGTTTTTCGTCGGCACTTTCCTCGCCGAAGCAGCGCATCACTTTGTCAATTGCACGGGCGAACGAGCTGCATATCACGCAGCGTTTCTCAAGAGCTGCTGCTAGCCCTCGCTTCCCTCGCACTCTTCTCCCTGCGCTCCTTCGGACAATACAATTCAAAGAAGGCAGCAGGGTCCCCGATGGAGGCTGGACTTCAATTGCATTTGCCTCACCGGGATGGCGTTGCTTCTATGTATTCCCGCGCTGCTGCCCTAAGCGCGCAGTCGAGATACAGAACTCGGTGCGGGATATGATCGGGTTGTATAGAGAAAAACTCGGCGCCGGCGATCCCCTTGCGCTGGCGGTATTGGATGGGAACGACTGGGATCGCGTCATGCAGCGGACTACGGAATTCCGTTTTCCGTAGGGACTGACCACTTATTTATCCGGTTGCCCCGTCCGGCTACATATTATTCATTCCTGCCTACGACAATGAGTGATCACGCAACGCCTGCTGGGGGCGCGCGAGCATGCGACCCCCCGCCAGCCTGAAGCTTTTTGCCTCTGCTCATCTCACCTACGAGCGGTACATCGTGTCACCCTGCTAACGTCATATCACGAGGCCGGGCACACTCTTGTTTACGAATACGGAATCGGGAAGACGAACTACTTCCAGAATGAAACCCTCGCCAACTACTTCGCTCATGCGCGTATACGAAGGCGCGAGACCCCCCACACGGCAACCGTCGAGGAAGGGATCCTCAATATGCTAATGCCGCCGGGCGCGCATACCTCGCACCGTGAAGATATGTTTAAGACAAACCCTGCGAACTATGACTGGTATCAATTGCAGTTTGGATTGCAGGCCATGGAGATCTATGACGAGCAAGGACGGGGGTTCCTCGCAAAAGTAAAGAGTGCATTCCCCAAAGGTACGCCCGCGATGAGCGTGGCAGAGACACTCTCGCGGCTGGAATTAGCCCTGGATTTCAAGCCTCGGCGAAGAGACTCAGCCAATACAAATCAGAGGGCGTTCCTGCGCAGTGACCAGAAGAGCCAGGCCTGTCGTGCCACCTCAGCTCGCAACCTTGCGCACGATGGCGGAGAGCCTCGTCTCGTTCGCGTTGTCGAGCGCAGTGAAGTACCACGCGGATTCAATGAGCTGATGCGGCGCACCCTCCTCGGGGGTGAGCTTCGCCTCCTGGGTGAATCCGAACCTCATGTATTTCTTGTCCGCGCGGAAAAAGCAGATAGTCTTGCCGTCCTTCGCGTACCCCGGCATGCCATACCACGTGGTGGGCTGGAGCGCCGGGCGCGCTGCGCAGGATGAGCGCGTGGAGGCGCTCGCCCATGGCACGGCAGGGCTCAGGCATCGCGGCGATCTCTTCCAGGCCGGCGGCGAGCACTGCGGCCTCGCCGCCGGCCTTCTTTGCAGACGGGTTCGCGATCTTCGTTGCCTTCTTTTCAGCCATAAAAACTCCGCACATCGACGAACCACCCTAAACATGTCTGCTCTACCAGCGCTTCAGTTCCGTGACCTGAATGAGATTGCCGCAGGTGTCCTTCAACATCGCGATCTTGGAAGCCGTCACGTCCGTTGGCGGCATTGTGAACTCGGCTCCGAGCGATTTCATGCGCTCATAATCAGCCTGCAGGTCGTCGGTGAAGAACATGGCCGCAGGCTGGTTTTGCTGGAACAAGGCCTGCTGGTAGGTCTTGGCCGCTGGGTTGTTGTTGAGCGCGAGCTGCAGCTCCGTGCCTTCCGGCTCCTCGGGTGAGGCCACGGTCAGCCAGCGATACGGTCCCTGGCTAAAGTCGGCCTTCTTCACGAAGCCCAGCACTTCGGTGTAGAAACGCAGGGCCGTCTCCTGGTCGTCGACGGACACGCTGGTCACTTTGATTTTCATCGGTTCCCTCCTCTTATCACATTCGCGGGCGCTGCCGCGTCATTCCATCTCTTTTTCGTTCGTGTTGACTAATCCGGTCACCGGCTGGCCGGCTTCATGTTTTTTGTGATCCCAGGACCGGTCTTTTCGAAAAAAGTCGCCAAAGCAGATGGCCCTTCCACATCAACAATCCCGTGAGCACCATGAGAGGAAAGAAGACATACCGGGTAGGGGGAGCATACTGTGGAAGCTTTTCAAACGGACTGTAGAGATATCCGTAGATCGGAAAGCTGATGATGAGGTGAATCCAGCGAAGAATCGAACGTGTGGGAACATTTGCTCTCATGGTCAAACCTCCTTTTCGATGCCGGCTCTATTCGAGCCCGGCGACAACTCGTTCCAGATTGCCCATAAACCGTTGCCAGCCATACTGAGCGCCCTTGTAGTTAGCCCCCTGATCGGGACGGAAGCCAGACTGCTCCATGCGCACATGAGTACCGGCATCGGTCGGCGTCAGCGTGAACGTGACGACGCTCTCCATCCCTAAAGCGCCCCAGGTGTAAGAAAGTGCTCTGCAGGGTTCTACAGTGATGACCTGGCAGTCGATGACACCGTTCCAGTTCGGCATGGGATCCCTGCTTAGTCTGAACGAGTGCCCCGCAACTGGCTGAAAATCATTCTTCAGCAGCCACTGCTCAATCAAAGAGCTCTCGGTGAGCGCCCGCCACACTTTCTCGGGCGGATGAGGGAATTCCTTTTCGACAATCACGGAGCGGGTAGAAGTATCAGGCGTCGTCACTTGTCCATCCTTTCGAGAAGCTCTCCGAGGCGATCAAATCTGCTTTGCCAGAAGACGCCATAGTCGCCGATCCAGTCCACGAGCGGCGCGAGAGCTTCCGGCCTGGCGCGATAGTGGGTCTCGCGCCCATGGCGGCGATTGCGAACTAGCCTGGCACGCTTCAGGGCGGACAGGTGCTTCGAAACCATCGGCTGAGACACACCCGCGCGCTCCGTCAAAGCGTGGACGGTCTGCTCGCCGTCGCGGGTCAGCCGCTCGAAGATGGCTCGGCGAGTCGGATCGGCGAGGGCCCTGAAGAGACTGTTTGCTACGCTCGGCATATTTAAACCATAACCGAATGGTTATGAATTGTCAAAAGAAAATCATGCATCGCAAGTCGGCTTGTAGATCGATGACGCCTCGAGTGATCAGGCAATCCACACAGACGTGTAACAGTCTTTTGGGCACGTGCTGGTCCGGACGCTGGGTTCGAACCGGATCCTCGACCAGAGACTTGGCCGACTATTGCCTAAAAGCCACTTTTTTCCGGACGCGCCAAAAAGAGAAAAGCCGCCTCGCAACCCCTTTAAAATCTGTTATAGGTAATTAGCCGCTGTATTATGAATGATTTACATTTGAACAAGCTGCTGCCACAAACTCGGTGCAGTTTCTAGCGGTAAACCTTTTAGAATCAAATTAAGTGAAATAAACCCCAATATTTTCACACACTTATCACGTCTAAGGTTTGTAACTCCTGGCAAATCGTACAGAGGGGGAGGGTCCCCAAGGGGTCCCCGGGGATCCCGCTTGCATCTGCTGCTCTTAAAGCGGGTAGCGTCCCTTCTCGATGGCGGCCTGGGCAATGGTCCGGCTGAGGGCGATGGTGTCTGCCGGCTCGTGCTTCACCAGGCGGCGGAAGATCGCCAGTTGCGTCCGGAGCATGTCCCCCTCCGCAACGGCGGCAATGACCTGGCGGGCGGCAGCCTCGATGATGTGAAAGGCATTTGCGGCGTGGAGCTGGGTCATGGCGGCAGCCAGAGCAGCGTGCGGTGCCTTCGCGGCGGCGAGCTTGCGCGCCCGTACGAGAGCGGAATCGAAGGCGTAAACCTCGATGATGATGTCGGCCAGAGCAGCCATAACCTCCTGCTGGTCGGCGAGAGCGTTCATATACTTCTGGCTGGCCGCGCCGGATGCGAAGAGTGCAAGCTTTTTCGCATTGGCCAGCATCTGAGCCTCCCGGGCAAGCGGATCATCGTCTTCGTGGCCGGTCGAGAATGACGGCGGAGACATAAGCTCATCCATAAGCTGCTTGATCGCCGCCAGCATCGGGAGCTGGCCGCTCATGGCGCGCTTCATCAGGAAGCCTGTGATGATGAGGCGGTTGATCTCGTTGGTGCCTTCAAAGATGCGGTTAATGCGTGAGTCGCGATAGGCGCGCTCGGCAGGATACTCCTCGACGTATCCGTAACCGGCGTAAATCTGCACAGTGTGGTCAACAATGGCGTCGAGCATCTCCGAGCCCCAGACCTTGAGGATGGAGCACTCGACGGCATATTCCTCGATGCGCTTTTGGATCTCGCGGGCGCTGCGGGCCTCTCCCTCGGGAATCGCGGCCAGCGCGGCGTCGATAGCACCGATGGTGCGGTAGGCCATCGATTCGCCGACATAGATGCGAGTAGCCGAGTCGGAGATCTTCTGCTGGATAAGGCCGAACTCAGCGATCGACTTGCCGAAAGCCTTGCGCTCTTTCGCGTAGTGAATGGCGTTGGCCAGCGAGGTGCGCGAGCCGCCTACGCAGGCTGCTCCCAGCTTGAAGCGCCCAATGTTGAGGATGTTGAAGGCGATGTGGTGCCCCTTGCCCGCTTCGCCGAGGAGATTCTCGGCGGGGATACGACAGTCATTGAGGATGAGGGGGCAGGTCGATGATCCGCGGATGCCGAGCTTGTGCTCCTCCGCGCCGATGGTCAGGCCGGGGGTGGTGCGCTCGATAAGGAACGCCGACATTTTTGCTTTCCCTGGGTCGGGATCAGAGGGGTCAGCAACCTTTGCGAAGACGGTGTAAAGATCGGCGAATCCGGCATTGGTGATCCACATCTTTTCGCCGTTGAGGACGTACTGGTCTCCATCGAGAACCGCGCGCGCGCGGATATTCATCGCATCAGAGCCGGACGATGCTTCCGACAGCGCGTAGGCAGCGATCCATTCACCGCTCGCCAGCCGTGGAAGATACTTTTCCTTCTGCGCGTCGGTGCCGTACCAAACGATGGGCAGCGTGCCGATGCCGACATGCGCGCTGAAGGCCACGCTGAAGCTGGCCAGCACCGACATGCGGTCGGCGATGATTGCAGAGGTGACCTTGTCCATAGCAAGGCCGCCGTACTCCTCGGGAATATCGACAGCCATGAGGCCGAGGTCTCCGGCTTTCTTTAAGAGTGCCCGGGTCACGTCGAAATGCTTTGCCTCGATCTCGCTGGCAGCGGGTAGTACCTCATTCGCCGCAAACTCAGCCGCAGTATCAGAGATCTGGTGCTGCTCATCGGAGAAATCTTCCGGCGTGAAAATGCTCGCGGGATCAGCTTCGCTCAATAGGAAGCTGCCGCCGGTAATTACTGTGGCGGGAGCGGAGGGGGTAGCGGTGGCCATGAAAAGACTCCTGTGCAACGGAATATCCTACGCCGTTTTCATGGATTTCGGATCGCAGTCGTCTAATCCGAACTTCAATCAGTTCAAGCTCTCAAACACCCCTGCTGCCCCCATGCCTCCACCGACGCACATCGTCACCAATCCGTAACGCAGATCGCGGCGTCTGAGCTCATGTAGGATCGTCGCCGTCAATTTCGCTCCTGTGCACCCGAGGGGATGGCCGAGGGCGACGGCTCCGCCGTTGACGTTGACTTTGGCCGGGTCGAGTCCAGCCTGCTGGATCACGGCCAACGCCTGCGCGGCAAAGGCTTCATTGAGTTCGATCAGATCGATCTGGTCCAGAGTCAATCCGGCAAGCTTGAGCGCCTTGGGAATCGCGTAAACCGGCCCGATGCCCATGATCTCCGGCGGGCATCCTGCTGTTGCAAAGCTGATAAAGCGTCCGAGCGGTTGGATACCGAGTTCCCTAGCACGTTGTTCGGAGACCACCACCGCGACAGCGGCTCCGTCGGAGGTCTGCGACGAGTTCCCTGCTGTGACTGTGCCTTTTGCGTGGAATACGGGCTTGAGTTTGGCCAGTGCCTCAGGAGACGTATCGGCACGTGGGCCTTCATCGATAGTGAATTGCGATGTCTTTACGTGAGGCTTCGATGACTTTCCGTTGGATGTGATATTTGTCACCGTGACGGGCACGATTTCTTCTTGAAACTTTCCCTCTGCGATCGCAGCGAGAGCTTTCTGATGGCTGCCGAGCGCAAACTCGTCGGCTTGATCGCGCGTAATACCGTATTTCTTCGCGATATTCTCGGCCGTTAGCCCCATCGACAGATAGGCATCAGGATAGTGCTCGATCAGCCACGGGTTCGCGCTGAGTTTGTTACCACCCGAGGGGATCACGCTCATGGATTCGGTTCCACCGGCGAGCGCCGCCTGTGCGCGGCCTGAGCGGATGGAGTCGGCGGCGAGAGCGATGGCCTGAAGACCAGAGGAACAGAAGCGGTTGATGGTCATGGCCGAGACTTCGACAGGCAGACCGGCGCGTAGGCTGGCGATGCGGGCGACATTGGTTCCCTGCTCGGCCTCGGGCATAGCGCAGCCGAGGATGACGTCCTCGATCTCCGTCGGATCGAGCGCGGGCACACGATCGAGTGCGCTTCGAATGGCAACGGCGGCGAGCTCGTCGGGGCGCGTAGTCGCCAGCGTACCTTTAGGAGCTTTGCCCACTGCGGTGCGGACGGCGGCGGCGATGAAGACTTCAGTCATGAAGGAGTACCTGTCGACATAAATGATACGCAAGCCGGGCGAGCCGTGCCCAACGTGGCTAATTCGGGCTCTCGAGAATGATCCACGTCCCGTTCTGGAAATAGTGGGTGGCGGAGGACCTCTCGATGTCCGCATCTTCAATTGCGTCGTGATCGAGGTTGCTGCGATCAGCGAAAGCACTACTTTTCGCAGCCGGGATCTGCGCGGGTAGACGCAGAGAGATTCCCCAGGCAGAACCGTAGGCGCCTAATACTTCTGAGCCGAGCCATTCGGTGTCGCGCTGGTGACGCAACGCAATGGGAGCCGCGACCTGCGACTGTAAGAAAACATAAAGCGTGGTGGCTCCGTTGACGGAGCAGAGGACGGCCCAGTCGTCACTTCCCTTTCGCTCCAATGCTCCATGGATGACGTTTTCCGGAGTGCGGGCCTGGTAGGTTTGGGGGACCATACATTTCTTCTCATTGAGCTGGGCGGCAATGGCCGCCGGCAGGCTGGGAAATGAGGCAATCGGCAGCAGGCGGATACGGTAGGTCACTTCTATTCCGTTGGGTAAGCGGACGCGACCAGTTTCGGTTTGTTCTGTTGATGGCACAGAGGCTGATTCAGACTGCGCGGCAATAAGTGGCGGCTCCGCCATGGTCGCTGCGATGAGAGCAGCGATCGCTGTTACCGTGGCTGCACGGAGAATGATCAAGACTAAGAAATGTTCTACCAGATCGAATTAGTTCCTGAGCGGCCGACCGGTTTGCAAGGTGTAGGCAATCCGCTCCTGGGTCTTGCGTTCCCCGCAGAGTGAGAGGAATGATTCGCGTTCGAGATCGAGTAGATACTCTTCGGTGACGAGGGAACCGGGCGTGAGAGCGCCTCCGCAAAGGATCCGCGCGACATGGGTTGCGACTGTAACGTCGTGGTCGCTGATGTATTCGGCTTGGCGCATCAGGTGAATGCCAAGTTTGAGCGTGGGCAGCACGGCTTCTCCAGGCACGGCGACTGTGCGCAGCGCTGGCGCGGTATAGCCGGTCTCGACCAGGTAGATCGCAGCTTCGCGCGCATCGAGAAGCAGGCGTTCACGGTTCAACGTGATCTGGTCAGCAGGCATCAGCAGATCCAGCGCTCGAGCTTCAGCGGCGGAGGTCGAGACCTTCGCCATGGCCACGGTCTCAAAGCGCTGGCGGAGAGCATCCTGCAGATCGGCGGACAGGGCAAAACGCGCAGGCGTGGCAGCATAATCGATGCCGGATGAGGCACGTGCGGCGTCGATGGCGTGGAGCGTCATCTCCTTGGTACCCCCGCCGCCAGGGACGAGGCCGACTCCGGTTTCGACGAGGCCCATGTAGAGTTCAGCGTGCGATTGACGGCGCGCGGCATGGAGAGAGATCTCCGTTCCTCCTCCCAGGCAGAGATTGAAAGGCGCGGCGACCACTGGACGCGGACAGAATTTGATGGAGGCGGTCATGCGCTGGAAGGCGCGCACGGCTAGGCCTACCTCGTCCCAGTCGCCCTCCTGAATGCCGAGAAGGAGCTGCATAAGATTTGCACCGACGGAAAAGTCGTTGGCATCTCCGCTGATGACAAATCCACGAAAATTGCGGACGTACTCGCTTGTAGGGTTGAGCGTCTGGGTTATGAGCGAGACGATATCGTCGCCGATGGCATTCTTCTTCGAATGCAGTTCGAGCAGGGCGATGTCCTCGCCGATGTCGATGAGCGAACAGCCCGGATTCTTGCGGATGACCTTGTTTGCGCGCCGGAAGGTCGCGGCGCTCGCAATTCCTTCGGGTTGGTCGATAGGTTTGTGACTGCTCGTGGCGTGATCGAAGACCGTGCGGCCTTCAGGGTCGTCGGTGTACCACGATGTATTGCCAGACGCGAGCAGCTTTTCCGCCCGCGGGCTGACATGCTGATCGGTTGCGCGGAGTTGAGCCGTGGTCTCGGCGACGCCGGCGACGTCCCACATCTCAAAAGGGCCAAGCTCCCAGTTGAAGCCGGCGCGCATAGCGCGGTCGATGGAGGCGGCCGAGTCGGCAATCTCCGGCAGGCAGTCGGCGGCGTAGTTCCAGATGCCGGTGAGCAGCGGGAAGAGGAAAGCGGCTGCTTTGTCTTTTCTTACGTCGCCGCGAAGGACCAGACGCAGGCGTTCGGGGAGCGACTCGGCGTTCTTGACCATTTCGATGGATGGAAATTTGGGACGCGCGGCTGGACGGTAGTCGAGCGTGTGCCAGTCGAGCGCGAGACGATTGTTTTTGGGGTCTTTTGCTTCCGGATCTTTCTTGTAGAAGCCCTGACCGGTTTTGTCGCCCAGCCAGCGGCGTTCGAGCATGGTCTCAATGAACGCTGGCAACGAGGTTGCGCTGGAGTCGCTGCTGCGCGCTTGGGAAAAATTACCGGCCACGTGGGCCAAGACATCCAGGCCTACCATGTCCGCGAGGCGAAAGGTTCCGGTGCGCGGCCACCCGATGACGGAGCCAGTAAGGGTGTCCACATCTTCGATAGTTAGGTTCTCCTCCTGCATCAGGCGTACCGCAGTGAGCATGGAGAAGACGCCGATGCGGTTGGCGATGAAGTTGGGTGTGTCGCGCGCGTAAACGATGGACTTGCCGAGACGCCGATCGGCAAAGGCGGCGATGGAGGCAACGGCGGCAGGGTCGGCCTCCGGCGTAGGGATGATTTCCAGCAGGCGCATGTAGCGGGGCGGGTTAAAAAAGTGCGTGCCAAACCAGCGGCGACGGAATTCCGGAAGGGCGTTGGCCGCGATCGAGGCGACCGGAAGCCCACTAGTGTTGGTGGTGACGATAGAACGCGGGCCGATGTGCGGAATGATTTTCGCAAGCAATGCCTGCTTGATGGCGAGATCTTCGGTGACGGCTTCGATGATCCAGTCGCAGTCTTTCAGCCCGCCGAGATCGTCTTCGAAATTACCCGGCGTGATGAGGCGGGCGGATGCGGCATCGTAAAACGCTGCGGGTTTTGCCTTGAGCAACGCTGCAACCGCGCTGGTGACGATGCCGCTGCGGGCCTTCGGGTCAGAATTGTTGGGCGGAAGGATGTCGAGCAACAGAACTGGCACGCCGGCGTTGGCCAGGTGCGCGGCAATGCGCGAACCCATCGCGCCAGCTCCCAGGACGGCGGCGCGGCTCAGTAGCGGAGTAATGACCTGGGAGTGAGCCTTTGCGATGACGGCAGTGCTCATGATTTGGTTCTCCTGCTAGCAGCGATGCACGCCGGTCTTGCGCGGGTGGGACGGGAGGTGAATACTGGGCAGAATACTGAGCTGCGCAAGCGAGGGTCAAGCAAGGACTGCATGATGCAGTCTGCAATAAGCTCAAAAAAACCTCTTGACAGCATCTGGAAAGGAACCTGTATGAAGATCGTAGGGTTGATTGCGCGAATCTTACTTGGCCTGGTCTTCCTCATATTCGGGCTGAACGGTTTCCTGCACTTTATTCCTGGAGCATTACCTCCGGGATTGGCGGGCCAGTTCGCGGGCGCGCTCATGCAGTCACACTACATGCATTTTGTGAGCGGCGTGCAAGTTGCCGGCGGCGTGCTTCTGCTTGTGAACCGTTTCGTTCCGCTCGCACTTGCTCTTCTCGGTCCAGTGATTGTCAACATCCTTCTTTTTCACCTGCTGCTGTTTCCGCAGGGACTGGTCACAGCCGTTTTAGTCGCCGCACTGTGGATCGTTCTGTTCATTCGTTATCGCCAAAATTTCTCCGGCCTGTTCGTGCAACGGGCATGAGCGCGTGTCGAACCACAAAGAGAATAGACCACTTCGAATCCGCTCCGGCTGCAACGTGCATCTAACCCGTTGACCCGCCTGGGAGATCCCTGACAATGAAACCGATCGTTCGACTACTGCTGGCTCTATTTGTGTCCAACGCATTGGCGATGGCCGCACCGCCTATTTTGCAAAAACCTCCGGTTGCGGGCGCGGTCCGCATGCAGGTGCACAATGCCCAGTTCCATATTCTCGACAATGTACTGTTGACCGTCACACGGCTGGACGCGTGGATGATTCCCAAATCCGGACAAATGGTTGTTCTCGATAAGAAGGCCTCTTTTGTATTGCAGATTCAGTCAGGCGAAACGCGCCTGAAAGCGGCGGACCTGACGGCGCTGCTAAATGAATATCTGATGCCTCACGCCCGAGCCCCGATCAAGAATCTCGCGGTAACCTTCGACGGCAACATGATGAAAGTGAAGGGCCACCTGCACAAGGGGGTCGACATACCCTTTGAGGGAAAAGCTGCTGTCTCGATTGTGGATGACGGGGACATGCGGCTTCGGTTTACGGATCTGAAAGTAGCGGGCCTTCTGAAGAAGGGCCTTCTAGATGCGCTGGGTATCAAGTTGTCCAGCGTCGCTCAGCCCGGAAAGCAATCGCGGTTTCATATGGAGGGTGACGACATTATCCTTCCCATCGCAGCCCTGTTTCCGCCGCCTCGCATTACGGGCAAATTGACCGCGGTGCGTATCGAAGGCGATGCTCTGGTGCAGGTTTTCGGCCCTGCGGATGCGACCCTGAAGGAGCCGCCGGAACCTGCGAAGAACTATATCTATTTTCGAGGCGGCCGGATGAGGTTCGGCAGGTTGACCATGGACGACGTAGATATGGAGCTGATCGACAAGGATCCGTCAAACGACCTGGACTTCTCGCTCGATCATTACTATCAGCAGCTCGAAGCCGGATACTCAAAGCTGACCTCGACTCAGGGACTGGTTGCCTACGTGGTTGATTATTCGGCGGTAATCAAAAAGTCGAAGTAGATTTCTGAACACTGTGGCTGGGTTTACTCAACACCAAACCTGTGCGACTGGGCATTTCGGGTGATTCTGCCCGGATTTGATACCCTAAAAGTTGGCGAAATACGTCAATACATATATAGGCGCTTATTCGTGCTCCGGCGGAGCGCGGGCGCGATGACTCCAATCCTGTAGAGGTTCCATGAAATTCCTTTCTGCCGTGCGCTGGCTGGCGCTGGGATGCTGTCTGGCGATCGCCGCTCACGGTTTTGGCCAGGATCTGGCCAGCCCTTCGCGGTTGCTAACGGATTTTGAAAAGCGCGTCACCACAAAGGTGCTGCCCAACGGGCTTACCTTGATCGTTCTGGAGCGTCCCGGGGCTCCCGTTTTCTCCTATTTCACCATCGTGGATGCGGGCGATGCGAATGATCCCGGGGGCCAATCAGGACTGGCGCATATGTTCGAGCACCTGGCATTCAAGGGCACCAAGGAGATTGGCACAACCAACTATGCCGCGGAGAAGATTGCGCTCGATAAAGTTGAGGCGGCCTACGCCGCGTTTGACACCGAATATCGCAAGCGCGTGGGCCAGGATTCGGCGAAGCTGAAGCAGCTGCATGAGGCTTTTCTCGCCGCGCAGACGGATGCGCAGCAATATGTTATTCCGAATGAGTTCACGGAGATTGCGGAGGCCAACGGCGCGTCGGGGCTGAACGCCGAGACGAGTCTCGATGCAACGCAATACTTCTGGAGCATGCCATCGAACCGTCTCGAACTGTGGGCGGATATGGAGAGCGACCGCATCGCCAATCCGGTTCCGCGCGAGTTCTACAAGGAGCGCGATGTGGTGATGGAAGAGCGTCGCATGCGCATCGATTCGAACCCGATTGGCCGTATGGAAGAGCAGTTCCTGGCGGCGGCATACGTTGCACACCCTTACCATCGGCCGGGCGTGGGTTGGCAGAGCGAGTTGAGCCAGATTACGGCGACCGAGGCGGAGGCCTTCCACAAGAAGTACTACGTGCCGGCAAACATCGTGATCGCCGTGGCAGGCGATGTAAAGGCAAGCGAGGCGATGCCAGTACTGGAAAAGTATTTCGGCGCGATTCCCGCGGGGCAAAAGCCGGAGGCAATGACGACGGTCGAACCTCCACAAACCGCTGAGAAGTCGGTCATTATCAAGGAGGCGACCCAGCCTTTGTATCTTGAGGGCTACCACCGTCCCGACTATCTCGACCCGGACGACGCGGTGTATGACGCGATCCAGGACATCTTCTCGAACGGGCGCACCTCGCGACTCTATCGCTCTCTGGTGCGCGATCAGCAGATCGCCGCCGTGGCCGAGGGCTTCAGCGGATTTCCCGGCGATAAGTATCCCGGACTCTTTGCCTTCGCCGCCCTGCCGAACCAGGGACACACGCCGGAAGAGATGCGGACCGCTATCCACAAAGAGATTGAGAAATTGAAAACGACCGACGTGACCGATGAAGAGCTAGCCATGTTCAAGACACGCGCACGCGCTGACTTGCTCCGCGGGCTTGGCGATAATCAGGGGCTGGCCGAGCAGCTTGCCATCTACCAGCAGCGATACGGCGACTGGCGGGAGCTCTTCAATCAACTGCACAAGATCGATGCGGTGACCAAGGCGGATGTGCGCAGAGTGGCAAACAAGGTATTTGTGGACAACAACCGGACTTACGCGATGATCGAGTTTGAGGCGCCGAAACAGCCGCAGCAAGCCCAGGCAGGTGGACGATGAGGCTCAACCGTCGCGTATCTTTTCTAGCCGCTGCGTTGCTTTGCTGCACTGGCTTCGCGCTTGCCCAGCAGCCACAAACAACAACTCTTCCACCCGACTCCAAGGCTGCCGGCCGGATCGAACCGTGGATGAAGATTCCGGTTCCGCCGCTCGCCCCATTCAATCCAGTACAGCCGAAGCGGATTGAGCTCAAGAATGGGCTGGTGATTTTGCTTGAGGAAGACCATGAACTGCCTTTCATCAATGGTTCGATCAGCGTTCGCGGCGGTTCGCGCGATGTGCCGGCGGCCAAGACCGGTCTGATCGACCTGTACGGCGATACTTGGAGAACCAGCGGCACGACGACCACGGATGGAGATAAGCTCGACGACCTGCTCGAAGCAAAAGCGGCCAAAGTGGAGACAGGCGGTGATATCGATTCCACGTCCGTCTCCTGGTCGAGCCTCACGAAAGATGAAGACCAAGTCTTCCGCATCGCAGTGGATCTGCTTAAGAATCCGGCCTTCAGCGATGAAAAACTGAAGCTGGCCAAGCAGCAGGCGGTCGCAGGCATCGTTAGAAGAAACGACGACGCTTCGGGAATCGCACAGCGGGAAGCGGCCAGGTTGGTCTATGGCCCGGACAGCCCGTATGGCCGACAGGCGGAAATTGCCACCGTAATGGGAGTGACGGTCGACGATTTGAAGGCGTGGCATGCCAAGACCGTAGCTCCGAACAACATAATCATCTCAGTCGAGGGCGACTTCGATGCCGCTGCGATGGAGAAGAGATTACGCGAGACTTTCGATAGCTTGCCGCGCGGCGAGGCCTGGCCGAAACCCCATGGAGAGTTTCCCGGACCGAAACCGGGTGTCTACTTCGTGAACAAGGCCGACGTGAACCAGAGCAATGCATGGATCGTGGGTCTGGGCACGGAACGGAGCAATCCCGATTACTATGCGCTGAGGGTCCTGAATGAGATCTTTTCCGGCGGCTTCGGCTCGCGGCTCTTTCAGGACGTGCGCACCAAGCAGGGACTGGCCTACTCGGTGAGCGGCAGCTATGGTGCGTCATACGATCATCCAGGGATGTTCTATACAACGGCTTCGACCAAGAGCGAATCCACGGTAAAGGCGACGCAGGCGATGCTCGATGAGATCGGCAAGCTGAAGACGGAGCCTTTCACGGAAGCGGAATTGAAGAGCGCGAAAGATCAACTGCTCAACTCCTTCATCTTCCATTACGACAGCAAGGAGAAGGTGCTGGCCGAGGCGGTGACGCTTGAGTTCTACGGCTATCCGGCGGATTTTCTCGCGAGATATCGCGCGGGCATTGAAGCCGTGACGATTCCCGATCTTGAACGAGTCGCGAAAAAGTATATCGACCCCGCGAAACTGGCCGTACTGGTGGTAGGCAATGAATCGCAGTTCGTCACTCCGCTGAGTGACCTCAAATTGGGGCCGGCGCATCCTATCGATATCACCATTCCAATGCCTCCGGGCATGCAGCAACAGATGGAAGGGCCAGGAAACTAGGCAGATTAACCATTGGTCTTTAGGACGAGCCCGCAGCGGAACTCTCGTCCCAGATCGCTAGTCGCTAATTCCTAATCGCTAATGGCTGGTACACCCTGTTCCCTGTACCCTGTCTTTATGCAATTAGCAATCGTCATCATGGCTGGGGGCAAGGGCACGCGGCTCAAGTCGAAGCGCGCCAAAGTGCTGCATGAGATCGGCGGCAAGGCTCTGCTTAGGCACGTCATCGCGAGCGCGAGCCAGGTCGTCTCACCCAAGGATATCTACGTCGTCGTCGGGCACCAGTCGGCGACAGTCGAAGCAGCGGTGAAAGACACCGGCGTCCGCTTCGTGCACCAGGAGGAGCAACGCGGGACTGGACATGCGATTCAGGTCGCGGAGCCGTCAGTACGCGAATACCAGCAATTGCTCGTTCTCTCCGGAGACGTGCCGCTGCTTAAGTCCGAAACAATTGCCAGGCTGCGCGACTTTCACATCGAGCAGAGAGCGGCGATGACCATCCTTACTGCTGCTCCCTCCGATCCGAACGGCTATGGACGCGTACTGCGCAAATCGGGGGACTCGCCTGAGGTCACGGCGATTGTCGAGCAAAAGGCTCTCACTCCCGAGCAACGCGGCGTTCGCGAGATCAATTCCGGCATCTATGGGTACAACACGGAGCCGCTATTCGCACACATATCCGAGCTGAAGACGGAGAATGCGCATGGGGAATATTACCTGACGGATATGGCCGGCCTCTTGGTGGCCGCGGGCGAGCGCGTGGTCGCGCTTGAGGCCGCGAATGCGACCGAAGTGCTGGGCGCGAATACCATCGCCGAAATGATGGAGTTGGACCGCGAGCTGCGCCTGGAAACCGCACGCAAGCTGATGGCCGACGGTGTGACGATTCTGCGTCCCGAGACTACAGTGATCGATGCAGGCGTAGAGATCGGGTCCGACACAGTCATTGAGCCCTTTGTGCAATTGCTGGGAGAGACAAAGATCGGCGAGAACTGCCGCGTCAGATCCTACTCCGTGATTGAGAATTCGACGCTCGCGGATGGCGTGGTGGTGCGTCAAGGTTGCATCATCAGCAGCTCGCGCATAGCTGACACGGCGATGATCGGTCCTTATTCCCACATACGCCCGGAGAGCGAGATCGGCGAGGGTGCGCACGTGGGTAACTTTGTCGAGACGAAGAAGGTGAAACTGGGCAAGGGATCGAAGGCGAATCACCTGACCTACCTGGGCGACGCCGAGATTGGGAGTGGCGTGAACATCGGCGCGGGCACCATAACCTGCAACTACGATGGCGTAAACAAGCACCGCACGCTCATCGGCGATGGGGTATTCGTTGGAAGCGACTCTACTCTGGTAGCTCCAGTGGTGATTGGCGCGGGAGCATATATAGCGGCGGGGTCGTCGATTACGGAAGACGTGCCCGATGGGGCGCTGGCATTGGGACGGGCGCGGCAGACCAACAAGCCGGATTGGACCAAAAATCGCGGAAGTCAGCCAAAAAAAAAACGAACCAGCCTTGATCCACGTGATACTAAAGGGAATTGAAGAACTAGGCGGCTTCGCGCCGATCAGCTTGAACCATTGCCAACTCCCGTCGCAGCCGAATACGTGCCGAGAAGAGCATGCGCTGTATCTGGGATTCGGGAATCTCTATTAACCGGGAAATCTCCGCCGGCGAATACCCTTCGACATCACGTAGGAGGAACATAAGGCGCTCTGTCGGGGGCAGGATCTGAATGGCTTCCTCTAAATCGGTGCGGCGGACGTTGTGGCGCGTTAAATGCAAATTCGGGATTACTTCACCCTTAACCACAGGAGTCGACGGCTCATTTTGGCCGAGCGGAAAGCGTTGGCGCAACTCTCCCAGTAGCACGGCATCTATGTGCTCGGCTTGAGGCGTTTCAGCCGCACTGAAGGCTTGGATAAACGTCTTGGTCAAGATCCCCTCGGCCTCCAACTCATTGCCTGTCATATAGAAGGCCAGAGCGAAGACGCGATGCCGGTGGCTCTCATAGACATCACGCTGGACGTTTCCCGCATGCTGCTGCATCTGACAGGAAGCTACCATTCCGATCGGGCTGTTATGAGCAATCCCTTCCAAATCGAACATATTCCCTCTGCCCTAAGTGTATATGGACTGGTTATTTGGAAAGCGCATGAGAAGGAAAATTCATGTCTTGCCGATACCGAATAACGGTATATCTTTAGAAGCATCAACCCCTACAAGGGTTGTTCAGTCATGTGGGCAAATGGCCACCCACAGTTTGTGCCAGATTTAAGAGGAATAGTTAGTTCTCTCTCCCTCTGCTCGTTGCATGGATTGAACCGGGAGTGGCTGTCTGCCATCTAGTCGGGGCAAGCAGTGAAGTATCAAATCGGCATGCGGCGAACGAACGGAGAAAGATGGCGTCCGAACGGATTTTGATTGTCGACGATGAGCCGTATGTGCGGACCGTAATGGCGGCCATGCTGGAGAAGTCGCACTACGCCCCCGTACTGGCCTCGAATGGGATCGAGGCTATCGAGCGCCTGGCAAACGATCCTCCCTACGATCTTATTTTGTCCGACATTATGATGACCGGCCTCGATGGCATCGGTCTGCTTGAGCGAGTCCGCGAAGTGCAACCCGACACGCCGATGGTGATGGTCACCGCCGTTCATGACATCAGTGTTGCTATTTCCGCCATGCGCAAGGGCGCCTACGACTATCTGCTGAAGCCATTCGAGAGGGAACAACTACTAACAACCGTAAGACGGGCGCTAGAATACCGCCGTCTTGTGCAGCAGAACTCCGTCTATCGCTACAACCTGGAGCAACTGGTCACCGCGCGCACGGAGATGCTCCGCCACGCAATGACTGACCTCGAACGCTCCTACGATATCACTCTCGAAGCTTTGGGCGACGCACTCGACCTGAAAGACGCAGAGACAGAAGGTCACTCCAAACGTGTAACCGCATACACGATTGCCCTTGCCCGGGCCATGGAAGTACCGCCTGAGCAAATTCGGACCGTGGCGCGCGGCGCTTTCTTGCACGATATCGGCAAGATGGCGATTCCCGATGCGATTCTGCTGAAAGCCGGTAGGCTGGACGGCCCGGAGCAAAATATGATGCGCGAACATTGTGCGCGGGGCTACCAAATGCTGCGCAAAATTCCGTTTCTGAGGGACGCCGCTGAAATCGTGTATAGCCACCAGGAGCATTACGATGGCAGCGGGTATCCGCGAGGATTAGTGGGCGATCAGATTCCAGTGGGGGCGCGCATCTTCGCTGTCGCCGACACCCTCGACGCCATCACCTCCGACCGGCCTTATCGTCAGGCGAGATCATTTGATGCTGCCCGCGAAGAGATAGAGCGCTGTGCCGGATCGCAGTTTGATCCCCGTGTCGTAAAGGTCTATCTCGAAATGCCCAATCGGCTTTGGGAAGACCTGCGGAAGGAAATCAGCAATCACGGACGCTTCTCGCCACTCTCATTTGCCGGCACGGTTGAGACTAGCGAGGAGTCCATCAATTAGAATGTGTAGACTGTGCTCTCAACTCCGAGCGGAGGTGCGATGCCGATCTTAAGTAGGGACGATGTCCGCGAAAAGCTGAAATTGCTGCCCAATTGGACGGAAGAGCAGGATGAGATCATTCGTCAAGCTGCATTCCCTGACTTTGTGGCCGCGATGGATTTCGTAAACGCTGTGGCCAGCAAGGCGGAGGCTGCAGGCCATCACCCGGACATCGAAATCCGCTACAACAAGGTGCGCCTGGCTCTGGTTTCACACGATGCCGGCGGCCTCACGCAACGGGACTTCGACCTGGCTGCGGCCATCGAGGCTCTTCTTCCCTAACCTTCTTCCCTAACCTTCTGTGAAGAGGATGGCAGAATGACCGCGCCTGCATCTGAAACTTCTATCAATAGATATCGTCTTCTCTGCCAACAGTCCGATGGGGTGGCTCTGGGGTCCGGTTCCGCATCTCGGCCAGCGTTTTTCGGTTCCAGAAAGCGACGGCCAGCCCGCCAAACGCCGCAGACCCCGCAAAGAGCAGAGCGGTTTGCCAAAGCTTCCGGCGAGGGGGGCGAACGGAATTCGAAGCATCCGGCAGAGATGCGATCGGGTCGTCTTCAGTGGAGTGGGTCATAGCAGCGCGAATTATGACCTCTAAAAGTGGCCAGAGCAAGGTCGAAGCCAAAAATGGTCCAAAATAGCACTAGAAAAGACAACTCTAGAGATTGATCCGGGTTACGAGATAAAGAAGACTTGTGCGTTGCACGGATTCCGCGTATACTTCGAGCAGTTGTACTGGTTGTAGATGCAAGGTGCGATCTGAAGCGTAAAAAAAATGCTTCCTAACCGCTGAGAGTTGCATCTGATGTTAGTAGAGGCATGAGAACCGGGTAAGTTGAGCGGGGCTCCTGATCCGGTAAAAGAGTTTTATCACAAGTTGCGTCACTGGCCTCCCGGCACGGACAATTTACCGTTCGTGCCGCCTTTTTTTTGTTTTTTCCCAACTCCCCCCACCCCCACTTCAATCAATCTTCCTCCCTCATCCCAGACTGAGCACGGACCGTTTACCATGATCTCGTGAGGTGTGAATGAAGCGTGTTCTTCTAAGTGTGGCTTTGGGACTGGTGACGGTCGCAGGGTATGCGCAGTGGTCGAATCCAGGAGACGATATTCCGGCCTATCATCCCGAGGCACCAGCCCGTGGCACTCAGCTACCAGCTGTACTCTCCGGGAGTCAGCTTTCCGGCCCTTACTTCCAATATCCGTGGCAGGTGAAGGTTTACCAGCAGGCGGCAAAGGTGCCGAATGTGCTCTATCAGCTTCCCTGCTATTGCCGCTGCGACAAAGCGCTGGGACACACCAGCCTGCATAGCTGCTTTGAAGGCACGCACGGCGCCATTTGTTCCACCTGTGCAAAAGAGGGTGCCTATGCGTACAAAATGACCCAGCTCGGCAAGACGCCGAAGCAGATCCGCGAAGGCATCGAGCGCAAAGAATACGAACAGGTCGACCTCGACCAGCTCGGCAACTCCTGAAATCCCAGGGTCACTGAAACCAGCTGGCAAGGCATTAGCAATCGTTAACTGACCGTCGCCTGACTGGACGTAGATGGCAGCGAAGATGGCTTATGAAGCGCATCGACGACGCGTTGGTACACGCGATTGCGCACATCGAAGCGATCTGACGCCCGGGTCACATAGCGGACGATGAGGTCCAGTCCTGATGCAGCCGGCCTCAGATTCACCGAAGCAGCCGCGCTGAACTGGCTCAAGCCATTTTGTGACGACACGCGTTTCCACGCCTCTTCGGCAAGCCGGGCACCTTTCTCGGTTTCATCTGCAACTGCCTTGTGGACAAGTTCGACCATCGCGTATGTGTCGCTCGATGCAGGAACGCTGACCGAAATCTCATCCCACATCCATTGGCCGACTGTGGAGAAATTGAAGTACTGTCCAGTGATGGCAAAGTTGTTGAGGAAGGTGACGCTGCGTCCGGTAGGATGCCCCTTGTCCGTCCAGTTGCCGGTCTCGAGCATTGTGGTGCGAAAAAGGCTTACCTCGATGACCTCGCCTCCAACGCCATTGATCTCGACCCGGTCGCCAACGTGAATGCCGTTTTTGCCCATGAGGATAAACCAGCCAAAGAAGGCCAGAATAAAAGACTGCAAAGCAACGGTGAGCCCTGCTGTCGTAAGACCCAGGACCGTAGACATTTCCGCTGGGACACCAAAGACGACCAGTAAAATAAGCACGAAGCCAAGAAGCTGCACCCCCAGCTTCGTGAGCATGCGCAGAGTGTCCATCCGCCGGCTGTCAAGTGAGGGACGCTCCAGGAAGCGGCGCACGATCTCGTTGGCGAGAATGACGCAAATGAGAATGAACGCGATCAGCGCAAACGACTGCAGAATAAGGTGCAGCACTATCCTATGCTGTAGAAGCACCTGGTCGGCCCACTTGCCGTAGATGTTAGCGAGTTGCTGCTGCGTTTGAATCCGGTCGGCGTAGATGCCTAGCAGCTGTCGCTGTTCACTTCTCTGCTTGATCTGGGTGAGCCTGGACGCGGTGTCCTGTGCACCATCGGAAGTGGTGGGGCCACCGTTGGCCTGCGCTTCAAGAGCGTTGTGCTCAGCCGTAAGCTTATCCGCGTCCATCCGGGCTTGTTGGATGGCTTGCTGGATCAAGTCATAGCGGCTCCGTTGCGCGAACCATGCCCCGATGCGCCCAGCCAGTGTGCCGTATCGCCGTGCCGACAGAACCGTGATCTGTCCCTGGTCGCCGAACTGCACCTCGTATTTGCTGGTCGCCGCATTGTGCGCCGCGAGTTCCTGTTGGATTTTGCCGCGTTGGTCGCCGGACGCGCGAGCAAATTCCTGCTGTTCATCTCCGAGCTCGTCCTGGTCGAGTGCCAGCTGCGCCTTGGCAACTTCCAGGTCGTCAGTGCCGGATGCCGTCTGGTCGCGATTCATCTTTGTCGCGGCAGTGCTATTCGCCGGTGCGCTCAGGCTCTGCACTCGCACCTGATCTTCTTTGACGAGCTCTTGAAATTGCGCGACCTTCTGCGAATGGGCCAGCGCGTCTGCGGTAAGGGTCTTTCGCTGCGTTGTGGCTTGTCGCAGCGCTGCGGCGAATGCCTGGTCCACTTCGTGATCGGCGAGGCGAGCAGCCTCACGTGCGTACTGGCGCTCTTCGGAGCTCACCGCAAGCGGCGTGAGAGACTGCACAGTCAGCCACGGACTCTGATCGACAATACTCTTCTGGTTGTCGGTGTGATTCCAGGACTTGTTTTGCTGATTGAGGAAAGGAAGGTGCACCATGGCGTCCCGCGTCGTCCACGAGAATGCAATGCAGAAGACCAGGACCGCGACCAGAACGAGGAGAACCACAAGTCTGGGAGCACGACGGCGTGGAGCACTCGCTGAAGCGTTGGGGGGGAGTTGAGTGACCATGATTGATTGTTACAGCTAAATGTTTCAGGAGATACCTGAACGGGTTGTGCTTGCCAAGATTAGGACTGCAAACCGCTGTGCTAGTAGTTGCACCATGTATGTTGAGATGCTGAGTCGGAGCGGGAAGCAGTCGCCGTTTTGTGAAGAAGAGCCTGTACAAGCTTTGAACCCATCATGGTCGCGAGCGCGTCTTCTCATAAACCTGCCCACAAAGAGAGGTTAGACGAACTTGACCCAGAGAACTTACCTCCCCATCCCAAGCTTCGCATCCGGAGGACCCTCGTTGGTTTGGAGGAAATCTGCCGGCAACACCGAAGTCCGTGGGATTTGTCAGAGTGGGAGTCCCCCCGATCATCGGCCTCTATACTCCTACCAGGACTTTGAGGGTGCGCCGCTGAAAAAAGTTTCGACTCAGGAAAGCCCACCGCCGGAAGGACGTGCAGCGTACCTTCTTTCTCAGCGGGCTGCAGTAATGCCATAACCGCTTCATTGTGTTGTCCCAGACACCGGCTGTTCACCGATCCGGTTGAGGCCAGGAAGCAATGCATGTTCCTTCCCACTCCAGACGAAGGAGCCGATCAGATTTGGCGGCAGAGTAACGGTTCCCTCAAGGTCCCCCCCATGCCTCTCAAAATGTACACTGATCGTTCCCCGCGGGTGAGGAAACTCCGCGGAGAGAGTCTGTAAATCCGCGAGGTGTGGAGCGATACGCACGGAGGCAAACCCTGGGGCTGCGGGTTGTATTCCGGCGACAAGCGTCAGCAAGTCGTAAGCAGGATGCGCGGTCCAGGCATGCGAGTCGGACCGGGTGTCGCCCGGTGTTTCCGGCCAGGTGCTGAAATGCAGAGGTAGCAGGTCGCGCCATGGCTTCAGAGTCGCGGGATACTCATCGGCCATTCCGGCACGATCGAGCGCCCGCGCGAGATAGAAACGAAAATAGTAGGAGCTACTGAGGATTCCGCCGGGTGCCGTGCCCGGCTCGAGCCTGATTATTTGATTCAACACGCCCTGCTGTTCGTTCCGGGGAACTACGTCATAAAGAACTGCCAAAGCATTGGATTGCTGACTGAAAGTGGTGTGGGCGGGGCTGTCTGCCAACAGCTTGCGATGCGCGTCCCAGCACCTGTCATAGATGCCGGTTCGTACACGCTTCGCTCGGTCAAACTCGTGTTTGGCGAGATCAGGATCGCCCAACGTCTGTTCCATTTCAGCTGCATCCAGCAAAGCTCCCAGATACTGGAGTGTGGTTGTGCAGGATTCGTCATTCGCGTCGTAACTGGGCAGTTCTCCACTTGAAACCCAATCGACAAAGCTCCACCATGGAAGCTTCCTCAGCAATCCATCCGGCTGCTCATACCGTGAAAACCAATCGAGGACAGTGCGTGTGCCGGGTAAGGCCTCTTTAACCGGCGAGGGATCGGGACGGTACATCCAGTAGTCATGCAACATACCGATCCACAAGAGTGAAAATGTGGGGATGATCTGGGGCTGTGACGTTGGGTACCGGCTCTGAGTTAGCCCAGCGGGAATGCGAGATTCGTCAAATGCGGCGAGCGCCTGCCTTGCAAGACGATCGTCTCCCGTCAGGGTATACGAAATCAGCGCCTGGATACGGGTATCGCCTATATATTGCAATTGTTCGTAGTAGGGCGTATCCATATATGTCTCATGGGCATCGAGCCGCGCCGTGCGCCAGCTGATATCCCATATGCGTGCCAGATCAGGGTCTTTCGCGTCGAAGGAAGCTCGCTGCTCAAATGGATATGCAGTGAATTCCGCTTTCAGGGATTCGAGTGTCAATGGTTGGTCGCCGGTCTGGATATCCAGGTCGAGGTATCTCCACGCTCTCCACCAAAGAGGCTCGAAGGTACGATGCTCCCCGCCGTCGGGAAGAAAGCGGTCATGAACGCCCAGGGCCTGCCGGTTGGCTACTTCGTCCCGATCCCCTTTGTGCTGCTTCTCGTCATAGAGCGCTTCAGCGTAGGTGAATCGGATGTTGGCGCCTTTTCCTCCGGAGACGGTCAGTTGGGGGTAGGCTGTAGTCAATGTTTTTCGATCCAGCAGAAGATGTACGTGACGGTTTCCGGGAATCGTCACAGGATCAGCAGGAAATTCACCCGCTGCTGGTTCGTCGGAGCGGACCGTTTTTCCAGGATCGGTGGGGGTGTACTCCATGTGCGGCAGCTCATCCGGAACGAGTTGCCAGTAGTTGTCGACCGTCTCTCCCGCCAGACCGGCGCGGGCCGCTTCCGGATAGATGTTTTCGCGCATTGGAGATGCAGCACGTACCCATGCGCTGCCCGAAACCTCAGAATCGTTCCAATGCCAGTCGTACTTTGCCGCGTCCAACTCTTCTCCGGGGCCGTTTGCCATGTATGCCGAAAATCCCTCAGGCTGCCTGGGGACAGGGACCTGCCCAGCTTCGATCTCAACCATCCAGCCCTTCGGCGTGCTCGCGCTTGCCTCGACCGGTCCGTCGCCCTGCAAGAGGAAGGCGGTGCGGTCGGTGATCTGCGCGACAGGTGCGTAAATTCCGAAATTCCATACTGTGGCGGCCAGAAGATTGGCTCCCGGCGTTAGATATGGGGCCAGATCGAAGGTTTCGTAGCGCCAGTGCGCCAGATCGCCGCGTGCCGGGCCGTCGCCTACTCGATGACCATTTACGTAAAGAATGAAGCGATTGTCAGCGCTGACATGGACCACGTAGTGATCGGGCGTGGCTGCGAGCTGAAGAGACTTGCGAAAGTGCAAAACCCGAGGCTCACGCAAGGGAGCCGTGGGATGTGTGATCCAAGCAGCATTCCATTGCCGATCTGCCGCCACTCCCACACCCGCAGGTAACATCGAGGCTGTGGCTGACAGAAAGAGGACCACAAAAAGCTTCCTGCGCATTGCGTCGATGAACCTCCTGAAATTTCCTGTTGCGGTTGAGCAAAATCATCAGCTCAGCAATGCGATACTCTATGCCGAGGTACCATCCTCGCGCTGACAGCAGCGGTGAAGCGGACAAACTGGCACATGGCTATGCTGTCTCTACGGAGATTGCAGCATGGTATCATTCGACTGCTTCGGGCACGCGACGAGGGACGGCAATGGGGATTGGAAATGGCTCGATTTTTAGCACAATCAGTCATCATGCTGGGCCTGTTGTTTGCCGGCAGGATCGTCAGTGCGCAAAAAGCGCCCGCGGCCCCCGAGCGGCCCTGGGATGCGCCTTCCGGTCAGCAGTTGAAAGCGCCCGCGCGACCGGCTCCTGCCTTCACGCCTGATCCGTCCAAGCCTTATACGCTGCCTGAGCTTGTCAACATCGCGGAGCAGAATAACCCGGATACGCGCGTAGCATGGGAGAATGCGAAAGCGCGCGCCGCCGATCTGGGAGTCTCCAAGGCAAGCCTTTATCCCACTCTGGCCGCGATGGCGCTCGCGGACACCAACCGCACGAATATCTTTTTCTCTCCGCAATGGATCCGCCAGACGACCGGGACCTTTTCTCCGACCCTGGCCATGGATTACATTATTTTTGATTTTGGCAGGCGATTGCAGGATGTGGCCATCAGTCGAAGCAATCTGCTGGCAGCCAACTTCCTCTTCAACGACACACACCGCAAGACTATCTTCCAGGTCATGGAGGCGTATTACAAGGTACTCGACAGCAAAGGCCAGGAGGAAGCGCAAGAGGCCAATCTGAAGAACGCGCAGACGGTGCAGGCGGCCGCCGAAGCGCGCCTTCATGAAGGTCTCGCAACCTTGCCGGACGTTCTCGAAGCCCGCAGCGCTGCCGCCCAGGCAGACTACGATCTGCAGGCAGCGATCGGAGCGACGGAGATTGCGCACGGCGACCTCGCAACAGCTCTCGGCATCTCCCCTACCAGCCAGTTCCAGGTCGAGAGCATTCAGGATCTGACTATTCCACAAGAGATCCCCGATACGGTAGAGACGTCCATCAACCGGGCGCTGGAGCAGCGCCCTGACCTTATGCAGCAGGTAGAGCAGCTTCGCGCCGCCGGGGCCGAAATCAAGGTCGCAAAGACTGCTTATCTGCCCACCCTGAGCTTCGATGGCTTCGGGGGCCTGTCTCGCAGCAATGGACAACAAAATCAGGGACCGTCAATTTACTCTACGAATCAGGAGACCTGGGATGCGAGACTCAGCCTGACCTGGAATCTGTTTGATGGTTTTGCTCGCGAGAACCGGCTGGCCCGGGCAAGAGCCGATCAGAAGCAGGCTGCAGCGCAGGTCGACGCCATTCGCGACCAGGTAGAAAATCAGGTTTGGTCAGCATACTCCACCGCGCGGACGGCACTCCGCCAGCAGAAGGCGGCAGCCGCGCTCCTGGCCTCTGCAAGCGAGTCTTACGATGCGGCCTTGCAGTCGTACAACTACGGCGTTCGCAGCCAGATCGATGTGGTTTCCGCACAGCGCACTCTGGCCGCGGCGCGCACTGCCGATGTGACCGCGCGCACAAACCTGTTGACCGGAGTCGCCGCATTAGCCTTCCAGACTGGAGATCTGCTTCATGCAAAAGGGCCGTGAAATGACCGGAAAGTCAGGCACTCCTCGCGGTTTGAGCATCCTCCGAACTCTCGCGAGCGAAGCGTTGTCCGCAGCTTTGCTGTTGATCGCCGGATGTTCCCGTGCGCCCACATTCAATATCCTGGGATCGTTTTTTCCTTCGTGGATATTGTGCGGCGTCATTGGCATCCTGCTCGCCGTTATTGTCCGTTTGTTCTTCGTGCGCATCAAGCTGGAGGAGCAACTGACACCACTTATCGTGGTGTACCCGTGCCTTGCTGCATTTTTCACATTCACTCTTTGGTTGCTGTTCTTCAGCTGATTCGACAAAGGAGAAATGATGCCCGAAAACGACCCAGCTCCGCAGTCCAAACGCCTCGGCAGAATCGTGAGCATTGCCATCATCGCCGCGGCGCTGATCACCGGTCTGATGGTGGTAAGCGAGACGAACAAATATCCTCGCACCGATGACGCGGAGGTCTTTGCTAATTTCATCGGCATTGCTCCGCAGGTAGACGGCCCGATCACGCAGCTCGCCGTGCAGGACAACGCCTTCATCAAGCAGGGCGAGTTGCTTTTCCAGATTGATCCGCGTCCTTATGAGTACGCACTGCAAAAAGCCATTTCCGACCGGGACACGCTTGAGGGGCAGATTGTCGACCAGAGCAGGACGATCGCCTCGCAGGTGAGCGCCGTCGGAGCCGCGCGTGCGAACACGGACAGCACCGCGGCGAATGTCGACCGTGCCGCGGCGGCCGTGAACGAGGCAAAAGCGAATGTAGCCGCCGCACAGGCTGCCCTCGACAGCGCCGACGCTGAACTGCTCTACACAACCAATAACTATCACCGTATTGAGCCGCTACTGGCCAAGCAATTCGTCACCGTGGATCAGGTGGATCAGGCCAGGACGGCGGTGACTGCGCGGGAACAGGCAGTACATCAGCAACGCGCACAAGTAATCCTCGCGGAAGCTCAGGTGCGATCTGCCCAGGCGCAATACGAGCAGGCGAAAGCTGTAATGGAACAAAGCCATGCGCAACTGGGGCAATCGCAGCACAGCGTCCTGACCCTCGACCCGCTCACGGCCCAGCGCGAGGGCCGGGCCTCCGCTATCCGGACCGCCCAATACAACCTGAACAATACCAGGGTCTATTCCCCTTTCGATGCGCGGGTTACTAATCTCATCATCTCGCAAGGCGCCTATGCGCACACCGGCCAGCAGGTCTTCACTTTGATTGACACTCGCGTATGGTGGGCGGTGGCCAACTTCCGCGAGACGCAACTCAGGCGTATCCATCCCGGCATGCGCGCCTATGTCTATGTGCTCTCCCGGCCCAATGTGCGATATGACGGAGTCGTCGACAGCGTAGGCTTTGGAGTGCTGCCTGATACGACGTTGGTTGGGTCGTTTTCTCCCGGGTTGCCGGATGTTCAGCGCTCGCTGAACTGGGTGCACCTGGCGACACGCTACCCGGTGCGTGTGCGCATTAATGCTGCCGAAACCGAACCCTTCCGGATCAGCGAATCTGCCGTCGTGATCATTCGAGGAGATGTTCCAGAGAGGTCGCGGTAGGCATGGCTTCCCGGAGCGAGACGCTGCCCGCAGCCGATCCGTCACGCGCGATCGACCAGGCGGGCCAGTGGTTCTGGGGCTTCCTCAAGAATGAGCTTGCCCCATATCCGGGACGAGCCTGGGTCGTCGCCCGCATTACCATCGCTGCCACCATTGTCATGATCATCGTCATGACCTTCCGCATTCCGAATGGGTTCCTGGCGGCAATTTTCACCCTCTTTCTCAGCCGGGAAAACCCGACGGCAACGCTGCGCTCCGGATTTCGGGCGGCTCTTGCATTTACGATTGCGACTGCTTACACCTTGCTTGGCGTCACATTGCTGGTGGCCGATCCCCTCACCCACTTCCTGTGGATCGTCCTGTCGCTGTTCATCGCCTTCTATCTGATTGGAATCATTTCTGATTACGGTACCGCCGTGGGCTTCGGCTTCCTGCTCGCCGGCGCGATCCCTCTGTGGGATCAGACCCTGCTCAACGTCAATGACCGGGTGGAGAACACCCTGTGGCTGGGGTTTACCACACCGCTTGGCGTCACGGTGGCCGTCGTCGTCGAGTACGTTTTTCGCAGAGTCCATCCGACCACCGATCTCACCGAGGGCATCGAGCACCGCCTGCTAGCTGTCGAGGATGTTCTGAGGGGGCTTGCCGCCCAAGGGCCGCTTGGCGGCAAGCTGGAAAAGGAAATTTCTCTCTATACCGGAGCCGGAATGTCCCGGCTGCGCAGACTCCTCAACCGTTCGGGATACAGCTCTCATTTCATCTCGCAGATGAATGCCGCTGTCTCGCTGTTGGGCCGCCTGGTCGATCTTGCCGCCAGTCTCCACCACTTCCGCGCCGGCCAGTCCACGCCTCTCAGCGCAGAAGACCGGGAGCGCTGCCAGCGCCTTGCAGACGAAATTTCCATACTGCGCGAGGATTTAGGACTGCGCAAGCCGCCGCGCCCGATTAACCTTCCGCATGGGGGGCAGCCGTCGAACCTTCCTTTCCTCCCCGCCATGGAAACGACGGCCTCCCTCATCCCGCGGGTGTTTGTCGGGGCCGAATCCATCAATGAATTCATCCCCGCCCCAATGGACGACGAAGTCAAGCAGCCCTTCTTCGCTCCAGACGCATTCTCCAATCCGGATCATCTAAAATTTGCCATCCGTGGCATGCTGGCGGCGACCGCCAGTTACGTCGTGTACACGGCCGTCGATTGGCGGGGTCTGAGCACCTCGATCCCAACCTGCATCATTACCGCGCTGTCAACCATCGGCTCATCACGGCAGAAGCAATTTCTCCGTCTTGGTGGAGCGATCATCGGCGGGATTATCGTCGGAATGGGAGCGCAGATATTCGTGCTCCCTTACCTTGACTCCATTGCCGGGTTCACGCTTCTATTCGCAGGAGTCACGGCGCTTTCAGCCTGGATCGCCACTGCATCCCCGAGGCTGTCCTATCTTGGCGTGCAGCTCGCCCTTGCCTTCTACCTCATCAACCTGCAGGAGTTTGCGATCCAGACTTCGTTGTCCATCGCGCGCGACCGCATTTTCGGGGTCTTTCTTGGTCTCCTGTGCATGTGGCTCATTTTCGACCGCCTGTGGGTAAAGGACGCCCTTGAGGAGATGCAGACCGTCTTCGCCCGCAATCTGGATATGTTTGCTGAGCTCGCAGTACAAATGCTGAAGGAAGACCGTAATGAGTCAGTCAAGCGGGTCCGCCGCTTGCGCGACCAAATCAACGCTGGCTTTCAGGCGGTAACTGCGCAGAGCGACGCCGTCCTCTTCGAGCTCGGCCCCTCACGTCCTCGAAAGCTGCAGGTACGCGAAGATTTTAAGCGATGGCAGCCTTCCCTGCGCACCTTGCTTCTTGTGCAGCTCACAGCCGCGCAATACCGCCTGCAGATGCCGTTAAGTGAACTGCCCGAGGCGATCGCAAAAGCTCATGTTGCATTCGAGCAGGACACCGCCCGTGTCATGCAAGGGATGGCGGACGAGGTCCGCGGAAAGACTTCGGAGGCAGTGCCGGACATCCAGGCCTCTGCCGCGAATCTGGGCCAGGAAATCCGCAAATCTTATGAAGAACTTGGGCTGCCGGTCGCTCCTCAGACCTCCGATATGATCAGTCTGACCGAAAATGTTGCATCGATTCTTGCGCCGCTCTATAAGGACATCCACGCTACGTTCGCGACGCCTCAGGAGGCCACGGGTGGCCTTCAGCAATACAGGCCAGGAGAGGCTTGAGCGTAGAATGAGGCGACCTCCAAGAGGTCAAGGCAATTTCGTCTGAATGGCGGAGCATTTCGCAATGGAATTTCATATTTCCCGGGCTATCAGAGAAAAACTGAATACCGACGGTCTGCTGTTCAGTTACACCGGAAACGTAATTTTCGCCAATCTAGCGGCAAGCCGGAAGCTCGCAAGCCAACTCAACGATGCTCGCGGAACGACAGCCGATCCGGCAAAGATAGTAAACGCGGGCGCTCTGTTTGCGATGGGGATGATCGATGAGCTTAATCACGCTCTGGTCGCCCGCTATCGCATGGAAATTGATCCCTCTGTGCTTTCCGAGGCGATTCGCTGGTTTGCAGCAAGGATCGAACCAGCCAATCTGGAACGGCTGCTGCTGATCTTCGTCGAGCAGTTTCCCGGTGTGGCTGTCTATCAGGGCAAACAGACCGCTGCCGAATGGCTGAACGGCACAACCGAGGGATTGTCGAACCGAGAAGCAACGCTCGAAGAGCTTATGCTGCTGTGGCTCGCCAACATGAACCCGGCCTTTGCGCCCTTTCGCGAGTTGTTTGAAGACAAAGACCTCGCGCGGCAGACACTCTATAAGAACGTGACCGAGGCTCTTCCGGATTACCTCGGTACGCGGCCCCCTTTAGCCCCGGAAGTGGGTAGCCTGTTCGAGGCTCTGCGTGCGCCGATGCTTGCCTCTCCCGATTCGCTCACTGGACAGCTCGACTTCATTCGCGAGAAATGGTCGAAATACCTGGGCGAGGATCTGCGTCGCGTCCTGCTGGCGATCGATGTTCTACGCGAGGAAGATCTTGCCATCTGGATGCGTTTCCACCCGCCAGGACCCGATAGATATCGCCATGGAGCGCCAGGGTGGGGAGGTGAAGGCTTTGTAGGGGATGAGTTCGTCGGGTTCGATGAGGATTTCGCTGGACCTCGCCGACGCTATGCCGCCGATTATCAGGCGCCGCTACACGAATACGAAGCCTTCAGTGCCGATCAGGCCTGGATGCCGAACGTGGTGCTGATCGCGAAGAGCACGTATGTATGGCTGGAACAGTTGTCGAAGAAGTATGGACGTCATATTCACCGCCTGGATCATATTCCCGACGAGGAACTCCGTCTGCTGGCCGACAGGGGCATTACCGGCCTGTGGCTCATTGGCCTTTGGGAGAGAAGCATTGCCTCAAGAACCATCAAGCGCCTGCGAGGCCACGGCGATGCGGTGGCGTCAGCCTATTCGCTCAAGGAGTATCAGATAGCCGAAGACCTTGGTGGAGAGTCCGGCTACATGCGGCTGCGGGACCGCGCCGCTGCCCTTGGTATCCGGCTGGCGAGCGACATGGTGCCCAACCATATGGGGATCGACTCTCCATGGGTAATCGATCATCCCGACTGGTTTATCTCTCGGCCGGAAAGCCCGTTCCCCGTATATAGCTTCACAGGCCCTGACCTCTCGCCCGACAGTCGCGTCGAGATCAAAATAGAAGATCACTACTACGACCAGACCGACGCGGCAGTGGTCTTTCGTCTGCACCATCACCGCAGCGGAACAACCCGCTATGTCTATCACGGCAACGACGGCACTACGTTCGCATGGAACGACACGGCGCAGCTCGACTATTCTAAAGTGTTAGTCCGGGAACACGTCATTCAGACGATCCTGCACGTTGCCAGGCAGTTCCCGATCATCCGATTCGATGCCGCGATGGTGTTGGCCAAGCGGCATGTTCAACGCCTTTGGTTTCCGCTGCCAGGCGCTGGAGGCTCGATTC